>Ga0114999_10000192_pt1 | contig 90735 bp, 83 predicted proteins | sample ArcticOcean_MG_C_3_FD_89820 | JGI IMG/M metagenome (GOLD analysis project Ga0114999, IMG submission 89820) | Marine microbial communities from western Arctic Ocean - ArcticOcean_MG_CB8_126 | ecosystem: Environmental > Aquatic > Marine > Oceanic | place: Arctic Ocean: Canada Basin | collected...
AAGCACTGGTTGCATATATCCGTAATGATCAAGGATATCAAGATAAACTATACGTTTGTCTTTCAAAAGCGAAGGGTATTTTTTCGACACTTTATTCTTCTGGCGTACTTCCATCACCAGGATGATGACCGCCCACGCAATAAGATCGCCCGAAAGCGGCATATCTGCGTCTTTATTTATGCCACAACTAATAGCATCTACCCCTTCATAATTAGAGCATATTTTTTAGGATGTGGGGCTTCTTAGCTTGTTTCTACTACAGACAAATAACAGGTTGGGCTTTTGCTTACAGAATCCTGATTTTAATTAGCCATGGGTTCGATCATTGATCCTGCTTCATCCAGATTTTCCAGGATGTCTATCGACGCGTATCCGATAAGACCGTACGGCGAATCGCGTCGATGACCGGTGTGGGATCGTCGTGGTGGATGTCGAGGCCCGTATGGGTCGCCACGGTTAACGTGCCCTTCTTGCCTGCCAGCAACCAGTCTGTGAGAAATTGCCCCACACGCTCGTGTACTTCCAGTCTGGATAACGACTCGACATCAACAGAAGGTAACCGGGTGGTGGGCCACCCGGGTGTTTCCCGGATAAAAGGGAAACCGATCTTCAGGCAACCAGAGTTCTTGCAGGGTTACGCGAACATGGGGGTTGTGCTCGATGGCCAGTTCGGTGAATTTTCTTATCCCTTCATCCGGTCGGGTCATACATGAAAGTGTGAGTACATCCACATGGCCTGTTCGAAGCGCTTTCTTGGCTTCGTTTTTCTCCTCCGGGACATCCCAGTGCTGCACCACTTGCGAACCGCCGATCGCAGATATGCCCATGGCACGATGACCATGGATGTCAGCCTCGCTGGCCACATCGATCAGTAAGTCAGAAACCCAGGCATGAAAACTGTGGCCACAGGTGAAGACCCGCAGCCCACGAATAAGAGATTGATTTGAGTTATGCTGAGTCATAATAGCCCTACTGATATCGCTTTGTCACGATGACCTTAATATACCGTGCTTTGTTGGGTGACACTGCTGGATTGAAACCGCAGCCGAAATTAATCATAAAAATGTCACCATTGAAAGGTGCCTTTTCCTGGTGCGTAATCTTAGTTTGAACGGCCACAAACGACCGAAAGTATCTCATGAACAACGTCATCCGGATTCGTGTTGGCCGTATTGATTTTGATGGTGTTGGACAAAGTCTTGGTCTGATCCAAAACAAGAAAGTTGGGGATGAGGTTCTGGTCTCTTTGTTTAGCTCTATGAATGAGTGTCCTCTCATCGCACATCAAAGTAAAGGACACTAATTCGTAATCAACGCCATGGATTCTCTGCAGGATGCGTTCAGTAATGGAGGGCACACTCAACACGATCGATGAAAGAATGACATAATCGAACTTCGACTGAAGATATGTCTGTAATACAAAAGCCATATTGATGTCACTTGTGCGCAGTCTGGGATCATCCGCAGACCAGGGGTTTACGCGCCAAACATCATCTCCATCAAGCCAGGCAGAGTTATGTAATTCTTTGTACAATATCTCTGCACATGTACTCTTCCCGGTCCAAGCTTCACCACCGATTAGAATCAGCTTAGATTTCATCGTATTGTTCCAACGTCATCGTGTAGTTTTCTCTGCCGCCTAATGAGCAAAATAAGGGGTGGTACAATAAACATAGGTGATGAACGCATGCCTCTGAGATTATAAACCGTCCCAATGTCGAAAGTCTACAGGGGCGCTTTACCGTCCCGCTTCGATGGCGTAAACACCTTCACCACATGCCAAGTCGAGAATCCGAAGCTGATCAAAAGATATTTTCGAAAAGTCGCGAATCAGCTGCATCACCCGTCGCACCTTGAGTCCGTTGGCATTACCTTTCTGTGAGGCAGAGCCACTTTGAATTCCTTTTGAAGCGAACATCTCCATGGTTTCCTGATCGAGAGTGAAGACACGTTCTTCTGACATTGATATTTCCCTTTTTTCTGATTCCTGACAAGTATTTGACTCAACGAACCAGCACTAATACACAACCACTAAAACTGTCAATTCTGTTGGGAGGATAAACGTCGTACAAACCGGCTTGAAATCCTAAGTCGGTACCTACTGATTACGCCTATTGAATGGGACAGAGTAGTCTTCAAGTTTTCCGAAGACCTCTCGAACATTCATTGATAGACCTGAGAGGATGCAGACCGTCTTAATGGTGAAAAATATGGATCCAGAGACCGTCACCCAACAAGCGCATCGTTAGGAAATCTCTGCGTGTAGATTAGATTGTCAGGCTATGAGGTCTTACCCCGACCCTGAAGCCATCGTTTAAAGGAGGTATGACTTTCGGATGACTTTAAGCCAAGTAGCAAACCTTCAATACCAATATCTTCGTCCAAATCCGGCCAGTGAATGCCGTAACTGGCGCTACTGATTTGGAAATTGTTCCGTTCTGCCTTTGTGCCATATGCTAAACGAGGATACCAGCCGAGCCCCAGTCCTCTATGAAAGCATACAGGACTGGACCTTCGATGTCGAGACGCTCCAGGACGAAATGAACTGGCAACTTGACCTGCTGATCTGTGAACAAAAGCGTATCAAACAACTCGAAGATCAGATCCATACCATTTATACTCAAATCGATCCGCATGGTCTGCTCATCTCACTGCCTGGTATTGCTTATATCCTGGCTGCCGCTATCCTGACCTGCACCGGCTCGGTCAACCAGTTCCCATCACTCTGTAAACATCGGGGCTTTGCCAGGCTTTATCCTACACAAAAAAGCACTGGGGATCAGACGACTTCACACGGGAAAATAAGCAAACAAAGCCACAATAGATACAAACACACCCTATATCTGACCGCCGAAAATGCCTACAAGTCGGATGTGGAACTCTGTGCCTTTTATCATAAACGAAGACAGCATACTCATACCGAGGCCGTCTGCGCAGTCGCCAATGCCAAACTGATCCCCGGTATTCATCTCATGCTCAAAGCCATGAATACGGTCCGAAATAAGGGCCATGAACCACCGCACTACGTCTACCGAGATGAAGCCAGACATCCCATCAGTATTTCCAGGATACGGCCCCTAGGTCCATGGTGTCTCCATCTTGGACGGTATGGGTAATTGTAAATGGACGGATCTGATAGGCCTCCGGTGAAAAGTCTTCCGGTGGTGCCTTCCAGAACTGATCTTCGCCAACAAATGCACGCGCTTCTTTAGGGGGGATGCCCTTACTGCGGTCTCTGCTGAAAGGGGTATCCATGGCATAAATCGTATCAAACTGGTGGTTGTCGCCCACATGGTCAAAATGCGTGTGTGAATTCAGAACGACGACCGCGAGATTTGTCAGTTCGCCGACCAGATGTTTCATATCACCAATACCCAGACCGGTATCAAGCAACACGGCTTTCTTATCACCCAGAATGAGGTATGAAATAACTTCTTCAAAATGACGAGGCTCGTAAATCGCCAAAACGCCTCTTGATACACAATAGACTTCAAACCAGGCTTGACTTTGCTGGATCGGTTCAAGTTTTGACCATTGCGGTCGCGGTAAGTCAGACCACCAGGGGGAAGAAGGGCGAGGTTTCATATTTGATTTATGAGTTTTGAAGTATGATTTATGAGTTTTGAAGTATGATTTATGAGTTTTGAAGTATGATTTATGAGTTTTGAAGTATGATTTATGAGTTTTGAAAAGAGTTTTTCAATTATAACCCAAATATCATAATTCAAAAACAATCTAGCTTTTTTCCTTTATCGCCGCACCGTTCGGGGTTTTGAATACTTTGTTTAATATCTCAAAGCCCTGCAGGGGACTGACACCGACGCCATGGATATTGAGGGTCCAATGCAGATGGGCGGCGTTGACGCGACCGGTTGACCCGGACAGGCCAAGACGCTGACCTTTTTCGACCCACTCTCCACCTTTCACATAGCGCTTGCTCATGTGCGAATAACTCGAGTGTATGCCCATGCCATGTTCGATCACCACATGGTTACCGGAGTAAAACAGGTTCTGGGATAGTTTTATCCTGCCTGATTGCGCCGCATAGATCGGTGTTCCTTCATAGGCTCTCAGGTCAAGGCCACCATGGTAACTTCGAAGTTGACCGTTGAACACCCGTCTGGTGCCGTACGCACTGGTAATGGTCTGTTTTTCAACAGGATAGCTGAACGTGCCGTCCATCAACAAGGAATCCCGGACGGCGATGTAGGCCTGGCCAATGATTTTCCTTTCTCTGGCAATACGCCGGTAATCGGCAGCTGACGGGGTCACCCGGTTTTGAGGCACCCCGCTGATGGTCTCGGATCTATAGGGCCCTCGGACAATGCGAAAAGGCATACTTCGGTCGTAGATACGGTCCATTTCTGTCCATTCCACATGTATCGTGTCCGATTGGCGTTCTGTATAGTAGGGGATGCCCATCAGGGAAAAGTAAGCCCCTGATGGTTCTGTGGGATGGGTATATAGACGCAGAGCTGTTGTGTCTCGGGCGGCCCTGAGATCAAACACGGCATCCATGGATCTGGGGACACATTCAAACAGCAGCGTATGCCCGTTTGCGACCGCCGTGTCAGATAATTGGATATCCAGAGCCGTGGCCCCGCGATACACACGGGGCTGATCGAAAAACGACTCACTACCCAGGCCGAGGGTGGTGAGTGCGATAAGGGCGATAAATTTCATGGCTTAATCCGCTAAAAACGGTCTTTAATGGTATTCAGTGCCTCTTCGAAAACATGTAAGGCCAGATCCAGGTCGGTATTTGAATGGGCGATACTGAAACCGTGGTGGCAGGCTGCCCCGCCATAGTCATGGACATATACACCACGTTGGTAACACGCGTGTATAAATGCGAGCATCAGGTCTTTTCGGTGTCCAAGGACATCTTCATAATTGGTTGGTGGATGATCGAGACCCATTATCAGACCGAAACGGGCGCCGTGAAACGGAACTTGTACAGGGACATCAAGCCGGGTAATCATCTCTGTTAAACCTTGATAAAAGCGATCTGCACGGGCCAACAGGGTTGGATAAAAGGAAGAAGCGGTAATCGTATCGTGAAAAGCCAGGCCCCCCAGGATATTGGGTAGCGGGGCATTGAACGTCCCGCTATGCTGAACCTCGCCCATCGGTTTGAATTGGTCCATCCATTTGGCAGGGCCACAGATGGCTGATAAAGGTAATCCGCCCCCCAGGGCTTTACCGATGGTACATAAATCAGGCGTGACTCCGAAATCTTCCTGTGCCCCACCTGGACTCTTTTTGAACGAGGTCTGAATTTCGTCAAAAAACAGCAGCACTTGATACTTGCGGGTCAGCTCACGCAATCCTTCAAGGTATCCCGGTTGAGGTGGTATCCCGCCACTGTTAAAATTGACCGGTTCCAGAATAACGGTTGCTATTTCATCCCCTTGCTGTTCCAACACGCGTTCCACGGTCTCCAGATCATTAAACGGTACCGCTACGATGAATTGAGTCATAGGTTCAGGGATACCGGGTGATTCACGGTAACGAGAGGCCCGGTCCAATTCCTCTTTCGGCGGATGGCCGCCTATAAAGGTCAGTTCGTGATAGCCGTGGAAATGCCCCGTAAATCGTAAAATCTTATCTTTACCGGTGACCGCCCGGCAAAGACGGAGTGCGTGTAGGGTCGCTTCGGATCCTGAATTGGTAAAGCGTATACGCTCTGCACACGGAATGATCTCGCATAGTTTCTCCGCGAGGTCAATATGATAGGGCATGTCGGCCGCACAACACACCCCCAATTCGGCTGCAGTAACGAGGGCCTTTTTGACGGTAGGATGCCCGTGACCCAGAAGCGCGGCCCCGTGCCCACAGGACATGTCGAGATAATGCTCGTCCGACACATCAATGAGATAAGCCCCTTCGGCGCGCTTCAGATAGAGTGGATGGCCCAGCCCCTGGTTGAGCCGTGTCGAAGAACAAACGCCTCCGGGTAAAACCTTTTTGCCTCGTTCAAATAGGGTTAAGTTGTTCATAAGAAGGTAACCTGCTTTTCGCTTACGGCCTACCGCTTACCCTGACACATTTCGTTTCATATCGGCAGGCTTTTAGATATATAAATGACGATTTGGATTGGTACAGGCGACTACATTCTTGATTATATTAATATTTTTTGTTATAATCCAGTAGTTTTGTCATCATATGCTGCTGTTGTGCAACACCTGTAATTATGATGAGGCCTTGGTATGGCGAATAGAACGGTACAGCATTCTCATTTGGTAGAGTTACTGGATAGATTGAAAATATGTAATCGCCAGATACAAGATCTTACGGAAGGACAAGGGGATCTTCTGAACTGGCAGCCTCCCGAGGGGGGCTGGAGCATGGCCATGGTGCTGGAGCATTTATATACGACCTCGGATGAATATTTCGGGGTGGTGAAACCAGCAATGGCCAGAGGGTCGGAGAATAAAAGCATGGCGGCCTGGAAGCCTGGAATAACAGGTAAAATATTCCTGAATGCGTTGCAAAAACCGACAAAACTCAAGGCGCCGAAGAAATTCCAACCCACAATCCCCCGCGATGATATGGTGTCGTTATTCATACAACAGCAGGAAGAACTGGCCTCATTAATACAACAGGCAGACGGCCTGAATCTGCGTCGTATCAAATTCGGTTCACCTGTATCCTCGCTGCTCAGGTTCAGTTTAGGTGATTGTTTTGCCATACTGATCACACATCAGGAAAGGCATTTAAAGCAAATTGAGGGTATAAAAGGCCACACCGCATTTCCGGGTTAACCTATAAAAGTAGTCTTTATGTATAGGAAGAAGACCCCACAGGTTTACATGCTGCTCTAAGTCAGGAGATATATATGTTCAAGGTTTCCCCCCGAATCGTCAAAGCGTCCTGTTTCTTTTATGTTTCCTGTGTACAGGGATAATGGTGATTTCTACGAAGCCTGTATATAGTCAGACGATATCCCCGCCTTCTATGTCTCCCCGCACTATGGACGGTTTATCACGTATCTTACAGCCGGCAGGTACGCTTGAACGGGCGCTCCTGTCTTTTCCATCCGGCTCGAATATCTTTCCGGTATCGTCTGAAGAGCTTGCAAACTTTCAACAACGACGCGTACCACGGGATGCAGCGACGATCCGTAATGAAGATAAAAGGGAAAGTGATATTCTGAGTCAGATTGTCATTGGGGGTGGGGCCGGTTTTTTATCAGGTATTCTCGCCCTGCGTTCTACCGACCAGGCGGCCTTACATGTCGGGGCAGGATTGTCACTGGGGGCGCTGACGTCCATTCCTTTTTACAAGCGGAGTGACCATTCGACGCGATTTGTCCTGTATGGTGCAGGGTCCGGCGGGCTTGCGGCTGGCCTGTTAACCCTGATTTCTAATTTTTAGCTGACCATCCGTCTTCTCATGCCTAAACGGCCAAATATACTGTGGTATTGTACAGATCAGCAGCGATTCGATACCATTCATTCGCTGGGCAATACCCACATTCATACCCCACGGCTCGACACCTTCATGCGTGAGGCCGTGACGTTTACCCATACCTATTGTCAAAGCCCCATCTGTACACCAAGTCGGGCGAGTTTTCTGACGGGTATGTACCCTAGTGCTGTGCGCGTGAATGGCAACGGCATACCCGCTTTCCCATCTCAATACGAAGACCGGTTGGTTACCCACCGTCTGGCAAAAGCCGGTTATGACTGCGGCCTCGCAGGTAAACTTCATCTGGCTACCGCTGCTGAAGGCGTGGAACCGCGTGTGGCCGATGGCTATCGTTTTTTTCAATACAGCCATGATCACCGTGGACCGCACCGGCCCGGGCATGACTATGCGGCGTGGATTCGCGCGCAAGGGGAGGATCCTGCCGATTTCCTTGCGGACCCGGTGACCAGGGCGACGTACCAAGATGGTGGTCAACATAAAAATTTTGGAGGCATATGGGCACCGACCATAGACCAGGACAACGTGCCACCTCCTCTGCATCAAACGTTCTGGTGTACCGAAAAGGCGATGGCCTTCATGGAAGAAAATCGGCCGGATGATCAACCCTGGCTGATGAGTGTCAATCCTTTCGATCCGCATCCGCCTTTTGATCCGCCGTGGGACTATTTCCGGCGCTACGATCCGGCGACTCTCCCAGGAGCCCATTTTGAAGAGAAAGATCTCATACACCAGCAGACGTTAATGGATGCTGGCATAGATTTTCAGTCCCGACCACAGCACCCGGATACTTGGGATCATCATACCATGCAAGCGTCGTATTATGCCATGATCGAACAACTGGACCACGAATTCGGTCGTCTGGTCGATTTTCTGGATGCAACAGGCCAACGAGAGGATACCATCATCATCTTTACCAGTGACCATGGAGAAGCGTTGGGTGATCATGGCCTCGCGATGAAAGGCTGTCGTTTCTATGAAGGCTCCGTGAGGGTACCCCTGATGATCTCGTGGCCTGGTCATTTTCAGACGGATGTGGTCAGTGATGCTCTGACGGAACTTACCGATCTGACGCCGACGCTGTATGACGTACTTGATCTGGAGCCACCGTATGACATGCAAGGCCTTTCATTGCTGCCCTTGCTGACCGGTAAGACGACAGCCCATCGGTCATTTGTCCGGGCTGAGTTCTACGGGGCCATTGCATATCCGGATCAGACCCATGCGACCATGTACCGGGATCGTCGCTGGAAGTTGACGACGTACCATGGTAAAAATTTGTATGAGTTATACGACTTGGAACAAGATCCCTGGGAACATTATGACCTATCCAATGATCCGAATTATCAGGATATTAAATGGGATCTCGTTCAAAAAAGTTTTGATGCAACAGTAGACGCATTGCCACCAGATATGCCACGCGTGGCACCGTATTAAAATTTTAATTGATGATTTTTGATTGACGATTAAAAAACGTACCTGTAGGGACGCAAAATATTGCGTCCCTTGGTTAGTCAACAATAGGAAATTGAAAAAACATGCATAAAACATATCGTGTAGCGGTGGTCGGTGGCTGTGGCCAGTGGGGTAGGCATTATTTGCGGGCGTATGCGGGTCATGCGGCGTGTGAAGTGACGTTGGTAGACCGATCATTGGACCGTCGGGCGCGGTTTGCGGATTATTTTGGCATTCAGCAAGTGTATACCGAACTTGAAGAAGTGCTTTCGGGTGATGTGCCAGATATTGTATCTCTTATTCTGCCTGTCGGCCAATCGCATGATGCCGTTATCGCCTGCGCGGAAGCAGGTGTGAAAGTGGTCTCCTGTGAGAAACCCATGGCAGTCTCACTCGCCGATGCGGATGAAATGGTCCGGGTATGTGAAGAACGAGGAACGCTATTCGGGTGCGGTACAGCCTGCTGGGAAGTGCCTCACCTCCTTGAGACCGCCGCCTGGGTAAGGGATGGTCACATTGGTCTCCTGACGGCCGCATCCATACCGGGGGGGTTGCCCAAAGAAGTTTCAGGGTCAGGATGCGTTCAGCTTACCATGATGCGGGTATTAACCGGCATGGAGGTCGCGTGGGTCGAAGGGTGGACGTTACCCCCCGAACCGGGATGGGTCGTTCCACCTGGGGAAAAAGAAGAAGATGTTGATTGTCCCGCTTATGGGCGACTTGGTTTGTCCGGGGATGTGGTCTGTGAGGTGCCCGAACCGCGACAGGGCATAGGGTGCAGGGTATGGATAGGTGCCGAAAGGGGACAGGTTTGGTTGGGGGGGCCCCGGTCGGTTCTGATTCAGGGTGAGGGGCCTATGGCCTCACCGGTTTATCCTGAGTTTCTAATTGAGGATGAGCCCAATGAATTTTTCGTACGTATTGTCGATCGCCTGATACACGCCCATGATACTGGAGAGATGATCTGTAGCGGCCATGATTACCGTCAGGCGCTGGAAATTGCCATCGCCTTCAAACAGTCAGCACAAAGAAATCACGAACGAATCACCCTGCCACTTGAAGACCGGACCCTCCGCGTCTTCCCCCATCCCTACCGCCTCACCGGCGGTGATGTTGCTGGCTGGGAAAGTATCGGCTATCCTGGACCACCTGACCTGCCGGAATAGAAAATGGGTGCAGAATACAAGATTGAGTTGGTATTTGTCGTGAAAATTAATCTGTCTTTGTCAGGGCTGGAGCCATTGTTTTTCATATAATATTTTTCCTGCATCTTGATCCTGCATCTTGATCCTGCCAATGTATAGCATGATCGCTCGATGGGCATTTCTTATCCTTCTGGTACCGTATGCGGGCTGGCTCGTATTCGGGTACGAATATCATTTTCTCGACAACGTCAATCTGCTTATCCATGAAGCAGGCCATGTGGTGTTCGCCATATTTGGTCAAACAGCCCATTTTCTCGGCGGCACCCTCCTTCAGCTCCTCTTTCCTGCTGCTTTTGTGATTTCATTTTTACAGCGTGACCAGCGATATGAAGCTTGTATCGTAGGCCTGTGGCTATGCGAAAGTCTGATGTATACGGGCGAGTATATGGCCGATGCGCAGGTGCAACGCCTGCCGCTTCTGGGCGGGCATATTCATGACTGGCACTGGTTGCTGGTGATATGAGGATGGCTATCCTATGCGGAAGGGCTGAGGTTGGTGGTGCATTTCATAGCCTCCCTGGCAGCCGTGGCGTGTCTGGGCATGGCCTTGGTGGTACTGGTGCCGGGCTCATTTAGAAGTGGAGATTAGGAGTATGGAGATTACTCAGGTTAAGGGTTTGCAGGCGGATGCAGGAAAAGTGTATGTGTTTGTGCGCCTGCATATGGATACAGGGATTGTGGGCGTTGGTGAGCCGTCGGGTATGGGTAAGGCGCAAGCGGTCGTCGGGGCGGTGCAGGATCTGACGCATTTTTGATCGGTGTGGATCCGCACCGATGATGGTCTGATCATCGAGGCAGATTGTTTCAATCCGCGTAATTTCCATGCTGGATTGTCCCGTCATCGTAATCTTTCAATGGATATCTGGGTATCACGTCCTGATTGACGATGTTCTCCGGACTTGGCCATTGACCGCTGAGGAGGGCAACCAAATTCTCAATGCTTCCCTGGTTATTGTCCCGTTTTGACTCGACAGAAAGTGCGGCTACGTGTGGCGTGAATACCACATTGTCAAGGGCGAGCAAAGGATGATCCGGCGCACACTCCACATTGGTATGGACATCAATTTGCTCAAAGGTATCGATACCGGCTGCGGCCAATCGACCTGCCCGTAGTGCAGCTACCAACGCTATCTCATCAACCAGGGCGCCACGGGCGGTATTTATCAAGATGGCGCCCGGCTTCATTTTACGGAGTGTGGCCTCATCAAACAGGTGATAGGTCTCAGCATTGAGAGGTAAATGTAAGGACACATAATCTGATTCGGCCAATAACGTATCCAGACTCACCATCTCGACGCCCAGGCTGTTCGCTTCATCCTGAGATGCATTCATATTACGGCGCGTGGCCAGAATGCGCGTGCCGAACCCGCTGGCGCGTCTGGCCGTTTCCCGAGCCGAACCGCCAAAGCCAACCAGCCCCAGTACCCGGGTTGAAAGACGACGATTGGTATCGGCTTCCTGCCGGGATCTGGTCCATGCACCTTCCATCATAGCTTGTCCCATACGTGGCAATTGGCGGGCAATGGAAAGGAGTAAAGCCATGGTATGGTCGGCCTGTTCCTGAATACAGAAATAGGGTACGTTTGTGACGACAATGCCCTTGCTGGTCGCTGTGGCCACGTCAATTTTATCCGTACCTGTGCCCAACCGGGAGATAACGCGACATCGGGATAGACTTTCAATGACCCCGGTCGGTAGAGCCGCAGAAACCACAAAGAGGCCATCGCAATCGGCCACATGAGGGATAATCTCCTCAGCGGTGTTTGTTTCTATCTGGATCACGTTGAGCCCATATTTTTGATACAGCTCAACTTCGTATTCACTGACCGGGAACAGGGTTGCGTTGAGACGCACAACCTGAAACTTTTTAAGCTTGTAAGAATCTGTCATGAAATCGCCTCTGCTAAGGGTGAAGTTCTATCGTATAGTTATATTTTAAGTATGTGAGGTGGCGGTAATAGCTCCATGGACGCACAGGAGAAATCTCAGATACTCCTGTTTCAAGTCTTTTCTCGATTTGACAAGTACGTAAGGTACTGAGTTTATTGCCTCAGTGGTCTTTCAAACAAGTTTTTTGGCAGATCTGTCATCCCCGCAGGTAGTAAGCGGGGATCCATCTTACCGGATCTCATGGATGCCCGATTAAGGCCTTCGGGGATGACGGTGTTGGAAAGCATAGATACTACATCGCGATAAACTTATTTGACAGACCACTCAGGATAATAGAAAAGGTCCTCAGTTATACTTCTCCTCCGGTGCACACTGGCTGGCGGCCTCATTAATCGCTTCAATTTTTCCCATCAAAACCAGAACATCATCTGCAAGGAGGATGACTTTGCCATCCGGGTTGGAGATGGTTTGTTCATCTCGTTGGATCGATACGATCGTCACGCCGTATTTCACTCTCATGTCGGTCTCTTTCAACGATTTGCCTACGAAGGGGGAGGCGGATTCAAGCAGGACCGCGCTGATTTCGATATCCGGCAGGTAAAATTTCAAATCCTTCTCGGATTCAGGAAGCGCAACCAGATTCCTGAAGAGACCATATCCGTCTGATCTGATCTCAGCGATGAAGGATTTGATGTCGTTGAGAGAAATACCGTATTTGATCAGAACGCGGGTAAAAATCTCAACGGAGGTCTCAAATTCTTCCGGAATGACTTCATTAGCACCCAATTGAAAAAGGGGCTCTACCTCGCTGACAAGGCGTGTTCGGGCGATGATGATGTTGAAGGCGCTTTCGCCATTTGAACAGCCGAAGGGCTATAGGATCAGCGGGGTCAGACGCTAAGGCGGTCACATCAAAGATGACCGACGATTTATCTGTCCCTTCAGCGAGGATCGCCTCCATCTGCGTCAGGAATTGGTCGAGTGCGAAGGTCAATTGCCCCCGTTGCGCCGGTAGATGCGTCTCTCGAAAATGGATAAGCAAACGTTGAAGTTGAAATAAGTTGTCACTCTGCAATCCTGCGATTAACCGGGCGGGCACGGGGTTTGGGCATATTCGGAAGTCGTCGTTCCAGGGTTTGAAAACTCCGATTAACGACGCGGGTCAGGTCCTGAAACCACCGGGCATGAACCGCATCGACAGCTGCCATGTTGACCACCGCCTCTTCCTCAATATAGCGTTCAATACCGGCATAAACACACATTAAATTGTTGTACACCGCAACATGAGATCCATTGCTTGTTTCATGCGGTGTGGGTAAGGGGGGCAGATCCTGTTTTATCGCCTCTTTGTCTTTAGTTGACAAAGAGGGTGGCGTGGTGGGTGTGGATTCAACACCGATCGTCAGCGGCTCAAAATAAGACGAAGCACAGAGAATCAGAGTGGTGCTCAGATCATTGACCAGGGCGTTAGTTCGGGTAATGAATCGATCTGGATTGTGGATGGACAGGGCCGAAATGCTCAACAGAACCAGGTCCGCATCTCGGGATTCTATTTTGATGATTTCATCCGTGGGGCGCTGTTCAATGACATTATTAATGACCTTTACCTTTGCCTCGATACGTTGTGCCTCAAGCAGTTCGGTCAGGTTCTTGTACACCCGGTTTTCGATGGTGCTGTCGTTGATGACGACCAGGATACGCGGTTCGGCTTCCTGCCAGGCGGTAGAGGTTTTGAGAAATTTTAAAATCGTCACGGCCAGGACTGCATTATTGCTGCCATCCGCCCACCAGATATCGATTTTTTGTTTTTTGCCGAAGCCCCGCTCACGATCATAATCCATGAGCAGGATATTATAGTCCAGATCAGCACAGTGTCGGATGACCCTTGTAAAATGTACCGGATCACGACTCTGCCTGGCCCAGCCCAACATAACCGTATTAGGATCGATGCCTGAAAACCCATATACCTGGGTGATGGTTTCCATACCTTCATAGAAATTTCTGCAGGCGAGTTGTCTGTGGAAAATACCCTGAGGGGTATCCTCCCCATCCGGAACCAGTTGTCGAGGTCTGGAAAAAAGATGTTTGCTGTCCGGTTCTTCATGCAGGTCGAAATTCGATAGCATCCCTCGCTTATCCACGAGCCATTTACCGAAATCAACCAGATGCGGACGGACGCCAGCCCTGCCGCTGAACAGAATAATATTCGGTCGCCAGTTTCGTTCGGCCGTTTTGCGTCTGCTTAATTGATGCAGACGCAAAACGGATAATTGAGGACCAGACCCCCTCCCAGGTATCCCCCGACTCCAGGGTCAACTCTTTCTTTTTCAAATTAAAGATAAAGCAGGACGAGAACCAGAGACGCACCAAGGAAGGCGGGCAGGTCCAATTGTATCATAACCAGAAAACACGCCACGGCACCGACCACGCTAACACAGGTAGGCATCCGAAAGGATGGTCGAAAATCGGTGCTCGCCCAGTTCTCTATGGCACAGCTCAGGTTGATGAATCCATAGGTGGTAATAAAGAAAATGGATATAAGGACCGCAATGACATCGAGCTCTGCAATGAGGATCCCTGTTTCGGCGATAAGAAACGACAGGACCAGCGCATTGCGGGGTTCATTGGACGGACCATATCCTTTGGCAAATAGGCGAGGTGTAATGCGGTCTGTGGATGTCGCTTGAAGAATCCGAGGGGCGCCCAGCAGACACCCTACGGCCGACGACAGTGTCGCTCCCCAGATGCCAGCGAGAAGAACGGGCGTGAAAGCACTGACATCGGAAAGGATGTTTTTATTATTGGACAGGGCATCGGCATCAATACGATAAGCGAATAGCGCGGCCAGGCCGATGTAGACGAGAAAGCCCACAACAATCGCGCTAATGGTCCCAACGGGAATCGACTTGCGAGGATCCTGCAGATCGCCTGACATCTGGACGCCGGTCGTAAATCCGGTAACGGCCGGAAAAAAGATGCCGAAGAGGATGATAAGCGACGTACCGTCTTCCGGCCGCTGAAGCAACGGTGTCGCGGGCACGAACGTCGGTTGGCCGAAAATGATAGAGATCAACGAGAGGGCAATGGCGCCCAAAATGAAGTACTGGACTCGAAGGGCGAGCGAGGTGCTGATCAGGATGATACCGGCCATGGCCAAAACGGCAATGGTACCGTACAATCGGATCGCATCGCGGGTGGCTTCTATGCCCCAGAAAGGAAGAAAGCTTTCGATAAAACCGATAATATACAGGCTGATGCTGAACGATAGACCGATGAAAAGCGCGATGCCGAGCGTACCGCCGATGGACAGGCCCATACTGCGCGAAATGATATAATAATTTCCCCCGCCACTGATGTTTTTATCCGTGGCAATAGAGGCGATGCTCAGGCCCGTGGTAAACGAAATGACATGGGCTACCAGGATGATCCCGATGGTGGCGAACAGCCCCGCCTGACCAACAATTCACGGCAATCTCAGGTACGTAATGACACCCAGGATCGTTAGAATCGAAGGTGTGAATACGCCGCCGAACGTACTGAATTTACCAGAAGTCTGGGTCATGTTATGCTCATGGTCGTCATCATAAAAGGGGGTTTACATGTGTCAATCGTTGACCACTGTAGGTCCCCGGTAATATTTCGACCAATCTCCTAGGAAAAGGTTAGGTCCGCAGTTTTTACTCGGGCTGTCGACAGGCCTCTCATTTATGTCTTATCCAGGTTTATTGTGCATCCTCGATGAGGAGGTTCAGCTCATTCAGAGGATCGAGAATTTCAGGATCTATTTCTTCCAGGCCGCCATACGTCATCAAAATATAGGTCTCTAATTCAGCTTCAACGGGCCCGGTTTGAACAATATTCAGGCCTTCTATCCAGTCACTCAGTGGTTCCGCCAGCGAACTCGGGATGTCAGACCGGTCTCGGATGGCATGTAGTATGGTTAGCTGTCGGGTGGCATCATGACCCACTCTTAAGGCTACTTTGAGATAATAAGGTGTTTGAAAATTGCTTTCCAAAATCATTCTGCCGATTTCCCGGCAGGCGCATATGGCATGAGAAACAACTTTCTGTGAGTTCCTGAAGAGAAAATTGTGCTTCTTCATACTGACCGTTGAAAAACTGATTCTCTGCTTCATACGCATTACGAACCAAGGACTGTTGCAGAAAATTAAAGTGTGGTCTCTGATTTCTGCCATGCACGTCTAATAGTTCGGTGTTTTCCGTCAAAGATCTTATCGCCTCAGCAATTTGCTCCCGGGCATCCGGCTGTTCGATATCCTCTTCCTGCAGGCTCATCACGAAAGCATTGGCGAGGGACTGCAAAAGATTTTGCGTTAGGGATGTATTTTCACGCGTCTGAAATGCATGTGATTCTGTGGCTATTGAGGAGACAAGCAGACCGATAATGAGCGGATAGATAGCATGCTTTTTGATACGGGCATCCTGGACGTAGAGTCTATCATATTATAATATCGAACGAACGCTTTTTCTAATATCATCCATGGGGTTGGATTTAATCAACGAAAATCATTTATTATACAAATATTATCCAGATGTTCCCCATATGGTATTTCTTCAGAATAAGGCAATTAAGCTTGACCGGATTTCAATGCGTGATGTAATTATAGAGATCGCAACGATCATCTCTTCTCATCACAATGGGCTTCACGGCCTTATCATGTAGGGGTCTCATGTTTGTTCGATATTGGTTAATGTTGTCAATAGGATGTCTCATCGGGCTGTTCATCCACTGTTCGGATGCCCCGGGTGCCCCGGATGCCCCGGATGCCCCGCCACCGAAATACATTGGTGATCTTCCAGAATTGGAAAAGCGTGGCGTACTCCGTGTGATTGTACCTGAGGACCTGATCAGCCATATGCCGAGGCAGGCCGAACAGGTTACGCTGGATTATGATATCGCACGTGATCTAGCTGACGCACTGAAACTGGACTTGGTGCTGGTTGCGACCAAAGATTATTCCCGGATGCTTGAGAAACTGCTGGCAGGTGAAGGTGACCTGATCGCCGCCAGCCTGACCGTGACACCGGGACGCGAGGCGCAGGTCGCTTTCTCATTGCCTTATTACTTTGTGGATGAATACCTGATCATGGCAAAAAGTGACCGTTTGCCCGCAACTATTGAGGCGCTTAACGACATTGTAATCAGCACACGCCAGTCCAGTTCATATTACGAAACGTTGTTGGATCTCAAGCAGCAGGCGTCATCGGTACGTATCCATACCGTGCCGGAGACGCTCACCACCGCAGATATTGTGGATAGTGTGGCCAATGGAACCTATGAAGCAACGATTTATGATTCCAATTTCTGGAACGCCATTTCCGGGGATTACGAGAACCTGGCGACGCCCATCACTATCACGGAAGATCGGCCTGTGGGTCTGGCCATGCGTCCTGGGGACACACGCCTTAAGGAAAAGGTGGATGAATTTCTGCATGCCCGGGCGCTTACCCCACACTTGCAGGAGACCTATACGGATGATCTGGAGGGGTTGAAAAAACACCGGCGATTACGGATGATCACCCGCAATAATGCCATGACCTATTTTATTCACCGTGGCCGGCAGGTGGGTTTCGAATACGAGCTGATGAAAAAATTTACCAAGAGTCAAGGGCTCCAGCTTGATATCGTTATCCCTGACAGCCATGGCGAGATGATGTCATATCTACAGGCAGGGCAAGGCGATGTGATTGCAGCGGCCATGACCATCGATACCGAGCGGTTGCAGGAAGCAGCCATGACAAGACCCTATATCGAAATGGAAGAATTGGTCGTCGTCCGGGCGGAGGAAACGGGCATCTCAGGATGGCAGGATATGGCCGGGCGGACGGTTCATGTCCGAGAGAGCAGTTCGTTTTATCAAACGCTTCAGGCGATGCAGGATTCTGTCGCAGGGCTTAAAATCGCTATCTTGCCAGACGATATGGAAACCGAGGAAATTCTGGAAGGTGTGGCGGAAGGTCTTTACGATATTACGCTCTGCGATTCTAATTTATTGGATACGGAACGGGCCTATGGTCGACCGTTGAAGGCGGCCTTCAGTATCAAGCCCACCCACGTTGGATGGGCCGTGCGTAAAGACAACCCGAACTTGCTGGCTGCGTTGAACCAATTTATAGAGCAGGAATACCGTAGTATGTTCTACAATATGATGCAGAGACGGTATTTTAAAAATACACGTACCATTTCGAAAGCAAGGGATTCCTTACGTGTGGACCTGAGCAGCCAGTTATCTCCCTTTGACAGCCTGGTAAAAACCTATGCGAAACGGTTCGATCTGGACTGGCGCCTGATTTCCGCCCAGATGTATCAGGAATCTCGTTTCGATCCGAATGCCGTCAGTTGGGTTGGTGCCCAAGGACTTATGCAGGTGATGCCACGGACAGGCGCGGAGATCGGATTTACTGATCTTAAAGATCCGGAAACAGGCATTCATGCAGGGGTAAAATATCTTCATATGATGATCGACCGGTTTGATCCAAGCATCCCCATGAACGTCAGAGTCCATTTTGCACTGGCTTCCTATAACGCCGGTTACGGTCATGTGTTGGACGCCCGCCGGCTGGCCGGTAAGATGGGATGGGATAAGGGTCAGTGGTTCGGCCATGTCGAACGGGCGATGCTATTGCTCGCGAAACCGCAATACGCTCAGCGTGCCCGTTACGGTTATTGCCGGGGTGGTGAACCGGTGCAGTATGTCCGGAATATTCAGAATCTGTATGAAGCTTATGTAGAAACGCTTAACGCCGCAGGATAAACAGGGATCAGGTCATGGAAAAATATGAGATCAAAACCCATACGATCCCATATCATGTGAAAGCCGAAGACTGGTTGCTGTTCGTAATCACCATCGGGGTAAGTGCCTGTCTATATTTTTTCTGGCTCTCTGCCTATGGCGCTGTTGGGCTAATCAGTATGACCGTGTTGTGTATTGCGGCCATCGGCCTGGAAGTGAAAAGGCTATACCTTCGATCCAGTGATGATATTCAAATTCAGGCGGATAAAACTGCAATAACCCTACAAGGTTTACTTGAAGATGCGCCCCTGTTAATTTCTCAGATGGAGGAGAAAGTAGAGCTGGCAGCGCAACAGGTCAACAATGCCATACAGCAATATCAGGATCGCGTCTTTGCTCCATTTTGGGATTCTGTTGAGAGCGTGACCAAGGTGCTTTATCAATACAATGTCCACGCCACCGATCTATCAAACATTATTAAGGATTATAATGAATTAATAGGTCGCCTGGTCGAAGAGGTCGGCCATGAACATCTGGAGCATAATTTCCCATCTTTCCCTTATGCCATGGATCAAGTTCCGGTACCCGTTAAGGTGTATGATGATTTAAAACGGATTGTGTACGATGCCCAGAAAGATTTTGAATTCGCCGTGATCTGGGAACATCGACATACACGGCAAGTTCTGATCGGCGGTTTTGAGACTCTGGGACAAGCCATCGGTAACCTGAAAGGTCGGATCGATTCTTCCGTCAATTCCTTGAAACAATCCTTCTCGCCAAAATTAATGGGGATGGGGCGCGGAGCGACTGCGAGTCGAAGAAGATTGAAGGGCTAAGAGAATTTATGAATGATGAGTTATGAATGATGAGTGCAAGAGATATCATGCCAGTTGCCCAATGAAGGACCTGTTATATATCATGTAAAGTAATGAAAATATTAGTCCTTTTAATCATAGTCCCTGATCCCCATAGGCTCCAGAAAGGGCCGTGCAGTTCAAAGAATGGTATGTCATGACGGATAAGACGATGCAGACAACAGGTGAGACGTTAAACGAGGCGCCAGGCTTCGATGATGCGGTAAACCCCTCGGGAGAGAGCTTCTGGCAGCTTACCTGGAAGGAATACCGGAAGAACGGCCCTGCATTATACAGTCTGTATGCACTTGGTCTTATGGCGCTCATGGCCATCGGGGCGGATCTGATTGCCGGTAATAAGCCCTATTATATGGTATACAATGGAGAAACCTATTTTCCGGTTATCCGTCAGTATGCGATTTATGCCGGCCTGGCGGAATGGCCGGTAGAACTTCGAACGCGGAAGAACTTCAAGCGGTATAACCCGGAAGAGGTGATCTATCCACCTATTCCCTTTGCACCGGATGAAATTCAGCTCAATGAAAAATACAGACGGCCAGGTATTGGCCATCTCTTCGGGACCGACCGATTGGGACGAGACGTGCTGGCTGGCTTGATCCACGGGACCAGATATTCGTTAACCATCGGTCTGGTCTCAGTGGGCATTTCGATGGTTATCGGGTTGGGGCTGGGGGCTCTTGCTGGTTATATGGGCGGATGGATGGACCTGTTTTTATCTCGGGTCTTCGAGCTCTGGGCGGCTATTCCGCCATTTTTTCTGATTATTACTGCGGCCGCCTTTTTTCCGCCAAGTCTATTTTGGATCATGATGATTATCGGATTCACCGGGTGGGTAGGTATCGCCCGCTTGACACGCGCTCAATTTCTCCAGGTCAGAAGTTTTGATTATGTATCAGCGGCCAAAGCGCTGGGTTGCTCAAATCTACGGATTATGTCGGCGCACATTCTGCCTAATGCCATCGCTCCGGTGCTTATACCGGCGGCCTTTGGTGTGGCCGGTGCCATACTCGCGGAATCAGGGTTAAGTTTTCTGGGTATCGGCGTCCCGGCAGAGGTGATTACCTGGGGCTCGCTGTTAGCCGGTGCCAGAAGTAATATCTCGGCCTGGTGGCTTGTCGTCGTGCCCGGCTTTGCTATTTTTATCACAGTTACCTTGTATAACCTGCTGGGGGACGGATTGAGGGATGCGCTGGATCCACGGCAAAGAGGGCAATGAAATTCGTGATTGGTGATGGGGTAATTGACTGAATGGTTTTAATAGATAGACGACAAGCCCAATAATTAATCTGAATTATTATTGCTTATTCGTCTGAATGTCTTTAATCTTGTCAATCATCAATCACCAATCATCAATCACCAATCCAAAAGACATGCTGCTTCAGGTAAATGATTTAAAGACCTATTTTGATACGGATGAAGGCGTGGTCCGGGCTGTAGATGGCGTCAGTTTTGGGATAGAGGCGGGTAAGACGCTGGGCATCGTGGGGGAATCGGGTTGCGGTAAAAGTATGACGGCCTATTCGATTCTTCGACTGGTCCCGCAGCCACCAGGACGCATCGCGGGTGGAGAAATCTTCTTCGAAGACACCAATCTGCTTACCTTGCCCGACCGTGCGCTTCGCGAAATACGGGGTAATGACATTGCGATGATCTTCCAGGAACCGATGACTTCGTTGAATCCGGTTTTTACTGTGGGAGAGCAGATCGCCGAGGCCGTTCGGCTGCATCGTAAAGCAGATAGGCAGACGGCCTGGAACCGGAGTGTTGAGTTGCTTGAGATGGTCGGTATCCCATTGCCTGAAGAGCGGGCGAAGAGCTATCCGCACGAACTCAGCGGTGGCATGCGCCAACGCGCGATGATTGCCATGGCCATATCATGTGATCCGAAACTTTTAATCGCTGATGAACCGACTACCGCGCTGGACGTGACCATACAGGCCCAGATTCTCGATGTGCTTCGCCGATTACAGGATGAACTGGGTATGGCACTTATTCTGATTACGCATGATCTGGGCGTGGTTGCCGAGATGGCGCATGACGTGCTAGTCATGTATGCAGGCCAGGTGGTCGAACAGACCGATGTGGTCACCTTGTTCGCCCAGCCCAGCCATCCCTATACCCGGGGGCTTCTGGCCTCGGTACCCACCCTGATTATGGAAGAAGGCGACCTGGCGACCATAGAAGGCATAGTCCCCGATCCGACCCGATATCCGGCCGGCTGTCGTTTCGCCCCTCGATGCGACTTTGTCGTAGAGGCGTGTTCAGAGCCGCAAAGGTTACAAGAGGCTGCCACCGGTCACCAAGTACGGTGTGGTGCGTGGAAGCAAATTATAGAAGGTGGCCCATTGAAGACCAATGAGCCCATAAGCCAATAAACCCATGAACCAATCTTCTGAACAATTATTAGACGTCCGGGATTTGAAGAAACATTTCTCTATGGGCGGGGGATTATTCCAAAGGCAGAAGCCAGTCCTCAAAGCGGTGGATGGCGTGAGCTTTACACTGCAACGGGGTGAGACACTCGGGTTGGTTGGAGAGAGCGGATGTGGGAAGACGACGGCAGGCAGGGTCATCTTACGTCTTCTTGAGCCGACGGCTGGAACGGCGACCATTACGACGTCATTAAACGGTAACGGGGAACGGCATGCATACGATATTTTTTCGTTGAAAAAAGAGGCGTTGCGGTTATTGCGGCGTCAGATGCAGATTGTCTTTCAAGATCCATATGGTTCGCTCAATCCTCGTATGACTGTGGGGGCTCTGCTTAGCGAACCGCTTACCGTACATAACCTGACCCCAAAGAATGAGTTGGATGACCGGGTGACTGAATTGCTGACTACCGTCAGGTTAAATCCTGCACATGCCCGTCGTTATCCGCATGAATTCAGTGGAGGGCAGCGTCAGCGTATCGGTATTGCTCGTGCTCTGGCGGTGCAACCGGAGCTGATTATCGCAGATGAGCCTGTTTCCGCTCTGGATGTTTCTATCCAGGCTCAGATCATAAACCTGCTCAAAGAGCTACAGGAGAAGTTTCAACTCAGTTATCTGTTTATCTCTCATGATCTGCGGGTCGTGAAACATATCAGTGACCGGGTGGCGGTGATGTATCTGGGCAAAATTGTAGAAACCGCAGAAAAACACCAACTGTACAGGCAACCCCTGCATCCCTACACGGAGGCCTTACTCTCCGCCGTGCCTCTGCCCGACCCGACGCTCCAGCGTAATCGGATTATCTTGACAGGCGATGTCCCCAATCCGACTGCTCCACCGCCGGGGTGTCCGTTTCATCCACGATGTGCCCGGGCAGAAGCCCGATGCAAGGTGGATGTTCCGGCGCTGGAGGATAAGGGGGATGGACATCTCGTGGCGTGTCATGTGGTCTGAAGTGTATTGACGCCGATATGCCATAACCGTGTTCCTACGGATTCTCCAAAATCACCCGATTGACCATGGCAATTAGATCATCCAGCTGGAACGGTTTGTACATATTTCGTAGTAAACAAGGGTTTGAACAGGTCAACAGCTGTATCGGGTGAGATGCCCAGGCCTGTATCCCCTGCCTTGAAGAAGATGGTCTGGCCTTTCTGCGACGTAGATATCGTCAGATCACCGCCATCGGGCATGGCCTCAATCGCATTCAGGATAACCTGAGAGAACATCAGTCGTAATTCCTCCGTGCGACAGGCGACCGCGTCAATCTGATCCTGCAATGACATAGATATCTTGACGCCAGCGGTTTCCAAACTGCCCTGTAACTCTTCGACCACGCCCTGGATCAGCACATTAAGATCTTCTTTCTGATCTAATACCTGTGGATCGGTCTGGCTGGCCAGTTGCAGATGGTGGATAATTTGTGAGCCATTGAGAACAGCCCGTTCGATCGCTTGCAGTCCGCCGATCATTTTCTCTTTCTTGTCCGGTCGTTTAAGCAAAAGCTGCGTATGGCCCAGAATACCCGCCAATAGATTGTTAAATATATGGGCGACTTGCGCCGCCATGGCATTCAAGTCCTGTAGGCCGATATCTTGAGCGGCGGGTGTTGACTGAGCAGCGGTTGATACGTCTTCATTTTGTTGGATCATGAACTGATCAGCCAGGGTCTGCAAGCGCTGAAATCTGTGAAGCCCGGCGATGGTTGCCCCGGCCAGGTCTGCATAGAGCGTCAGCCACTGGCTGGCATCAGGCGTCCCTATATTTTCCTGATAGGTGGCTGAGAGCATGCCTTTGCCCCATTCCTGCGCATCGATGGTGGCTGTAACAGGTCTGGCAGAGGGAGATCCTGTGGACGATCCCACCGTACTTTGCAGCAACTCGCCTCCAAGAGGATGAAACGTACATTCGACAGCATGCGCTTGTAATACGGTCCGGGCTGTACGAGTAATGTAACGCAGGACCTCTTCGGTATCTACAGGTATAGATAGATGGCTTACGGTCTCCGGGAGACTATCCAGGACCCTTATTTTTTGTTGTAGTCGGTTTGTTCCTGCGCCCATCTCAGCAATATTTCGTCTTAACAGAGATGAGCCTCGCTGTTGCATCGTATGCCAGTGGTCCCTCACCTCCGCTGAAGAAGGTAAGACTTGCTTTAGTTTCGATAGGGTCGACCGGGTCGACGCTGTCAGGATCTTAACCTCATCGTCTGCGAGACCGAACGGAACGAGGAAGGGCGCAAGCGCTTCTGGGTCACCCTGCGATCCCAAAGGAGGTGTGCAGGCCATTTTATTCGCCAGATAAACACAACCCGATAGATCAGGTAGGGTGGTAAGATGTTCAGGTTGATGGTGAAGCCAGATCGCTTCACCCATGGGCGCAGGCAGCCGGTTTTTTTCAAGCATCTGTCGCCCGACTACCACGTGATCCTTACCAAATGCCAGGCGTTCTTCTCTGATCCCCGCTGAAGAGGACGGCATGCGGTTGTAAACCTCGGGATGTATATGGCCCAGGGCCAACTTACCGATATCGTGTAGCAGATCGGTGAAACCCGCCAGATTACTGGGGGTGTCCTCCACCTGTTCAGCCAACTCCTGAGCCAATAATCGACAGATAATCGCATGTTCCCAGAAGGCCTCCATATCGAAGGACGATGTCGGGGCAGGGGCAGCACAAAAAGTGGATAAGGCGAGGGTACGGATGGCATCCGGGCCTAATAGATGAACGGCCTCGTCCAACGTGCCGGTCGTCTTATGTTCATTGGCGGAGGAAAGGGTCGCCAGGGTCAAGGCCGATCCATCGGAGCACCTCGGTATCGTCTTTCGACTCGCAGGCCTCCATAAGACGGACCGCGACCGGGGCATAGATCGGCAGTGAAAGATCAAACAAACTTGTGGACTGGACTTCGTGACGGGGCATTCTTTTCGTCCACGCTCCCCTATCCTTACTCTGACCAGAGGAGGTAAAATACGAATATAGATCTTCAGGACTCAGAGGTCTTGAAAAGGTGGCTCTTTTCGTTAGTAAAAATGCCGTCAGGCCAAAATGCTCGAAATAGACAGGTCCTGGATGGAACCCTGCGTGCACATAACGACCACTTCTTGATTCGCCGATGCAGCGAGATGCAGACCTGACAGTATCGTAACGACCAAAAGCCAGTCTGTTATTTTTATACAGACCCTGAGACAGATTATACAACATGTGGGGTTGAAACTTGCCTCAGATACTACATCCTGACTTTACCGTCAAGATAATTATTGCAAAATAGTGAAATCGGTTATGACATGCCCGGTGCTTGCATTTTAGTTGACTAATATAGGAGCGGCATGCTGATTATCTTATATCTGGTGATGATCTCCGGTTAATCTGGATAAAAATATATTTTCCTATGGCAGATCACCCATTTCATCTCGTATCTTGTATCCTGTGTCCCATATCTATATTAACCCCAACCCAGGTCCCTGCTATGATCCCTGCATTACACTTCGGCCGAACAGGCCATGAAAGTACACGCATCATTTTTGGTGCAGCCGCGCTGGGCGATGTAACCCAGGATGAAGCAGACAAAACATTAGATGTATTGCTGAAATATGACATTAATCACATCGATACAGCGGCCAGCTACGGTGATGCGGAGTTACGCATCGGGCCCTGGATGGGGGCCTATCGTCGTCATTTTTTTCTGGCGACGAAGACAAGGGAACGCACAGCGCTCGGCGCTCGGGAGAGCCTGCACCGTTCCCTGGAGCGGCTTCAGACAGATCAGGTCGATATGATTCAACTGCATGCTCTGGTAAAATCAGAAGAATGGGATACGGTTATGGGACCGGGTGGTGCCCTGGAGGCCATGATCGAGGCCAGAGCACAGGGTCTGGTACGATATATCGGAGTGACCGGCCACGGTGTGGAAATCCCTTCGATGCATTTACGTAGTCTTGGTCATTTCGACTTTGATGCCGTGCTGTTGCCGTGTAATTACCCGATGATGCAGAACCGAAGATATGCAGCGGATTTTAACGCGCTTACCGAACTGTGCGGATTCCGTCGCGTGGCGGTGCAGACCATCAAATCCCTGGCACGGGGGCCCTATCCCGAAGGGCAGGATCGTACCCACAGCACCTGGTATGCCCCCCTTGAAGACCAGGCATCCATTGATAAAGCCGTACACTGGGTCTTGAGCAACCCGCAGATATTTCTAAACACAGCCGGCGACATCCGGCTGTTGCCTAAGGTCCTCGACGCGGCGGCCCGATTCGATGCAGGACCGTCCGGTGAGATGATGGATGATTTGATCGCTCACGAATCGATGGCCCCCTTGTTTGTTTGATCTACTGGAGCCACGGACCTGATTTCAGCCAGATTATCAATGGTCGTTTAAAAGAACAGGCGCGTCTTGCGGGCATGAAATTCATCCTCGCAAAAACCTGGGTGAAAAACAGATAGGATGTAAAATACGAAAGACAATTAATGATAAGACCATAACGGTTCCGTAATGGACAAACAACCTCAATCATCATGATGAAAGAAGGGATAATATGACATTCGGATCAGGCGAATACACGTATACGGCAGATATGGACTGGGCGCAACGACCGGAAGGGTGGGTTTGGGGATGGACGCCCGGCATGGCGTGCGACTCGCAGGGCAGAATTTTTGTGTCTTCGCGTTGCGAGCATCCCCTCGTGCTGTTCGACGCAGCCGGTAAATTCCTGGCCTCCTGGGGCGAAGGCCTCCTGGATCCTGGGGCTGCGCACGGGATTTATATTGATGCGGACGATAATGTCTATTGCACAGAATTCCATCGGCACTGCATTCGTAAGTTTAACCCGGCAGGTGAACTGGTTATGACCATCGGTACACCCGGCGTCTCCGGTGCAGAAGACGGCGATCCGTTCGACACACCAACTGACCTTGCGGTCGCTTCAACCGGTGAGCTGTTTATCTCGGATGGCTACGGCAACGCACGGGTACATAAATATGCCCCGAACGGTGAACGGTTGCTGTCGTGGGGAGAGCGTGGTTCCGGACCGGGGCAGCTCAATCTGAGCCACTGCGTCCGGATCGACAGACAGGACCGCGTCTGGGTATGCGACCGCGAAAACAAACGTATACAGATCTTTGACACGGACGGCAACTATCTGACGGAGTGGACAGGGTTACTGGATCCGAACCAGGTCTGTTTCGATCCCCATGAAGACATTGTCTATATCACAGAGTTGTCGCAGCAAATCAGCATCTATACGTTCGATCACGAATTAATAACAAAGTGGGGTGCGGGCGTAGAGCCGTTGGTTGATGGTCCAGGGCCGTTCGTCGGTGGACCACACGGCATATGCATTGATGCACAGGGCAACTTGTACGTGGGCGAGGTGTTTGCGGATGGTCGCTGGCATAAATATGTAAAGCATTGATGTTCGTTCAGAATTTTGGTGGTTGAGAACAGCATGGATAGAATCTTATAATCTTCCTTGCCCTCCGTCTCCGTGGTTAAATTAAATGGCAGGAGGTTGTGCCTATGTTGATGCGTCTCTGGACAATCGGCGTAAAAGTAACTGATCTGGATCGAGAACTGGTTTTTCATCGCCAGGTTGGTCACGACATCATTCTTGATGAGGCTGTAACCGTCAATGAGCGTGCCTTTCGTATAGTTCTGATGCGAATGGGTGACAAATATCTGCACCTGTTCGAAGAGGCGGTGTACGAAGACCAGTTGGCAGAACCACTCGCTCCCGGTCCCTGCCTTATTGTATACATCAGCGAAGACTTCGAGCAGGACATCGTCGATCTTCAGTCCGCCGGTGCGCAGCTCTTGTTTCCATTAACAACCATTAAAGCCGGATTCGGCCAACGTCGTGTCGCGTTCTTTCGCTCACCGGGCGGCATGATCTTCGAGGTGATTAGAGTCCTGGAAAATCTCGTACCGGAGGTTTGATAGATATAAATGGTGATTGACTGATTGACTAATTGGAAAGTCATCTCTCAATCCTGATAATCTGTAAAGCGGGATTTAATTCTCTGTGCCTGATTTTTTCAATCACCATTCAGCAATCAGTCAATCAACATTCACCCCTGGGGAAGCAGATTATGACATTGGGCGTCCAGACGGCCTGTTTAGAGCAGTATCCACTTGAAGACGTACTGGATTTTCTACAGGAGACGGGGATCGGCCAGGTGGAGTTGGTCGGTAGTCATCTTATGTACAAGACCCCGGCGTATTGCGAGGATGTGGCTGCCGCAGTCCGCGAACGTGGGATGGAAATCTCAGGTTACGTCTGGGATGGCAATGGAGCTGTGCCCTGGTTTCAAGGGCGACGTTTTCGGGCGATGGAACCGGACGGCGTGGAAGATGCGATCGAATGCATACGGCAGAATGTCGCGGTGACCGCTGCGTTGGGCGGCGCCCATCTTGTGGTGATCGAACCGCGCGGACCGGAAGCGGGCCTTGATGAACACACCGCCTGGGAGCAACTGGTCATTGCATACAGGGAAGGCGCAACCATCGCGGCTGATGCGGGCATTCGGCTGGTAAATGAATTTCATCCGCCTGGAGACTTTGCCAGCACGCCCGAACGGGCGATCGCGTTGATCGATGAGGTGGGTTCATCCAACTTCACGGCCTGTCTGGATTTCTGTCACGCAGAGGTCATGGCCCCAGGTGATGCGGAATTATTCATTCGTAGGATGGGCGTTGATCGCATCGGGCATGTACACATCGCCGGGGGAGGCCAACATCCCCACATGCACCAGGCCGTGGGAATCGGTGATGTGGATGCCTTTCGGCTGCTGTCCGTGCTCCAGGAAATGGGCTATAATGCCAACTATTCTCTGTGCCTTTACGGAAATCCACTGCCCAAGCGTGCGATTCGACAGAGCGTGGACTACCTACATGCGAACGGCTACTTCGTTTAACAGGTGGCCAGGGATCATTACACATCAAAACGTAACCAACCATGTATAATTTATTGAAAAAACTCGCTATTTCTGCTTTCCTGTTTCTCATTTTCACACAGGAAATATCCAGCCAAAACACCTGTGGGATAACGGCCTTTGGAACAGACCAAATCTCAGCAGAACAATTAAGAGAGACCTATATCATTCAAAAGAGGCTTAGTGCACATTGGCCAACACAACCCGAACCTTCATGCCCTCCCCGGCGGGTAAGTTGACGGTGCGCTTCTCCGCATCATAGTCCGTCCATGCTTTCCCGTTGACTACGACCTCGGCAATATGTACGGACGGATCTTCCACAGGACACACGCGGTGCTTGATGGGGCGTTGCGCGCTGATATTGAAATACAATTCGACTGCTTTCCGGTGCACATACAGATCTAGATACAGAACGTTCAGGAGGCAGTGCTCCATACTGTGATAAGAACCCTTGGCGGGACTGGCCTTCGTTCCGTCCACGAGGTTTCCCGCCAGATCCACGCTGCAATACGCGCCGCCGTGTTCTTGGTCTAAGAAGTATTGGTTCCAGAACAGACTCGTCTCGCGGAAGAGGTCCAGATAGCGCTGCTCTTGCCTCTGGTTGTATAGGCTGAGCACCATGAAGTTGCCGTACGCCTGGATAAACCATGCCTTGTTCGGACCGTGCCGATCCGTTTGATCCCGCGCGAAGGATTCAAACCATCCCCCATGTACGCTATCCCATGCCACCCGGATCATCTTTTCGCCGAGTTCCAGGGCGCTCGTCCGGTACGTCTCGTTTCCGGTCAGATGGTAGAGCCGCATCAAAATCCACGACGTCTCGATGTTGCCTCCGGCAGAGAGGGCTTCTGTGCCATCGTCCCATCGTCCAGTAATACAATGCCACGTTCGGTCAAACGTGTCGAGAATATATCCATCCGAGGGATCTTGCATACGGCGCAACGCCACATCCATCGTCCGCTCCATCTGAGCCAGCAGCGTGGGCCGACCGTCTGCGAGATACCAATACAACATATAGCTGCTCAGAAGGCCGATCTGAGGGTTGAAGCTCTTATTGCTACTCGCGACGCTCAGGTCCCGGTTCAGGGTGACGTAATAGCCTTCGTACTCGGAATCCCATGCGTGGGACTCAAAAACCTCATTCGACCGTTCCAGGCAGCGGAGAGCGTCGGGATCGTGGGTCGCGAAAAAGTAGAGCGCCAGCCCGGTGTTGGCATACATTTGGGTGAATGCGCTTTTGGTCGTAATTTTCGGTGCGCCGGTCTTTGTGATGAGGTCGTACCAGCCACCGAATTCGCGATCCCATCCATGGTCGATCAGGTAGGACGCCGTTGTTTTGGCGAGGCGAAGATAACGCGCCTCCCCAGACAAAAGATACGCCGCCGACAGGCTGAATAGGTGTCTGCCAAGCATCGTCGGATGTTGATCCGTCGTCCCGATCGGCTTCCAGTCCCTCGACAATCCGGTGTAAAACCGCTCGCTTGCCGGGTTTATCCCATGTGCCAACCAGGTGGGCATAATATCATGCAGCGCTTGATCTCGCCAAAACGCCCCATGCATCTCTTCCGGGCCGGTTGAATCGGAGTAATCTGCTTTGACCTTCCCCATACTTTCCTCCTGAGCGGACCTGATAATTGGCCCAGTTAGGGTGTGAGTATTTTGGATTGTATCGTGTAACGCACAATGTAATTCAGTTTTGGTGCAGCCATTTGGCCTAAACTCTCTTAAGCCGAGTTCCACGGGTGTAAGCCCGTGGGTGAAGGCGTTCCGTTCGCCGGGGCGTCAGAGGGGATGCGAAATCCCCTGTGTCTGCGGAATCCAAAGGGGATATGTTACCCTTTGGTCAAGGGCGTGGTTTCGTGCCACGTCCGCGAAGTGCCCGTGTTGTCATCTTTCGCCCTATACTGGCTCTCCCGCACTTTTGATGAACAAAGCCCATAACAGAAAATTTCGACTCTTTGGAGCTTATCCTTTACGCCTATAAAACTCTTATTTTCAACCGTTAATATTTGCTCCTGAATGTAGGGTTCCACCCGATAACACCTTTTTCATCAAAAGTGCGGGAGAGCCACTTACGACCGAAACTTGACAATTGCCGGCAAGAGCATGCCGGAAGATGCGCCGTCAAATGCTTTGGGTTTGTGAACCGCTACGATCAAAAGCCCAGACGTCGGTTGTTTGAGCTCCTGCTATCTCAAGGGCTTCAAATGAATCAGGATATTACGTTCCTCTCCGACGGTGGAGACACCGTCCGTGACTTGCAACTGTATCTCCGTGCCCCGGCCGAGCATCTATTGGATTGGTTCCATATCACGATGCGAGTGACAGTCATGAAGCAGATGGCCAAAGGGATTCCCCGGACTGATCTGGTTGACCTGGAAGCCGAGATCGATCGAGTGGAATGGTATCTCTGGCATGGTAATGTCTTTCGGGCGTTACAGGTGACAGATGATCTCTATTTCGATCTGGAGGGCTTAGTCGTCGCATGTCCGGCGGTCACCAAACTGTGGAAGGCGGTCGATGAATTCAGGGGATACATCGCCAACAATAGCGCCTTCATTCCCAATTATGGGGATCGTTATCTATATGGGGAAGTGATCTCCACCGCCTTTGTTGAATCAACGATCAATCAAGTGATCAGCAAGCGGATGGTGAAAAAACAACAGATGCGCTGGACGAAACGGGGTGCCCATCTGCTGTTGCAGGTGAGAACGCAGGTGTTAAATGATGAGTGGAGAGACACGTTCTGCCGGTGGTATCCGGACATGTTACCCGTCGAGGCCAATATGGAAAATGCTGCGTAGCCCCCGGTTTGAAATGGTCTCGGCATTGCAACGCTGATAGCCCTCACTAGTTCAAATCCAGCCGCAACCGTTCCAGCACCTGCCGGAAATCCTGCATGTTATCTAGTGCAAAGGCGCCAATGGTGTCCAGTACATCCCCATACGAAGACATACCTTTTCCTCCTACAAGAATCGCAACCTCTTCGGGAAGTTGATGGCGTAGCTTAAGCAGTTCATCTCGCAAGCCGGGATCACCTGCCGGATAGATAATACTCAAAGCCACCGCGCTGGCATGCTGAAGAACCACGGCACCTGCAATTTCCTCTGCGGGGAGATTGGGACCCAGATAGGTCACACGCCAACCTTCTGATGCAGCTGTGATGCTGGCAATCAAGGCCGCGTTTTCATGTATCTGCCCCGCCGGGGTAGTCACGATAATTACCGGCGCGGATTGCGTTGTCTCATAGGACGATCTAAGATGTCCGACGAAAGTCCGGACCGCCGCAGACGCCATATGCTCCTGTGAAATTCGGAGCGCCCCTTCCCGCCAACGCTCCCCGATGGTCGACATCATAGGCTCAATGACTTGATCTAAAAGTACAGGCTGACTGAGGTAGACGGATGCTTCAGACAGCATATGCTCAAGCTTTTCTACCTCGAAAATTTCAACCGCACGCAAACAGGCATCCAGATAGTATTCAGGATTTGAAATTTTGTTATCCGAAGCCGTCCTCTTTCCTGGCGTTTCATGAACCAGGCGGGTAGGCGTATGATCGGATGCATTATTATCAGACAGAAGGGATTTCAGCTGGTCTGTGGGATACTGGGCGATCCGGCCGATGTTCCATCCTACCGCCGTTGCAAGACGCAACAGAGTCAGACGCTCGATCTGTTCGGTGGAATACAAACGGCGATTGGTGTCTGTCCTGTGCGGAGAGACCGCATCATACCGCTTTTCCCACGCACGAATGACATGCGGTGATAGACCGGTGCGTTTTGCAACAACCTTTATGGGATACAAAATTTGTTCCATGGCAGTCCTATAGATAACACTCTGTCTAATTATTGTCAATATTTTATATGGATTGAATCAATTACATATCAGTGTGTTTGGTTCAATAATAGATATATCTCTTTTATCTATAATATTTAAACAACAAAACCAAAATTGAAAATATGCTATACAAATCTTATACAAATACTTGACAAGTGCTTTCCCCTCATGTATATTAATCACTATAACAGCAAAGGTGAGCAGGTTGAAATGATCTGCGAGTTTCTATACATGAGGCGGTGTCAAATGGGCCATGAAAATTATATATGGAATGAAAAAACCTGGGCTGATTTCGAACGGAACACACGTAACCGTGTTCGCTGGACCTCGTCGGAATCAATGGTCTGGGATGGGCTCGTCAGACAGGCCAGAATCATTCTGCGGACCTACAGTACAAGTTTCTTTATAGTGACCCGTTTTCTACCGCCCCACAAACGCGCTCAGGTTGAAATGATCTACGCGGCTGTTCGCTATCCCGATGAAATCGTTGATACCTTTGAAATGGATACGGAGGAAAAAAACAGGCTTCTGGATCAGTGGCTGGCTGCTTATGAGCTGGGGCTTGAACAGGACTCCATAAGGGCAGCCCTCCGTCATGGCCTGCCTTCATTCATTGCCGGTTTTACACAGGTAATCCGTGAAACCGGCATCCCCCACGCATATTACCGGTCGTTTATCGATGCCATGGGACACGATGTATCCCCCGGAACGTTCGATACACTGGATGACCTGATCGAAAACTATATTTACGGCAGTGCAACAGTCGTTGGTTATTTTTTAACCTATGTTTACGGCGCCCGACAGGACGGAGAATTTAACCGGGCTCTGCAATGTGCAAGAAATCTGGCTATTGCCCTGCAACTGACGAACTTCCTGAGAGATGTCGCCGAAGATGAACGAAGGGGACGTCTGTATCTCCCGCTGGATATGCTGCACGCGGAACAGATAGACCCGAATGATGTGACTGCTTCCGTTTACCGTCGCCCTCTGGGCCGTGTGCTGAAACATCTGGGATGGATTACGGACGATTACTATCAACAGGCCTTTGAAAATGTTGACGCCTTTGCCCCCGACAGTCAGGTAGCTATACGTGCCTGTATCGAGGTTTACCGGCAGCTCAACAGTCATTTGGCTACAGACAGTGAAGATCATATATTTGCCCGCGCATCGGTGTCGATTCGGGAAAAATTACGGGTACTGCCCATGAGTAAGTACTGGCGCCTGCCTCTGGCCTATCTACGGACCTGATAAATGAGCCTCAGCCATACGAAAACACCAATTAGAGTCCGTCCTGTAACACCGCTCGGTAACGGTCCCGAAAAGACCTATCCCGGAGGACAGTCTATTGCCATTATCGGCGGCGGGCTGGGAGGACTGAGTGCGGCCATCTATCTACGCACAGCCGGCTATGAAGTTACGATTTTTGAGGCCAACGAAAAATTGGGCGGACGGGCCAATCAGATCGAAGCGGAAGGTTACAAATTCGACACCGGTCCGTCACTTCTGAATTATCCCTGGATCTTCGAAGACCTCTTCAAGACGGCAGGCCGGAACCTCCAGGACTACGTCACTTTATTGCCGGTTGACCCCTCGGTCAGCTTTCAGTGGCCCGATGGTACAACGTTCCAGTTGTCGAGTACATTGCCGCGCTTGCTGGACGAATGCGATCGAATCGCGCCGGGATCCCGACAGGGGCTGCTGGCCTTTTTGCAGGATGCCGAACGCAAATTTCAGTTGACCTTTGAAAAACTGGTGAATCGGAATGAAGACCGGATAGACCGCTGGTTAGGATCACTCAGCCTGGCAGATCTGAAACGGACAGCCATCTGGCGATCACTGGATCAGGAACTCAAACGCTTTTTTAAAAGCCGTCACCTGCGGGAGGCCTTCGGGGCTTACGGCATGTACCTCGGCGGCACCCCTTATGAACTGCCCGGTATTTTCTCTATCCTGCCATATGGCGAACTGGCCCATGGTCTGTGGCTCCCCAAAGGCGGTGTGTACGGCCTGATCGAAGGCATCACCTGTCTCGCCCGGGAGCTGGGTATCGTAATCCGAACCGGCACGCCCATAAAGAAAATTCGTACGGATAATAACCGGGTGGTCGGTCTCGAGAAAATGGATGGAGAGATGATGCCATACGACCTGATCGTTTCGAATGTGGATGTGCCCACAACCGAATCCAGGTTGCTGGACCATGAAAAAACATGGTCCGACAGGCAAAAACAGGCATCAAAGCTGAAGATGACACCCGGGGTGATGACGTTTTACTGGGGCATCAAGGGTAAGGTTTCCGGTTTGAATCACCATACTATTTTCCTGCCGGAACAGTATGGGCAATCGTTCGATGAACTGGTTAAGAAGAACCAGATTCCCCACGACCTCCCGTTTTATGTATCGGTACCCTCTGAAACCGATCCCGCTCTTGCCCCACCGGGCAACAGCGCCATGTTTGTACTGGTCCCTACCCCGGTCTTGAGCAAAATGCCTGATTTCGACTGGGCCGGCGCCGTTGGCTCCATCAAGGCAAGAGTTTTGAAACGACTGGAACAACATCAGATACATATCCAGCCTGAGGATATTGAGTTTGAGGAAGTATATACACCCGAAGACTGGCAGAACCGCTTTGGCCTGTTTGACGGTTCTGCTTTCGGAGCCGCCCACACACTGATGCAGGTAGGTCCTTTCCGTTCCCGTAATTATTCAAAACATGTGGAAGGATTATATTACGTAGGGGCAAGTACTACACCCGGAACCGGAATGCCTATGGTAGTCCTGAGCGGTAAACTCACCATGGAGAGGATTCAAGCCCGTGTACATAAAACGTAACGGTTCAGGTGCCCATGTTTGTATAGGAATCCACGGATGGAGCGGCGACCATAATACCTTTATGCCTCTGGTCCCGTTTATACCGCCCAAGGAAACCCTGTACAGTCTGGACCTGCCCGGACACGGTAAATCCCCTCATCCCGACAGATGGGATCTGGAAGAAATAACCAGCACCATAGCCACAGGTATCGAAGCGCTGGACGTCTCTCAATGTACGATTATAGGGATGTGCAGCGGGGCGATTATCGGATTGCTGGTTGCCGAAAAACTGAAAAATAAAGTCGATCGACTTGTGATAATCGATCCATTTGCGTATATGCCCTGGTACTTTCGTGTGTTTCTTAACGACACCTGGGGATGGTACGCCTACGCCTCTACCTTTGCCAATCCGGTCGGTCGATGGATTACAAATAACGCTCTGCGAAGTAAACGAACCGCAGACTCAGATCTGACCGATTCGTTTGAAACCATCGACCATAAAGTCACCTATAGCTATCTGAAACTGCTGGCTTCAGTTGACGGCATAGAACAGTTCCGGTCGCTCTCCCAGCCCATCGATATCGTTTACGGTGAGAATACATTCGGAGCCATCAAACATTCACTCCCGAAGTGGCAAAATCTATGGCCACATGCCACATGCCGGGAAATAAACGGGGTCGGGCATTTTCCGATAAAAGAAGCGACCCGGCAAACGTCTGAAGTGATCTTTAATACATGATCATCAGACTTCAATCCTGAATCTCTTTCCTATGTCTCAAAAACATGCTGTCATCATCGGTGGAGGCCTGGGTGGACTCGCCTCCGCCCTGAGATTGTCTGCCCGGGGATGGGCCGTAACCGTCTGTGAGCAGGGCACATCGGTCGGTGGCAAAATGAACCGATGGTCGCAGGATGGTTATACCTTTGATACCGGGCCTTCGCTCATCACCATGCCGGATATTTTTAACGAACTCTTCAAGACCGCCGGAAGCCGCTTGTCCGATCATCTTGACCTCGTCCCCATGCACCCCCTGGCCGACTATATATATCCGGACGGCACGCGGTTTACCTATTCCACCGAACTGCCGCAGTGGCTGGATACCATCCGATCGTTTGAACCCGAGGATGTGGTCGGGTTTTATAAGTTTCTTGACTTAGGCAGTCGCATTTATGAATTATCCAATGCTACATTCTTCAGACAGCCGCTGTTTGAACCGCCCGACCGGGGTATGCTGGGCGCCTTGAGACGCTTTCCCATCCGTAACACCTGGGGGAACTACCACAAAGCTATCTGTGATCATTTTAAAAGCCCCTATCTTCGGCAACTTTATGGCAGGTATCCAACTTACGTTGGTTCTTCGCCGTATGAGAGTCCTGCGACTCTGGCCGTGATCCCGTATATTGAATACGCTTTTGGGGGCTGGTATGTTAAGGGAGGGCTTTATGGTATAATAGAAGCACTCGTGTCATTGGCAGAGCAAGCAGGTATTACGATCCACCATCAAGCCCGTGTACAGAGGATCAACCATGATCGGGGACAGATCCGAGGGATCCAACTTGAAGATGGTACGAACATCGAATCAGATATAGTAGTCATGAACGGCGATGTCTCCTGTACTTCGGAATTGCTCGGTGAGGATCCCGGCTCTTCCATGAAGCCCTCGGATCGCTCTATGTCCGGCTTTGTCATGCTCCTTGGTATTCGTCGTACTCTGCCGCAGTTCAAACACCACACCATTTATTTTTCCGAGGATTACAAACAGGAGTTTTCACAACTGTTCGACGAGAGACGCTTTCCGGATGATCCTACCGTCTATGTCAACATGCCAAGCCGGTCGGATCGATCGGTCGTACCGGATGGAGGGGAAACCCTGTTCATCATGGCCAATACGCCTGCCAACGTTGAACCATGGGATGAAGCTCAAACCCGGGTGGCGCAAGAGGCGGTCTTTAAACGTCTGAAAGCGAGCGGGTTTCCGGATATCGAAGATGATGTGGTAGTTTCGGATACCTGGACGCCCGGTAGAATCGCAAACCGGTACAGTATGCCGGGCGGGGCCATATACGGAACACATTCCCATGGCTGGCGCCGTGCATTTTTAAGACCGCCCAACAAGGACCGTCGGTACAGAGGCCTGTATTATGTAGGTGGAAGCACACATCCGGGCGGAGGCACCCCCACCGTGATTCTGTCCTCCAAAATCACATGTGATTTGATAAAACGTTATGAAATGGCATAACATCCTTATCAGTATTCTTCTGCTGTCCTACCTGATCCTGTTGGGCGGCGGTCTGGGCGCCCATATGCTTATGGGCGGACCACCGCCCGACATGCCCTGGACCGCGCCATTATTTCTGTTTCTGGCAGGCGCCATCGTCATCATAGCTGCAGACAAAGACCAGAGATTCCCATTGTTGCTTGTAGGCATATTAGGATTTACCGCTGAAGTAATCGGCGTGTATTCAGGGGTGATTTTCGGAAGTTACGAATACACAGAGGCCTTATCACCGAACGTCCTTGAGGTGCCTCTCGTAATGGTGTCCGCCTGGCTGGTTCTGGTCGCTTACGTATGGCAGATGTTAACACGGCTGGTATACGCCAGATGGAAGCTGGTTGTCCTGGCAGGTATATGGATGACTGTTATAGATCTTGTTCTGGATCCTCTTGCCGCCGGCGACCTCGGCTACTGGACATGGACCGGCACCGGGATTTATTACGGTATCCCCGACCATAATTTCCTGGGATGGTTTCTTATCAGCGTGATCGTATTCAGTATTCTGCCGAAAACCTGGGCGACAAATTTCTGGGGCCTGCATATCGGATTAAGCATCATCGTATTTTTTACTACCCTTGCCTGGCTTCATGGATTAGTTGTAGCTGGTATTGTAGGACTCAGTTTGCTCATCCTGCATGTAGGGCTGCGTTATAAAGAAAAAACGATCAATCCAGCGGGATAGCACCGATCAACTGACGAATCTCCGTGTGGGCAATCCGGGCCTGAAATCGGGCGTTGATTAGCGTCGCCTGAGCCCGGATGAGATTGACCTGGGCATCACGGAATTCAATCGAGGTACTGGCGCCCAGCGCGTATTTCTCCTGTTGAAGCGCCAGATTCTGCTCTGCCGTCTGCACATTCTGCGCTTCAAGGTCTATCAGTTCCAGCCGTTTCTGTAAAGTGACGTACTTTTCCTGCACCAAACCCCGTATTTCAAGCTCCGTATTCCTTTGGATCAGTTCCGTATTGTACGCCTCCGCTCGTGCATTCTGAAGCGATATTCGATCTCTTTTTCCATTAAATATATTGTAAGATACGGTGATGCCAATGCCCCCGTCTCGGCTCCTCGTCGTAATCGGCAAGTCAAACTGCGGGGCAGATACGCGCCGGTTTGCATAACCATAGCTTGAATTAAGCGTCACTACTGGATAGAGGGAAGATCGGGACAGACGGACACTTTCCTCTGATACCGATGTGTTCTGGCGTGCCACCAGGAGCCTGTTGTTCTGCTTCAGGGTTCTTTCAAGTATCTCCTGATAACTAAGCTCCTGAACCGGAACGGTAATCTCTCTGGCCACGACGACTTCCGTCTCTGGATCGCGTCCGAGCAGGATATTGAGCTGTTGCTTTGCGATGACCACAGTCAGTTCCTGATCGAGCACATTGGCTCGGTCGTTGTTGTACGCCACCTGAGCATTGAAGATATCGGTCGACGAGGTGCCTCCCAGGTCATTTCGTACCTGTTCCTTTTGCAACCGTGCATTGGAAACATTCCGTGCATTGTGCAAGACGTCCAGCAACTGCTCCTGCCGGACCAGATTGAAGTACGCGACGAAAATCTCCACGACCGTTCGTTCCAGGGCAACTTTGGTCTGGATCGCGCCCAGTCTGGACAGCTTCTCATACCGGTCCGTGTTATTGAACATGCGGAACCCGTCGAACACCGTCCAGTTCAGAGAGACCTGCGACCCAAACGAACGCGTGTTGGAATTACCGAAGGCGAACGGTGAATTGGTTGATTGATCAGATCGATTGAGTTGAAAGTTGTTGCTGAAGTTAACCGTAGGCAGAAAATCGGCTCTGCCCAGGCCAATCGATCTTTGCGAAATAGTTTTCGTATTTCTGGCCACCTGGATATCATAATTCGAGCGTAAACCGATCCTGACGGCGTCTTCGATACGCATCGTTTCCTGTGCGGAAGCCGTGGGAATCGTCCAAAATAGCAACAGACAAAATATACATCGTTTCATGGTCATATTCTCCGAACCTCAAGTTTGTGTCAGAAGGCCTTTAAATAGCAGCGGCGCTATCCAGCTCTTTAACAGCTGGTTCAACCATCTCGGGAGCGACGTGTTCCCTTTTGAACAAGCTGGAGACCCAGACGCGGAGTTGATTAATCGCCAGAAACCCTGCCGGTAATACAAGCAGGATGATTGCGGTCCCGAAAAAGAGACCGTAGGCCACGGAGACCGCCATAGGAATCAGAAACTGAGCCTGGCGACTCGTTTCGAGGATTACCGGCCCCAAGCCTACAGCGGTCGTAATTGTTGTGAGCAGGATCGGTCGCAGGCGAGAGATGCCGGCTTCGTACACTGCCTCCATAACCTGAAGGCCGTTACGGAGGTTCAAGTTGATTTTGTGGACCAGAACAATACTGTCATTTACGATAATTCCGGTAAGGGCAAGCAGACCGTAAATGGACAACAGATTTATCTGAATGCCCACAATACCATGCCCCCAGATGGCGCCCATAAATCCGAAGGGGATCAGCGAGATAATCAGGAACGCCTGCAGATATGAACGGAACACCAGGACGATCAGAATAACCATGATGATTAAGGCAATCGGGAACGTCTTTGCCATGGAGTTATTGGTCTTATTCTGGTCCCGTGACTGGCCTTCGTAGGACACCTGAACGCCGATTACCTTGGACAGCACTCTGGGCATCACCTCTTCCCGGATGGATGCCAGGATGGGGGGTAGGTCTGCACTGATGTCGCCCAGGTTGGCTTCCACTTTTATTTCCCGCTGCCCCTGGAGACGGTTTATGGCCGTAATACCCCGCTCGATATTGTAGGTGGCGAGTTCCGTAAACGGATACTCAGCGCCGGCAGGCGTTCGGATCCGCATCTGATCCAGAAAACCGAGCGCCCCTCGATCCGCTTCGCTGTATCTGACCCACACCCGTATCTCATCCCGGCCACGTTGAATGCGCTGCACTTCCTGGCCGAAGAATCCCTGACGCACCTGCCCTGCAATATCCTGCAACGTCAATCCGAGGGCATAGGCCCCCGGTTTCAGGGAGATATCAATTTCTCTACGACCTTCCTGACTGGCTTCAGTAATGTCTTTGAGTGCGGTAAAATCCTTGAGCTCAGCCACGAGCAAATTTCGCGCCTTCTCAAGTTGTTCCTGATCATTACCGAGTAGACTTATGGAGACCGGTTTCCCAAAAAAGGTCTGGCTGCCGTAATTGATATTACGGGCTTCGGGAACGACCCCAACCACTTCTCTGACCCGGTTGGCGATCAGATAGGTGTCCATATCCCGCTGTTCACCGTCGAGCAGCAGCAGGGTCACCTTCCCGGCGTGACTCCCCTGGTCCCCAAGGTCATTTCTGCCGATATCCCGCTTGATACCGAGAATAACATCTCGGCCGTCGGCCCGTTCCGACTTCAATTGTCCATTCACGATCCAGCTTGCCTCTTCGATGCGCTCCAGGACCCGGTTCGTGTCATCTTCCTGACGCCCGGATACCAGCGATACATTGATAGGGACCTGATCACCGTCGATGAACGGGAAGAATGTAAACCCGATCAATCCGCCACCGATCATGCCTATCGTAATCATGAACAAGGCAATCGGTGCTACGACTGTAGCCCATTTATTTCGAAGAGACAGGCGCAACACAGGGCCATAAAGTCGGTGGGTAATATAGTGAATGAATCCTTCGATGTATTTCCGGACCGGCCGATCTTCCGTATGGGGATGTAAGCCCTTAGAATGGGCCAGATGAGCCGGCAGAACGAAAAAGGCTTCGATAAGGGAGAACGCTAGAGCCGCTACAACGACCAGCGCCATATTCCAGATGAATTTCCCCAGAAAACCATCCAGGAAGAAGAAGGGAGTGAACGCGACGATAGTGGTGGTTACAGAGGTTACGACCGGCGCGATCATCTCCATGGTCCCATCGACAGCGGCTTTGAGGGGAGGTACGCCCCTTTCGTAATGGGCGTATATATTCTCACCCACTACGATGGCGTCATCCACCAGGATACCGATGACAATGACCATCCCGAATGTGGAGATCACGTTGACGGTTAGACCGGTGAGGCCTGCCACGATGAACATACCTGCAAACGAAAACGGGATCCCGATCGATACCCAGAACGAAAGTCGCATGTTCATGAAGAATCCCAGCGTGGCTACGACGAGCACCAGGCCGATGAGACCATTATTCAGGAGCAGCTCGATACGTTGTCGCAAACCGATCGTGGCATTGTCGATGACTTCCGCCTGTATCTGGCTATTGTCCGCGTTAAAGTCTTCTACGATCTTCAGGGTACGATCGGTCACGGCGAGGATGTCTTCCTGTGTAGTTTTATCCACATTCAGCACAAGGGCTGTACGGTCGTTATAGAACCGCTTGTCCGGTACATCCTCCCATTGTTCTTCGATGGTAGCCACATCCGAAAGAAAAATCACCGTGCCGTCCTGACTGCCCCGAACCACGATATCACGTAGTTCTCTGGCAAAATAATCCCGGCCATAGGCTCGTATCAGAATTTCCTCATCGCGTGTTTCGAATTTACCGCCCGATATGTTAATGTTACCCCGGCGTACAGCTGAGGAGATTTCTTCTATCGTGAGCTGATATCGCCTCAGATTGGCTTCGGACACCTCAATCGAAATTTCGAGGTTCGGTAGGCCTTCGATGGCGACCTGAGAAATCTCCTCTGTGGCCATCAGTTTATCCCGGAGATTCTCGGCGATTACTTTCATATTGAACAGATCTGTTTCGCCGTACAACACGACCGAGACCGCCCGACTGCGGAATTTCTGCTCATAGACGACCGGTTTTTCAGCACCCACCGGAAAGGAATTAATACGGTCTACAGAATTCCTGACATCGGTCAGCACCTTTTCCCGCTGATACCCGAGTGCAACCTCCACACTCACGGTTCCGGAATTTTCCCGCGAGGAGGAGGTGACACGCGCCACCCCCTCCTGCCCATCCAGCGTCTCCTCTATCTTCAGGACGACCCCTTCCTCAACTTCTTCCGGCGAAGCGCCCGGATAGATCACCTGTACGGAAATGATATCCGGCTCAGTTTCCGGGAATGATGTGTATTTAATATTGTAAAGGGATATCAGACCGAAGCCGAATACACTCAGCATCAGGACATTGGTCCATATGGGATACCGTACGAAATAGGCAATTATCTGTCTCATCAGGGCAGCTCCAATTTCCGGGACTCTTCAATGGTATCGAGTGATAATGACGACTGTTCATTTTTGTCGGATGAGAAGATAGCCCGGGCCATCATCCCGGGGGCCACCCCCTGCATCAGTTCAGTAATCAGCGTGTCGCCGGATGCCAGGCCTCCATTCACGATGATGGTCTGCGTCTCTCTTCTGGCGATGGTCACTTCCCGATACGCCAGCCGGCCTTGCTCGACCAGATAGGCAAATTTTCCGTTATAGATGAGAGACTGCGGCAGCGTGATGGCATTCGGGATGATTTTGCCCGGAATATCCGCCCTGAGAAACACACCGCTATAGAGCGCCTGTCTCGGGGAGGCAATAGAAAAGTACACGGGCACCGTCTGCGTGCGGGTATCAATGGACTTTCCGATCCGTTTGATCCAACCGTTCCAGCTACCCGGGATCTCCGATGAGGTAAACTGCACCGGTTTCTTTCGGTCGAACCACGTGATATCCTGAACCTGAACAGGAACCTCGACTTCGAGATTTTCAAGATTAATAATTTCACCGAGTAGTGAACCGTCCCGTGCCGTAGAGCCAGCTCGCAGGCTTGCCGACACCACCGCTCCGTCAAACGCCGCTATGAGAGTGTGTTTTTCGAGACTGATCTCCAGATTACGGGCCTGAAAGAACAGCTTGTACACATTGAACCGTGAAAGGAACAATTTGATCTTCTGATTCTGCGCTTCGGGAAGCTCTGCCAGTGGTTTATCGAAGCCGATCTGGTCGAAGTAAGCCTGCCATACGTTATATTCCGCCGGGAAATCCAATTGAATTTCAGGCAATACAGTCGCCAAGGCATTCAGGAAATCGCTTTTCACTCCATTAAGGTCGAGGCGCACCTGCCGGTCGTCGATTCTGAGTAGTACATCCCCACTATTGAACGATTGTCCCGGACTGAAGGGGGCATCGCCTTCTATCAGTCGGCCTTTAACTTCACTGTACAATTGAACCGGCTGTGCGGAAGTGAGACGTCCAAAGGCAATAATGGACGTCGGTACGTCCGACAGTGTAACCTGTTTTACCTGCACTTCCCGTGTTATAGCGACGGTCGGCTTTTTGGGTGGATCGACCCTCTGATTCAGGAAGAACCGCATACCTCCGTAGCCGGTTGCGAGGAGAATGATTGGGATGAGTATTTTCACGAGTTTCATGTAACAGATTCCTTATATGAGTGAAGATACGGTTGAGCCGGGCTTAATTAGCTATATGGATAGGAATATACGGGCAAAGAATGATTTGTCAATGTCTTGTCTATTATATGTCTAATTATTTATTAGCTTTGGTGGGGGAAGAGGCTATATTGCGAGGTTTTGACAAAATCGGAGACAGTAACAGATCATTCGGAGGGAGAAGTGGTTATTGGAGTAAAGCGCTTATTTCCATATCAATGGCCTGGCGGTCCTTCAACCCTGTGAAAAAATCATCCACCGTATGGCTGTTGGCAAGACCAAGAATGACGCCCAGAACAGCGCCGCGATGTACATTATCGCCACCCAGATTGGCATTGGCCAGAAGCGCAGTCTCAAGATTATCCACATACTTGTAAGCCAGATAGAGGAGACCTGGCCAGGAATCGGTGATATAGCAAGCGGTAGAATACCGGCCACCGAGCACATCGCTGTCAGTGCGGGCCTGGGCGGTCAGTTTGCTCAGGCTGAGTCCAATGGAGTTTTGGGCTGCAGTGATCAGCTGGTTCCGTGGGGTCTCACCGTCTTTGCGGAACAACAGAGCGTCAATCAGCTCGATATAGGCATCACAGATCCGGACCAGATTGGCATCGGGATGGGTCAGGAAAAGATGTTCCCGACACAGGGCTTGAACGTCCGCCAGGGCTATTCCATTCAGGCGTGCTGAGATGGCTATGGGTGCCATCATGACCAGCCCCCCCACCGAAGGCGTGTCGTGGGTGACAGCGCCGCAACGATCCCGCGGCTTACCGCTTTCAAGGTTGGCAAAGAATCCCCTGTGAAACGACTCGGCATAGGTATCGGGATGCTGCGGGACATCGGCGGTCATGAACCGAATATAGTCGTCCAGAAATTGGTCTTGGTCATAGCGGCCGGCGGCGATCATGGATCGCGTAATGAGTCTTGCGCAATGGGCGTTTAGGGTGTTCTCTCCGGCCTTCATCCCCTGGTGATAATGCTGATTTGCCTGGCCCCAGAAGGGGGTTTTCCCTTTCAGGATAACCTCCCCCACGACCGACCGCCCCGCGCCGCCGGACTGCGTTCCCCGACCGCCCCGGGCAGTGGAATGAAGAGACATAATGGATGAGGGGTGATAGCTCGGCGCATCCTCCAATTTTTGAATACCGCCGGGGAAGGCTTGCAGGATGTCCTGCGGGTTGTAAAACCAGTGGGCCGGCATCGATAGGGCATCACCCACATAGAGTGAACGTAACGCGGCGCTGGCTCTATCCAGAGTTATCGCGGTATCTTTTTTTGTTAATGCGATCGACATTTTTTCTCCTGTGGTGTAAAGATCATAGCTCATAATGGGACAACATCCGCCACAACCGGGCGCCCATACGAATCAGGTTAGTGCCAAGGTTTTCGAATGATGCCAGAATAACCGTTCGACCGGGGATAGTCTTAAGTTCTAACTGGATCGCTTTATCAGGTCATAAAACCGCCGCATCATGCGACACTTCGAACGCTTACTATCGGCAGTATGATCAAAGTAAGGAGCCATAGCGATTGATTGGCACCCTCGGTTGGGCCGCACGATGATGCTTGCTGAATCCGAATCTGCCCCGTCGGCAAACCGACCACACTAACGGGACATGCTAAATAAGCCCTGAGCCCAATGTTTTGATGCGGATACCGGCTGGTTACCCATATTTTTCTGGGACACGGCATCGTGCCGTTGAACCATCGATATCTGTTTGCTACAGGTTCGGCCGGATGGCTCGCAGTCGAAATGGGGCTGGTAGATAACTTTAGAGATTTGGCAAGCAAACCGAAACGCCGTTTTAAAAACGTGAATAAAAAACGGGTTGCGGCAAACGCGTGGTCCTGTCCTTGACACACTGCGTGAGGGCAGCTACATCGATATCGAGACATGGCAGAGATGGGTGCTCTTCTCGCGCTTTCCTGTTAAACTTAGCTGCTTTGTCCAGCTCTGGCATTCCTGTTCCTTCCTTCTAACATATAAGTAGATTTCAATTTCTATACATATCACCATAACAGATAGTTTAACCCAGCACAAAATAATGGATAGTCGTGTTCTATATCATGCGAATTTGACGACCATGGAACATCTCAATATAGCAGATTTCGTAAAATATCAAAATGGAAGTGGACCACAACCGATGACCATCCATGACGACATACTACCAGCCGATTATCGCGACACCAGGGATGAGTGCTGCTTTTACTTTCTCCCAACCTGTTGTAAATTTAAGACAGATCCGACTATAATCTGAACAGGCCGCCCCCTATTCACCAGCTGAATATCGCCCTGCGAAGGTGTGGAAAACGTCTCAGGTGCCCAACATTTTATGCTTTGTTATAGGCATGCCTCCAATATATGGTGTATAGAGGCCATATTTATCGCACGGGAATGGTCGTAAGATTCTTTTGATTTTAAAATCTACTACCAGTTATGGTGAACTATACTTCGGTGATCTGAACGCGCGCAGGGCTCGGTTGCGTGCTGTTCGCAGGTTTTTTTTCGCGAGCGGGTTGGCCATACCAGGAGGAAGACATGGAGCAGAATGACATAGATCACATCTATCGCGACGGCCGGCACGATGACAGGCTCTTTGGGACACCAGACGTTGCCTTCTGGGTAGAGCAGGCCCAGGCAGCCGGTGGGTCCGTACTTGAGCTGGGGTGCGGAACGGGCAAGATCTCGATGCCACTAGCTGAGGGGGGGTGGACGTCGTCGGCCTGGACAGGTCCGAAGCCATGCTCGCGGAGGCCAGGCGGAAGACAGACGGGAGCGATCTCGCTGTCGAGTGGATACAGGGGGACATGCGAGCGTTTGACCTTGAGGGCAGATTCGGGCTCATCATTCTCCCGTCCAACAACCTTTGCCATCTGCTGACCATCGAGGACGTCGAGCGATGCTTTGGGTGCGTTCAAAAGCACCTTCTCGCCCGAGGACGCTTCATCATTTCCGTGTTTGTGCCGAACATGCGAATGCTGCTCCAAGACCCATCGGACGAGGGCGTGTTGTCTGAGTACCAGGATCCTGACGGCAGAGGAGAAATCGTTGTCACGGCGACGGCGACCTATGGACCGCATACCCAGATTAGGCGGAACATCACGTGCCAGAAGATCCCGGGACAGTCGCCGATCTACGGTCATCTATACATGAGGATGTTCTTCCCGCAAGAGTTGGACGCTCTTATTCGGCACAATCGCTTTCACATCATCGACAAGTATGCTGGGCTGGATAGGACCCCTTTTGACGCGAAGCGAAGCACCAGGTGATCGTGGCTGAGCGAGCCCAGAACAAGAGTGGTCAAGCAAGGGGTGCAGGCGACGGCTGATGGGCACTCAGCACTCGGCGAGTTCCTTGTCTCCGTAGGCCTGCGAATAGCTTGATGGGGCTCGCCAGAGCCATAACCTTTTTTATGCGCAGTAGAATCCCTTAGCGTAGGTTTTTGCACAATAAAGAATGGTGACCACGATACACCACGTCGCACCGTGACGCGTTCCGGAAACACAACTCATGTCGTTACTGGCTGGTCGGTTCTGGATACCTGAACGTTGGGCCTTCCATGCAAAAGGCCTCCCCTTATTCACCCAGAAAAAACATTATTGACCGGCAATAAGTCCGCTGCCAATAAATTAAATATTACGGATAAAGATCTTTTACCCACTGTACCAGCTTCCTTGTGCCCTCAGGATCATCGCTCTTCTTGACAACGGCCTCTATAACATCGTCTTGATATGCTGTTTTCCAGGCTTCCCGCTGTGCGGGGGTTTGGAGATGCATCTTCATACCTTCACCTTCGAGTTACAGGTGGTGGCTGCGTGCAGAATCTTCAGCAAAATTAACTGCTGCAGTTTCCGCTTCCTGGGCTGCCTCATCAATGGCCTCACGCTGCGACGGCGTCAGCCCGTTCCATACATCCTGATTGATGATAAAGGTGTAGTAGATATTGTATAGAAAGGGCACGACCGTGTTGTGGGCAAAATACCCGTAAAGCTATTGACCACGGTTGTTCTGGAGTAGCCCGGTGCCACATTGAACTCACCTGTGAACATGCCACCAGCCATGGCCTCGGTAAAGCTCACTTCCTTTAAGAGAGCCGGTCGATGTTTCCCGTACATGTCCATATCATAGAGTGCCCAGATGTTGGCGATATTTTTACCTGCGAAGTCTGCCGGCATATGGATAGGTGCCATAGAATGATAGATGGCCGTCGAGGCGATTTTAAAGAAGGAGACGACACGGGCCTCATACGCTTTCTCGATCTTTTCGGCCAGGTATTCGGCAGCTTTAGAACGTGGAAAACGTCGGGCATGTTCAAGGCCTTCGAACAGATAGGGGATCGCCTGGACTTCCAGTTCCGGTACTTTTACCAGAAAGAACCCCGGTACATTGGCCGCATCAATGGTGTCGCCTGGTTTCACCATGCTCGCCAATCGAAAAACAGGCAGCCACTTCCCTTCGAGAAAACGGATTTCCACCTCGCCGCCTGTTTTCTCCGATACGAGTTTTGAAAAATATCGCTGGGTCTTTACCATATGGTGAGGATCACTACCCGGTGCGGGATCTCCGATCACATTGCCTACCCGAATGACCTTCTTATAGGCGCCGTGAGATACCTCAACGAAAAAGAGACAGGCCAGTAAAAAAAATCCAATTTATTTGATACATCCCTGCTGGACATAAATGACAGCCGGCAGACGGCCTATTGTAACTGGCCATCTGCCGGCTGTCTTGGAACAATCGTGTAACGTAAAGTGTTGGGCTGAATTTACGGTGCGGCTTCCATCGGCGTTACGAGCGTACCGATGCCTTCGATTTCGATTTCCACTACGTCACCGGGCTTGAGGTATTCGGGTGGATTCCGAGCCCTTCCCACACCATCCGGGGTGCCCGATGCAATCACGTCACCGGGATAGAGGGTAAGGACCGAGGTCAGAAAACGAATCATATGGGCTTCGTCGTAAATCATGTCCATAGTATTGCCATTCTGCTTTGTAACGCCATTTACTCTGGTCATGATCCTAAGGTTGTCGTGTTTGATGAACTCTTTCGGCACGATGTACGGGCCGAAAGGCGCGGCGCGATCACTGCTCTTGCCCCGGAACCAGTTCACGCCCGGGAACATCCCGTTGGCTGGCCGTCGGCCGGTGCCGCCCCGTCGGCTCACGTCGTATATGATGCTGTAGCCGAACACATAGTCGTGTGCATTTTCCAGGGTTAAATTAAGGCCCGGTTTCCCCATGATGATCGCCAGTTCGGCTTCCCAGTCGATGTTAATGCCTTTCGGGATGTAGAACGGGGCACCCGGATCGATAATGCTAGAACGCGGTGACTTCGCAAAAAAGTGCGGATCTTCATTGTCGACATCCACCTCTACGGCCGAAAATCCACCACCGCCTCGACCACCACCCGGCGGACCACCGGGACCGGCCTGGGCTCCACCACCGGAGGGCGGGCCCGACATCTCTTGTGCATGGGATTTATAATTCGCCGCTGCCGCGAGTAGGTTATATGGATATTTTATCGGTGCTTTAAAAGACACTCTTTCCGGATCGAACACGAAGCCGAGATCTTTATTTTTCAGCCGGTTATCAGCAGCCATATAGTTGGCAATCTGATACATACGATTTGATATCGCCCCGTACCGTTCAATTAAAGTACGCATCTCATCCGGTATGGAGACGACATGTAAACCGAGCTGCTTGGTCACATAGGCGTTGGCACCATTCAGATCCATCAATTTATTCTGAACTTCCATGCCGATCCTGATCATGCCGCTGGCTTCGAAGGTCGCCAGCTTAAACGGAGTATCCGGCTGGTCGGACACCTGAGCGGCTGCCATTCGAGGCGACAGCCCCGTCAGAATGAGCCCGATGAAGACGGCCATGATAAGTGAAAATCGCCGCTGATGTTTCATGAAATTCCTCCCTTGAGAAAGTGAAAAACTACAAAGTGCATACCCCGTACTTGCAGCGGGATATGTTCAGTAGAAATAAGGACAGTATAGATTAAAGCAAAGAGTATGCCAAATGGATATATCTTATAGGTATCCAGTATGTAATTTAATTGATTACATACATTTGGATGAGTTAGAACAAAACATGTAAATGGATTTTACACCTGTCGAGATGCCGATATGTTGGCACTGTGCCGATATATCGGCAGCCAGCTCAAAGGCCAAACTTCACGTGTAGAATACCAGATGTACGCCTCATGCCTTCATTTCTTTTTTGAAGGTGGCTTCCATCTTCTTCTTCTGAGCATCCGGCATAAAACTATATTTTACCGCGTTAAGGAGAATATCATTGGTGCGCATAAGATCACACGAGAAGGCTTCGGTTAGAAGGGTCATCTCCTCGGTCAGTGTGGTATTGAATAGGGGGGGATCATCAGAATTTATAGTAACAATCACCCCGGCATCGTATAACCGTCGGAGGGGATGGGTCGCCATGGACGGATAAACGCCCAATCGAATGTTACTGGTGGGATTGATTTCAAGAGGAATACGGTGCTCAGCCAGATAGGCGACCAGGGCCGGGTCTTCTATGGCCCGGACGCCGTGCCCGAGCCGTTCTGCACCTAAATCTCGAATGGCAGACCATATGCTATCCGGGCCGGCAAGTTCGCCTGCGTGGGGGGCGCTGCGGAGACCCGCCTTACGCGCCTGATCGAACCAGGGGGCGAACGGGGCTGGGGGATACCCGGCTTCCAGGCCACCTAAACCGAGTGCAACGACCCCATCCTGCATCCCGTCAATGGCTACGCCCGTTGTATAATCCGCTGCTTTTTCACAAGCATCTTTACTCGCATCAATAGCATTTCGTACAATGTCAAACACCCAGTTGATCTCCACATCGAATTCTTCTTTCACCTGCTTACGACCTCGCGTCAATCCCGTAAAATAGGTTTCCTGATCAAGCCTGTTGATCCAATGGTGATTGCTCGGTGAAAACGTCACCTCTGCATATCGAATGTTCTGCCGGGCCATCTCCATCCCGAACTCATGGACAATCAGTTCAAAGTCTTCTGTCGTCTGTAAACACTGAGTAATCTTGATATACACTTCTATAAAATGGTGAAAATCCTGGAACTGGTACCAAGCCCTCAAGCCCTCAACGGTATCGGCAGGCAGGTCGACCTGGTGCCGACCAGCCAGTATTAATAAGGTTTTCGGTTGGATAGAGCCTTCAAGGTGCACGTGCAGCTCTGCTTTGGGCACGGTCCGGATATAGTCTGTTAAAGACATAAGAGAGACGGTAGGAGAAGAGGTAGACAGGGAGGCAGGGAGGTCTATTCTGCCAGTGCGCGAATATAAATAATATGATAACAACGAAGGATATACAACAAAATTCAATTCAGGAATTTAATTGACGTAAACGAGCACTTCACTAAATATTGATGGCATGGGAATAAGCCAGAGCTTTGAAGATAACAGCCGGGTTTGTCGGCGTTCCCTCTTGTCCGCGTTCCACATTGTTTTCTCAGGAGAGTATTATGGAGTTTTTTATTGTCAGCGGCGGTCGATTCAAACTCGATGGCGGCAGTATGTTTGGGATTGTTCCGAAGCCGCTCTGGGAGAAAATATGCCCACCGGATGAACACAACAGGATAGATAATGGCACCAACTGTCTGCTGGTCCGGACGGGCAGCAGTCATATACTGATCGACACGGGCTACGGTGACAAGATGACCGAAAAGGAACGTGGCATCTATGGCATGTCAGGCACGACCATTGTCGATTCGTTAGCCGCGATGGGCGTAAAAGCTTCGGATATTGATCTGGTGATCTTGAGCCATCTTCATTTTGATCATGCGGGCGGCGCGACGGTATCGGATCTGGAAGGTCACGTGTATCCTACATTCCCCAAGGCGAAATATGTGGTGCAAAAAGGAGAATGGGAAGACGCCATGAATGGTTACGCGACCATGACCACGACCTACCGTGAGGAAAATTATGTACCACTTATGGACCAGGAATTGTTGACCTTACTGGATGGTGATGTGGAGGTGTGGGATCGCATACGTGTCCAGGTTTCGGGAGGCCATACGCGATATCATCAGATGGTCCTTATCGAATCCGATGAGGCGACCGTTGTGTTCCCCGGTGATATTTTACCGATGACGACACACTTGCGTGCCCCGTACAATATGGGATATGACCTATTCCCTTATGATTCCATGGTTCAGAAAATGCAAGTATTGGAACAAGCGGCATCGGAGGGCTGGATTCTCATCTGGGATCACGATCCGAACGTACCGGCAGGCCGCGTATATAAAGAAGGGGAAGGGCGATTCAGGTTTGAGGCGGTGAGTTTTAAGGCCTAGTCCCTAATTTTTACACTGCAGCTCAGTATTGCCTATCCCATCAACAGACGTACGGCAAGATGGGTCTGCAGTTGTTCAAAGCTGAATGGTTTTATAATATAATCACAAGCACCAAGTTGTATCGTTTCCTGGGCAATATCATCATCCGTAGTTGCGGTAACCATGATGACCAGGACTTCGCTATCCCGCGCTTTAAATTTCTGAAGCGTCTGAAGTCCATCCATACCTGGCATACGAATATCCAGCAGGATGATATCAGGGTGAAAGATCTCCAGTTGCGCCAGCGCCAGCGGGCCACTCTCCGCTTCAGCGACCTGATACCCCTGCCCTGTTAGGAAAGTGGTCAGTACTGCTTCGAACCGATTCTTCGTCATCTACAACAAGTACACGATTCACCGGTATCCTCCGAGAGATGGATGGTCTGATTTTAGTTTTTTATTCAACGGATCAGACAATGCCTAACATACTATAACATCTAACGGCATGACACGATTCCACCTTTAGATTTTTTATTCAAGGAAGGTGAAAAAGTGGGTTAGGGTCCGGAGTTGATCTACGATATATAGATCTTCCACCCGGATTCGGGAGGGTAGCGTCATCTATTTATATCGGTGTCTTTTTATGACAGGCCGATGGTCATATTTTGTTTGATGAGCCTGGTGATGGACATATCCCTCAGCTTGCTGTGGGGCGTCTTCATTCGAAAGGATCACGGAATAAATATCGCATTCAACACACCTGCGAGCCGGATGCCGGCTTGCAGGAGCCTTTGTTGGAGGGCGGATTTGTTCTTGAAGGTGTAAGAGTAGCCCAGGTTGGGGAGACTATTCTCATCTGACAGATTGTTGCCGACTTCGTAGACGTCTTCAAGCAACGCACGAGACTCCTTAGCCCATTCAAGTGCCGGAGCCTGTTGCCAGGTATTTATCTGGGCGGTTTTGGCGTGGTCAATGAATGCGGCAAACTCGGTATAACTCAGGGATTCGTATTCGATCAGTTCGGTATCCCAGACGGCATGCAGATTCGTCGGCTCGCCGAACCAGTTTACTTTGATATCGTTCCCGCCTCGGTCTTTACCATATCCTGCGTGCAGGGGCTGATGAATATCCCCAACAAAATGAACGATAAACCTCAGCGCTTCCGCTTTCGCCTGCTTCGAACTGGTGGCATCTCGTAACACCGCCTCAAACCGGGCAAGTGCTTCGAGGATATCGCCGCTGGGATTCTTGGTCGCATCCTCGAAGGTCTCTCCTGGCTCTACATTAATGTAATGCCAAGGGGAGGCATGCCGCCATGCCCGGTCGGATTTGATCTCATCCGGCCAGGTACTCGCCCGGGCCAGAGTTTCCGCTCCGAGAAGATCGGTGACCGCCTGTCGGGCTTCGGGGGTCAGATAGTTTTCAGCGATCTTGCCTACGATACGATGGCCGTTCTGTCCCCAGGCCATAGCGGACGTCGTCCATAATAGAACAGATAGGACAACACTGATACCATATTTCACAAGCATTTTGGGACTCCTGTAATCAATTAAATGGTGTATCTGAACATCGTCTCCTGATTTTTTTTCAACGGATCTCCTAATCCACACGCTGTAATACCTTACCCTCGGGCTGGCTCCTCCCGCTCTTTCCTCAGCCGGGCATGCACCTCTTTGACCTTGAAGTCGTTATCGATGACCTGTTGCAGATGCACCATTCGTTCGGGACCAGCGGTACGGAGCATCTCTTCACCATGAATGCGGTCGATCCAGAACCGGCCTTCGTGGGCGATGGTATCCTGGAACTCTTCAAGGCGGTCGTCGGGCACATGCTCGTAAAAATTCATGGTATACATCCGACGCCTGGTCGAGCCACCGAAGGCGGCATGCTTGGTATTATGCCAGAAGGCAACGATATCTCCGGGATTTGTTTCCAGGACCGCAGCAGGCACCTCTTCGCCTGATAGCCCCCAGACCTGTGTGCTATTACGGATGTTTGCCTCCTGGCCATCGGCAAAGGTGTCTCCGCATCGGTGGCTACCGGGTATGACCCGCACTGCGCCGGTGTCGCGTGTCATTGGATCCAGATAAAATGCAATTTTAATACTTGGGATCCGGTTGCCATTGTACCCATCTGAATGCCACTGCGTATCGCCTACATACAGATTCCCATCGCCACTGGTATAGATGAAATCATCTCCCAGAATACTGGCGGCAATATCGTGGATTCGTGGATCATCAAGAAAACTGCTCAGGTATTCACTCTGGTCGGGGAATGGAAAGATGACAGCCCGTTGTTCGCCGTCATGCGCTGCGCCGTGATGCCCACCCCCATGGTTAGCCCAGATGATTTCGAATGCTTCGATGATCCGGTCGACACAGTCGGCCAGCAAGCCAGGGAAATGCAAATAACCAAAGGTATTGAAAAAATGGAGTTGCTGCTCAGTAAGACGGGTCTGGGACATAATGAACTCCGAGGATGGGTGAACTGGTGTATTGGTGTTTAGCATTTATCTTTCACTGTGGCTTTTACACATGTTCTTCACAAAAGTAGCGAAATGATATACATCCTCAAAATTGCTGACCAGGCCTACGGATATTCGGACCGCCCCCAAACTTTTCCGATCAATCGCCAGCCGGATGTCGTCCATGGTAAGTTGAGGGGAAGGCTGACCGCAGAGAATCAGGTCTGTCTTGTCGAGTGACAACGCCATTTCGCCACCACCCGGATTACAGAAGGTACCTGTACGCAGGGAGATCTGTTCTGCAGAGGCTTTCTGTTCTACCAGGAAATGATCAATTACCTCGCCCGTTTCCTCATGAAAATTTACCGTGATCGTGCCACCACGGTGCGCGGTGCCGGGTGGCCCGTATAGCCGAACCATGGGCTGGCCGTTCCCATGATGCAGACCAAGAAGTTCATCAATAAGCCAACCGATCAGGCATTGTACCCGCTCATGGATGGTTTCCATGCCGATCTTGTCGAGATACGCGAGACCAATCGGTATGGCTGGCAGACTAAGATAATTTAACGTCCCGTCCTCAAAGGCTTCCCCCGATGAACGAAAATCGTACTGGTCGTTCTGAACCGAGACCAGTGTGGTCGTCCCACCGGCAAACCATGGCCGGGTCAGTTTAGTCAGGGCCTGATTACGGGCGATCAGGCACCCGATTCCGGTCGGGTAGCCGAACATTTTATAGAAGGAAATAGGCACGAAGTCCGGCTGATAGCGGCTCAAATCCAGTGGGTTGGTTGGTACGAACGCGGCGGCATCCAATATGACATCCCAGCCGTGGGCCTGAGCCAGTGGTATCCATTCCAATGGATGCTGCACACCGGAAAAATTAGATTGGGCCGGAAAGGCAAACAGCCGGTCCCCATTCCCAGGCGAGGCCGACAGGTAGTCGATAAGACGGGCTTCATCGACACGCATTTCTGGCAGATCCAATGGCACATAGGTTGTCGTTGCACCACATTGGCGGGCAAATTCCCGGATCCCATTGACGGAGTTATGGTTGTCGAAGGTAAGCAGGTAATGTGAATCGGGCCCGAATGGATACGCCTCCCCCACCAGTTTAAGCGCGCCACTGGCATTTGATGTAAAGATGACCGTATAGATCGCTGGATCTGCTTTGAAATATAAAAGAACCGCCTCACGTGCTTCTTCTACCAGAGCCGTCATGGCCGAAGACGTAGGGTTGTGAGAATGGGGGTTGCCGAACACCTGTTCATGTAGGAGCTGGGTGTGTGCTGTTACCTGAGACGCCGCGTACAATCCGCCGCCGGTGTAATCCAGATAAATGTGCTTGTGCTTATCCAGACGTCCGTACTCTTTACATCGTAGATCGTCAAGCGCAATGGTTGAAGTATAGCTCGGGTAAGCTGTCAGAAAGTTTTGATAGGCCTGTTCGTCAAGATCATGTGTTGATGTAGATGTCATAGATAATATCCAGCTTAAAAGTTCTCCGGGGTATACGAATAGGTAAAGCCATGCACATAGTACAATTGAATAGATAGAGACACAACTATATTTGACAAGATGACATCCAATATTTAAATATTAAGTTGGGTGACGAATAACCTCGGTAATATCGAGGTGCTTGGGTTATCAAACTACAGAACTCTTATATGATTACATTAGAACGAGAATTAAAATGGCGTCGCGTAGTCGGTGCCCTGGGTGTAGTGTTTTGCATGGCCGGACTCTGGTGGTCCGCTACCTATCTGCCGGCAATTTTATTTCCTCCGGAACCGGAAATAACCAATGACCTGGGGATGCCGTTCAAATTGATTCCCGCCGGGTCATTCGACATGGGCTCGCAGCTCGGTAGTGACGAGCACCCGGTGCACCGGGTGCAAATTACCCGAATGTTTTATCTGGGCCAGTTTGAAGTCACACAGGCGCAATGGCAAACGATTATTGGCAGGTCCATCGAAATGCAACGGGATCAGTTCGATACCACTTGGGCTTTGAGTGGTTCAGGCCCCGATTATCCGGTCTACTATGTGTCCTGGCATGAGGTGCAAACATTTATTCAGCGGTTGAATGAGCTGGAATCGGGGGTGGTTTATCGTCTACCTACGGAAGCGGAATGGGAATATGCCTGCCGTGCCGGTAGCCCAGAAAATGTGACTGCTGATCTGGATGCAAAAGCATGGTATATCAATAATTCTGGTGAACAGGCCCATCCGGTCGGACATAAACTACCGAATGCCTGGGGACTCTATGATATGCAGGGCAATGTCTGGGAATGGTGCCAGGATTGGAATGACGATTATACAAGGGAACCACAAGTTGATCCGAAGGGACCGGAAACCGGAGAGTTTCGCGCTGTTCGAGGTGGTTGCTGGCATATGGATGCTGATGGCTGCCGGCCTGCAGACCGCGTGAGCGGCAATCCCAAACGAGGGAACAGCAGCCTGGGGTTCAGATTGGTTCGGGAAATTGAATAAGGTGTTGTATCGGAAATGCGGGGTTCAAGGATTCATTTTAGATTCTGCCACGAAGGCCCTCACGCCCTGAGTCAATAAGATTCCGGAACTCCAGTCTACGATATGGCGTAATATAGGATGCCTGGCCATGACTTAATATTCCAAACAGACGACTTCAGGAGTCTAAAATGTACCACTTTCCGTTACTTCGATTAGGGTGGTTTTTTCTTCTTGTAGGCGTAACAACACTCGCATGTGGCGGGAAACCTCAAGTTCGGGTTTTGCCGAGTTACCACAGTGCCTCGCTGCATCGGATCTTAATTCTACCGGTGACCGGTGTGTCGGATATCGAATCCCAATTTATGACGTCAATCATTTCTCAGGCCTTCGAAGCGCAAGGCCGCTATGAGATTGTCGTTTACCAAGACGGTCAATCCGAAAAATTTGATCAGATTATGTTACTATCCCGTCAGGTTAACGGCGCTATTCCTCTGGATATGATCCCGGTGCTTGGCCGTCAATCAAGAGCGGATGCCGTCGTCGTAACCCATCAGTCGACGATCGGACCCGCTGAAGGCGTCACCTATCGCTTTGAATCGCGGACAGGCGCCATTATAAGAGGTCGAACCACACCGCGTCATCCCCGTCCGTCCGAAACAGGCGAAACCAGTGGTTTCACACCTGTGGATGTCGTTTTTCCATCGGGCTTGACACGTATCAAAATGCTGGACGCTTCGTCCATTCAGCGCCTCTGGGAATCTCAGAAAGAGATAGAATCGCCGTCTGCGCTTAAGCAGATGATAGACAGTATTCCTCCTCAGCGTGCACGAGAGTAAGCAGGATGGCAGGAAGGTGTGACAAAAAGAAAAGCCCGATGCGATAGTCCTCATCGGGCTTTTCTTTTCATGGTCTTCCTATCCTTCAGCCCTGCCTCAAGCCAACAGCGCCCAACGGTTCAGATTCACCCGGCCGGGTACCGGTTTGTTATAAAAAAACTGCTCCAACGCCTGAACCACCGTATTCCCTATATAGCTGTAGCCATAGGCTCCCCCACCAGAGGTGTGGGGCGTAATAACCACATTGGAGAGCTTGCGAAGTGGATGCTCTGGGGGCAAGGGCTCGGGGTCCGTGACATCGAGTTGTACCTGAAAACGCCCTGTTTTTGCCTCTTGATATAGCGCCTCGTGATCCAGGACAGAGCCGCGTGAAGTATTGATAAAGACGGCGTCCTCTTTTAATAATCGAAGTTGTTCCAAACCCAGCATATGATCCGTTTCTGGAATTTTCGGCGCATGAACAGAGACAATGTCCGCTTGTTTAAATACCTCCTTAAGCGTCGTTTTTTCAACGCCAAGTCGGCCGGCCTCCCAATCACTTAAATAGGGATCGTAAATCAGGATATGGACATTAAATGGCTGTAATAGGCCAATGACTTCCCGAGCTACCGTGCTGGCACTGATCAGACCGACGGTCGATCCCCGCAATCCCTGATTGGTTTTGGACATCGACTGATCATTCCATAGTCCCCGCTCCCTGATGTTCATCGCATGGTGTATCCAACGGCGGCTCATCATAATCATCGACCCTACCGTATGTTCAGCTACGTTAAGCGCAATAGCCCCGTTGGCGCTGACTACACAGACTTCTCTCGGAATCAGATAGCGATCTATTAGATCCTGGGTAAAAAAATGTTTTACGATCCGGCAGAATGAGCAAGGATTTTCAGACGATCAGCCCGCTTTAATGCCGTTTCACTTATGGCTGGAGAGCCCCAACCAGTGACCAGACCGTCATAGGCTGCAATACCCTCTTCGATGGCTTCCGACGTATAATTATGATCGGTTTTGTTTTCCGTTACGTCAAAATTGTGCAGAAAGCGTTCATACGTCTCTTCTGGAAATACGGTTTTGGTGTGTGAAGGCATCGGCAGATACCAGATTTTAGGTTTTGACACAAATGATCTCCTATGTTTGACAAGCACCGCGATGCGCATGGCTTGCGGTAGATCGCGCAAGATATCTAAAGGTGGAATGCGGGACATCTCGCATGCGGCGCCCTTCAGCTTGCAGAGGGGCGTCTTCATTTTTTGTATGCACACGATACCCATGTGCCATTAATCTTTACTGATGGTCTGCTTTATCACATAGCGGCAACGCGTATCGCCGGTAATCTTATGTTCATCCCGCTGTACATCGGCACCGAGTGTCCTGGCAAATAATTCTTGCTCATAATGACAGGCTTGCGGAAAACGCCGGGCAATTTCATAGATCGGGCAGTGATACTCGATTAAGGTATAGGTCCCTTCCGAATCGGTCTCTGATTCGGCCATATATCCTTCCTGATCCCGGATGGCGGCGAGGACTTCAACTTTTTCTTTCAGAGCAAGCCCCTTCATTCGGTCACTGTAATCGCGATGGAAGGCATCCATCCGTCGAGCAAAAAGTTGATTGACCTTGTCTGGTCCATCTATCTCAACAATCTGCTCAAGTAAATCTACAGCCATTTGACCGTATCGGGCTGGAAAAAGTCGATCCGCTTCATCAGTCAACCGAAATCTGTATGATGGTCGTCCGCGCTTCTGTCGAAAGACGTGGGTGCTGATCAAGCCATCACGTTCCATACTATTGAGGTGCTGCCGTACGCCCATAGATGTAATTCCAATGGCCTCCGACAATTGTCCGGCTGTCATCTCTCCCTGGCGTTTGATTAACTCCAGAATCTGACGGCGGGTGGATTCATCTTGCTGTGGCATATCATCTCCTTATGGACGGCCCAGGCGGGTTTTCATACGACAGACGCGCGATAAACCGATCACTATATAGCAGAATAAGGCTATTTCGTAAAGTATTATTTAACAATAGTAATTTTATATATTTTATAAACAAAAAATTTGATTTAATTGGCCGTTCTGGTATATTCACAAGCAGAACTCACAAGGCCGTCCCTGTTTCTCGGGCATCCCTCTTGGTAAAAGTGGATCCAAGGGGTTATACCCTGATTAACCATCGAACATATCAATATTCACCAGAGGTGCTATTATGGCGAGTACAGATTCCAGACCATTACCACACCCCATTCAGGTTGCGTCTTTAGAAGAACTTAAGCAGAAAAAAGTCATAGTGCTCAGCGGAAAAGATGGTCCGGTTGCTGTTTTTTATCACGACGATGGTCAAGTGCATGCGGTGGATAATCGTTGTCCCCATATGGGATTTCCTTTACATCGTGGCACGATAAAAGACGGTATACTGACCTGTCATTGGCATCATGCAGACTTTGATCTGGAGAGTGGCTGCACCTTCGATTTGTTCGCTGATGACGTACCGACTTATGCGGTGGAGATACGCGATGATCAGGTGTGGGTCGCGGGAACCCGTGATCGGTCTGGTGAAGTAGAATACTGGCGGACGCGTCTCCAGGAAGGTTTGGAACAGAATATATCTCTCGTCATCGCCAAGGCGGTTATCGCTTTGCTGAAAGCAGACATTTCCTGTCGGGAGATCGCCGAAATTGGAGGTCTCTACGGCGTGCGATATAGCCGTTCAGGGTGGGGACCGGGTTTGACTATTCTTTCTGCGATGACAAATTTGTGTAAATATCTGCCTGTAGATGAACAGATGTTACCTCTTTATCAGGGGCTTGGTCACGTGGCGCGGGATAGCAATGGTGAGCCACCAAGATTTGATCTTCAGCCGCTCGATACGGAAGATCTAACTTTCGATACCTTAAAAAGATGGTTTCGCCGGTTTGTCGAAGTCCGTGATTCTGACGGGGCGACGCGTTGTCTGCTTACTGCCGCTCAGGATAGTAGCCCTGATATGCTTGTGGACATGATGATGTCCGCGGCCACGGACCATGTATTTATAAACGGTGGCCATGTTCTGGACTTCATCAACAAAGCATCTGAATTACTGGATCATATTGGATGGGGACAAGCCAAGATGGTATTACCTAGTCTTGTCAGTCAGCTTTGTAGTGCACAGCGTAGCGAGGAGATGAATGCATGGCGGCATCCGGTGGACCTATCCGGCATATTGCGTGAGTTGAAGGAGGAACTGCCCTCAGCATTAGAATCTTCAACCAACGGTTATGCATGGCAGGGGCCAGAGGTCCTGGCGGACGTTATCTTAGGCGATGATCCGCAAGCAACAATGGATACGATGCTCAATCATCTGCGTCAAGGGCTTACGCCGTTACAACTCAGTCAGGCGGTGACTTATGCAGCCGCCATGCGTATAGCCCGCTTTCATACACAAAATGAAATAGGGGACTGGATTACTGTTTTACATACGTTTACCTATGCCAACGCCCTGCATCAGGCTCTTAAACGAACCAATTCACCGGATATAGTACGAGGGGTCTTCCACGGGGCGATGGCGGTGTACCTCGATCGATTTCTCAATATTCCTCCGGCCCGTTTACCTGGTGAACGGGAGGCCATCACCGGTCCCGAGGATGCCGATGAACTTCTTAAAGCCTACCTGGACACACTGGATACCCAGCAGCAGGTGGAACCGGCCGCCCAATTGGTTGCCCGTTATCTGTCGCTCGGTCATCCTGCAGACCGGCTTTTTCGAACCCTTGCGCAATCCTTACTGCGCGAAGATGCCGAGTTTCACAGTTTTCAGATGCTCGAAGCCGGCATGCAACAGTATGAAGAATTCCAGGGTACCGATGCGGCTAACCCGGTGTTGATTGCCACCACCCGCTATCTGGCCGCCCATGCGCCGACCCAACGGGCCCTCAATCAAACGGCCCAGATTGCGCTGAGGTTGCACCGCGGCGAAGCCATTTACGAAGAAACGTAAGGATGCCACACCTTGCCTCGGTCAAAGGGTCGTGTAAGGGCTTATAAAAAGGAGAGCCATGATGGCCAATCAACTCGAACATGCGAATATACGGGTAAAGAACATTGACGAAACGGTGAAGTTCCTGACAACGGCCTTTCCTGATTTCAGAATCCGGGGCGGCAAACGCGGTGGCGAGGCGAACTGGGTGCACATCGGAACCAATGACACCTATCTGGCCTTAAACGAAGATTCCCGCCACGAAGTGCGACAGGGCCCCGGTTTAAATCATCTCGGGTTTGTAATCGATGATGCTGAAGCTTTACGGAAAAGGTTAGAAGCCGCCGGTTACCAGGAGGGCTACATTCCACCAGAATCACATCCCCACCACAAACGCACCTACTTCCATGATGGCAACGGGATGGAGTGGGAGTTTGTCCAGTATTTCTCAGACGATCCCGCTGAACGCAATGATTATTCGTTTTGATGAGGTTAACCAATTTTCGAATTATGATTTTTGAACCCCGTAGATTTCGCTGGGATCAACCATTACGAATAAACCTTATACCGGGTTTGAAAACCGGCGTTGATGATAGAAGCGGCGGTTTTTCTTATTTAACAACTATAATGTTGATGATACTTTAACCAGAGGTTATCTTAATCAATCATAATTCATAATTCATAATTCATAATTCAAAATTTATGCCCCGTATCATGATTATCGCAGGTGAAGCATCCGGTGAATTACACGGCGCCGGTGTGGTGCAGGCACTCAAAAATCATCGACCCGACAGTGAGATATTCGGCATTGGTGGAAATCGCATGGCGGCGGCCGGCTGTGAATTGCTGTACCATGTCGAACAATTTGCTTTTATGGGATTGGTTGAAGTCCTTCGTCACCTCCCCTTTATACGCCGAGCAATGCGTCAACTGGAGCACGTATTTCAAAATCGGCGCCCGAATGTGCTTGTGTTGATTGACTATCCCGATTTCAACCTTCGACTGGCCCGTATCGCTCGGCGATATGATATTCCCATATTGTATTATATAAGCCCTCAGGTGTGGGCCTGGCGTGCCGGGCGTATACATACCATTGTTAAATTAGTCGACAGGATGGCGGTCGTATTTCCCTTCGAAGTAGATTTATATGAACAGGCCGGTGGTCAGGTTGATTTTGTCGGCCATCCACTCCTGGACGTTCTCGAAGCCAAATATGATAAAAAAGCTTTCTGCCAATACGCCGGCCTGGATCCGAAAAAACCTATTATCGGTCTGTTACCAGGCAGTCGTCAACAGGAAGTATCCGGTCTCCTCCCGCCCATGCTGGACACCTTGTCGGTTCTTCAAAAAGATCTGACCCATGTACAAGGGGTTATCGGGTTGGCACCGACCATTCGTCCGGCATCAATATCGCCTTTTCTTAAAGGACAGGGTTCAGTGGCTGTGGTGGAAAATATGACTTACGACGTAATGAAACATGCAGATTTATTATTGGTCACGTCGGGAACTGCTACGCTGGAGTCTGCCTGTTTCGGCACACCGCTGATCGTGCTCTACAAAATGGCCCGCCTATCCTGGTGGATCGCTCGACGCGTGGTCACTATTCCTGACATCGGTCTGGTTAACGTCGTCGCAGGTCGGCGTATTGCGCCTGAGTTCTTACAACATGCCGTACATCCAGACAAACTGGTCCCTGAAATTGTAAATATGTTGCAGCATCCAGACCGCCTGAAGCATATGAGGGAAGAGTTACAAGTCGTCCGTACAAAACTCGGCACGCCCGGCGCGTCAGACCGCGTCGCAGGGCTGGCACTGGAGATGGTAGAATGGTCGCATGCGGGCGTGTGAGTACCGTCAGGTGTCACGAAATGAAATATTGGGTTTGTTATTTGTATCACCTTGAAACTTAAAACTTGAAATCATGTTCCCCCTAATTGGTTTGTTCGGCGCCAGTGTGATTACGGCGTTAGGACATACACTATCTATAAAATATATCGACCAGGAGCACCTGGAAAGATCAAAGGCGGATGGCGGTCAGGTGATCTATGCCTTCTGGCATGAAGGCTTGTTGGTCGCTACCTATGCTTTTCGTCGGCAGGATATTCGGGTCCTGGTCAGCCAGCATCGGGATGGAGAATATATCAGCCGTACAATCGAACGGATGGGGTACACCACAACGCGCGGTTCCTCGACCCGGGGCGGGACCAGAGCGTTATTCCGTATGGCAGCAGCTGGATCGGCAGGGGATGATTTGGGGGTGACGGTAGATGGTCCGCGTGGTCCCCGGCGCGAGGTGAAACCGGGTATCATCTATATGGCGGCCAGATCTGGATTACCTATTCTTCCATTTGCTGTCTCTTGTGCAACCCCGTATGTTCTATCAAGCTGGGATCAGTTCATGATCCCCTGGCCATTCACAAGGGTCAACATTGCCTTCGGTGAACCGATCCACTTACCCGAAGAGCTGGATGGTAACGCTGTGGAAGCCTATCGCCTTCTACTCGAAAATCGCCTTCTATCCGCCCGGAAAACCGCCGATCAGTCCCTAATTTAATAAGCGATTTATAACCCTTCTGATCTATTGATTTGTTGATTGAAAATCAGATGATCCATTACACGTTTTCCTCCCATTCCCCCTTTAACCATGTCCCTTCTCTACTCCATTCTTATCACCTGCCTTGCTATGGTTCTCTCGCCCATCCTGGTGTCCCTGGCCGCAGTCAACAGGCGAGGTATGAGACAAAGACTTGGTTTACAAAAGCTTATCCGGGAGAATGACAAAAGGCCGCTGGTCTGGTTTCATGCCGCCTCGATGGGGGAGGTCATCGGGATGGCGGCCGTCGTTGATCGGTTTGTCCAGACGTACCCTCATTATCAAGTTTTCGTGACCACAATGACCACCACCGGTTTGGCATACGCCAAGCAACATATTCCGGATGCCCGGGACTGCCATTTGCTGCCGCTGGATGTGCCGATGATAATGGGCCGTTTTTTCAAACGTTTGAACCCCATTGCCCTTATTCTACTTGAAGGTGAGCTCTGGCCATCGCTCCTCGCGAAGGCGAGTCAATACAACTGCCTGACCGTGCTGATTAATGCCCGCATGTCAGATCGTAGCTATCCGCGTAATCGGTACGTCAAGCCACTCTTTCGGGCCATGCTCCGTCGCCTGGTAGCTATAGGTGTTCAGTCCCCGCTGGATGGCGCACGATATATCGAGTTCGGAGCTTCGTCGCGTCAGGTGGTGGTGACCGGCAATGTTAAATTCGATCAGGCCGCTACTACACCCCTGCCGGATCGCAGGACCATTCGAAGCACCCTGGGGTTTTCAGAGCATGATATCGTGATTATGGCCAGTTGTCCGCGTCCCGTAGAGGAAGAAAAAGCCGTTTTGCAGGCATGTCAGGCCATACTTGGGGAGCACCCGGCATGTAAGTTTATATGGTCACCCAGACATCTGGAACGTATCCCGGATGTGGAAGACATGTTGACAAAAGTTGGCTTAACCTATGAGTTTCGCAGCCAACGAAATAGCCAAATACCCCTGACCGCTTCCGTCCTGATCCTCGATACCATGGGGGAGTTGGCCGCGTTGTATGCGGCCACGGATATAGCATTTGTAGGGGCTACCCTTGTACCGCTTGGTGGTCACAATGTCCTGGAACCGGCGGCATGTGGTATTCCCGTACTTTTCGGACCTCACACGGAAAACGTTCGCACCAGCGCGGAAGCCTTGCTGCGCTCTGGTGGTGGTCAGGTCGTTCAAAACGGTGCAGACCTGGCCGACGCCATATTGAGGTTAATAGCGGAGCCGGACCGCCGTAAAGAGATGGGGACAGCAGCCAGGGCCGCCGTCCATGCCGGTAACCACGCGCTGGACCGGACCATGGCCTTACTTGATGAGCGGCTTTTCCAGGATAGATAGAATGAGTTTTCCCCATACGCTTTTTGTCCGTCTCATGGATCATGAAGATGATACGCTGGGCATCAGGATATTACGTGTCCTTCTCTGGATGCCTGCCTGGATATTCGGACTTATGGCTCGTTGGCGGAACTGGATGTATGAGGTCGGCTGGCTGAAGATGGAACGGTTGCCGGTGCCAGTGATCAGTGTAGGCGGGGTTACCGTAGGGGGAGCTGGCAAGACGCCGGTCGTCCGCTATCTTGCAGAGCTTCTGAAAGACATGGGCTATCGGCCGGTTATTCTAAGCCGAGGATATGGCCGAGGGGGTCGGCATGTTACCCCGGTTTCTCTCCAGGAGAGCTGGCACCGTGTAGGCGATGAGCCTTTTTTTCTGGCATCGATATTATCCGATGTACCGGTTGTGGTCGGGGCAGATCGGTTGGCCGCGGGCCGTCGCGCCGTAGCAGAATTTCAACCGGATGTCCTGATCCTTGATGATGGGTTTCAACACCGACATCTACATCGGGATCTGGACATCGTGGTGTACGATAGTACGGGCTATCATCATAATCTATCTTTAATGCCTGCCGGTCCACTACGCGAGTCCATGAGCGCCCTCCGGCGGGCTAGAAGCCTTATCCTGACGCGGACAGATCAGACCGAAGGGGTGACCAGGCTCGCTGAGCATGCCAGGGGGATGAATCCCGATATACAAATTATTGAAAGTGTCTACCGGCCGATTCGTCTTCGTCGGCGATCGGACAACATGGTCGTACCGTTGGATCACTTGAAAAACCAACCGGTACTTATCCTTTGTGGCATTGCAAATCCGGTTTCCCTCGGCCGAACAATCTCCGATCTGGGCGCGCATGTGGTCTCTACGTTCAGTTTTGCCGATCACCATGCTTTTTCAATTACTGATATGGACCACACGCTTCAAGCCGCCCAGAGGGTAAAAGCCCGGTGGATCCTAACCACAGAGAAAGACGCTGTGCGCATACCGAACCACCCTATTCAATCCCATCTTCTCGTCCTGGATATCACCCTTTTCTTACCAGCAGGCGAGACGATATTGAAAAACTTAATTTTGTCGTTAGACATTCCGAAATAAAATAGATATATTATACAACTGACTTCTTGGATAGAGTGATATTTCTATATTTTAAGGGTCTGGCTTTGTCTTTATATTTTTAATGCACCAACTCATCAACATACCTCTTTTGAAAGGACCCCTATGGCGCAGCGCGAATGGATCGCGATTCTCGATTTCGGAGCACAGTATGCCCAATTGATTGCGCGCCGGATACGGGAGAGTCATGTTTATTGTGAGGTTTTGCCTTACAATACGTCGGCCAAGGAGCTTGGTCAACGGGGCGTGACGGGTATTGTGCTGTCGGGGGGCCCTGCTAGCGTATATGGCGACGATGCACCACATCCGGACCCGGAGATATTTTCTATGGGCAAACCGGTGTTGGGCATCTGTTACGGCCTCCAATTGATGGGGCATTATCTTGGTGGTAAAGTGACTGCGGGGGATGCCCGGGAGTTCGGCCACGCAACGATCCAGGCTGACACTAAGGCCGCGTTGTTTGAAGCGCTACCCGAAAATATGACTGTATGGATGAGTCACGGAGACGAATTAATTGAACCCCCTACGGGTTTCGATATCATTGCCCGGTCCGGCAATGGGGTCATCGCCGCCGTTGGACAGGCCAAACAACGTATGTACGGTGTGCAGTTTCACCCCGAAGTGGCTCATACCGTCCAGGGATTGGAAATGCTTAATAATTTTCTATTTACCATATGTGGCTGCGCAGGGGATTGGACGGCCCAGTCCTTTATTGAGCGGGCCATCGCATCTATACAGGAAACGGTAGGTGAACAGCGTGTGGCTTGCTTTGTCAGCGGTGGGGTCGATTCTACGGTGGTGGCGGCATTGCTTGGCCAGGCGATCGGTGACCGATTGACCTGTATATTTGTGGATACCGGCATGCTTAGAAAAGATGAAGGGATGCAGGTAAAGGAAACCTATACACGGACCATTCACGCCCAGTTTCGTTTCGTAGACGCCTCAGATCGGTTTTTAACCCGCCTGGTGGGCATTGTAGATCCTGAAGAAAAACGCAAAATTATTGGAGATGAATTTATTCGGGTGCTGGAGGATGAATTACACTCCTTGCCAAACGTGGAATTTCTGGCACAAGGTACGCTCTACCCGGATGTCATCGAAAGTGCCATGGCGACAGGTCCTGCGAAGACGATCAAGACCCATCATAACGTCGGCGGTTTGCCTGATGATTTAAAGCTTCAGCTGCTTGAACCGGTTCGTGATCTGTTTAAAGATGAAGTGCGAATGGTCGGTCGGGAATTGGGTGTCCCAGAGGAAATTATCAGCCGCCATCCTTTTCCAGGTCCAGGTCTGGGTATTCGTATTCTTGGTGAGGTTACCCCGGATCGGATTACTATTCTTCAGGAAGCGGATCAAATTTTTATCAGCGAACTACGCGCCGCTGGCCTGTACGACGATGTGTCCCAGGCTCTGGCTGTCCTGCTTCCTGTGAACACGGTCGGTGTGATGGGGGATGCTAGGACCTATGAAAGCGTAGTTGCGCTTCGGGCCGTCACGACGCTCGATTTCATGACCGCCGACTGGTCGCGGTTGCCGAACGAATTTCTGGCCCGCGTATCCAACCGAATCATCAACGAGGTCCGTGGTATCAATCGGGTGGTCTATGATCTCAGCACTAAACCACCAAGTACAATTGAATGGGAATGATGAGAAGAAGTCGTGTGGTATCGCCTGAGTAAATCATTTACCCATGCATCCGAACCATAAGTTATACCAAGGATTCCATGACGAAGATATCCCCAGCCATGCCCAGCGCCAGTATTTTTTCACAATTAATGGATGTAATAGAAGACCGTAAGGCGAACCCGCCCGTACGGTCGTACACCACGAGCCTGTTTCAAGGAGGGGTAGCCCGGATCGGCGAAAAGATTATCGAGGAAGCCGGTGAAGTTGTCGAAGCCGCAGGAGAGCCCGTCGACACACGACCACCACATGTCGTGCACGAAACGGCGGATTTGATTTATCATGTATTCGTTCTTCTAGGCCATTGCAATATCCCTCTGAAGCAACTTGAAGCGGAGCTACAGCGACGCTTCGGGGTTTCGGGCCTCGATGAAAAGGCAGCACGGGATCAAGGACGGGCATCAGGTGAGTAATCTGCGTCTGGGATTACCGAGCAAGGGGCGGTTAGCTGAAAGTTCGGCTGAACTGTTGATGCAAGCGGGTCTGAGTTTTCGTCGTCACGATCGAAGCCTCTTTGCCCGCGTCCGTGAATTGCCTGTTGATATCACGTTCCTTCGTACGAATGATATCCCGGTGCTGTGTGCTGAAGGGGCGATCGATATGGGGATCACGGGAGGGGATCTGGTTGAAGAGGCTGGCGTTGATCTAAAGACCCGGTTGGCGTTGGGTATCGGAAAATGTAAGCTCGCTGTCTGCGTATCAAAAGACGCTTCGTTTCAAAGCCCAGCTGATTTAGCGAATTGCCGCATAGCAACCAGTTTTCCGCAAGTGACAGAACGTTATTTTCAACAGTTTGGAACAACGGTCCATCTGGTGCCGCTGTCCGGTTCGGTCGAGATTATGATTGAATTGGGCGTTGCAGAAGGTATCGTTGATCTGGTCCAGACGGGCAGCACTCTGGTCGCGAATCACTTGCGTGTCCTCACGGACATGGGCCAGTATGAAACGGTGCTTGTGCAGAACCAGGCTGGGCATCAAGCCGACATTGCCGATCGCATCGTGCGACGATTGGAAGGCGTTGTCATTGCCCGCGACTGGTCCTTGCTGGAGTATAATGTGCCCCGAGTCAAGTTGGTTGATGCCGAGAAAATCACGCCGGGCTTTAACTCACCCACGATAAATACACTGGAAGATCAGGCCTGGTATGCTGTACAGGTGATGGTCAAGCGCAAGGAACTCATTGAGATCATGGATCGACTGGAAGCCATCGGCGCAACGGCGATTCTGGAAACACGCATTAATAACTGTCGCCTGTAATGTCACGTTTACCCATTGATGGGTGAATTACTTGGCTTACCAATAATTCCCACTTCCTACATTAATATACCATATGACCTTTCACGAATATATATCCGCCTTACCCCTGGACGATCTAAAAATAATTGCTTCTACCCTGGAAATACGGCCCAGCATGATCTCCCGTGCCCGTCTCATTCGGGAATTGCCAGAACACATCCTGCAACCGGGGTTTGTTGAATCCCGGGTAGATTCCTTGGGCGAAGAAGAGCAGGATTTACTTCTTGCGATTCTGTTTGCCGGGGAAAAGGGGTATGCATTCGATGCAAGGAATACCAACGACCCCAACACGGCAGACCATGTATATGCTCTTTTGACCCGCAGCCTGATCATGGCGCGGCGGGAGCAAGGACGGATGGTCGAATATTCTATTCCAACAGATATTCGGGATATTTTGGATCAGCATATAACCCATCAGATTACGGAACGGCTGTCTGCCGATATGGCTCCACCGGGATGGGACAGTTCAGACGATTTGATGATCATTCGAGATTTATTTGCCTTTTTAAATGGCCTCCAGTATGAACCCGCCCGGCTTACGGATAAAGGGCTATTATATAAACGGGCCCTGGAAAATACTTTGGGGCGGTTTGAATCGAAAGACGATCAGGTCTCTTCGGTAGTGAATGCCTATCCTGATCGTCTGGATCTCATGGTAAACTATTGTCAGTCAAGAAGACTGGTATATGAAGAAGATTCGAGACTTCAATGCTCGGCTGCCTTCGAACAGTGGCTTCATTTGCCGACGGCGGAGAAATTAGATGACATGCTGGCTTTCTGGTATAGCAAAAACCAGGCGCTTTCACCGCAATTATCCAGTTTGTTGGGTGTAATGCAGCTAGGTCTCGACCTGGAAGGTATGGACCTGGATGTCATGACCAGTCTGGTAGCCGCCTGCACACCTGGTCTTTCCCGACTCGAGGCAGCACTTGAGCATACGCGTCAGGATATCCGCAAAGCGCTCCATGAGCTGGCCTGGCTCGGTATTATACGGTTGTATGAAGATAAAAAACAACACGCGTACCTAACCATTACACCGCTGGGAAAAAGTGTTCTGGGTAATCGGCCGTGGATAGAAGATGGGGTCTGGGTGGAACAATTTATCGTCCAGCCGACGTTTGAGATCCTTGTCCCTCGTACATTGAACCTGATCATCAGAGAAGAGCTGGAGCAATTTGCTGAACTAGTCGCGGTGGACGTTACCTCGACGTACCGTATCTCTCAGGAGACCATTTACAGGTCAGGTGATAAAGGCATGTCGGGTGAAGCGGTGATTACTTTTCTGGAACGTCATTCTGAAAAAGAAGTGCCTCAGAATGTAGAGTATACCATCCGGGCCTGGGGAGACACCTACGGCCAGGTTTATTTCATGGACGTCTTTTTACTCAGGACCGAAAACGCCGAAATCGCCAGCCACATCAAGGCGCATAGAGATCTGTCGCCATTCATCCATGGTGAAGTAGCGCCAGACGCCCTGATCGTAGATCGTCACAAGTATCGCGAGTTGATGGACCTGCTTCGTAAGAATGAGTACATGCCCAAGTCTAAGGTGGTCGGCATGGAGCCGGAACATGTGATCGTGAGCCATCCCTTTGCCCGCGAGCATTTTTCAGATGTCCGTAGCCGTCATGCCTCGCATCCGTCTTCGAAGAGCGTTATTGGATTCAATGATAGTTTACCCGGTTATCGTCTGAGAAAACAATTAAATTCACCGACTGAAAACGCCCCCCATTTTGAGAAGGCGGCGGCGATGCAATACCTGTCATCGAAACAGACGGAAGAATTACTGGATATGGCTGTCAACTATAATCATATCGCGGTGATTGACTATTTTCTCGGTAATCGTAGCCGTAGTTATATCCACAAAATTAAACCCATCCGCATCGAACGAACACGGGGCGCCCCATACGTGGAGGCCCACCGTATATTGGAAGACGATATCCGGTCCTTCAAAATCGCCCATATTAAGGCGATTCGGATCGTGTACGATGAAGATGAGGAGTAAAGCTCTATATCTGGGAAACATGCCGGTAGGCATAATGCAGCAAATTGGAGATACAAACTATGTATAAGACACTGATCGCCACCGACACGCTGCACGGGCATATCCACGATGCCGATTGGTGTATCGTCGATGCCCGCTTTTCGCTGGCAGATACGACCCTTGGCATGCAGGATTATCAGACGGCACACATACCTGGGGCCCATTATGCCCATCTGGACAAAGATTTGTCAGGACCGATTATTCCCGGCAAGACCGGCCGACATCCGTTGCCTGCGGTAGAAGCTGCCGCCCGGACTTTTTCCGAATGGGGTATTGATCATAACGTGCAGGTGGTCGTGTACGATAGTGTTTCTGGCTCAGTCGCCGCCCGATTATGGTGGATGCTGAAGTGGCTCGGACACGATGCAGTGGCTGTGTTGGATGGCGGGTGGCCAGCCTGGCAGGCCGCCGGCTTGCCCGTTACTCAAGACCTGCCATCTGGTTCTTCACGCGCTTTTACGGCTGATGTCCGTGCTCAACTGCTGACAGATGTAGCGCAGGTAGACCGATATCGTAACGACCCGGCCTACCGTGTGTTTGATGCCCGGACGCCCGAGCGGTATCGCGGTGAACAGGAGCCTATCGATCCGGTTGCGGGACATATTCCCGGTGCGCACTGCGCGTCCTTTGCAGAGAATATCGCGGAGGATGGTCTATTTCAAAGCCCCGAAGCACTTCGTCTTCGCTATGAACCCTTATTGGCGGGCATCCATACGGACCACATCATTTCCTATTGTGGCTCGGGCGTTACCGCTTGTCACAATTTACTCGCCATGTCCCACGCTGGCCTCGGTGATGCCGTGCTTTACGCCGGCTCTTGGAGCGAATGGATTACCGACCAAGGCCGTCCGGTAGGAACGGGAGAAGGATAATCAGCGAATCAGCGAATCAGCGAATCAGCCAAACGCATACTGATTCTTAGATTCTTAGATTCGCTGAATCACTGATTCACTACGCTTTCTTCCTGAAAACATATGTAAACGTTACCCACAGAATCTTAAATCCCGCACGTACCGCACCGCTGAGTGTTCCGGTTATTTTAGATACTCCGATTCGTTGTCTGTATCGCACGGGTACATCAATGGTCCTGTATTTTTTTTGTGCGGCTTTGATCTGCATTTCGACTGTCCATCCAAAATTCGTATCTTCCATATTTAAATCAACCAACCTATCGTAGCGAATAGCTCGGAATGGCCCCAGGTCGGTATAATGATGGCCATACAGGAAACGAATAATTTGGGGGACCAGGTAATTTCCGATAAGGGATTGAATGGGAAGGGCCCCCGGTTCGCGCTGGCCAAGCATCCTGGAACCGATCGCCATATCAAACCCCGCCTCAAGGATCGGTTTGACAAGTAGGGCCATGTCCTCTGGATAATCACTATAATCGCCATCCAGGAATACAATGAGGTCCGGCTGATACTGCTTCGCTTCCGCCATACCACGCAAACAGGCCACCCCATAGCCCCGTTTCGATTCACGAACGACGATAGCGCCTGCCTCTGAAGCCATCTGCCCGGTCCGATCAGTTGATCCGTTATCTACGACAATAACGCGCGATACCATCCTTGCAGGAATATCTGCCAGCACCAACCCGATGGCGTCCTCTTCATTTAACACAGGTATAATCACCGTAATGTCCGGCTTTTTGTCGGTTTTCGTCAAAATCCTCCCCTGACCCTTATTTCGTTCAAGCAGAACATATGCCCGCTTACGATCCGTTACCCATCATAAAGAATAAACAATTCACATCAATACTTTTATCCATTCTATCGGTTTCAACCGGTCATTTTAACCAAATAAAATCGTTATGGGGCATCCTTATTCTGTTCCTTACCTCTCGCCTTGTTTTTTGCGGTTTCTAACTATATAATGTATAAAAATCTTGACAACCCCCCAACATATAGTAATATTCACCAAAGTTTGACCCCCTATTTAGGTTTTTATAAATACGATGTTTTCTATACCTCAATTTTATAATGAAGCCGAAGATAGACACGCTGCAAGCCCTGGCATTTGAAGGTTTAAATCAGACATTAAGAATTTCAGAATTTCAGAATTTTTAAGGCCTCCATCTATGCGTCTATCACATCTCGAAATTGTTGGCTTCAAATCTTTTTCATCCAAATTGAAGGTTAAATTCAGCGATGGTATTACGGCAGTAGTCGGTCCTAATGGTTGTGGTAAGTCCAATATTGTGGATGCCATTCGTTGGGTGCTGGGTGAACACCGAGCGACCTCGTTACGTGGCAATCGGATGGAAGACATTATCTTCAGCGGCACGGCTTTGCGCAAGCCACTCGGCATGGCGGAAGTTTCCCTGACGATAGACAACCAAGACCAAAAGCTACCGATCGAATATAGTGAGGTGACGCTCACCCGCCGTTATTTTCGATCTGGCGACAGTGAATATTTTATTAACAAGGTCCGTTGCCGACTGAGAGACATTACGGATCTATTGCTCGATACGGGTATGGGAGCCCATGCCTATTCGATTATCGAGCAAGGTATGGTGGATTCCATTGTTAATGGCAGTCCGATGGAACGACGTCAGTTGATAGAAGAGGCCGCGGGTATTAATAAATACAAAACCCGGCGGCGTCTCGCGCAGCGTAAATTGGAAGGCACTGAGCATGATCTTGTGCGTATCGCTGATCTGCTTGAAGAGGTGGAACGTACATCAGGATCGCTTCGGCGTCAGGTGTGGAAGTACGACCGCCATCAGCGGCTGACCCAGGACATTCAAGATATTGAAGTCGTGATCGCCTATCATAATTTTATGACCTTCCGTCAGCAGGCCGAACCGGTACGTGCTAAAATTTCAGAACTGACTAAACAGAAAGAAATGCTTTCCACACGGATTCGTACGGTGGAAGCCAATATAGAGAAACAACATCTGGAGATGACAGAAAAAGAACGAATGCTCCAGGAACGCCATGCCTTGTTCAATGAAGTCGATAGTGGTATTCGTACCCTGAACGAACAGGTGCTTGTTAATCGTGAGCGTCGGAGTGGTTTAGAACATCGAGTAAAAATCGCCGAAGAGGATATCGAGCGATCACAGGCTGAGTTGAGGCAGATTAACGACCAGCAGAAACGGGCGCAGAATGATCAGCAGGGGGTGGTGGAGGCCCTGGAGCAAACCCGCACATTATTTCAGGAGCGGGATAAGGAAGCGCACGCATTCGCCGGTCAGGTTACTCAACTTAAAGAATCGACCCGGGTGCTTCAGAGCAGACGGTACATGCTCATACAACAGCAGACAGAAAAGCAGGCAGAGATCAAAGCGCTCGAATCCAGGATTGATGGGCTGAGAAATCGACAGTATGATGTCGGCAAGACCCATGAAAAGATTGCCGGGGACCTTGTTGATGTCGATAAAAATCTGAAAGCGGCTAAGAAAGAGTTACACAGAGCTGTGCTGCAGGTAAATGAAAGTACGAAGCTGAAGACCTCAACCGATCAAGATTTGCAGGCTAAACAGCAACGACGAGAAGCTGGTCGTGAACGTCAATCGGCACTCGCGACACAGCTGGCGACCAGGGAACGGGAACACGGCCTACTGGTCCAGATGCAACAACAGTATGCGGGCTACGAACAGGGTGTCAAGGCCTTGATGACTGATGGCCCCTCTATTCAAGGTTTACGTGGGACCTTGGCTGAACAAATAACCGTTGATAAACGGTACGCGACCGTCATCGAAGCCCAAATGGGAGATATATTACAGTATGTGGTCTCCGAATCGATGGATGATGCGCAACAGGGTATACGATATTTGCGGGATAACAAGGTGGGCACCGTCTCTTTCCTGTTGCTCGATCGCATAATCGATCAGCCTGGATCTGTCACTGATCTGCCGGCTGACGATAAAGGGATTATCGGGCGGGCTACAGACTATGTTAAAACGGATAAGGCACTGGCCCCGGCATTGGCTTACCTGCTTTCTCATACTGTACTGGTTCAGGATATTGAGACCGCATTTCGTCTGGTACCTTTCTTTAATGATGGCCAGGGATGGCAACTTCTAACGTTGGCCGGAGAGCAGGTAGATCCTGTTGGTATATTAACTGGTGGAACGGGTGTTGAGGAAGATACCAGTCTGCTCAGCCGTGCAAACCGTATAGAGACTATTGAAACGGAGTTGAACACCTTACGGGAAGAACACCGGGTGTTGACCGAAGACCTGGTGACTCTGGCTACTGATTTGAATGTCTTGATCGAACGTCGGACCATGACGGACCGAGCACTTTCTGAACAACAGCAGAGCCATATGCGGATTGAGCAAAATGTCAGACAGCATGAGTTTCAACATGAGCAGTTAGGTGACCGGGAAAGAAGCCTTGCCCAGGAAGCAAAAACGCTCACACTGCAGTCGGACGAAGCAGTGACCCATCTCAAGGAAATGCGAGATGAAGGCGTGCGGTCCGCTCGATCATGCGAAATGGCCGAAGCCGCGGCGCAGGAGGCACAGGAGGAACTGGATCAGCTTGAGGCGGATGGACAACGATTTTCCAACGCAGCTCATGAAGCACGTGTGGCCCTGATCTCACTTGAAAGTAGGGGCAATGAACTGAGGACCACCAGTACCCACCTGACGCAGCAGGATGAACGGTTGAATACCGTTCTGACTCAGCGCAGGGAGGAGATTGTCCAGGGGACCACACTGGCCGCAGAGTTGAATAAGGTACTGGAGCAGGGCGAAGAAGAGTTGAAAGCGCTCTACACAAATCGCCGCGAAAAAGAATTGGCCCGTGATGCCGTGATGGAAGAACACCGCGCCATTCAGGAGAATGTACGGTCGTTGCAACAGGATGGCCAGGAAGGTCGAAATGCCCTTTCACAAATTCAAGAACAAATCCATCAGGCGGAATTGGAAGATACCGAACTGGATATGAAAGGTCATCAAATTCGAAGTCTACTCATCGATCAGTATGAAACCGATCCTGAGAATATAACCGAACTACCCAATATACCAGGATTGGAAACGTTTGATGCTGAAACAGCTCAGGCCATCCGGCATGACCTGCAACGTAAATTAGATGAATTGGGCCCGATTAATATGGCCGCCGTAGAAGAATATAACGTCGCAAAAGAACGGGTAGATTTTTTAAAGCAACAACAGGATGATCTGATCGGAGCCAAAGAAAATCTTGAGAAAACAATCGTCAAGATGAACCGGGCTGCTCGCGCTCGTTTTCTGGATACATTCGAGGAAATCCGCCATCATTTCACGAAGACTTTCCAAGCACTCTTTGAAGGGGGCGAGGCGGATCTAAAATTGGAGGAAGGTGATCCACTTGAGGCCGGGATCGAGATTATGGCCCGTCCGAGTGGGAAGCGCCTGCAGAGCATCGCCCTCCTGTCCGGCGGAGAAACCGCCCTGACGGCTATTGCCTTGTTGTTTGCTATTTATCTGGTAAAACCCAGCCCCTTCTGTGTATTTGACGAAGTCGATGCCCCGCTTGATGATGCCAATGTGCGTCGTTTTGCAGCGGCCTTGCATCAATTTTCTCAAGAAACACAGTTTCTGGTTGTTACCCATAATAAGCGAACCATGGAAGCAGCCGATTTTCTGTACGGAATCACCATGGAAGAGCCCGGTATGTCCAAGATGGTCTCGGTGCGTCTCGAAGGGGCACAGGAAGAGATCAAGACGCCTGAACCCGTCGAGAGTAGCGACACTAATCCTGTTGAAGTACAGTAAGATGTTTGTAATCGGGGTCGCTGGTGGCATTGCCTCTGGAAAATCAACCGTAGCCCGGGCCTTCGAACAATATGGGGCATGGGTGATTGATGCAGATACGATTGGTCATGAGTTGCTTAAGACAGATACCATGAAAATGAATCTGGTCGAGACTTTCGGTTCGGAAATACTTACTTCAGCCGGGACCATAGACCGGCGTGGATTAGGTCGGCTCGTTTTCAATAATGACGATGCCCGTCAGAGGTTAAATCGTATCGTACGACCCACTATTCGGGCTGAAATTAGACGACGTATTGCGGAGAAACGCGCCCAGGGCGACCGTGACCAGGGCGTTATCGTAGTTGATGCGCCGTTAATGGTAGAAACGGGGCCGACAGACTTGGCGGATCTGGTTATCCTGGTTACAGCCTCACCTGTAGCTAGGAAAGCACGTATTATCCTTCGGAACCAGTTATCGGAGGAAGAAGCAGAACAGCGCATCACCGCACAGGTTCCGGATACACGGCAAGCACAATGGGCCGACTATGTTCTTGAAAATAATGGTACCCAGGAAGAGTTGGTCCAGCAGGCAGAATATTTGTGGAAGCAAATCATGATGGCAGGGCGGAAAAAACAAAACTAAGCATCTCATAAGACCCGTAGTTTCATTTTTCGACTAAACACAGGTGCAATAAGACATGTTCAGGATTTATAATACACCGATTCGGCTGTTATGTTACATGACGTTTTTGGCAAGTGTCCTATCTTCAGTGATCCCTGCGGTTACCCATGCTCAGGATTTTGATGAGTTCAGCACAGAACCGCAGTTTACCTCGCTTCACCTGCTTGATATACCAACTGCTGCGGTGGTGTCCAGAGGCACGGCAAACATGACGCTCAGGGTGTTTTCTCGTGGGGGGCTGCTGGGGGGCGTATATGCTGGGGTTAGTGACCGGATTTTACTTGGTATATCATTTGGAGGCAGTAATATCTTGGGGACAGGGGATATAAACTGGTATCCACGGCCGGAAGTCGCTATTAAATATTTAATGATTGGTGAAACGACGACCCTCCCCGCACTGGCGCTTGGCTTTGAATCACAAGGCTATGGGGCTTATGACGATACACTGAATCGATATCAGATTAAAGCTCGAGGGTTTTATGGTGTCTTAAGCAGGAATTTTTCTTTGGCAGGGACCTTTGGAATGCATGCAGGTGTAAATTATAGTATTGAGAATAAAGATAAGGATGAACGTCTGAACATGTTTGTCGGTGCGGATAAATCTATCAACCCGCATTTGACCATCTTGATTGAATACGATTTTGCCCGCAATGACAATCAGAGCTTACCTGGCTTTGGCCGGGATAAAGGCTATCTTAATATTGGTGCCCGAGTCACCCTGGGCGGCCGAATTGGTCTGGAGTTAGATCTCCGGAATTTGCTTGACAACCGGGTGGGTAGCATATCCCCATCGCGTGAATTAAGAATCCTCTATACCGAACCCTTCGATTTTTAACAGCATACTTTTCCTCTTTCCGTCGCTTTTTATCTCTACTCTTTTGTATACAGTCTATTCTTCTGAATGTAGGCTTCCACCTGTTGCGGAACCATATATCGAATGCTACGGTTTTCCTCTAAACGTTTGCGAATCTCTGTGGAGGAAATTTCTACTTCCGGTGATTGGATCATAAGCATCTGTTCTTGCCAACGTAAGTTTGCTTTGCTAACGTCCACCCCCAGCCTGGGGACAACCACCATCGTAGCTAGTTTGAAGACCTGATCTGGTTCACGCCACGTATCGATTTCCAATAAACTGTCTGCGCCGATAATAAAAAAAAAGGCAGCGGATGGACCGTAGAGCTGATGAAGTATCTTCAGGGTCTCTATGGTGTAGGATAAGCCCGGACGGTGAATTTCAAGGTCGGACACCTCAAACCTGGGGTCATCCTGAATAGCCAGTTTGACCATACGATACCGATGTTCAGGGGAGATGATATTGGTATGATGCTTATGAGGAGGTCTCGCAGAGGGGATAAACAGCAAACGGTCCAGCTTACATTGTTCGTATATTTCTTGCGCAATAATCAGATGGCCGGTGTGAATAGGATTGAATGTACCGCCATAGATACCCAGCCTGTCAGGATTCATGGGTGTTTCGGGATCGTTTGGGTAAAAGGGCTGACTTACGGCGTACTGCTTCCTGCCTCATTAGAAGGCGTTTTTATCAACGCGGGGGTGCCTGTGGTACCGTTGATTAAATCAGGCGAATCATCTCGTTGCATCTTTCTAGCCTCCGCGGCATAATACAGCCTGATTTCCTCTAATCGCTTTTTGGCCTTTTCCTGCAATTCTTCGTCAAAGTAACTCTGCACGAAAATAGTGTACTGGTCAATCGCGTCTTCCCATTTTTTCTCCCGGGCGTAACTCTCGGCAATATCGTACTGGGCTTTTGATGCCCAGTTACTCATGGGAAATTCTTCGAGGACTTCACTAAGATAGAGTCGAGAAGCTTCCCAATCGTGCATCTTGAAATAGAGATGGCCTATTTTGTAATCCTTTTCCGCCACCTTATCCAGACAGGTCTGCAAAAGCCGATGAGCTTCGGGCGTCATTTCGCTATTCGGGTATTCATCGATAAATATCTGTAACTCGCGTATAGCTTCAAATGTCTTATCCTGCGTCAAATGAACGGGACTCGACTGTTGGAAGATAGAGAAGGCCATTCGGTACTGACCTTCGTCAGCGTATGGACTCTGCGGAAAGTCTCGTATCAATCGGCGATAGGTCACCACGGCGACGCCATATTCATCTATTTGAATATGCGCTTCGCCCAGATGGTATAACGCATCATCAACCAGGTCACTGCCGGAATGGTTCAGGGTGAGTATGCGAAAGGCCTGTATGGCCTCCAACCAGTCCTTCTTTTCCATCTTTTCCTGGCCATAGGTATAAACCTCTTCCGCCGCCCAGTCTTCCTGAGGCCCGGGGGGCGTGCAGGAAGACCAGCCTATTCCCGCACAGAGAACGATCCACGATAACATCCTGCGATAAGTAGGTTTCATAATCCTGATTTGGTTTCCTATGAGATGCTTTCGATCATGCCCTGACTGAATACAGCAGGGTGACTGTCCGTTCGTTTGCATTCTGTACCATCCGTTTTCACGTCCATAACTTGACCGACCAGATCATATTCTACGGCATCCGTGATGTGCGCCTGAACGAAAGCACCGGGCGTTAAGCCCTCGCCCGTCAGCAGCACCTCATTGTCTACTTCGGGCGCATCCGCTTCCGTTCGTCCCACACCGTTTCCATGTTCATGATCCACTTCATCAATAAGGACCGGGAGACTTCGACCAATAAGGTCTTGATTCCGATCCAAGGAAATAGACCGTTGCAGGTCCATCAGTCGGTTATACCTTTCGGTCTTAATTTCTTCCGGCACCTGATCTAAATATCCGGCCGCGGGGGTATGTTCTTCCTGGGAATACATAAAGATACCTAACCGATCAAAACGAATATCCGCCACGAAATTATAGAGGGCCTCAAAATCCTGATCTGTCTCTCCGGGAAAACCGACAATAAACGTGGTTCTCAGGGTCACTTGGGGTATTGATGTCCTGATTCGATCAAGGAGAGCTCGGGTCTCTTTCTGGGTGGTTTCCCGATTCATCGCGGTCAGCATATGATCCGAAATATGTTGAAGCGGCATATCAATATAATTACAGACATGTTCAAGGTCTGCGATGGTATGCATCAGTTCATCCGTAAACCGGACCGGGTGATTATACAGGGGCCGTATCCATTGAATACCCCGTACATCATTCAATGCCCGTAGCAAATCTGGAAGCGCAGCAGGTTCAGGGAGGTCCTTGCCGTACCAGGTCGTATCTTGTGAAATCAGGTTTAATTCCACGGCCCCCTGGTCCGATAGATTCTGTGCTTCAGCGACCAGAGAGGCGACTGTTCTGCTGCGTTGTTTGCCTCGAATCGCCGGAATTATACAAAACGTACATCGACGATCACAACCTTCGGCGATTTTCATATAAACCGAATGAGGTGGTGTGGTCAGGATCCGCGGATACGAGTAATCGGTCGGTAAGGGCAGCCGGCGAATGTCCCGAAGGGTCTCTTTTGTGTGCTGCAACCGATCCAAGATGGGAACGATCTGCGGATACTGGTGTACACCGATGACCGCATCTATTTCCGGCATGTCGGTGACCAATGCCTGTGAATACCGCTGTGCCATGCAGCCGGTTACCACAAGAGAGGTGCATTGTCCGTCTTCTTTAAAACGGGCCAGTTCCAGAATCGTTTCTATAGACTCTTCCTTGGCAGGTCCGATAAACGCGCAGGTGTTCACAATAATGACATCCGCATTCTGATGGTCTTGAACGATGTCATATCCTGCCTGGGTCAACTGTCCCAGCATGACTTCAGAATCTACCAGGTTTTTAGAACAGCCCAGACTGGCCAGACTTATGGTTGGCACAACAATTCTCCCTGCTTTTTGCATTGAAACTACGGTCCATCGCTACCGCAGATCTACCACTTCAACCCCGTCCGGTGTCGGCATGGTGAAAGTCTTCGATGGGATGGACGGATTCACTTTGATTTGAGAAAACTGTACAATAGTTTCTGAGCCCATATCATCAACGTATTTTACTTTGCGGGTTAACCACTCTTTGCTGTCCACCCAGATATGCAACTCCGGAAAATCAGCCAGGACGGTATTGGCTTTGAGCTGCAACATATAATGGACCACACCGTCAATGGTTTCATTGCCGATCAAAGTATGGGTGTATTGATTGGTATAGAAAAACAGAAACTCATCCGGCCGCATACCGGCACTTGATTCCTCAGCTAGGGTAACAATAACCTGCTGATTGACAGGGATATACGTCCAGACGGACTTCCCATCGGATACAATGGTCTGATCGGCCTGCTCGAGCCGAAGTTTATCCTTTTTCCTCAAGATATATAACCGTCCTGATGATTCACGATGCTTATCCAGCGCCGACATATACGTAGATATGGTAAACTCGGCGGATAACCCCTCCACCGTATCGACCCGCTGTTGCATCTTTTCCGTAATGGATTTGGCAGACAAGGCTCTGTCTGGCCTCTCGCTCCAATCCAGTGCCATCAGACTGATGAGTACAACGGCCCAGGCAGACATCATCTCAGTTTCTCCGGCTCATTTACAACGTAAGTGCTTGATAAAAATAGACTCGTAAATATGCAATAAAGAATGCCTTACGTCAAGTATTCTTCCTTAGTAAAAAAGAATGACACAGTGATGTGGTGTACGGATTCGTAATCACATCTAATATAAAGAACGGGGAAAGACCGTGTTGGTTCCTTCCCCCGCTAATTTATGTGCACTTCTATGACGAACAACCGATTACGGTACCATCGCTTTTCCCTTTTCATAGCGGACTTTGCCGTCCACAATGGTAAAGGTTACTTCGGTGGAGAGGATTTCATCTTCTGGTACCGTCATGATATCTTGCGACAGGACCGTAATATCAGCCAACTTACCCGTTTCAATGGAGCCGAGTTTATTTTCATGGAACGAGCCAAAAGCTGCATCGAGTGTATACGATCTCAGGGCTTCTTCGCGAGACATCCGCTGGTTCGGGTACATGCCCCCTTTGGGTGAACCATCCGGGCTCTGACGGGTGACACTCGCATAAAACGAGGCGATGGGGCTGACGTGCTCAACCGGGGCATCGGTGCCGTTGATGATCTTCACCCCTTCTTTAAGCAGTTTCTGCCAGACATAACCACCTTCCTCGGTCCGTTTCGTGCCAAGCCGGTCAGGAGCCCACGGTAGATCGGACGTCGCGTGGATGCCCTGCATAGACGCGATTACGCCCAGTTTAGCGAAACGGGAAATATCTGCCTCATCCAGTATCTGTGTATGTTCATCTCTAAACCGATGGTCTTTGACATGGGGAAATTCATTCATCGCTTTTTCGTACATATCGAGCATCATGCGATTGGCCCGATCACCGATGGCATGGGTCGCGACCTGCCAGCCATTTTCGAGCGCGTATCTAGCAGCAGTATAGATTGATTCCGGTGGCGTAGTGAAGAAACCTGAATTCCCGGCATCGTCTTCGTAATCCTCGAACAGAGCGGCCCCACGCGATCCGAGTGCCCCATCGGCCGATAATTTGACGGTCCGTACGCTTAAAAACGCACTTTGATCAACGATAGGCTTACCGACAGCCCGCATGGTTACCAATCCGCCTGCCATGGCGTATATCCGCATATCGAGTTTGCCTTGTTCGGCGTACTCTTTGTACATATTTATGGTTGCAAGGCTCACACCCGCATCATCGATCATGGTGATGCCGTTGATCAGGCATTCCTGAATGCCCAACTCAAGCGCCTGATGTTTCTGGCTGTCCGTGAGGCGGGGAACTTTGATCAAGCTCTGCGCCAGGTCGACAAATATACCGGTCGGATTACCGTCTTTATCATTAATGATTTCTCCGCCTTCAGGGGGCATGGTGGATTTGCTGACCTTCATCATGTCCATCGCCTTGGCATTGGCAAATCCAGCATGCCCATCGGCCCGGCGGACAAAGACCGGATTGTCAGGAATAGCTTCACTCAATTTATGGTGCGTCATGAAACCCCGTACCGTCAGAGCGCTTCTGTCACTCCATTTTTCTTCGTGCCAGCCCCGTCCTCTAATCCATTCTCCCGGTTGGGCTTTATCTGCGGCGGCCTTCACGCGTTCAATCAATTCGTCATACCCGGAAATACCGACCAGGTTGACCGTCATTTTTGCCTGACCGATGCCCATAAGATGACCGTGGCTTTCTTTCAACCCTGGCACGATCGTCTGACCGTCGAGGTCGATGACTCGGGTCTCCGGACCGATATATGGCTCAACATCCGCATTCGTACCGACCACTGCAATCTGGCTGCCGATGATCGCCACGGCCTGCGCCTTCGGCCGGTCTTTATTCAGCGTATAGACCGTCCCGTTTTTTAATACCAGATCCGCTGTAGACTTACGTACCTGCGCCTCGGCATCGGGGGGCAGGGAAGCCGTCAACAGACCGACGATAATAAATGTTAACAAACGTTGCAGCATAGAAACCTCCTGTGAGATTGGTGAATGATTCATTTTTATTAAATTATGAATGTATTGATCAAAGGCAGGGAGCGCACAGAGAGTTCATATAATTTAAAAAACGTTCTGTCCGCTACGCGTTGTTGCCGTCCTGCTCGCAAACGGAAGCTCTTCGTTTCTTGTGGTAACGCGTTTACTATCGTCTAAATGTCATCTTCTTGTCTTCGATGGCCGACTTCCTCTTTTATATAGGCGATGATATCCCGAGTAGAGGTCCCCGGACCGAAAAGTTGACCGACGCCCAATGCCTTGAGTGCTTCTGCATCGGCTTTGGGGATAATCCCACCGCCGGTTAAAAGCAGATGGTCTGCCCCTTTTTCTTTTAAAAGATTGAGCACACGCGGAAAGATAGTCATGTGGGCACCAGAGAGGATACTGAGGGCGACGACATCCGCATCTTCCTGGATAGAGGCTTCCACGATCATTTCGGGGGTTTGCCGCAATCCGGTGTAGATGACCTCCATCCCAGCATCACGAAGGGCGCTCGCAACTACTTTGGCCCCTCGATCATGACCGTCCAGACCTGGCTTGGCAACTATAACACGTATTTTTTGTTCCATAGGATTCTGGTTCCATATCTCGATTATATTATTTCAGGACAATTTTTTTTATGATTTCTTCTGCTGCGGTGAATGGATGTATTTCACGTCGTGCTACCCGTGCTGATAAGCGATCCATTATCGCCGATCGCTCCGGAATGTCCGCCAGCAGTTGGCCCAGATATGCTTCAATGGCCTGGTCAATCGCTGAGCGACTCTGGCGGAGCCGACGGGTTTCGATATGTTGCTGATCAGATAAATATTGATGGTGTGCGGTCAATTGCTCATACACGGTGTCCACACCCGTATTATCTCGGGCGCTGGTACGTACTATAGGCGGCTGCCATTGATCAGTCCTTTGACGCATATCCAGAACCATACGGAGGTCGGATGCAAAGTTTCCTGCACCGGATCGGTCGTCTTTGTTGACGATTAGGATATCGGCAATTTCCATCAGCCCGGCTTTCATGGCTTGAATGCTATCTCCAGACTCTGGCGTTAGGACAACGATGGTTGTGTCTGTCACATTGGCGATCTCCAGTGTGGACTGGCCTACCCCAACGGTCTCCACAATAACCACGTCTTTACCAAAGGCATCAAGCGCGGTGATAACATGTGGTGTGGCTGCGGAAAGGCCACCCGTATGTGTACGATCCGCCATGCTTCGGACAAATACACCGGGATCATCCCACGAACTTTGCATCCGCAACCGGTCGCCCAGGAGAGCCCCACCTGTAAACGGACTGGTCGGATCGACGGCAATGACTCCGACCGTCTTTTTATCCTGCCGGAACAAGCGGGTCAATCGATCCGTAAGCGTACTTTTGCCAGCACCAGGAGGGCCGGTCAATCCAATCCGACGTGCGCCGCCGGATTGGGGAAACAGTGTATCAAGTATGGCAGGACGGCGACCGGCGTCATTTTCCAGAAGCGTGATGATACGCGATAAAGCGATCCGATCTCCGTTAAAGAAACGTTCGAGTAGTTTCATGGATGGCTGGAGCGGCTATATATCACCGATGGCAATATCTTTGATTCGAAGTTGGGTGCTGGTCTTCCCGTTCCAGGTATTCTCTTCAAGCGTATAGGCCAGATGAACCTGGTTGGGTTGAGCCCGGAGTTGTTCCGCATAGTCGGCCATACCGAAGGCAATGGCATCGAATACTTGATTGTTCTGACGGACTTTGAATTTAAGATGAGTTTTTTCACTGCCGATGATATTCGGCGCACCAACCAGCGATAGATTCCGCGACACGAGCACTGGATGGTTGTTTTCCGGTCCGAACGGCCCAAGCATTTTTAATAATTTCATCAGCCTCGGGGTTACCTCATCAAATTCGATTTCTGTGTCGATATTCAGGCGGGGTATGAAATCTTCAGGTGTGGCGTTGGCCGTGACCACCTCATGAAACCGCTGCTGAAATGCCTTCACATTTTCTTTTGCAATGGAAAGACCGGCCGCATGATGATGACCACCGAATTGAATAAGCAGGTCAGAACATTCTTTTATGGCGTTATACAGATGAAAATCACCAACGGTACGTGCCGATCCACGTCCTGTATCCCCATTCAGCGCAATCATGACGACCGGCCGGGAGAAGGTTTCGACAATCCGGGAGGCTACGATACCGATAATACCTGGATGCCAGTCCTCTGAGGCCAGGACGATCCCATTGGCCTCGCTCAGAAACGAGTCATTTTCAACCACTTTTCTTGCTTCTTCGAACGCCACAGAATCCTGTTGACGGCGACGTACATTTTCCGTATTCAGCTCCTCTGCAAGGACATCTGCTTCTCCACGGTCATCCGTAGTCAATAATCGTACCACCCGGGTGGCGTCGCCCATACGACCGGCGGCATTAATCCGGGGAGCCAGCCCGAAAACCAGATGCCCGGTGCCAATCTCTTTCTGATTTAAACCTGCTGCTTGAATCAGGGCCTGAAGGCCAAGTTTGCTGGTCTGCTGTATCATCGTCAGTCCATATTTTGTCAAGACTCGGTTTTCATCCCGTAAAGGAACGATATCCGCCGTCGTACCGAGGGCTACAAGATCCATATGGGCATAGATAGCATGGTCCGGGAGACCGACTTGTTCGGCCAGGGCCTGAGCGACTTTATAGGCCAGCCCTACACCGCACAATTCTTTGAAGGGATAGTCACAGTCCGCCCGTTTAGGATTCAGGACGGCCAGGCTGGCAGGTAAGGTATCGCCCGGCATATGATGATCGATAATGATGACATCGATCTCCATTGCACTGGCTTGATCTACCTCCAGATTTGCCGTAATGCCACAGTCGACAGCCAATATCAATCCTGCCCCGCGTGATTTGGCCTCCTGAATACCATGTAAAGATAGGCCGTAGCCTTCTTTTAACCGATTAGGAATAAAATAGGATACTTGATCGGTCAGCAGTTTGATCGTCAGATATAACAGCGTGGTAGAGGTTGTTCCGTCTACATCATAATCTCCGAAGATCATGATGTGTTCTTTGGCCTGGATAGCTGAAGCAATGCGCTCAACAGCAAGATCCATATCTTTCATGAGGAACGGGTTGTGCAGGTCATCCAGGGTCGGCTTCAGAAAATAACGCGCTTCGTCGAATGTGTCTACACCGCGGTTAAGCAAAATCTGTGCGATGGTACGCGGGACATTGATCAGTTCCATGATCTGATCAACCTGAGGATGTACATCGTAATACGTCCAGCGGTGTTTCATAATATAAATCCTGAAGGACCCAGGACGAAATACCCCAAGTCGACCATAAGCCGAGTTCTGTACCCTCTTTGACGAGAGCGGTGATCATCTATCTGGGACGGTTGTCACCAACCGCCTCTAGCGACCTAACCCGAGAGCCTTCCGGCAAGCCGGGGGATGAGACGGGCTGCCTCTGCTCTTCTATTTGGTCTTGCACCAGATGGGGTTTATCCTGCCAGTCCGGTTACCCGCACTGCGGTGAGCTCTTACCTCGCCATTTCACCTTTGCCTCCCCGAAGGGATCGGCCGTATATTTTCTGTGACACTTTCCGTAGCATCACTGCTCCCTGCCGTTAGCAGGCATCTTGCCCTATGGTGCTCGGACTTTCCTCATTCACCTTATTTCTGATGAATGCGATCACCTGGGCGACTTGGGTATATTTCGAGCCCTGGGTCCAATTATGGTAAAATCAGTAGGTTGAGAAATGAAGAACAGACACGACCTAAGATGGCACTGTTTCTTCCGTCAATAGAATACGTCCACAACCTTGACACAAAATCAGCCGGGTCATGAGCCGAACTTCGGATACAGCCTGTAAAGGAATAATATTGAAACACCCACCGCAGGCCCCTTTTTTAATCGGGACGACCGCGACTCCGCGTACGGTGCGGCGAATGCGATTGTAGACATTAATCACCCGGGCCTCTACGCGTCTCGCCTTCCGCTGGCGTTCATCATCTTTTACGGCTATATCTGAATCTACTGAGGCTAGCGTCTTCTCCAGCTTGCTACTTTCATCCTTATGCCTGGCTATCGTAGCTTCCATTTCAACACGGGCAGCTTCCAGTGCTTCACTTGCTTCTTCCGCGTCCGTCATTAATTGAAGGATGGCATCTTCATGGACGGCGATGGTTCCCTTTTCCGCTTGAATCTCATGTTGCAGGGCATCGTATTCCTTATTGGTTTTAACACTGTGCAATTGGCTCTGGTATTTTACGATCTTTTCCTGAACGACTTCAAGGTCTCGTTCATGTTGTCGTCTGTCTTTGTCTGATGATTCTACTTGATCTTTTTGGTCAGAAAAACGCTGTTCCACCTCAGCCTGTGCAATACGCATCGCCTCAAGCTGATCGGGGATATTTACTTTAAGCTGCTCGAGTGCACGCAGGGCCTGATCAATTTTTTGTAAATCTAAGAGTGTCATTAAGCTTTCCTGCATGCGACCTCCAACCTCAAAATGAGAGCTAAATAGTAGACACAAAAAAAAGTGCACCGATATAGTGCACTTTCAGATAACGCATAAATTTTGTTTGTCGCACCCGAAGCTGATGTAACAACGACAAATTGATGGCAAAGATCGGACTCATAGTAAAGAGAATCCTTCGGTTTGAATACCTTGACATTTTCTAATCCAGGGATTAAAGATAATATAAAGGTAGTATACTGTCAACCTAAAATACAGATAGCGGTTGGATCGTTATTTTCGATTTTGACCTGCCGTTATGCGGTCTCTGGTGAAGAATCCTTGTCCGTGCTTGTATATGATGTGCAACAAGTTTACCATATCAGCGTATGCTGATATATCTACCCCGATGATCACCGTGGGACGTGGAGTTTTCTATTCGCGTTTAGTATTCGGTCTGTAGCACTTTTTCTTAATGGAGGTTGTATGAGTTCATTAATTCGTTTTTGTGCACGTAAGGAAGATGATACGGTTGAAGTGACCGTTGGTTTATCGAAAGGCTTGCTCGTTGGCTGTATGGCCGTGCTCATCACGGCCCTTTCATTTGGTTATGCGGTCTTGCCTGCACAATCACAGGACGATGCCCGTGGCCGCAAGGCGATTGCACCAAATCAAAACTACAGCGAGGCGATTGAAGCCGGTGACTTTGTATTTCTTTCAGGTAAAATTGCCAGCAGCCGCGGCCGTGTAATTCCCGGTGGGATCAAGGCCGAAACCAAAAAGGTGATGGACAATTTAAAAACGGCCCTTGCCAAATCGGGTTTAACCATGGATGATGTGGTTAAGGCAACGGTCTATCTCGGCAGCATAGATGACTTTGCAGGCATGAATGAAGTTTACAGGACCTATTATACCGGAGATCCGCCGGCCCGTTCGACCGTCCAGTCCGGTGTGGTCCTTAATGCCGGTGTTGAGATTGATCTGATCGCCTATCGCGGTGGGAAATAATGTAACGCTCTGACTATAGACGTTATTCAATAAAAAAGAGTGGCGAGTTAATAGCCGCTCTTTTTTATTCTGTTTTCTCGGGTATAATACCCCGTAGCTTGCTACGCTTGTTTTTAAGGAAGTATATTTTGTGGCATGAGTGAAC
>Ga0114999_10000198_pt1 | contig 89634 bp, 65 predicted proteins | sample ArcticOcean_MG_C_3_FD_89820 | JGI IMG/M metagenome (GOLD analysis project Ga0114999, IMG submission 89820) | Marine microbial communities from western Arctic Ocean - ArcticOcean_MG_CB8_126 | ecosystem: Environmental > Aquatic > Marine > Oceanic | place: Arctic Ocean: Canada Basin | collected...
CAGATAGGTCGGCACATCGAGATGGGCATCGAATACGCGCGGGATGCCATCTTTTTCAAAGTCGGTCTGCCCGGGTACCATTTCCATACGAATCTGATACGGCTCGAAGATCGCGCGCAACTTGTAGTATTCGGCCTGCGTGAGCGGATCGTATTTGTGGTCGTGGCACTTCGCACAATTAAACGTCAGCCCGAGCATCGCTTTGGCGGAATGTTCAATCGTCTCATCGAGCCACGCGGTTCGATTGAAGATGAAATATTGCCGCGCGAGAAAACCGGTCGCGCGAAGTTTCTCCAAATCGTTGGGATAGAGTTCGTCTGCTGCCAGCATCTCGCGCAACATCTGGTCGTAGCCTTTGTCCTCGTTCAGCGATTCGATGATCCAGTCGCGCCAGTGCCAGATGTGCTTTTGAGAATTGCGAACCTCTTTGCCGAGCCCCCACCAATCGCTGTAACGCCAGATATCCATCCAATGCCGGCCCCAGCGTTGTCCGTACTGCGGACTTTCGAGCAGCCGCGTGACGACCTTGTCGAACGCCTCGGGAGATTGATCGGCGGTGAAGGTGTCGAGTTCTTTTTTCGTCGGCGGCAGGCCGATGAGGTCGAGTGACACCCGCCGCAACCAGACACGCTTGCTCGCGTCCGACTGTGGGACGATTCCCTGCTTGCGGTGCTGATTGGCAATGAAGGCATCGATTGGATTCTGCTGCCAGCGGGCCTGCTCCGGCGTCGGCTGATCGCGTTGAGGCAGAGGCGGTCGCGTGGGAGTTTTGAATGCCCAGTGTTCGCGCGGATCTCGTTCGGGTCGCTCGTCCTTGGGGGCAACGGCTTTCTGAGTGATCCACCGCCGGAGAGCTTCGATTTGGGCGGGCTTGAGCGGTTCGCCTTCCGGCGGCATGCGCTCCGCTTCTTCGGTTGCCGAAATCCGTTCGAGCAACAAACTCGCCGCGGCATCGCCCGGTTTGATCGCCGTTCCGGAATCGCCTCCCTTGATTGCCAACGCCGCCGTATCGAGTCGCAGTCCGCCCTCCTGCTTGAGCGCTCCGTGGCAAGCGTAGCAGCGTTCGCGAAGGATCGGCTTCACCTGTTTCAGATAATCGACCGGATCATCTGTTGCGAGACAAACACCGGACCAGAGGCTCATCGAGCCGGCGATCGCAATGAATAACATTGGAATCTTCATGGAAGGTTCACTCACTTCGGGATGTCTCCACGAGGCTGTTGTCCTGCCCTTTTAAGTGGCAGAACAGATTCGTAGCAGCGGCGACTGTTAGCATTAATAAGTCAACTCCGTTGTGTCCAGCATACTCCAGAAGATGCCCCCGTGAATAGCGACGACGCTGCCCCCATCGCCGACGGACACGGCCCGCCGACGGGAATGTTCTTGCCATTGCGGCCGGGAATGTTGAGAATTGAGTCACTGCTGCTGTCAGCGTCCGTTGTGCGAACAGGAATCATGGAGAATGACGTCGCACACCGTTCTCTACCAAACCCCGATGAATGGGGTGTTCTTGACGGTTTTGTTCTCACATCGTCTCGGCGCTCAACGCTCTCGGGCCGACAAGCTGAACTAAATGACCGATCCGCAGATCCAAGTATTCGCCTACGGCTCGAACATGTGCACGCAGCGGCTTCGTGCGCGGGTTGCGAGTGCTGCGCCTTTGGCGATTGGGTATGTGACGCATCGACGGTTGGCGTTTCACAAGCGCGGTCAAGATGGCTCGGCGAAGGCGGATGCGGTTTACACCGGACGCATTCGCGATTGCGTGTGGGGCGTGGTGTTTTCGTTGCGGTCCGATGAGAAATCGGTGCTGGATGAATTTGAGATCGGGTACGACGAGGAGCAAGTTGTCGTCATCGGCAAACGCGGCATTCTGCAAGCGAGTGTCTATGTGGCACAGGATGAGATGATTGACGCTTCACTGTCGCCGTTCTGTTGGTATCACCGCTTTGTGCTTCAGGGGGCGAAACAACACCGGTTGCCGATTGATTACGTCGAGCAGCTACAGGATATTGAGTCGGTGACGGATCACGACAGCGAACGAATTCGTCGGAATTCTTTCTGACTTGATGGGGTGTTGACTACCGTCAGCCGCCACTCGACGAGCGCATCTTTCGGTCGATGCGCCGCGCTACTTCGGCGAATTGAGAAATGCCAATAGTGCGTCGCGCATCTCGGTCACGTCGGCGAAACGGTCGTCGGGGTTGCGGAGCAAGGCGCGGTGGATAATCTCCGACAGGTCGTCGGGTATCTCACTGCGGCGATCCCGAATCGGCACGGGATCGTCCTGCAGGATCATCTGAAACTTGCCGTTAATTGTCGTTGGGAAGTCAAAGATGTACTCGACCGTCAGCAGATGATACAGCGTGGCAGCGGCTGCGTATTGATCGGTCGTCGGTTTTGTCTCGCGGTAATTGGTAATTTGCTCGGGGGCCATATACTGCGATGTTCCACGCACATCGCCCATCATCGTCAGCCCGCTAATTCGCGAGCTTTGATACGTGCGGGCCAGGCCAAAGTCGGCCAGTTTCACAACGCCGCGTCCTTCGACCTGTCCGAGCAACATGTTTTGCGGCTTGATGTCGCGATGCACGAAACCTTGCCCGTGCGCGTGTTCGAGTGCCGTGAGCAACTGGCAGATGATGCCGACCGAAGTGGAGATTGCCAGCGGGCCTTCGTTGTCCACGACCAGACGGGCGGCATCGGTACCTGCGACGTACTCCATCACAAAGAACAGTTCGCCGGCGGCTTCGCCCATTTCGTGGAACTCAACAATGTTGGGATGCTTCAGGTCTTTCAGAATCGACGCCTCACGAAGAAAGCGATCGATGTCTCCCTCGGTCACGGCGATGGTTGGGCGAATAGTTTTGATCGCAACGATGTTGCCGTCGCGACGGCAAAGCGCGCGGTAGACGACACCCATGCCCCCCTTGCCCAGTTCGTCGATGATGAGATACCCGGGAACCGGCTGCGCACGGGAACTGATGCGGTCGGAGAAGTCCTCCGGCAGCATCGCAATCACCTCATCAGTCAAGGTGATACCGCCCTGGACGTTCTCGACTGCGATTGTTTGGAACCGTGCCGATTCCGGTCCGATCTCTTCACTGGAATCGCCGGCGCCGTCGGTCGCGCCCGAAACATCGTCGGTAGGAATCGCATGCGATTCGCTTGGCCCAATGTAGCGGGCGTGAATGTTCTTGTTGTCTGCCGGCGGAATCGGGGTTGAGTCCTGGCTGGGAGAGTTTGGAACTGCTGCGGGGACTTCGGCCGCTGGAACGTCTTCCGCCAGAATTTTCGCCACTTTGGAAAAAGAAACTTTGCGTTCGGCCAGCCCCCCATCGGCAATGGAGACCTTAATGACGGTTTGCCCCCCCTTGATGAGGTCGCCGTCCTGGATGTCGATCGTTTTGACCCGCTCGTCGTTCACGAAGGTGCCGTTGCGGCTACCCATGTCCATCAACCGGCAATACGGCGGGTTGACTTCGACCATGAAGTGAACGCGAGAGAAGTAGCGGTCCTTTTTCGGCAGACGAAAGTGCGCGTACGTGGCCCGCCCGACAATAAAATTGTCGTGTTCCTCGAACGCATACGTTTTGCCTTCGTGGGGACCCTGATCGACAGTGAGCGTCACTTTCACGACGCCGTCATCCTTCACAAATGATGAAATAGTGGATTGTTAATCGACCGGATGCCACCGCAACGGGTGGTAGGCCACTTTGAACTGCTGAGAGAAGATCGAAAATTAAACCATCGGCCCTCTTCGTTGATTATCGCCCATGCGCTAGGGCGATTGCCAGTCTGATTTTCCCGCACAACCTTGGTCCGTCGTCACAGGGGTCACTCGACTGGAGGAGGAATACTCTCATTGGGAAGCGACGGCGGACGGCATTCGGCGTCAGCTTCTATCGGTGCGGGTGCCATTCCGTCGATTGATTTTTGACGGAGCATTCCGTCTCTTCGCCGTTCAGGGTGCCCGTTCCGGATCGAAAATGGCGAGCAAACGGGGATGCCAATATCGTAGGTGGGCGATGGCGGCCAAAAGAAACAGGGCGACGAAGCCGATGGCCCCACCCCAATACGCACTTGCTGGCTGGTAACGCCAAACCACCTGGTGCTTCCCCGGTGGCAAATCGACGGCGCGGTACATTCGCTCGTGGGTGATTTCTTCGGCCGGTTGGCCATCGATGAGGACATTCCAACCGGGATACGCTAGATCGGTGAGAATCAATCGTCCCCCGGACTCGGAATTCGTCTCGATCACCACGCGATTGGCAGAATAATCCACCACACTTGCGGTCCCGGCAAACGCAGAGCGCCCGCGGCTACCATTCAGCCGATAGAGCAACAGCGGTTCGTACGGTGACCGCCCCCAGGCGGGACTCAGCATCGAATCGGGGCCGGAATAGACAAGCTCAACCGGCCAGTCCTCGGGTTCGAGCGGTTTGAAACTGAGGATGTGCGTAACGCCGGCCCGTTGCAGCCAGTCGATCTGCCCCTCAGCTGCCCGCATCGTCTTGCCGTCATCTTCGCCAGGGGGAAGTGAGGGCATCCGCAAGTCCGCGTCGAAATACGCCGCCGGACCGATGCCGAGGTAGACGGGCGTTGCTGCGACTCCGGTTAGCGTGGGCAGATTTTCACCGGGGGCGAACAGTCGGACCGGCCCGCTGTCTTTGTGCAGAATCTCGCTGATCCGGCTTCGCTCGCGCGCCACAATGGGCGGTCGTTCAACCTGATACGCATTCGTGACCAAACTGCCCGCCCAATGCAAGTCGTAGATCGTCCCGGCAAAGACTGCCGCGACGAGGCACGCGGTGACGAGCCGCTGACGCTGAGTCGCCATCAACACGCGATCGAACACCGAAGCCGCAATGACCGCTGCAGAAAGCGTTGCGATAATTCCATAGCGCCCCGGGCCGCCGAAGAAAGAGAATCCCGGCAGATGCCTTGTCATCGGCAGCAGCCAACCCGTGGCATAGACGATGCCCGCGAATCCGAGCAACGCCCACAAGCACAGCAACCTTTGTGACGGCCCGGTCGCCGGAAACCCGGTTTTTTCAATAAACTGGGTTTCTCGTTGGCGAAGTTGCCCGAGCCAGAACGCGACTCCCACTAGCACGAGTGACAGCGGAATCAGTCCAAAATAAAGATGCGCTTCGATTTGGTTCGTTCCGGAATCAATTGCCCCGGTTTTCAGCCGCGACAACACGCCGTCGAGTTCGCCGGTTGCCGCCAACGGATACCAATCCCATGGCATCGCCAATTGCGTGAGATACACCGGTGGCAGATGTCCGTATCCCAGATCGTAGCCGGTTTCGGTTTCACGTTCACTCGGTCCGCCGGCAACGGCTCGCTGACTTTGCTGCTTGAGTTCCCATGTGGGGAAGAGTTGAACGGCGGCAATTGCGAATCCCAATAGCAGACTGAAACCACACGCCGCGGCAACTTTTACGGTACTCCGCTTCACGGTCGCCGCCGGTCGATTGTCGGCAAACCACAATCGCAGCGGGATGTACGTCACCAGCACCAACTGCGTAATGAACGCCAGATTGTAATGACCGGCGAGAAGCTGAAGACCGACGGCAACGCTGAGGGCGATCAAATATCGCCACCGAGCCGACTGCAAAAACGATTCAACGCACCACAACGCGAGCGGCAAATAGGCCCCGGTAACGATGGCCCATTCCCAGCAGCTACGCGAAGGAAACCAGCCGTAGGTAAATATGACTCCTGCCAGCAAGGCGGACAACGTCCCCAACCCAAGCCGCCGCGCGTACATCCACGTAAACAGAAACGCCATCACGTAATGCAACAAATGGACGGCGTTGTAGGCCGTGTTGACATCGAGCGTGCTGTAGGCGAGCAGATAAAACGGGTAGCAGGCACCGGTTTGACTTTCGCCGAGTATCGGGTAACCGTGGCCGACACGATTGTTCCACAACGGGAATTCGCCCGCCTGCAGACGGTCGGCGTAAAACGTTTTTTGCGGCAGGTAGTAAGTGTAGGTGTCGCCGCCGATTAACCCGCCACCCGTCCACAACGGTTGCCAGAACAGCACCGTCAGCCCAACGGCAAACGCGGCAACCAGAAGAAATGTGCGGATTCGAGTCAACTGAATTAACCTGATAACAGGAAATGCATCCGTTTAGCGGTCGGGCAACGCCCGGCGTGCATTATCGGATCTTCACCGGCGGCTTCTGTCCCTTGGGAATCAACGTCGTGTATTTACGCTCCTTCGTTCGCAGCTTCCAATCGGCACGGGCGGCAGCGCGTTCTTCGGGATTCTCCAGCAAGTCGAGCGCCGTCACCGCCAGCACTTTTGCACCGTACAATATTCCCTTTTGCCCGATCGTCGAGCCGATGCACGAGACGTTCTGCCAACTATGACCGGGGCTCTTCGACACCAGACAACTGGTGCGCAAACCACCCGTCGGCACGAACCAACTGATATCACCCACGTCGGTCGAGCCTTTGGATGGTGCATTCGAGTCGGCCAGCTTCTGAATCGACTCATCGATTGCCAGCGGAAATTTCGTGCCGAACTGCGCGATAAGCGGCTGCTGTAACCGCCGTGCGTAGGCTTGTTCTTCCTCGTTGAACGACGGCGCACCGACGGCAACCAGATTTTTGTGTATCAATTCCGACAACGGCGTGTTGACCACCAGTTCATGGCAGTCGGTGTCGATCTTCACCCTTAACTTGGTACGCGACATTAAGGCTGCGCCGCGGGCGATGTCGTTGATCCACTTGAAATAGCTTTCCACATCCTGATGTTTGTCGGCCCGAATGAAATACCAGACGGTCGCGTGAGGCGGAACGACGTTCGGTGCGCCGCCGCCATCAGTAATCACATAGTGAAACCGTGCGTCTTCCTTCACGTGTTCGCGCATGTAGTTCACGCCGACGTTCATCAATTCGACACCATCGAGCGCGCTACGTCCACTTTCGGGAGAGCCGGCAGCATGCGCGGCCGTGCCATCGAAGGTGAACTTCACCGAAACCAACGCTTTGGAACTGCCCGACCAGGCCCCGTTGCGGCTGGAAGGATGCCAATGCAGGCAGACATCCAAATCCTTAAAGACTCCGGCCAGCGTCATGTAGACCTTGCCAATGACCGTCTCTTCGGCCGGTGTGCCATATAGCCGAATTGTCCCTTTCAGTTTGTGCTTCTGCATGGCCGTCTTAACCGCCAACGCCGCTCCCAGTGCGCCGGATCCCAAGCCGCTGTGTCCGCACGCATGACCCGGCTTTCCGGCAGCGAACGACTCGCGAACTGGTGAGACCTTCTGCGACATTCCCGGCAGCGCATCGTATTCGGCCAGGATACCGATGACCGGTTTCCCGCTGCCATAGCTGGCAACAAATGCCGTCGGCATGTCGGCCACGCCGGTCTTGACGCTGAATCCTTCCTGCTTCAACTTTGAGATCAACAACGCCGCCGACTTCTTCTCCTGCAGACCGACTTCCGCAAATTCCCAAATCGCCTGATTGACCGCAAGAATGTCCTGACTGCGGGCATCGACATCGGCGAGCGCGGTTTTTTGTGTGGGACGGAAATTTGATGATTTTGCCTTTTGGGCAGCCGCGATCTGCGCCGACCCGGCGATGACCATCACCCCGGCAACCACATAACTGGACACACAGGTCCATTGACCGGCTTTAAAACAAGGGGGTACGCACATTTTCACAAAATTCATGTTGCAAACCTCAGGTGGAATCGAAGCGGCGGAAGAACCACAATTCTGATTGTTGAACGAGAGCTTCATGATATCAAGAGACTCGACGACACACCTCTTGCATTGACGCAACGTACCCTGATCAGATAACCTGTAGTTCATCAGTAACCGCTGATGTATATGTCGGGTTTCAAGGAAAATCCGATCCTTCCTGCTCCGCGATCGTGGGGGCGACATGCCGGACAAATGGATTGACGCGCTTGTAATACGACTGAACGCGGTGGCGTTCGTCGCATGCTTTTTGCTGGTCGCTGAAACGGCGACTGCGCAGCAGCCTGCTTCTTCTCCAGTGCCGTTGCACGTTCGTATCGATCAGTCAACTGCCGATGCTCACATCGGACCGGTTGTTCCGGCGGCTCACGATGCCGAGTTTCTGCGGCGGATTTACCTCGATCTGACCGGCATGATTCCCTCGTCGGCCGAGGCTCGCGCGTTTCTGGCCGATCAATCGCCGGACAAACGCACCAAACTCGTCGATCGACTGCTCGGCAGCCCGGCATACGCTCGACACATTGCCGCCGCATTTGATCTGATGCTGATGGAACGGCGGGGCGACAAGCACGTCAAATCGCCCGAATGGAAACAGTATCTGCAGACATCGTTCGTCGCGAACAAGCCGTACAATCAGTTGGCTGCCGAGATCCTCGGCTCCGACGGAGCCGATCCCAAACTCCGCGCTCCCGCCAAATTTTTCCTCGATCGCGACATCGAGCCGAATTTGACCACGCGCGAAATCGGCCGCATGTTTTTCGGCGTCGATCTCGAATGTGCACAGTGCCACGATCACCCGACTATCGACGACTATCTGCAATCCGACTACTACGGACTCTACGCCTTCGTCAGCCGCACATACGTCTTCCAGCCGGACAAAAAGAAACCGGCGGTCTTGGCCGAAAAAGCTGAAGGCGACGTGAAATTCAAATCGGTTTTCACCGGCTTTGAGGGAGTCACACGGCCCCGGTTGCTGGGCGGAATTGAGATTGAAGAACCGTCGTTCAAAAAGGGCGAAGATTATCAGGTCAAAGCCGACCCGAAGAAAAAGAACATCCGGCCGATTCCCAAATACAGCCGTCGTGCCCAGTTGGCAATACGGGCCACCAACGGCAGCAACCCGGCATTCAATCGCAACATTTCAAACCGTCTCTGGGCACACATGATGGGCCGCGGTCTGGTGCATCCGGTCGATCTTCACAGCGCCGGTAACCCGCCGGCCAATCCCCAGTTAATGCAAACACTCGCCGATGAATTCGTCGCGATGAAGTTCGACGTGAAAGCGTTCATCCGCGAATTAGCGCTTTCGCAGACGTATCAGCGGTCATTCGAAATGCCCGCGAACTTGAGCGAGCACGTCGCCATTGCGAGAAAGCAACTTCCCGTTGCAGAAGCCGCTGCAAAACAACAGTTGGCAGTCGCCGTGGCCGCCGAGAAGGCGGTGGACGAACTCCTTCCCAAGGTTGGAGAAAGCAAGAAGACTGTCACAGCCGCCACCGCTGAACTCACCAAGGCAAACGCGGCGATGACCGCTGTTCAAACGGCAGCGACCACGGCCACCAAGGCGCAAGCCAACGTTGTGCAAATGCTTGCCCCGAAACAGCAGATTGCCAAGTCGCTGACAGAAGCGGTTGAGAAGATTCAAGCGGCCCTGAAAACTCTTCCCGATGATAAAGAACTCGCCGCAGTCGCCGCAAAATTTGTTGCGAAGGCAAAGTTGACGACCACCGAAGTGGCCGCGTTGACAAAGACACTCGCCGAACGGAAGACGGCAAACGCGGCAGCACAGCAGAAACTGGCTGCCGCCCAAAAGCTGGCTGCGAAAAGTAGCGGAGCGGTCGATGCAGCCAAGAAACAACTCGCCGCCCTGACCGCACAGCACACTGCCGCCGCGGCAGCGCTGGCAACCGCGACAAGAGATCTCGACGCAACAGACAAACAGGAGAGCCACACACGCCTGCTGACTTCCTACGGCGACGCACAGGCCAAACTTGCTGCCACCAACGCGACCATCGGCAAGACATCAGCGGCGCTGGCCGCTATGCACGCCGGTTTGAATCAGCTTGTGGCGAAAATGGCAAAATCTCAGGCAGACTTACCTGTGATGCAAAAGGCCAATGCAGCGGCAGTGGCAGCACTCACCAAAGCGAACGCGGACTTCGTCGGCAAACCGGATATCGCAAAACTGCTAACCGAATCGGTTGCCAAGGCCGAAGCAGCCGGACAGAAACTGCCGAACGACACGGAACTGGCAGCCGCAGTCGGCAAGTTGAAGCAACGGTCGCAGAAACTGAATCAGGAAATTATAGAATACCGCAAAGCGATCACTTCCCGAACGGCCGAGCGGAAGGCAGCAGCCGATAAACTCGCCGCACTCACCCAATCAATCGCAACCGCAACCGCCGCCACTGCCGATATGAAGAAACAGGCGGTCGCGTTGGAAACGCAGCGCAAACAGGTGGCCGCCAAAGTCGAAGCCGAACAAGCAACGGCCGATTCGGCCTTTGATTCACTGACAGATCAATGGAGTACTCATTTTGCCGTCACACCCATCGAAGCACTCACGCCAGAACAAATTGCGTGGAGTGTGTTGCAATCAACCGGACAATACGACCGGCAACATGCTGCATCGGCTGCTGAGATCAACAAGAAAACACCAATGACCGAGGCAGACCTCAAAGACGCGGCAAAGGTTGCCGCTCGCGACGCGGCAATTGAAGCAGCCACCGTAATTAAGCTGCAGGGCAACGTGAATCAATTCGTAAAACTGTTCGGTGCCGGCGCGGGGCAACCCCAACATGAGTTTTTTGCCACCGTCGATCAATCGCTATTCTTTGCAAATGGCGGCCAGGTTCGCGGTTGGCTCAGCCCCGGCGGCGGAAACCTGACCGACCGCTTGATCAAGACGGAAGACCCGAAAGCCGTGGCAGAGGAACTATACCTCAGTCTGCTGACCCGACAACCCACCGCGGAGGAAACGGCCGATGTCGCCGCCTACCTCATAGCGAAGAAAGACAAGAAAAACGAAGCCGTGCAGGAACTGGCCTGGGCGTTGTTAACGTCAACCGAGTTTCGCTTCAATCACTAACAGCTTTTCCACGTCCCGCAAGCGGGACGGCTAAAATCGACAAGACAAACTCTATCCAATTCACGGCGGCATGAAGCCGCCACCGCAGGAGAAACCGTCATGAAATGCGATTACGCGTGTCTTTCAGGCGAGCATGAAATCGGCCGTCGTCAGTTTCTCGGCGGTTTGGCTGGCGGCGTCGGAGCCATTGCCGGCGGTCTGGGCATGATGGCAAGCCCTGCCGCAGCGAAGCAACTTTCGAAAGATCAGAAGCGGGTCGTCGTCATTTACATGTCGGGCGGCCTCAGCCAGTTGGAAAGTTGGGATCCCAAACCCAAAACCAAGACCGGCGGACCGTTCCGCGCTATTCCCACTTCGGTTCCCGGCGTGCACATTTCCGAGTTGCTGCCGCTGACCGCAAAGCATATGGACAAACTGTCCATTGTGCGGGGCATTAACACCAAGAACGGTGACCACGGCAAAGGCAGTTATCAGATGCAATACGGCCGGAACCAGCGGCCCGGCATTCAGTTGCCAAATCTGGGGGCCGTCTGCGCGAAGGCTTTGGAGTCGCCCACCAATCCGCTGCCCGGTCACATTCGCATTCCCGGTGGCGGACGCGGCAACGATGCCGCCTATTTGGGACCGCGATATGCCAGCATCGGCATCAATGGAAAGCCGCCGGCCAACTCCGCGCGGGTGAGTTCTTTGACAGAAGAGGCGGATCAGGCACGCAACGCATTTCGACGTAAGGCGAACAGTCGGTTCGATCGACAACGGCGAACGGCCCAAACCGATGCCTACACCTACAGCTACGAGCAAGCCCAGGAATTGATGAAGAAGCGCGGCGTCTTCGACGTGGCGAAAGAACCGGCGGCGGATCACGAACGCTACGGCAAGCACGACTTCGGCCAACACTGCTTAATGGCCCGCCGACTGCTCGAAAATGGAATCACGTTCGTTCAATTGTCGCATTCCAATTACGACACGCACAACGAGAACTTCAATTTCCATCTTGAGCAGCTCGGTGAATTCGACCGCTCGTACTCGGCCCTCGTTAGTGACCTGCACGAACGCGGCATGCTCGACAGCACGCTGATTATCGTCATGTCCGAATTCGGCCGCACGCCGAATATCAACAAGTACTATGGTCGCGATCACTGGGGAACCGCCTGGTCGGTTTGTCTGGCTGGCGGACGGCTCCAACGCGGGGCGGTTGTCGGCAAAACCAATGCGGGCGGCACGGCGGTGATTGAGGACGAAGTCGATCACGGCCATCTGTTCCATACCTACCTAGCAGCCGTCGGACTCGACTCATCCGACACCTTCGACATCGGCGGCCGCCCGATTCCGTTGGCCGACCCAAGACGCGCACCGATTACCAAGTTGTTGTCATAACGCGACGTTGCCATCAAATGACGCTGTCATAACGCGATATGGAATAGCCATGAATCAAGAAAACACTCCCGAAGCTGCAAAGCCAGCCACGTCGCCGCTCGATGCCAAGCAGGCGCACGTGAAGGCAACGTGGAAGCACGGCAGCCCGCTGATCGCGTGTCGGTACGATCCCAAGGGCCGATATCTCTTTACCAGTGGCGAAGATTATTCGCTACAGCGTTGGGATCTCGCCACAGGCAAACCGACCGTCTGGGCGGCACACGAGAGTTGGATTCGCGACATCGCATTCATGGCCGATGGCGAAACGGCAATCAGCGTCGGCTGCGACGATAAAATGATCTTCTGGGCAACCGCCGCTGAAAAGCCGGCTCCGCTGAAGACCATTGAGGCGCACAAGGGCTGGATTCGTGCAGTCGAAGTCAGCCCCGATGGCAAAATGATTGCGACCGGCGGCAACGACAATCTGGTCAAGCTGTGGAACGCCGACGGCAGCCTGCTGAAAGAATTGACCGGGCACGACAGCAACGTCTACAGCATCTTTTTCCACCCCGGCGGTGAGTTTCTTCTCTCCGGCGACCTAGGTGGCAAAGTCCACCAGTGGGAACTGAGTACAGGCAAACTGGTGCGCAGCTTTGACGCCAAGGACCTGCACTCATACAACGGCGGTCAAAAGGTGCACTACGGCGGTGTTCGCAGCATCGCCCTCAGCCCCGACGGCAAACACCTTGCCTGTTGCGGCTTGCACAAAGCGACGAACCCGCTGGGAGCCGTCAACGAACCGTTGGTGATGCTCTTCGAATGGGAAAGCCAGAAGAAGGTTCGCTCGCATGTGGCGGCCGGTGTCAAAGGGATCCTCTGGCAAGTCAACTGGCTGGCCGATGGCACACTGGCAGCGGCGTCTGGCGGCAGCGGCGGCGGATTCCTCATCTTCTGGAAGCCGGGCGAAGACAAGGAATTCCATAAACTCAAACTGCCCAATACGGCTCGCGATGCCGACCTGCACCCCAACGGCCTGGAACTCGCCACCGTTCACCACGATCGCCAGGTCCGCATCACGCGATTGACCGCAAAGACAACGCCAGGCAAGCCGAAACCCAAGAAATGACCGATCAGTACCCCGTCGGCTGATTGAACTGCGCCCCGCAGACGAGATTGACCATGCTCGACATTGTGGCCGGCCGCGGACACGAAAACTGCGATGCCGTTCATCGCCGCGGCTTCTTACAGGTCGGTACGCTTGCCTTGGGCGGACTCAATCTCGCCGACTTGCTCGCGACCCGCGCTCGCGCCGCGTCCGCTGGACAGCCCGTCAAAAAGACATCGGTCGTCTTACTGTTTCTCACCGGCGGCCCCAGCCAGATCGAAACCTTCGATCCCAAAATGACCGCGCCCGCCGAATTTCGCAGCGTCACCGGCTCCGTCGCCAGCCGTCTCACCGGCGTATCGCTTGGCGGCACGTTCACCCGACTGGCCCCACTGGCCGACAAGATGGCGCTCGTTCGATCATTCACCCACGAAACCGCCAATCACACCAAGGCGGTTGAACAGGTCGTTCGCGGGGGCAACCCCATCGATCGCGCCGGCATGGGGGCAATCGCTACGCACCTGCGCGGCACCGGCCACCCCCGCACCGGGATGCCGACTCACGTCTACCTGTCCGCAGAGGAAGTCGATCGCCAATTCAACAAAGAGCGTCTGCGTCTTCTGGCAGCTTCCGGCGCAGGCGGACTGGGTGGCGCGTACGGGCCGCTCGAAATTCAAGGCGAAGGCGAGTTCAACCGCAACATGATCCTGCGGATTTCCAACCGGCGGCTCGACGACCGTCTCGCTTTGCGCAATTCCCTCGATCAACTGCACCGACGCGTCGAAGACAACGGCATTCTGCAAGGACTCGACCAATTTCAGCAACAGGCAGTCGATCTGGTCATGGGCAAATCGCGGGCCGCGTTCGATCTGTCGCAGGAATCCCCGCAGTTGCTCAGACGGTACGATACCAGCCACATCATGACGGGAATCACCAAATCGCGTCCTTCCGCGTTGGGGAAACAACTGCTGCTCGCGCGGCGGCTATGCGAGGCCGGTTGCGGGTTCGTCACGATTCACAATCCCGGCTGGGACATGCACGGCGGTGACACCCAACTCAATATGCCCCATGGCATGGAGACACTCGGGCGCGCGGTCGATCATGCCGTCAGCGCGTTTCTCGAAGACGTTGATCGTCGCGGTCTTTCCGATAGAATTCTACTCATCGTCACGGGAGAATTCGGCCGCACGCCGAAGGTCAAAGACAACGGCGGTCGCGATCATTGGCCGCGATTGAGTACGCTCGCTTTCGCCGGCGGCGGCCTGCAAATGGGGCAGATCATCGGTGCCTCAAATGCGCGGGCCGAAGAGCCGCGCTCAAACCCGGTCACGCTCGACAACCTTTTCGCCACCGTGTTGTACGTTCTGTTCGACCTGCCCGCCTTGCGAAGTCACACCGGCTTGCCGCGCAACATCGCCTCGCTCATCGACCGCAGCCAGCCAATTTCGCAACTGATCTGACCGTGGCCGACAATTGGCACGTCAGCAGCGATTTAGCGGCATTGATTTAACGGCGGACATATTTCTTCAACTGCCCGTCCGAGCCGACTTCGCTGACATACAGGTCGCCGTGGCTATCGCCCCAGATGCCGTGTGGGTAGCTACGGAATTGGTGCGGCTGATTTCCCGCTTCCCCCCACTGCGAAAGAATCTCTCCGCTGCGGTTGAGAATCGACACGCGATGGCCGACTTCCGCCATGTAAATGGTCTCGTCGGCGTCGAACCAGAGTTTGTCGGGCCGTAGGAAACCGGGCCATTGCCGTTGAAAGTTGCCGTCGCCGTCGAATATCTGAATCCGATTGTTCTCCCGATCGCAAATGTAGACGTTGTAGTCGCGATCGACCCAGACGCTATGCACCAGGTCGAATTGCCCAGGCCCATCGCCTGGTTCGCCCCAACTGAAAAGCAACACTCCCTCGGGCGAATACTTATGCACTTTAAAATTGCCGTATCCATCGCTGATGTAAAAACAGCAATCGGGCGCAATCGCCAGATCGGTTGGCATATTGAACGGAACGCCGGGCGGCCGCGGTATGCCAGGCGAACCGAGCGTCCATTTGAGCCGGCCTTCCGAATCGAATTTGTGCACACAGTGCGTGTTTCGCTCGGTGCAATAAATATTGTCGTCAGCGTCAATAAAGATGCCGTGCGCGTCCTTTAAAACATCTTCGCCCCACGTGGTGACGAACCCACCGCTTCGGTCGAAGACGATCATCGGATGTTCGCTGCGGCTGTAAACGTAGACGCGGTCCCGGCTTTCAACGGCAACACTCGGAATCCAACCCAGCGACCAACCGGCAGGCAGTTGTACCCAATCGGCAATCACATCGTACTGAAAGTCGCCGGAACCGACTGGCATTTTCCACCATCCTTCAAGAAAAACCCATCTCACGTCGTTTGGGGCGCGAAAGATACCGTGGTCGCACGACCATAGCCCGCCGTGTCAGTCGAACAAACCGTACCGCACGATGCACCATAGCGCTTTGATGCCGTCCCGCCAACCGATTTTCTTGCCTTCGTCGTACGTGCGGCCGGAGTAGCTGATCGAGATCTCGTACACCGGATAACGGCGACGCGCAATCCGCGCGGTCAGTTCCGGTTCGATGCCGAAGCGGTGTTGCTTCAGTCGCGGCGCAATCTCTTCAATCACCTCACGGCGGAACACCTTGTAGCAGGTCTCCATGTCGGTCAGGTTGAGATTGGTGAAACTATTGGAAAGCGTCGTCAGCATTTTGTTCGCGACGTAATGCCAGAAGTAAAGCACCCGATGCGCCTGGTCGCCAAGAAAACGGCTGCCGTAAACCACGTCGGCTTTGCCATCGATGATCGGCTTCAGCAATCGCGGAAATTCCGCCGGGTCGTATTCCAAATCGGCGTCCTGCACAATCACAATGTCACCCGTGCACTTCAGAAATCCCGTTTTCAGCGCCGCCCCTTTGCCCTGGTTGCGTTCGTGAAACAACACCGTCACGCGATTGAACGAGTCGTAATCGTCGCGGTCGGCGAGTTGCCGCAATATGTCCGTCGAACCGTCCTGGCTGCAATCGTCAACGAGAATTATCTCCTTGCGAATTGGCACTTGGCACACCCGCTGCAGCAACTCTTCAATCGTGTCCTTTTCGTTGTACACAGGGATGACGACCGACAGCAACATGTCCGACGGGATGACATAGAAACCCAACTGCTGGCAGGCCACTTCACCCAGCGCAGCCTGCATCAACGCGTACCATTCGGGTGAAAACGGTGCAGCGGTTACGTCGAGATCGCTTTGCGGCGGCGTTTCGGACACTTCTTGCATCAAGGCCTCAGGCACAGCTCGGTGGTTCGTAAACGTGATTTCGATGAAGGCTCATCGCAGGATTGCGCCTCTCCAGTGTATACGATTTCGCTGCCGTTGTTGAATAACGCCTAGCCGCTATGGTGGGAAATTCCAGATGAAACCGCTGGAGGAACCGACACAACCCGGATAAACTGACCGACCGGCTACGCCGCCGGAAGCCCCGTACTGGCAAAGCCGTTTGTCGCGACGTTTTCGAGACGCACCTTTTGCTTTCCCAACCCCCTCCAAACCGCAGTGAGAATTATGGCCGAAACTTCGATTGTGCTGACCGATGTTGCCGACGGCGTTTGGCTCGACTCGTGGTCACTCTCGGGAACCGACGGCCCGATTTTGGCTGATTCGGGTGATTGGTCGGTCAACAAACGCACGCTTCGCGGCGGACTGTCCAACGGTGTCGATGTCGTCGAAGTGAACAACGGTGCGTTCTCAATTCAACTATTGCCGACGCGGGGCATGGGACTTTGGAAAGCCGACTACCTCGGAACGCAGTTGGGCTGGAATTCGCCCGTTTCCATGCCGGTGAATCCGGCGTATGTTAATCAGGAATCGCGGGACGGATTGGGCTGGCTGTCGGGCTTCAACGAACTGCTTTGTCGCTGTGGTTTGTCGTTCAACGGCCCGCCGGGAATCGATGTGCAAGTCGATTCCGAGGGCAACCGCAGCGAGACGCCGATGACACTGCATGGCCACATTGCCAATACACCTGCCCATTATGTCGAGGTGCAGATTAACGACGACGGGCCGGGAGTCATCTCGGTCACCGGCCTGGTCGATGAAGCATCGATGTTTGGATCGCATTTGCGACTGAAGAGTACGCTTTCGACCGCAGCCGGCTCGAACCGGTTGACGATCACCGATGAAATCACCAACCTCTCCGCCAGCCCCGCGGAATTGGAACTGCTTTATCACACGAATTTTGGACGCCCGTTTCTCGAAGCCGGGGCGAAGTTTATTGCAGCGGTTCGTGAACTGGCGCCGCGCAACCTGCGAGCAGCCGAAGGTATCGACGATTGGCAGACATTTGGCCCGCCACAAACCGGGTTTGAAGAGCAGGTCTACTTTCTCGAACCTGCCACAGACGATGAAGGCAACACCATCGCCATGCTTCATAATGCCGCCGGTGATCTCGGCGTCAGCCTGGCGTTCAACGTTGCCCAACTTCCCTGCTTTTCTCTCTGGAAGAATACGCAGGCCGAAGACGACGGATTCGTGACCGGCCTGGAACCATCAACTGACTTCCCGAATCCGCGCACGTTCGAGCGGAAACAGCAACGCGTTGTCACGTTGCCCGCCGGCGGCTCGCATGTCGCCGAACTGCAAATCGCCGTGCACAACACGGCCGATTCAGTTGGCGAAACCCAGCGACAGATATCCGCCATTCAGGGGAAACTTGCCCCGATTGTGCACGGCAAACCGCACTCCCGATTCTCACCCATCGGCGATTGAAGATAGCATGCTGGTGGAATTGACGCCCCAGTTGCGCGCTGACCGACCGGCATTCGGTCGATGCCCGGCAGGAAACGGCGCGGTTTCGCACGCATTCGTTGTCGATTCGACGACACCAATCGCGGAATCGATACACAATTGCAGCTGAGTCCACAGCGTCGGACGACGCACCGAAATACTTTAGTCGTTTACCGGAAACGGCTTAGAGTTTTTCCAAGTTCTCTTGCCAACTCTGGCACCCGCTTTGCGTTTCTTTGGAAGTATTGAGTGAAGTCAATCGCATTGGAATCCAGAACAAGAAATCCGAAAACACGTTTTCCAACAACCAGGGTGCCAATGCGGGCCGGAATGTCCCGACACTCTTTACTTTCCCGAAACGACCAACAGGAGAATGACCAATGAAGAGCCTATTGATGCTTGGTGCAATTGTTGCCGCGACAGTCGGTTTGGCCGCCCCAGAAACCGCGCAGGCCGAACATTGCTACAACGGATACAGTGGATACGGCGGTGCGCGATACAGCTCGGGCTACAGCTACGCACCGCGCTCATACGGCTACAGTTACAGCCAGCCGCGGTATAACAGTCGATCGAATTACGGCGGATCGCATTATGGACACGGCCACAGTTACGGCCGAAACTACGGTCATTACGGCGGACGTGGATACGGTAATAGTTACGGCGGCTTTGGGGTCGGCATACGCACCCGCGGCTTCAGCTTCAGCTATCGCCGATAACGGCACATTGAAGAAATCACGAGAAACGTTTTGGCGGCTCCCGAGAACGGCGCGACCGGCCCGCGCGCCAAATCGGGGGCCGTTTCTTGTTATCGAGTTCTTGACCTCTTGAACTATCTCAGCAATCTTCAATTGAAGGGTGCCACTGGCGTGTCGCCAGTGCCCACCGCGCTGCACTGGCGACACGCCAGTGGCACCCATTCCGTCAATCGATACTTCACGCCGTACCTGCTTCCGCACGTCACTCATCGTCGGGAACATCGTCGCCCATTTCGAGCTGCCGCATCTTGCGATACAGATTCGAGCGGTGCAGGCCTAACAGTCGTGCCGCCTCGCTCATGTTGCCCCCCACTCGCTTGATGGCCCGCTGAATAAAATCCTGCTGGAATGTTTGCGTCGCTTCCGTCAAGCCAACATCCAGAGACGGCTCCAGCGACGATTGTTCCTCCGGGCTGAGAATAAACGCAATATCATCCGCTTCGACTCGGTCGGCCGGGCTGAGAAAGGTCACACGTTCCATCAGGTTTCGCAGCTCACGAATGTTGCCCGGCCACGAGTGGCACTGCAAACGCCGTCGCGCATCGTCTGAAAGTTGTAAGCCGGGACGATTGGCATCGATGCTGAATTTTTGCAGGAAGTATTCGGCCAACTGCAAAATGTCTTCCGGGCGATCGCGCAGTGGAGGTAGCAACTGGGTGACCACACTCAATCTGTAATAAAGGTCTTCGCGGAACCGTTTCTCTCGAACGGCTTCAGTCAAATTTGAATTGGTGGCGGCGATCACCCGCACATCGACCGGGAACGGCTTCGAGCCACCCACCCGCGTGACCACTTTTTGCTCCAACACGCGTAACAATTTCGCTTGACCCCCGGGGCTCATGTCGCCAATTTCATCCAGAAGCAGCGTTCCGCCGTCGGCAAGTTCAAACTTCCCTTGCCGCATTTCATTCGCGTCGGTGAACGCACCTTTTTCGTGTCCGAACAGTTCGCTTTCCAGCAGGGTTTCTGCGATCGCGGCGCAATTGACCGCGACAAACGGGTGCTGGGCGCGAGGCCCCTGAAAATGTAAAGACTGTGCAACGACCTCTTTACCCGTGCCGCTTTCTCCTAACACCAGCACGGGCAAATCGGTGGCGGCCAAACGCTTAATCGTTTCACGCAACGCCACTATCGCCGCACTTTCACCAATAATGCGCACGCCCTGCGCAATCTGTTCGGTCAGTTGCTGTCGGCTGCGGATCAACTCTTCCCATTCCCGCGTGTTCTGCATGGCCGTTGCGGCATGCACACCAAGCTGCGACAGGCTGGCTTCGTCGTCGGCGTTGAATGCGCCCTGGTTCTTGTTGATCGCCTCAAACGCGCCAATCATCTTGCCTTCGGAGTCGCGCATGGGAACGCAAATCAGATTTCGCGTTCGATAACCGCTCTCCTTATCGACCGCGGGATTGAACCGCGAATCTTTGTACGCGTCATCGACGCGGAGTGTTGCACCGGTTTGAATCACTTCGCCCACAATGCCGGCACTGTCGGGGATTCGCAGTTCTTCCATTCCCAGTGCCGGGCAGGCCACCAGTTCGTTTTCTTCTTCATCCCAAATGAAGATACTCGACCGGTCGCAATCGAGAAGCCGTGTCGCCTCGACGGCGATCACTTCCATCAATCGCCCCGATTTTCGCGCCTGCGCAAACGACGATGTGATTTCCAACGTGCTCTTGAGCCGATCGATTCGCAGCGCGTCGTGCTCGCAGCGGGAAACAACGTTCAGGCAATAGGCCAGCGTGCGTCCAATTGCCAACGTCGGGGCCAGTAACTCGTCGGACAGCATACGACCGGCGAGCAACAACAAACGGCCCGACTCCTCATTCCCCGCCAGCGGTACCGTCAACAGCGAGCAGCCCGACGGATCTTCCGACCGATGCCAGCCGGCCGCGCTGCGGTCGAGTGACTCTTCGAGGATGTGAAAAGGTAGTTGCGGCATCGCCTGCCGTCCGAATTCCGCCACCGACTGCCATTCGGGCGTTCGTTCGATCACGCAGACCCACTGAGCCGAAAATTCCGTCGCGATTTCCGGTAACTGCTCGTGCAGAAATCGGCTCAGGCTATCAATGTGTGCGGCAGAACTCAGCAGCCGATCGCACACCTGCAGGCTCGTCGCCCGCGGATCGGAGCTGGAAAGCCACGGCAATTGCGACCAGGTGAGCCAACTACTTTCGACGTCCGTTGTCATCAATCGATCCGTTCTAAGTCAAATTGGGCATCGCAGCCAGTTTCCTGTCGCTGATTCGGGTCAGGTTGCGGTCGTCAACATGATAACACGCGCCAAGATTCCGTCCAGTCGGTGGTTCGATTCGTGCGAGGCTGTTTGTTGAAATTGAAAGCCCGACGCGGGCCGGTTACAGTCCATGCTCGAATCGTGATGAGACTCGCTCCAATCGGACCTGAATGTTGTGACGCAACCCCCAACGATTGCTCAGAAGCCTATCGGCCCGGCGGCGGCGGCCTTGTCGCTGTTTCTGGCCGCGCTGTGGGGAGGGACACCGGTCGCCATTCAATTCACCGTCGATCAGTTGCCGCCGGTTTTCACCGCAGGATTGCGGTTCGGGTTGGCAGCGCTTTTCATGCTGGTCTGGTGCCAGTTCGAGAATTGCGGAATCCGGCTCCGAAAAGGGCAAGTCACTCCGGCCGTCATCAACGGTCTGTTGCTGTTCGTGCAGATCGTGCTCTTCACAGTCGGAATTTGGATGACGACCGCATCGCACGCGACGGTCCTCATCAACACGTTTGTGCTCTGGGTCGCCGGCATCGACCATTTTGTGACGAAACTCAGCCGCCTGACAGCCGTCAAAATCGCCGGTCTGGTCTTCGCGGCTGCGGCAGGCTTCATCATCTTCGTTGTCTCGGATTCGTCAGCTTCCGAGGCAACGCAGCGCGACACCCCCTCACTGTGGGGCGACCTCTGTCTGGCTGCCAGCGCCTTCGTCCTCGGCATCAAAATCATCTACACCAAGATGGCAACGCGTCACGTCGAACCGGGCAAGCTTATGTTGTGGCACGACATCATCGGCACAGTGCTGTTTTTTCTCTGCAGCCTGTTGTTTGAATCGCCGTTGTCGATTTCGCTGAGTGAGATCAGCCGGCCGACAATCCTGGGAATGCTTTATCAGGGAATTGTCGTTTCCGGATTCTGCTTTGCCGCGCAGACCGTCTTGCTCAAACGGCATTCGGCATCCGGCATCTCAGTCTTCAGCGTGGCGACACCGTTGTTCGGTGTCAGCGCGGCCGTGATGCTGCGCGACGATGTTCTTTCCCCCTGGCTGGTGGCATCCGGCATCTGTGCCGCGCTTGGCATTTTGCTGGTCAACCTGCCCGCGTGGAAAGCAAAAACACAAAGTGATTAGCTGCGGTGTAACACACCGCAGCAGCGCGACAACAAATCGCAAGAAACCCGGTTTTTTGAAAAAACCGGGTTTCTGACGTCACTGTGCTATTTCTTCGGCGGATCAACCTTCTCGCCGTACAAACGAATGTCGTCGAAGTTGCCCGTGTCGTCGAACGACCCCAAACCCACACGGCCCCAGGTGAAAGTCTTATCGACGGCAGTCATCACCGGGTTTTTCATGTCGTCGAAATAGACGTCGATCTTGCCGCTCTTCGCGTCGCGGACAATTCGCGCGTGATGCCATTTGTCGTCCCAGTTCGTTCCGTCGGTCGACTTCGTCGAAATCTTCTTGCGGGGTGAGTTGTTGACGATAAAAATCTGGTTCGCATGATCGTCGGCCTTCTTGCCGAAATGCACGTAGTGCAGATGCGAGTCGTCCTGGTACCCAAAGAACAGACACATATCGCGGTGACCGTAATCGGGGTGCGTCGATTGCAGCTTGACGTCGAGGACAAAACTGCCGACGTTGATACCTTTTAACAGCGAGCGGTTGTACGGTTGACGGACCGGCGGATTGAACTTGCTGCGTTTTTTGAACTGGTTGTAAACGCGATTTCCATCCTGATCGACAATCTTCCACGCGGTGGCGTCGGTGGGTTCCCACTGGTCTGTCTTGCCCGAGTCGAAACCTTCGGAGTACAGCAGCGGCAACCCATTCAGCGTCTTGGCCGGCGGCGATGACTTCTCCCCGCCCGATGTCTGCGGAGTCAGGGCGAATGACAGGACAACGCAGGTCGCAACGGCGGGAAGTAATCGTCTGGGCATCGTGATCTCCAACTGGCAAACGAGAATGCAGCGCGATCTCGGGGATGAAGGTGTTGTTGTACTCGGCGAGTAACGCAACATCCATTGGAACCGTTTTCTGACCTCACGGCAAGTTCGTGCTATACTGCCGCCGCCGGATTGATGGCGAAACCACAAGCGACATTTTCGATCGAGGAGAAACACGTGCGACCAATGCCCGCCGTTGCCACATTCATCGGACTTCTTCTTTCCTGTCATCTTGCATCGGCCGCGCATCTCGGAATGGGTTTCCGTGTCGGCGAGGTGACGCAGGACTCGGTCATTGTCTGGGCGCGAATTACCAAGACGGCCGAGCGAAACTGGAAGGGCTATCGCGACCCGAAAAAACGCGAGCCGAAAATGGCCAAGTATGTTCCCTCGAAGATCGCCGTCGCCGACCGAGAGGGAGAAATCACCGGTGCGCCGGGGCAACTCCGCGTGCTGTACGCCACCGACAAGAACCTTTCCAACGCGATGGCAACGGATTGGTTAACCGTTGGACCTAAGACGGATTTTGTGCATCAGTTTCAACTCGAATCGCTCAAGCCGGGGACGAAGTATTTTTTGAAGGTCGAAGCCCGCGACGATGCCAGTGCGAAAATCTCCGCGAAATCAACCGGTTCCTTCGGCACGGCGATGCCGAAAGACCGTTGGCAGGATGTCTCTTTCGGCGTTGTAACCGGGCAGTCGTATTGGGACCTCGACGACCCGGACGGTTATCACATTTATCCGGCGATGCAGAAACTCGGGCTGGATTTTCTGGTTCCCACCGGCGACACCGTTTACCTCGACAGCGAAGCCCCCCGCGCCCGCACGGTTGCGTTGGCCCGTTACCATTGGCATCGCATGTACTCGTTGCCGCGGCACATCGAACTGCATCGCTACGTGCCCGGCTTCTGGGAAGTGGACGACCACGACACTTGGTGCAACGACTGCTGGCCATCGATGAAAGCCAAGTGGATGAACCCGCTGACCTTCAAACAGGGATTCGATATCTACCGCGAACAGGTTCCGATGGGAACAATGACTTACCGGACCGTTCGCTGGGGCAAGGGCCTGCAGGTGTGGATGGTGGAAGGGCGACTATTTCGCGACCCGAACAACAGTCCCGATGGGCCGGACAAATTCATCTGGGGCGAAGAACAGCGCGACTGGCTGATGAAAACGATTCTCGAAAGCGACGCCGACTTCCGCGTGTTGATCAGTCCCACGCCCATCGTCGGCCCGGACCGCACGAAAGGTAAGAACGACAACCACTCCAACACCGCCTTTCAGACCGCCGGCAACTTCTTCCGTAACTGGACGAAAGAGAAACAGCTGAAGAATCTTTACATCTGCAACGGCGACCGGCACTGGCAATACATGTCGATCGATCCCGAAACCGGCCTCCGCGAATTCTCCTGCGGCCCCGCCAGCAACAAACACGCCGGCGGAAATCCACAGCAGGACAAATCGATTCAGCCGTGGTTACGAGTCAAAGGCGGCTTCCTCACCGTGTCGGTTGCACGCAAAGAAGACAAACCGACGGTCGCCTTCCGTCACCACGACGTGCATGGCAAAGTCGTGCATGAATACACGGCGACATCGGCCGACTAAGACCGAGAACTATTCCTCAACCGAAAACCGATGCACGGTCGTTTGCTTATACACTTCGCCCGGTCCATAAACCGTCGTGGGGAAGTCTGGTTGGTTGGGTGAATCGGGGAAGTGTTGGGCTTCGAGGCAGAATGCCGTGTGTTGGGCGAAGTTGCCGTTGGCTGGTGCGCCGTCGAGGAAGTTTCCGGTGTAAAGTTGGATGCCCGGTTCGGTGGTGAGGATTTTCATCACGCGCCCCGACTTCGGATCACGAACTTTGGCGGCGAGTCGCAGTGTTTCGTCCCAGCCGTCGATTACGTAGCAGTGATCGTAACCGCCGTTTTCGTCATCGCCTTGGACTACGCTGAAGCGTGAGGCGATGGCCATCGGTTTTGTGAAATCCATCGGCGTGTCGGCGACTGCGTTTTTGTCGCCGGTGGGAATCAGCGTCTCATCGACCGGCAGGTAATTGTCGCACGGCAGCGTTAACACGTGGTCAAGAATCCGCAGCGTTCCTTCGCCATCGGTCACACCGGCCAGATTCCAGTAGCAGTGGTTGGTGAGGTTGATCGGCGTTGCCTTGTCGGAAGTGGCTGTGTATTCAATTCGCAATTCATTGTTGTTATTGACGGTGTAAAGTACGGTTGATTTCAACTCGCCGGGATAGCCTTCTTCGCCATCTTCGCTGACATAGGTCAATTCGACGGCGACCGATTCGTCGCTATCGGTTTCTACGACACGCGCGATCCAAACGACATCATTGAACCCGACATCGCCGCCATGCAAGTGGTTTGGATCGTTGTTGGTGGCCAACGTGTATTCGTTATCGCCGATGGAAAACTTGCCCGCGGCAATGCGATTGGCGTAGCGGCCGACGATGGCTCCAAAATACGGGTCTTTGTTTTCTGCGTCGGCGTAGCCGTCGAGACTGTCGAAACCAAGCGTAACGTTCGCGAAGTTTCCGTCTTTGTCTGGAACGTGAACCGAAGTGACGATGGCGCCGTAGGTCATGATCGACACCACCATTCCCTTCTCGTTGGAAAGCAGAAAGCGCTCGACCGCTTCTCCAGCGGGCGTCTCACCGAACGGTTCCTGCTGAACGGCTAATTCCGGCGAGGTGTCGGTCTCGTCGCTGTTGCCATTGTCGCCGTTCGTCATTCCTGTATCTCCGTTTGCAGATTCGTCGGTGCCGGGCGAGTCGGAATTACCACATCCCAAACCGCAGAGTGCCACGACAACGAGTAAGACCGACAGTAATAACGCAGGTGAACGTTGCATTGGAATAATTCCCATGAAACAGACGGCAACTTCAAAGATCCGACAAAAACAGTCTGACAGCCTAAGGCGGTATCTTCAGCAAGTCGCGTCGCCGGGTCAAGTGGACTCGCAGAAAACAAACCGGCCGGGATTTAGAATGTTGTGTGGGTCGAGCGACGTTTTCAACTGCTGCATCAACGGCCAGCCGGGTTCCGGCTCACCCATAGTCGGCAGGTCTTGCGCCCAGCCGGCATCGCAGTTGAGAACCACCAGATTTCCCCTGCCGCTGCACGCCAGTTCCCTTAGCGGCTTGAGCAGCCCTGACACTTGCTCGATTGTCGATGCCTTATCCGGCAGATGACCGATGACCAGTCCGTCGCCCGCGTGTGACTGGACGGCAATGTTTTGCGATGTTGCCTGCTCGATGAACTGCAACGTCTTCGAGGGCAACATGCCCGCTTGGAACGTCAACGGCGCGTCGGAAGCGGTTGGAAACTCGGTTAATGCCTGCAACAATCGCGTCGCCGATTCGTCCCCGGTCACTGCAATTTCACCTGGCTGATTTTGCTGCAATTCGTCCTTCAACTTTTCCACCTGCCACGCAGTTTCGCGTGCAGTTCCTTCCAGGCCGATGATGAGTACCGGACCATCACAAGGGAGATCCTGCCGCGCTTCGGCTGAAACCTGCTTCGCAGCAGACGAGTTGAGGACGTCCAGCACCACCGGTCGGGCCGACGATTGCTGCAGATCATTCAGGGCAGAATCGATCTCTGCGAAAGCGTTAAACGATGTCCACAACAGCACGGTCGATTCGGGCAACGGTTTCAGTTTGAGCGTCAATTGGGTGATGATCGCCAGCGACCCCAACGAGCCCACCATCAGCTTGCACAGGTCGTACCCGGCCACATTTTTTACGACGCGGCCGCCAGAATGGAACTGGCGCCCGGCGGCATCGATGGCGGTCAACCCGATGACGTAATCGCGCATCGTTCCCAAGCCGTATCGCCGCGGTCCGGCGGCGTTGATTGCCACGACACCACCCAGCGTCGCACGATTCGATTGCGCGACGTCGATTGGCAATTGCTGTCCTTGTTCGCGCAACAGGGCGGCCAACTCATCCATGCGGATGCCCGCTTCGATGGTAATCGTCATGTCGCGAACAGGGTAATCGACGGTCTGCGTCAAGTTTGCCAACGAGACCAGCGTTCCCGGTCGAGTTGCCGCTCGACCGAAATTCAACGACGTTCTTCCCCCCACCGGATACAACGCGAGGCGTTCGCCCGAATCGTTCTCTTGAACAAACCGTTGCAACTCTCCCTGTGAGGCGGGTGCGAATTCGTTAGACGTTTGGTGCATCTGATCGTGTTGCCTGGTTGTGCGAATTGAGTCAGAAGTCAGGGGGCAGATGTCAGAGGTCAGAGGATCGCCGCGTTCAACTGATCTCTGACTTCTGTTCTCTGACCTCTCTTTACGACGCGGCTTGCTTGCCCGGGTGATCGCGTTCGATGTGTTCCATTCCACAGGCGCCGGCCGTCGGTAACATTTTTGAGGGGCTGCAACGGCTGTCCGGATTGAACACAAGACGAATGTCGGCCATCACGTCCAGGTCCTCCGCTGTAAACATCTTGTCCATAAAACCAATCTTTTCCACGCCAATGCCATGCTCGCCGGTCACGCTGCCGCCCAACTCCAGGCACTTGCTCAGAATGGCATCGCTGGCTTTCATCACGCGGCCGATCTGCTCCTGGTCGCGTTCGTCGAACAACAGAATGGGGTGGATGTTTCCGTCGCCCGCGTGAAACACGTTGACGATTCGTATGCCGTGTTCCTGTCCCGTTGCGGTGATGAATTCCAGAATTTCCGGCAGGCGTGTGCGCGGCACGACTCCGTCCTGCGTGCAATAACTCGGGCTGAGCCGTCCCACGGCACCGAATGCTTGTTTGCGACATTTCCACAATAGTTGGCGTTCCGCATCGGAGGTCGCACGGCGAACTTCGCGGGCGCCATGCTCGTTGCAAATTGTGACGATGCGTTCGGCTTCTTCATCGACGGCCACTTCCAGACCATCAACTTCAATGAGCAACACGGCTCCAGCATCGAGTGGAAAACCGAACTTGTATGCTTCTTCAATTGCCCCGACAATCCCCTGATCCATCAATTCCAGGGCCGCCGGTATGATGCCGACCCCAATGATTCCGCTGATGGCCTGCGTGGCGTCGGCCACTGTTTCAAAGACGCCAAGCAGTGTGCGGTAGGCCGCCGGATCGCGCGTCAGCCGCACAATGACTTTCGTGCAGATGCCGAATGTTCCCTCGCTGCCGACGAAGAGTCCCGTCAGATCGTAGCCGCCGACAGCGCCGGCCGGCCCACCCAATTCCACCACCGATCCGTCGGGCAGAACGGCTTCGATACCGAGCACATGATTGACCGTGACACCGTATTTCAAGGTGTGCGGGCCACCGGAATTCGTCGCCACGTTGCCACCGATTGTGCAGGCCCCCTGACTCGACGGATCGGGCGCATAATGATAGCCGGTGTCTTTGAGTCGCTGCGTCAAATGGACGTTGACTAATCCCGGCTCGACGACAGCATATCGGTCGCGCAGATTGATCTCCAGAATCTGCCGCATGCGAGTCAGCGTAATCATCACGCCGCCACCGACCGGCAGACATCCGCCCGACAAACTCGTTCCTGCTCCACGTGGCACGAATGGCACGTCGAATTTGTTGCACAGCCGCACAATGCCGACCACCTGCTCGGTCGTTGTGGGAAAGACAACAACATCGGGCGACTTCTTTTCGACGATGTAGCCGTCGCATTCGTAAACGAGCAATTCATCGGCGTTATGTAGCAGTCCCTCGTCACCAACGATTTCGCGGAAGCCGTCCAGTAATTCCGCTGCGATTGAACTGGCGGGCGAGTTGGTTTGTGTTGTCATGTGAAAAGAGTCGTTCTTGTGGCGATTGTCGAGTGGGTGGTGCGAGTGTTTACAACAGCGTGTCGGAGTGTTTCGGAAACTCCCTCTCCCTCTGGGAGAGGGTTGTCTTTCGGCACATCGGCCACCCTCACCCTGCTTCAGTCGCCTTCGGCTTTGAAGCTGTCCCTCTCCCCCACCGGGGAGAGGGGTTTCGTGGTTGCCTTTAGTACTTGAACCCGTTTTTGCGGATGTGGACCATTGGTTTTTCTGATTCGAGTTTGTCGCCGGAACCGGCTGCTGTGATTTGAACGTGGTAAATCACATGGTCGCCCGCTTCCATTTTCGCGGTGACTTCGCCCGCCAGATAGCCAAGGGCATCATCAAGAACTGTCGCACCGTTGGCCGCTTTGTTGGTCGGCAGTCCCTCGAACGCGGGCTGATCCGGTTCGAAACCACGGCCGAAGTGTTTCAGATAAACCGACTGCGATTCACCGACGAGATTCAGCGCGACCTGCGGCGATTGTTGCAGCCAGTCGTTGATGTATCGCTTGGCATTGACGGCCACCGTAACCGCCGGTGGATCGAATGACGCCTGTTGCACCCAACTGGCGAGCATGCCGGTTTCCTGTCCGTCGCCGTCACTCGCGGTGAGAATAAATACGCCGCTCGGCGTACGTCCCAGCACGGGGCCGATGGCATCGGCGTTGGGGGCTTCGTTGGATTGGGGGTCGTCAGACATCGGTCACCTGTTCATTTCATGCCGAACGGTATTCGACTACGACGCGAATGCGTCGGCTTGGGTTTACTTACCAGATTCTGTGGACTTCAAGGTTCGCCCCAGTTTCTGTTCCACACTTTTTACTTTTGACGTCAACCGTCCGGTTGCACCTTTTCGTGAATCGACCTTGATGCTGCAGGTGACGCGGTCGCAGTCGGCGTTCATCGCTTCATGGCAGCGTCGCACAACGTCAAAGACTTCGTCCCACTCTCCTTCAATGACGGTTCCCATGGCGTGCAGCCGATAGTCGAGACCGCTCGCCTCGATGATATCGAGCGAACGCGCCACGTATTGGCTAACGCTCTCGCCCTCGCCTAATGGTGTCATACTGAATTCGAGCAGAACCGCCATCGCCCGCACCACTTCCTGCAAACTTCATTATCGCAAACTGAAAAGCCCACGGATCGCTGCCCGTGGGATCGATCCACAAACCGTATTCTAGGTGCACACGTCGATCTTGCAACGATGCCACACCGAACCGCGTCAAACAGCAAAGGATAGATTGGGTGCCACTGGCGTGTCGCCAGTGCAGCGCGGTAGGCACTGGCGACACGCCAGTGGCACCCATCGACAAGCGATCAACACGATGCAAGCCGCCGATCAACGACCGCTCGCGGTTCGCGGTTCTGGCGGGCCGGCGGGAACTCGCAGATGCAGCAGCGTCTTTTGCAATATGCGACTGGCCGCCGGAGCCGCTACTGTTCCGCCGTAATGCGAAGTCCCGACGGTTGGTTCATCCACCAGCACCAGAACCAGCGCGCGGGGATTGTCGGCCGGAGCACCGCACACGAACGAGCAAACATGCCGTTTCGTCGAATACTTGCCGGTCGCCGGGTCGTGCTTTTGAGCGGTTCCACTTTTGCCGAAGACCGTGAATTCGGGCAGTTGTGCCTTTTTGCCAGTTCCCCGGTCAACAACGCCTCTCATCGGACCGGATACGACCCAGGCCGCCGCTTCTGCTCCCACCGTTTGCGTGACCACCTGCGATGCGGCCATCGGTGATGGACGCCGTCCGAATTCTTCCATCGCTTCCATGTCGCCGAGAACCAAACGCGGGCTGAGGAGTTTGCCGCCATTGGCCAAGGCGGCATGAGCCGTAATGAGTTGTAAAGGGGTGACGGCGAGTTCCTGCCCCATAGGAATCGAGCCGGTCGAATAGCGGTCCCACTTCGACAGCCTGCGGACGAGACCAGAAAGTTCGCCGGGCAGTTCGGTCCCTGTTCGGCGACCAAATCCGAATGTAACCGCCGCCTCGTACAACGACCGGTTTGTCATTCGCTCTCCAATCTTCGCCATCCCAATGTTGCTCGATTTGACGATGATGTCGGTGACGCTGAGCTGCCCATACGGGTGATGGTCGTGCAGAATCCGTCGCCCCATGCGGTACGCTCCTCGCTCGCAATTGAATGATTCGTCTCGCGTGATGATTCCACGATCAACGGCCCACGCAACGACAAACGGCTTGAACGTCGATCCCGGTTCATACATCGAGGCAATCGCCGTATTCTTCCAGGCGGCGGGGAGAACGTTGACCGGATTGTTCGGATCGAACGCCGGCCTCGACGCCATCGCCAGCACGTCGCCAGTTACTGGATCGACGACGATCGCGCACGCCGAACTCGGCCGCCATTCTTCCATAACGCGATCAAGTTCGCGCTCTGTATACAACTGAATGATCGCATCGAGCGACAGCACGACTGTCCGTCCGTGTTCGGCGGGCCGATCCGATTCTGTTTCCACGTCGATCACGCGACCGCGGGCATCACGGATTAAGACGCGTTCTCCGTTGCGTCCACGCAGCACATCGTCGAGTTTCTGCTCCACCCCGCCGCGGCCTTCACCGTCGATACTGCGCAATCCCAATATGTGACCAGCCAATTCCCCCTGCGGATACCGGCGGAGAAATTCACGGCGGAATCCCCAGATCTCGCCCGGCATTTCCAATGCGCGAATCTTGGCTGTTTGTTTCTCTGTCAATCGCCGTTTGACCCATAGAAACTGCTTCTTCCGATTCTGCTTCAGCCGCTCTGCAAGACGATCGGCATCGAGTTTGAGCAGCGGGGCGACATCGCTCGCGAATTTTGCGGCATCGACAATCTGTGCCGGATTGGCATACAGGCTGCGAACGGAAATCGTGGTTGCCAGCAACCGCCCATTGCGATCGACGATGTCGCCCGGCCGAGCCGCAACCGACTCCACGAAGGTCCGTTGACGGTTCGCGCGATCAGAAAACGCGAGCCGCTCGAACCACTGCAGTTGAACCAACCGAACGCCCAAAGCCACCGCGATGACTGCCAACACGGCAACAACCGCTCGCGCCCTCCAGTCGGTTTCACGATTGAGGCTGTGGTTCATTTCCAATCGCCAAACGGAGCCGCGGGTTATCGAGCACGGGGTTTTCGAGCACCGCGTTTCAACATCGGTTTGCCATGAGGTTCGACGTGCAACTCCCCGCTCTCCAACGCGTCAATTGTCTGCGCGGGTGCGCCCAACCGTTGTGTTTCGAGCCGCATGCGAATGTGGGTATCGTGCAGTACGTCACGGCGAAAACGCTGTCGAGTCACCGATCGTCTGAGATCCAGATTCCGCTTCTCCAGCGCAATTCCGGCTAACGAAATCAGCACGACAAGTACGAGCGCACTTCCGAATCGGAAATACATAACGGTCGCCTCGGAAACCGATAGCCGGGAAACAGAAAGGCTGCAGAAAGCAGATGCGGAAACGGACCGATTCCACGTTCGGCAATTGCCACACTGCTTATTACTATCGGAAGTCCTGAGATCGTCGCACGCGTTGGACCCGGCTGGCATCGGACGGAAGTTGGAGAACTGTGCCGATTTTGAGCTTTGCCGGATCGGAAATGGTGTCGCGGTTCAATGCGTACACCTGGACCCATCGTGAAGCGCGTCCCAGATGGTTCTTTACAATCGCAGTCAGTGTATCTTCGGTCCCGACACGATACAGCGGCGTTCCATCGGCGTTCGTGAAGAATCCGGGAGTTCGATCGGAGGAATTGACTATTTCATTTCCGCTCACCGGTTTGGCCGTTCGCCACGGACAAAGCGACGGAAAACTCGCTTCCAATGCCTGCGTCGCCGGGACCAGAACCTTCATGCCAATTCGCAGCCGTCTGGGGTCTGGAATGCGACGCTGGTTGTACGTGGCAAGCGCCTTGTAATAACGGCCGGCCCCGTACTGCTTCCTGGAAATGTCCCAGAAATTGTCGCCCTGTTGGACAACGTAGACCGTCGGTCGGTCATCGCCGATGTTGGCTGTCGCTTCGGCAGTTTGCGGCAACAGGTGATCCTGCTGTCGGTAGGTTTGCCCGCCCCCATCTCCGAACGGTTGAGAGAACTCGTCGTCTTCGCGCGAGTCCTGCTGTCCGTACTGATCTTGTTGCAAACTTGTACCTGGCTCAGGAGCCGGCCCAAGGTTGCCGAACTCCGCATCGGAATAGTCGCCGGCATCGTCGTTGGATTGTGTCGGCTCATCGAACGATCCAAAATCGTTAGATCGCTGCACCTGTGTTGTGCTGCCCCAGTCGGTCGATTCTGATTGTCGCGTATTGGCGTAATCGCCGGAACGATTACCCGACCAATCGTCCGTTTCCTGCTCATCGCCAAAATCGTGGCTGTGGTTGTGCTGATGACTGTCAAACTCCGATCGGCCTGCCGACTGCTGATTTGTCTCCCGACGAGAATTGCCTGACTCATCGGCTTCGGAAAATGGGTTGAATTCATCGTCTTGCTGTTGTTGCTGCTGGTACGTCCCTGCCTGATCCGATTCAGCCGGCTCCAGCCCGAATGGTTCTTCCTCGTCATCTTCTGCGGTCTGTTGTTGCGCGGTCTCGTCGCGTCGTCGGCCACCCAGAAATTCGGCAATATTCCAGCTCTTCTTCCTGGGCTGCTCTTCCGTCCGACTATTTCTGGAATCGCCGTCATCGAGTCCGAATTCCGGCTCGTCATCGTCATGGGTGTGACTGTGCGACGCTTGAGCAAACGGATCGTCCCGTCGGTCGGAACGACTATTGCTCGTGCCCCAGTCGTCGGTCCCTTGCTCGCGTTGATGGTCTTTTTTCAGGTCGGAAATCTGCTCGAAGTCGCTGCGACGCTCCTGGCGTCTTCGCGGCGGAACATCAAAACTGTCTGCGGTCCGTTCGCGATTGTCGCCATGATCGTGTCCGTGATGGTCGCCCGGCTCGCCACCAAAGTTGTCGCCGCCTGCGTCATCTTCCGGTGGCGGGGCATCGTCGCTGGCTGCATCGGTGGCGGCGACAAAGCCGTCGTCCAGACCTTTTTGCTTATTCATTTTGGAATACACGACAAACGCAAACGCACCGACTAACAGCACGCACAACGCCAATCCGATTTTTGTTTCTTTTGCCATGCCCGTACTCCCGGACGAAAAGTCCCACTCGGAATCCGTCTTGCTTGCCTCAGCGGCATCAACACGGGTGCTTCCGGAGGAATCGTCCTTTTTCACAGCCTGATCGCCGCTCGAAGTTTGGCTGTCCTCGACCGCGGATTGACCTTCTGCTCCACTGCCGATGCCGTCACGGGTTTTGTCGTAAGGTTTTGCCATCGCTTAACATCCCGAAATGCGTTTTTGACCAGCCGGTCTTCCAGTGAGTGGAACGATATGACAACCGCTTTCCCGCCGGGGGAAAGGCTCGAAAATAAACCCTCTTGCAGAAACTCTTCGAGATGCTGCAATTCGTCGTTGACTGCTATCCGTAAAGCTTGAAAGACCCGCGTTGCCGGATTTTTTCTCGCTTGACTACGCGCGGAACCAGGCACCGCCTCGCAAACCGCCTGAACCAATTCGGCTGCAGTCCGTACCGGTGACCGTGTCCGCTGTTCGATCAGCCGTTTCGCTATTTGTTTGCTGAACCGCTCTTCTCCCCAGTTGTGGAGAATGTCGGCCAGCTTGGCTTCGTCGCATTCTTCGATCAACTTCCATGCCGGCACGCCCCGTGAAACGTCAAATCGCAAGTCGAGCGGACCGTTTGACGCGAAACCGAATCCCCGGTCGTCGTCGGCGAGTTGGTCGGATGAAAGTCCCAGATCCAACAGACAGCGATCGACCGTCGATAACTCGAGTTTCTCCAGGATTTCGGGCAGTTCGGCATAACTAGCTTGATGTAATGAACAGTGAGCAACATCGAGCGATTGCGATGCATAGCCAAGCATCATCGAATCGCGGTCGAGGCCGATCAATTGTCCGGTGGGCGAAATGTGTTTCAGTATCTCTTTGCTATGTCCACCCGCACCGACGGTTCCGTCAACCACCGTCATGCCCGGTTGTGCGTCCAGGTATCGAAGCACCTCTCGCAGCAGTACCGGTCGATGTAACGGCCCGGCCGTCTCGCCGGAATCCTGTTCGCGGGAGGGCATGAATTACAGATTGTTAAATTGAGGAATGCAAATGGCGAAATGCAGGAACGACTTCTGGTGATCTGAGTGTCGTTCAAGGATGAAAAGATGAGAGGAGACTTAATCGACGGGTCCCCGAGGTGATTTTTGGGGAGCCTGTCGCAGGAAGTGGGGTCTTGTAGGCGATTCGCCGAAATAGGGAAAGCCCAATTCAGACCCATTCGCCTCGGGCGGCTTCCGTGCCGCCCGTTGGAGGCGAATGACCCGCAGTCTCATCGACTTTCGTCGATGAAGACCGCCTTTCAATGTGACACGCCATCCTTGGGTGCCAATTCCGCACAGCCCGGTCAGCCAGCGGAAGTCTCCATCAAATTCCAGGTCGAACAGTCATCGTGACTACTCGAATGCTTTTCTTGCCATTTCGTCGAAATCGGCCGTGTGTTTTTCGAGGAATTGCTCCCAGGTGGAGCTGTCCCAAATCTCGGCGTGGTCGTGAACACCCAGCAACATGACATCGTGTTTCAGCTGAGCGTACTTCTTCAATCGCTCGGGAATGCGAATCCGCCCCTGCCCATCCATGTCCACCCGCTCGGCACGGGCGTAAAACAACCGCAGAAAGTTCTGAACTTCGGCACGATTCGTCGTTCGTTCCGCCAAACGCGTCGCCAGCTTCTCGAATGCATCCAGCGAATACAGGCCGAGCGAATGCTCCGATTCGGGCGCGATGTAAAGACTGGTTGCTTCCTCGCCCGCCACCGCAAATTGCGATCGAAGTCGCTTGGGAACCGCCAACCGGTGCTTCTCGTCGATCGTTCGTGAGTAGGTTCCCGTCAGTGCCATTCATTACCACTCTTCCCCACTTGTCACCACAAGGCACCAAATTTAACAACCCAATTCTGATCGTCAAGTTTCATTTGACGAAACGGCTTTCTTTGATACATCCAAATCGACGCAGGTGCCTATGACGATGAGGATTGCAGAATCTGAGAAAATTCTGAGAAGTCAGAAGAGCGCGTCGAAACGGCCGCCAACCAGGAAAATTCCGGCCGTTATCCGCGCAGCAGATCGCGGTAGAGTTGAACGTATGCGGACGCGGTGTCACCCCACGTAAAGTTCGACAGCACATAATGTTGCGACTTGACAGCCATCGCCTTCGAGTCGTCGGGGCAGGTCAGAATCTGTTCGATCCCCTCAGCCAGCGATGCGGGGTTCCCCACCGGGACAAGCAATCCCAAATCCCCACTTTCCCCCCCACCCTGCAACAACTCAGTCGTTCCCTCCACCTGCGTTGCGATCACCGGTAAGCCGGAGGCCATCGCTTCGAGAACCACGTTCGGCATCCCTTCCCAGTGCGATGGCAACGCCAAACACGTGGCCGCTTTCATCAACTCCGGAATGTCGTTTCGCCGACCGACAAGATGCACCCGCTGCTGCAGTTCACTCGCCAGAATCGCCGCTTTCATTTCCTCGCGCAACGGCCCCTCGCCCACAATCAGCGCATGCACATCGTCGCGTTTCGCCGCTAACAACCGCAGCGCGTGGATCAGATCCAACGGCCCCTTCTGCGCGTCGAGCCGTCCAACGAAGAGCACGATCGGCGCGCCGGCAGGAATTCCAATTGGGGCGGTGTCGGCCGCAGCAGCAGTTCGATACCGTTCCGCATCGACGCCGTTGGGAATCACCACAATCTTTTCCGCCGGCAAACCTCCCCGCTCAAGGGAAAATTTGGCGACTGCTTCGCTCACACAGACGTGCCGTTCCGCCCAGCGGCCGGTCTTGCGGTCGAGCCACAACCGAAAACGGCTCCGCTGCTCGGCGACTCGGATTCCGGAAACAATGTGCGGCACACGCGCCATTCGGCCGGCGATGCGGCCGACGATGTTGGCGTGATACAGATAGGTTTGCAGAACCGCCGGCCGTTGCTTCCGCAACAGCGATGACAGTCTGGGAATCACGCCCAGACTTCCCACACCGCGCGCCCCCAGACAGGTGACCGGTATACCGCAACTCTTCAACTCCGCGACCAGTTCCCCCTCCCCGGCGAGACAATACACCACCGGCTCCCAGTGTCGACGTTCCAACCGCGTCACCAACTGCACCAACGCACGCTCCGCGCCGCCTGGATCAAGCTCGGTGATGCAAAACGCAATCGAAATTGGACCGTCCACGGAAGACAATCTGACAGGCCTCCTTCGAATCTGTGATGAATGCAAATAGTGCAGAACGCCGTCAGGACGACTCCTGTCAGAGGTCAGGGTTCAGTTACTGTTCCCACCGTCCTGACTTCTGACCTCTGACTCCTGATCTCTCTCCCCCAAATGGAATTCGGTGTCGTCAGCTCGACAAATCGCGAATGCGATACAGCGAATCACGTCTTATGGCTGAATTATCGGCACGTTCCATCATATACTACATTACTGACTCAACGAGTCACTGTATCTTGCCTTCTCTCACACCGGATCGGGATTTCCGACAAAAATGCTTTCCATCATCGTCCCCCTGTTCAACGAGTCCGACAGTCTGGCGGAGCTACATCGCGAGATTTGTCAGTCGTGCGACGAGCACGAAATCGAGTTCGAGATCATTTTCATCGACGACGGCTCCAGCGATGAATCGTGGTCGATCGTCGATTCGCTCTCATCCGCCGACGAACGCGTCTCCGGCATTCGGTTTCGCCGCAACTTCGGTAAGGCGGCCGCTCTCACCGTCGGCATGCGGGCCGCGCGCGGTGAGAATATTATGATGATGGACGCCGACCTACAGGACGATCCGGCCGAAATTCCACAGTTTCTCGCCAAACTCGATGAAGGTTTCGATCTGGTCAACGGCTGGAAACAGCGCCGACTCGATCCGTGGCACAAGGTGTATCCCAGCAAAGTTTTCAACGGCATGGTCAGCCGTCTCAGCGGGCTGAAACTGCACGATCACAACTGTGGCCTCAAGTTATTTCGTGCCGAAGTCGCCAACGAAATTCGCATCTATGGCGAACTGCATCGCTTCATCGCAGTGTTGGCGCATGCCCGTGGTTTCCGCGTGACCGAAGTCCCCATCCAGCACAGGTCGCGGCAACACGGCGTTTCAAAGTACGGCGTCCGCCGCTTTCTGCGCGGATTCCTCGACCTGTTGACGGTTACCTTCCTCGTCGGTTTCGGCCAACGCCCACAGCACATATTGGGCGCATTCGGCCTCGGTTTCTTCGGACTGGGATTGCTGGGATTGAGCTATCTCAGCGTCATCTGGGCGCTAATGAATGTATTTCACACAATGACGCCCACCCCAATCGGCGGCCGGCCGCTGTTGGCCTACTCCATCGCCGCGACACTGCTCGGCGCACAGGCCATCTCGCTCGGTCTATTGGCCGAACTGATCGTCTCCAACACCGGCCGCGACAGCGACACCTTCAGCATCGCCGAACAAACGAGTGCGACAGCGGAGAACCGTGAGTCGGTAGGGGTTTAATTGCCGCCTCATTCCGACTTCAAAATAACCCGGCGATTCTTCAGGTCATACTGCCCGCCGGTTGCGACGCTTTCGTAGTCGTGGCCGTCGTTGTTCGGCTTGCCGTGTGAGTAATCGTAGAAGTGTGCACCGTTGCGGCCGATGATGTTGGCGGTGTGGCCCCGCACCACCAACGCCGTCGCTTCGTCGATGCCGATGCCCAGCAGTTGCGGAAAGGTTTCCATTACTCCGGTCATGTCGGCGAACCGTTTGCGCTGGCTGAAATGCTGATCGATGGCAACGCCGGGGAGAAAGTTGAAGCCGCGTTCGTATCCCTCGGCCATCATCACACGGTTGCCCAGCGGGTGGCCGCGTACCATGTATTCGGCCTGAATCGAAGCGCCGGCCGAACTCCCGCCGATGACACCGCCCCGCCGCAGCACGTCGTGAAACAGTTTCACTGCGTCGCTACCGTCGTAGGCATCGACGAAACGCCATTGTCGCCCGCCGCCAAACCAAACACCGCCAGCTTGCTCGAGAATCTTGGTGAACTCCGGAGCCGCCAACTCGGCCGGCGTGTTCACGGAAAGCACCTTAACGTTTTTCGCCCCGGCAGCGGTCAAGTAGCGAGGAACCCCCTGTCGGCGAGCAATGACATCGGGTACTGCGGTCGGCAACACAACAATCAACGCATCCGGTCCGCCTGCCAGTTCGATGAACTTCTTCGTCACCGCTTCCGGCATGCCACCACCGCCGACGATAACCAGCGATCCCTTTTCGACGTGCGGTTCGTTTGGCTTCTCAGTCGGGAATGTCGGCAACGCGCGGGCCAATGCCGCGCGACGCAGAGCAGTCAGGTCAGCGAATTCCCGCGACTTGAGCAGTATCTCGCGGACTGGTCGTGTCTTCGATGCCGCCAGCAGAATCGTTACCGTCGATTCGCCAACAACCCGCATCCGTCTCCCCGTGACCAACAACCCAGTCCCTTCATCAATTCCCACCCCCACCAATCCGCCACGTTCTTTCAGCACGACGAGCAATCGTGGCTTGCGTTTGCGTGCCAGAAAATGCTGGTCGATGACGGTTCCCGGCAGCAGATCGAGTCCCGTCCGCACTTTCGCCTGCGGATTCCCACTGGCGATCATCACCCGGGACATGATGGCCGCGCCCGCCGATGTCCCGCCGATGATGCCACCGCGCTTCAGGACGCCATCGATCGCCTTCTCGACAGCCGTCCCAAGATAGGCATCGGCGATCCGCGACTGACTCCCGCCGCCGAACCAGACACCGGTTGCCTCAGATAACGGCTTGATGAACTCGGCGGCATCGGCCTGTTTCCGGTCGGAAGAATGCAGCACCGAAACAGACTCGGCCCCGTGCTTCTTCCATGCCTCGGATAACGATTCGATGTACTCGTCGGTAATCCCGTCATGCGCTGTCGGAATGACGACAATCTTCGCCCGCTCGCCGCCGGCGGTTTGCACGAACAGTTTCGTCAATTCTTCCGGCAACTTGCCGCCACCGCAGATCAACAGCGACCCCGCGATTCCATCCGGTTCAATCCGCTTCGTTTTTGAATTCGGAGCATCGTTGGCCGCGCACTGAGCAGCGAAAAACAACGAGACGAACAATACGATCCAACTTCGGCTGCACCGACGGATACTCATGGGGATTCCTTCAACAGACCTGCTGAAATCGCAACGGACATTATCGCCAACTCACCCGAGACTAACCTCCGTTTCGCCTCGCAGCAACAGGCTCCTCATTCTCGTTGCCTCAAGCCCGGCTACGCCTTTATCTCGTCGCGACGGTAGACGTTGAACAATTACAGATGTAATTTGGACCGCCGTGTGTAAGAATGACAGACGTCCAAGCGTCGCATGATTCCGAACCCACTCACTCGCGGATGCCATCTTTCGATGTTCGAATTGTTAGCCCAACAATCCCCGCCGCCGCCCGTCGTCGTTCCCGAATCATCGCTGTTCGAGGTGTTGTTGATCTGGCTTATATTGTCCGCTTTCTGGCTCGTGCCGTTTGCTTTCATGCTTTGGATGGCCATCTCGTGTCTGCGAAAAGACCCCGACCGTTACCTGTGGGTGTGGATTATTGTCTTTGTGCCATTCGGGCCGGCCGTCTATTTCTTCATGCGATGGCTACCGAATAACGACATTCGTCTCCCTTCGTTTATGCGACAATGGACTCGCGGTCGGGAGCTTGATCGCCTGCGAACGGCCGCTATGCAAATTGGCAATCCGCATCAGCACATTCAATTGGGCGATGTGCTGCAGGAGGTGAACCGGCACGGTGAGGCCGGTGATGCCTATTCGCTGGCACTGGAAAAGGAGCCGGACAATCTGCAAGCGCTTTGGGGGGCGGCATCGGTCAGCATGCACTTCAAGGACTATGAGACCGTTTCCGAACACTGCAAGAAAGTGCTCGATATCGATCCCCAGTACAAGTTCGGCGATGTTTCGTTTGCCTACGGCAACGCGCTTTCCAAATTGGAGATGATTGACCCGGCCATCGAGCATCTCGAAGAACACGTGCGCCGCTGGCCAAACCCCGAGGCACAGTACACGCTGGCATACATTCTCGCCGACGAGGGAAATCCTCAGCAGGCACGCGATCATCTGCACGCCATGCTGCTGGGCATCAATAGTTCTCCGCGCGGCATCGCCCGTAAGTACGGAATCTGGAAAAGCAAAGGCAAACGCCTGTTGCGCCGAGTGAATTCGATGGAATCGCGGGATTGACAGAACGGCAAGTACAAAATGAAGCAACACATTGCCTTGTTCCCAGGTCGGAGCTTGAGAACAAATAAAAGGCAAATAAGACAAATGGTTTAGACCGCGGATTGCGCGGATAAACGCGGATAAGAAAAAACAGCAAAGACGTCAACAAAGTCCTGTTTTATCCGCGGCCATCCGCGCAATCCGCGGTTTCTCCCCTTTGGTTGTGGCAGTCGCCAACTTTGCGAAACTTTGCGTCCTCAGCCTCTTTGCGTTAAAAAAGAACATAACCGATTCATCAATGGAATCTCCGTGACTCCGTGTCTCCGTGTTTCAATTTCACGCCGCCATCCGTCCGGCTCCGCCAGATATTCAGGGACTTTCAACCATGAAACTGCATCTACCAACAATTGCTCTCGCCCTGCTCACCGTTTCGTCGGCCATCGCCGGTGAACCGAAACCGGCCGGCGATCCGGCAATCATTCCCAAGGGGGCAACTCTCGAAGAACTCTGGAACGAGGGTGATTTCACCGAAGGCGTCGCCGCCGGGCCGGACGGCATGATCTACTTCAGCGACATTCCGTTTAACGAAATGCCGGGCCGCGTGATGAAACTCGATCCGCAGACTGGAAAGATCACCGTTCACTGTGCCGACAGTGGCAAGAGCAACGGTTTGTTTTTCGACAACAAAGGGAAACTACTGGCCAGTTGCGGGGCAATGTTCGGCCGGCGGGCATTGGTGGTCATCACACCCGACGGCCAAGTGAAACCGCTGGTTGAGAAATTCAACGGCCGACGGCTCAATTCGCCCAACGATCTCGTTGTGCATCCCAATGGCAGTATCTACTTCAGCGACCCGCGCTACGCCGGCGATGAAAAGGTCGAACTCGACTTGATGAGCGTCTACCGCTTCAACCCGGCCGACGGTTCACTAACACGCGTCACCACGCACAAACAAATCGAAAAGCCAAACGGCGTTCACGTTTCGCCCGACGGCAAAACGCTCTACGTTGCCGAAACCAACAACGGCACGCTCGACGTCCGCAAGAAAGACCCCAACACCAAGCTGGGCCGCATGACGCTCAACGCTTTTCGGATCAAGAAAGACGGAACGCTCGGCAAGAAACGCGTGCTGGTGGACTTTGGCGACGAGGTTGGCACCGATGGAATGTCGGTTGATGTGAAGGGCAACATCTACGCCGCCGTCCGCGCCGCCAGCCGTCACGGCATTGTGGTTTACAGCTCCCAAGGCAAAGAACGCGGCTACATCCCCACCACCGACCTGCCAACCAACTGCAGCTTCGGCATCGGCAAGGAATCAAAAACGTTGTACGTCACCGCCGGCAAAGGGTTGTACCGTATTCGATTGAAGGTTGATGGTTTTCATCCGTCACGGAAGAAATAGCGAGCGCGATCAGAAACCCGGTTTTTTCAAAAAACCGGGTTTCTCGAACGTGGTTCGGCGATTCAATCACCCGTGTCATCGGGACCAATCCGCACCCGCAAGGCAAACTTGCGGAAACCCGCTTCCTGCGCCAAGCGGATCGCTTCGACGACCGTCCCATGCGGGCATCGATGGTCCGCACAAATGACAATCGTGATATCCACAGGATTGACACCGAGGTCTCGATAGAGGCGCCAATCTCGCTGCGCGATCTGCAGGAACATATCATTGATTGGTACTCGTTCACCGGCATAAAAACACAGCGGTTCGTCCGGCGGATGATCGAATGACTCGTGATCGAAACCAATACTGAAGATGAGATGCCAACCCGCGCGATCAATGGGTTCGTGTGCGAACCGCCACGATGGAACAACGACCCTGTCATCGACCCGACTATTGTGCAACTCGACGAATACCAAGGTCCAAACCGTCACGATCATCAAACAATCCGCGATCGCCATCATCGGGAAGTAGGTCGAACACAGCATCGGCAGACGGGATTCAACGCGCACGTGCTTTCGAACAACGTGGTGTTCCCGCAATTCATCGCCGACATCATCAAGGCCGCTGAAAAACTCCTTCAGCGCATCGGCATCCACATCATTCTCAGGTACGAGAATGATGTCATCAGTCGAATCGGATTCATCAAGCGGATCGTCTGATTCCAATGCCATTCCCTCCAGCGTGCAGTATCACTGTACGCACGGATTTTGGCAACGGAATTCTGTGGTGGCGACGTGGGAACGCTGGTGATTGCGTGCACCGGCCGGCATCAAGCCGGTGGCTCGCCTTACTGTTCCCACACGCGGATTGTGCGGTCGAAGGAGGCGGTTGCCAGACGGCGGTCGTCTTTGGAGAAATCGATCGAATAGATTGCGTTCTCGTGGCCGTTGAGGATCTCGCGGGGTGCGCCGTTTTTCACGTCCCACAGCCGTACCGTTTCATCGAGGCTGCCGGAGGCGAGTGTGTTTCCATCGGGAGCGAAGGCGATGCACTTCACGTATTTGTCATGGCCAGTGATAGTTATTTGGAGTTCGCCGGTGGCGGCATCCCACAGCCTTACGGTTTTGTCGCTGCAGCCGGCGGCGACTTGTTTGCCATCGGGCGAAAAGGCGACGCCCTGCACTGCGCCCAAATGCCCTTTGAGCGTGGTTTGCTGTTTGCCGGTGAGAAGATCCCACAATCGCAGCGTGCCGTCGTTGCTGCCGGAGGCGAGTCGTTTGCCGTCGGGTGAAAAGGCGACGGTGTAAATGGCGTCGGAATGACCTGCTAAACTCTGAGTCGCCGTACGCGCGGCCGTATCCCACAGGCGGACCACATTGTCGTATCCACCGGAAGCGAGCGTCTTGCCGTCGGCCGACATCGCCATGCATTCCACGTATTGTTGATGCCCGGTCATCGTCGTCAGTAGAGCGCCGTCGGCAGGGTTCCAGATTTTCAGCGACTTGTCCAGACTGGCCGAGAACAGTAGTTTGCCGTCGGGCGAAAACACCACCGTGCAAACGCCGTCCCCATGCCCGCGCAACGTCGCCCGCTCTTCGCCGGTCGCCAGATTCCACAGCTTGATTGTGTTATCCAAGCTCGCCGACGCCAGCGTCTTCGCATCGGGCGAAAACGCCGCATAGTAAACGGCATTGGGATGTCGCAGCGTGAAGAGAAGTTTCAACTGGATCTCCGATTTGCCTGAAATCAGTGGGCCGCTAAACCGCAAGCGGGAATCCCAGCGCTAACGAGTATTCGCTAGACGAGTTCCGGCAATGGTTGGTAGGCGTTGTGATCGATGAGGTACCGGGGGCGGCCGTGCAGGTCGTTGATGGTGGCATGGTTGGTGTCGATGCCCAGGTTGCGGTACAGGCTGCCGAACACTTCCTGGAAATGAACCGGGCGGTCTTTGGCATGTTCGCCCAAACGGTTGGTCGAGCCGATGACTTGTCCCGCTTGAATGCCGCCACCGGCCAGCAGGCCGCAGGAGACGCGGGGCCAATGGTCGCGGCCACCCTTTTTGTTGATTCGTGGCGTGCGGCCAAATTCACCCCAGACGATAACCGACACGTCGTCGATCATTCCGCGCTCGGTGAGGTCGTCGATGAGCGCGGTCACTCCCTGATCCAATCGCGGCAGATGATCGCGGGCGTTCTCGAAGTTGGTACCGTGCGGTCGTCCGTGCCAATCCCATCGGCCGTAGGCCAACGAGACAACCCGCGCGCCGGCTTCTACCAACCGTCGCGCTGCCAGGAAGTAATCGTTCATCAGCGGGCCGGCATCGCCGTAACCGGCCGGCACGTTCTCGCCGCGACCGTAACGGTCTCGCAATGCGGGGCTTTCCTGTTCGAGATCGAGTGCGTCGGCCAATCGGCTGGAAGTGAGAATGCCGAACGCCTGCTGCTGGTAGGCGTCCAGTCCTTCAATCGCACCGCTGGCATCAACATCGCGACGGAGACGATCGAGTCCCGTCAGCAAACTGCGACGGTCGGAGAGATGTTCCAGACTGACGCCGTTCAATTCCAAATTGCCGGTACCGTCGGCATTGGGAGCAAACGGCGCATGTGCCTGTCCGGCAAAACCGGCCTGTCCTGTGTCCGACCAGGTACTCGTTCTCATTTTCGGCGTGAGGCTGACAAATGGCGGCATGCCCGCGCGTGCCTGTCCCTGCAATTTGGAGACAGCCGAGCCGAACGAAGGCCAACCGCCAACCGGCTGATTTCTAACGGGCCAACCGGTCAGACATTGAAACGCCGCATGACGTCCTTCGGAACCGACGATTGAGCGGATGATGGCCATGCGGTCCATCATCTGGGCCATGCCGGGAAGATGTTCGCAGATATCGATGCCGGGGACATTGGTTGGGATGGGGGAAAACTCGCCGCGAATTTCAACGGGCGCTTCCGGCTTCAGGTCGAACATATCCTGATGCGGTGGTCCGCCCGACAGGAAGATCATGATGATCGACTTGTTGGAACGTCCCGTCCCCGCCTGCGCTTCGGCCTGTAGCAATTGGCTGAGCGTTAACCCGCCCATCGCCAATCCGCCGACTCGCAAGAACGAACGACGCGATATGCCGTCGCAGAACGTCGAATCTGATTTCCCGCCAATCGTCAACATGAAAGACTCCCCTTTATCCTTAAACTCGGCAACCCTTCCGTATGAAGTATACCGAAAATGCCCGGAGTTTCCCAACTCAATCGAGAGGAGGGCTTGAGTGGGGGAGATCGGGAGATGAGGAGAGGGGGAGTAAGAATAGCCATCTCATCATCTTGCCCCAATTCAAATACCGGGATAATCCAGTGTGGCGAAATAATCATCGAGCGTTTCCGCGCGGCGGATCTGCCGGACTGTGCCGTCTTCCTGCAGCAATAACTCGGCGGAACGGAGTTTGCCGTTGTACTGGAATCCCATCGCGTGTCCGTGGGCGCCGGCATCGTGAATGACGAGCAAATCGCCGCTTTCGATTCGCGGCAACTGCCGATCGATTGCAAACTTGTCGTTATTTTCACAAAGCGAACCGACAACATCGACGGTCGTTTCTGCCGGTGCTTGCTCTTTTCCAAGCACCGTAATGTGATGGTAGGCCCCGTACATGCCGGGCCGCATCAGATTAGCCATGCAGGCATCGACACCGACATAGTCCTTGTAGGTGTGCTTCTCGTGGATGGCCGTTGTGACCAGGAAACCGAACGGCCCGGTCACCATGCGGCCGTTCTCCATCGAGAGTCCCAACGGATGGAGACCCGCCCGTTCGATCAACTCCTTGTAAACCGCTTCGACACCGGCGCCAACAAATTCGAGGTCAACCGGTCCATCGTCCGGCCGGTAAGGAATGCCGATGCCGCCGCCAACGTTTACGAACTCCAGCCGAATGTCGAGTCGCTCATGTATTTCGACCGCCAGCTCAAATAGCATGCGGGCGGTTTCGACGAACGAATTTGGATTGAGATCGTTGGACACCACCATAGTATGCAAACCGAAACGGCTGACGCCTTTGTCCTTCAGCGTTTTGTATGCCTCGAATAACTGCTCGCGGGTGACGCCGTATTTTGCCTCTTCCGGTTTGCCGATGATTGCGTTGCCGCTGCGGAGCGGACCCGGGTTGTAGCGCAGCGAGATCAACTCGGGCAGCCCCGCCGTCTGTTCCAGGAAATCGATGTGGGTGACGTCGTCGAGGTTGATAATCGCACCCAACTCTTTCGCCTTCACAAAATCCTCTGCCGGCGTGTCGTTCGACGAGAACATGATCGCCTCACCCGTGATGCCGGCCGCTTCGCAAAGCAACAGTTCCGCCATGCTGGAACAGTCGCCGCCGAATCTCTCCTCATTCAGAATCGCCAGCAGATGCGGGTTCGGCGTTGCTTTGATGGCGAAGTGCTCACGAAAGCGATCGCACCAGCCAAACGCAGCAATTAACCGCCGCGCATTTTCGCGGATGCCGCGCTCATCGTAGATATGAAACGGAGTGGGGAATTCGCGGGCAATTTCGCGAATCTTTGCCTCATCGAACGGCAGGATTTTCTCGACCATCAATCAGAAACCTTGAATCTTTTTCTCAACTGGTTCCCAAGCTCCAGCTTGGGAACCGATACTCGCGAAGCTCTGCTTCGCTTGGGGGGAAGCCGTGTTTCCGAACATCGTGCGTTATACAGGATGGGCGTTCCCAAGCCGGAGCTTGGGAACGAGTACAGATCCAGTCCCGGCACTTGTACGTTATTTGCCCCGGGGTTTCACTCCAAGCGCACGAGTCTTTCGCTTCTGCACCGCCAGCCATTCGCAGCCGGCGTGGGCGATGCCTTCGTGACCACCCTCGAAAATTGTGACGCGGGCCGGACCGGCGTAACGACGTAAATGAAGTTGGCGACCGTATGACTTATCGACAACCTGATCGCTTTCCAACGGAGTTGTGAGTTTTCGCTGCTCCCACAGTTCCGTCATTTCACGCGCCGAAACGAGTGGATGTTTTCCTGCCTTTGCAACAACGTTGAACGCCCGCAGTGTGTGCCGCACGGGGACCGAACCGGTGTGACCGTCGTTGACGCCAGCGTTCAGATCGAGCGGCAAATCGCCGACCCGATGCAGATGAAACACGGGCGAGCGCGCCTTGTATTCGGAATCGACCGCCGCAGAGAAACCGGGCGCACCGCCACAACTTTTGGCGGTCATTTGCGCGTAGCCGCCAGGTTTTCCATCCTTCACATGGAAACGGTACCAGTCGGCCAAGTTGCTGATGCCGACCCAAGCCGACGCCGCCGAGAATCGTTGCGGGTAATAGGCAGACATCAGCATTGTCATGTGACCGCCGCCGGAAGTCCCCGCCAGATAAACGCGCGACTCGTCCACTTTGAACCGCCCGATGGCATCGTCGATCGCATCGAGTACATCCTGCCGCGCGAGTTTCGACCCACACGCCTGTGGGCGATTGTTCGGTCCACGGAAGTTCGGGTGAATGTAGATCCAGTCGCGCGCGACCGCTTCCTTCATCCAGGCGTCCGCTTTCTGGCGGTAGTCGGCACTCCACGAATGCAGCATGACCAGCAGCGGTCGCGGCTGCGTCTGGGCCACTTCAGGTGCCCAATACTGTGACTTTTGCGGCGTGCGATCGAGCGTGCTTGTAATCGTGATTTCCGTCAACGCAGGCAATTCGACCGCGACGACGGAATCCGCACGCCACAACGCGCCAACAAGCGATATCACCAAAACAACAAAGCGACAATTCATGCGTTGGTCCCAACTCCCCATCATTTAGCCGCCCCGCTTGCGGGGCGTGTCCACACGTAGCTTGACGATCTCTCGTCGAACAATTTACTGTTTCGTCGGCGTGTCTTCTTTGGCCTTCGCCTGTTTTTCAATGCTGCCCCACATGTGACCGCCCACCTTGCCGTGCTGCCATGTGCCGGCATAACGATCGCCGTAGAACATCACCCGCGCGGTGAACGTTCCCAACCCCGGAATCGCGAAGTTTGTCATCGTGATGACCGGCGTGTCGCCCGCCCACAGCATTTTGAGCGTAATCGGAACCTTGACATCGTTGTTGCCGTACTTGATTCGCGCGGTGAAAATCCAGTAATCGGCCCGCCCTTTCAACCGGGTGACGCTATCCAACTCGTATCGTTCCGCCCGTGGGGGTTTGTCGTTGTTGCCATCGATTGAGAACGTGCCGATGAGCGCCGACCCAGTCATTTTATCGGCGAATGCTTTTTCCAGCGCTGCCTTTTCGGCGTCACCCTTCTGGGCCGGCTTTTCGTCGGCCGCCGACGCGACGTTCATTGCAACGGCAGAAACCAGAAGAACCGCAAACATGCGCGAAACAGAAATCATGGCCTACTCTCCTCACGGGAAGGTGAAAATACGAAATCACAATCTGCACTGATGGGCCACCATTATTACCGTCCGCTGCCCACAATCTACTTTACAGCGGTGCATGTTCACCGGGCAAGCCAGCATCGAACATCGGTCATATTCGCATCGGCTTTTGACCCTCTACCTCTTCGCCCCTATAGTTGCGACATGAATAAGCCGAACCAACCAGACAATCAGCCGGTTCCCGGAACGCCTCCCGATGATGCCATCGTCGGACCTGCGTTTCGTAAACTGTGTGAGGTGGTTGCGAAACTGCGATCACCGGACGGTTGTCCGTGGGACAAAGTACAGACACTGGAAACCATCAAACCGTTCACGTTGGAAGAAACCTACGAACTGCTCGAAGCCATAGACAGCGGCGATGACAGCGCGATTGTGGAAGAACTCGGCGACGTGTTGCTGCAGGTGATTCTCGACGCGCAGATTGGAGCCGATGCAACGCGGTTTTCACTTGGCGATGTGATCGAGGGAATCACCCACAAACTCATCGAACGTCACCCGCATGTTTTTGGCGATGCGAAAGCAGAGACTGCGGCCGACGTCAAGAAACATTGGGAGCGGATCAAACAGCAGGAAAAGCAGCGAGACTCCGTACTCGACGGAATTCCGCCGGCGCTGCCGCAATTGGCACGTGCAGCCACACTTTGCAGCAAGGCGGCCCGCGTGGGATACGATTTTCCACACCGTGATATGCTGTTCGACAAGCTTCGCGAGGAGATTGACGAACTGGCGCAGGAGTTATATGCCGACGGCAACATTCCGCAGATGCCCGCCACCGTCGATGCCGAGGTCACCCCCGACGAGGCAGTCAATGATGTCGAGCAACGAAACAGAATCGAAGGGGAACTCGGCGACGTGCTATTCGTCATCGCCAACATTGCTCGCCGTTGGAAAATCGATCCCGAAGAGGCGCTACGAAAAAGCAATCGCAAATTCGCCCGCCGCTTTCAATCGATCGAGCAATCCCTGAAACAGCAGGGCCGCGACATTCGCGACGCCACCCTGCGCGAGATGGAAGACATTTACCAGGAAACGAAGAAGCGAGAAGGCGAGCGGTCGGCGTAAGCCGGCTGATAGGTCGCAGCCCACTCTCCCAATCACCACATCATCGAAGCCTGAAGCGCAAGCGAAGGAGCTTGCTGGCATCGCCCTGAAATCATCCTTCGCTTGCGCTTCAGGCTTCGATTATCTTGAGAGATCACATCGTCGTCACTTCAACGGATCGACTGCAACGCCCATCAGCGAATAAAACGACGCCAACGGCGCAATCTCCGCTTTCACACGGTCGCCGGCCTCGGTGAATCGCACGGGAGTCGGTGCGGCCAATGCCGCCAATTGCAAAACGTCAAACTGTTCCAACAGGCCGAAGCAGAACAGTTCCGGCGCATCGTTAACGCCGAGGTTTTGTTCGATGACTTGCTTCAGGCTGCCGTACGATTTCCGCAATTCGACTTGATCTACAGCGGCCGGTTTCAACGCGGCAGCGGTCAACGCCATCAGGCTGGTGCGCGGCCCAATTGCGAGGAACCGAACCGGTGAGCCGTGATGTTTCTTCGACCAGACGGCGATGGCAGCCAACTGAGCCGCCTGGACACCGAGCGGTCGTTTGCCGACGGCGGAGACCAGCAGTCCGAACAGGAAATCTCGTTTGGCGATCTTCGAGGCACCCATGTAAAATGGATCGACGGCGAGTACGCGATGCCCCGCCTTCAGCAGGGCCTGTGATTCGGCGACAACGCTTTTTCGGCCCGCGTCGGCGATGAGAATGACTGTCGATTTCGCTTCTTTGCCGCTCAGTTCCGTCGCGGGAACTGTCCAGTCGCCACCGATGCGTAACCGCCAGTCGATTGCCGTCCCCCCTTCCAATTCCGTCTTCGCGCCTTCGATTGCCTGCACACCGTACTCATCCAGCCGCAGCAACTCGGCCAGCACCTTTCGCCGTTCCGCTTGCCATTTGGGAATCGTCTTCGCATCCTTTGGCAACGCTGCATCGCGCGGCAGAGTCTTGCTGAGGGATAACGCCAATGTGTGAAAATCGGCATTCTCTTCCGGTAATTTGACCAGCAGGTCGGCCTTCGTTTTCAATTCGTCTTTCGACGCAATTTCTTTCGCATCAAACGATTCCTCACCCGCAAAGAAATGATCGCCGATCATGCGGTAGAGTTGTTGCCGATTGTCGAGACCGAAGTTGTGTGTGCCTGGATCTTCGTTGATGTGTGACCGGAGATTCTTCTGCTTGCCATACAACGCAAAAATCGGCGCGGCGGCCTGCATCAACGGCTCCAGTGCATGGTCGGCCCGGAAGCAACAGTTATCTTCCGCGTTGAAGGTCAACAACGTCGGCTGCGGTGCGCGCATTGCCGTCAGTTGTGAATAGTCGGCAGTGATTCCCAAATCGACGGGCGTTTGCTCCGAATCTCCCAAGTCCGAGAAGTATCGGGCGCGCGTCCGAAAGCTGGAATAACCGGCCACCGGGTTCGACAGCGTCACGCGGGTATCGAGCGCGCTGATGAATATTGTCTGCCATCCACCTCCCGACAGTCCGGTCACCGCAACACGTTTCGCATCGGCGTGTTCGTGATCCAGCAGAATGTCGATGCCCCGTTTCATCGCCAGATAATGCGTCGCGATGCCGCTCGTGCCGCACAGGTCAATTTGGTTCATCCGGTAGTGGCCAAATCCGTCCGTGTATAATTGCCCCATGCCCATCCATTCCAGATTGAGGGCCAGCATGCCTCGTTTCGCTTGGTTGATGCACCGTAGCTGCTTGTTTTCGCCCGCCTTGCCAAACTCGCGACCGTGACCGTTGACGTTCAACACCACCGGCACTTTGCCGGTCAGATTTTCCGGCTCGTATAATATCGCGGGAATCCAAAGTCCCGGCAGCGATTCGTACCGCAGTTTGTGAATGCGGTAACCGGGTCCGCCAGGCAGCGTTTCCAACCATTCGACTTTCGTTTTCGCATCGCGCCAGCCGGCAGCTTCGCCGCGAAAAACAACCCGATCCAGCGTTTCCTGCCGCATGCGGTTCGCGTGTTTCTCCCAATCGGCTACGTCCTTCACCTGCGGCATGGGGAGTACCCGCGACTCGGTAAACTCCTGCACTTCCTGCAGCGGCAAGTTGGGATCGATGATGCGTTTGGAAAGGACCGTTTCCAACTCGTCCACTCCGCCCGCCAGCAGCGTGGACGAAACCAACACAACGAACGGCACAACGAAAAATCGAATTGGCTTCCGCATCGTCGTTTTCTCCTGTTTGACAAAAACACCGCGGTAGCGCGGTCAGTATCACACGTTTGAATTCAGCCTACCGCGACAGGCGGAGAAAATCGAGCAGAACACGATCCAGGCTTGACGTTTCGCGCACCAACCGACCACGCCCACCCACCCGTTTCAGCCCGCCCCCACAAGACCGCGTGGTGCCATCACCGCCTGCATGTTATGATTGACCTACTGTCAGGTTGAACCGGTTTTCTCACCAACTGACCATTATTCACGGCCACGACATGTTCAGTATTCTCGATAATCAGCAGTCGTTGTGCGACGGAATCACACGGCGGCAGGCGCTGCGCGTGGGCAGTATTGGACTGGGCGGTTTGTCGCTGCCAAGATTGCTGCAGGCGGCTGAATCGCGCGGCAGTGATGCCAGCCATCCGGTTCGCGCGAAATCGGTCATTCTCTTCTGGTTGACCGGTGGCGTTCCGCAGCACGATACATGGGATCCCAAACCGGAAGGTCCGTCGCCCGCGCGTTCGGAATTTGGCACGATCGCCAGCCGCACGCCGGGATTGAACGTCGGCGCGCTGATGCCGCGCACCGCGCAATTGACCGATCGAATTGCCGTCATCCGATCAATGCACACCGGCGATAACTCCCATTCATCCAGCGGCTACCAGATGTTGACGGGGATTCCGCACATTCCGTTGAGCCGAGAAAACGCACTGCCCGGTTCGCCGAACGACTGGCCTTCGGTGGGAGCACTGCTTCGCACACAACGGCAGGACCGCGACGGGTTGCCGGCGGCCATCACATTGCCGCACCACATCGCCAACGTGGGCGAAAAGTTGTGGCCGGGACAGGACGGCGGATTTCTCGGCCGCAAATTTGACCCCTGGTTGCTGACCTGCGACCCATCAACGCCGAACTTTCAGATCCCCGATCTCTCTCTTCCCAAAGACGTCTCACAGCTGCGACTCGACCGTCGATTATCACTTCTCAGGCAGGTCAACGGCGAGCTCGATCACCTCGAACGACACGCGGCAACCGGGAAGTTTGATCTGCGGACGCAACAGGCAATCAGCTTATTGACGGGCCGACGCGCCAGGAACGCGTTTGATCTCTCGCAAGAAACACCGGCGATGCGGGAACGCTACGGGGAATCGAAGTTTGCCCGGAGCGTACTGCTCGCGCGGCGGCTCATCGAAGCGGGAACGTCGCTCGTGCAGGTCAACTGGCAGCAGATTGAGGGCAAGGAAAACCACGGCAGTTGGGATACGCACATCAAACATCACGAGTCGCTGAAGGGCTGGCTGATGCCGATCATGGATCGGTCCTACTCGGCACTCATCGAAGACCTCGAAGAACGCGGCTTGCTCGATGAAACGCTGATCGCCTGGGTCGGCGAATTCGGACACACACCGAAGATCAATGCCCGGGCCGGTCGCGACCACTGGGGAAGCGCGTTTTCCATTGCCCTTGCCGGCGGCGGCATCAAGGGGGGTATCGTTCACGGTGCCACCGATGCCCAAGCGGGTCAAGTCGTCTCGGATCGCGTCCAGCCGAGCGATTATGTTGCCACCGTGTTGCACTGCATGGGAATCCGGCCAGAGACAATTATTTACGACACGCAGTCCCGCCCCCTTCCACTCAGCCGCGGCAAGATTCTCGACAGACTTGTGGTCTGAAAACCGCACGATCGAGTCCAGCTGAATACGTCCTCACCGAGTCAGCCCCCGACTGCCCCACTGCGTCGGCGTCGTTGCAATATCTTCACGCCATCAGCGCATGCTAGAATAGATTCCCTGTTGCCAGATCCCGCTGGGTGACGCGAGATGAAATATCCGGAGAGCTCATGTTGACGAATTCACTGAGTCGCCGCAGTTTTGTCGGCCTTTCAATGGGCGGATTGGCCGGGTTGGGAATTGCCCCCGCATTGGCTGCCGCCGTGAAACAGCGAACGGCCAACGGAGCCGCGAAGAGTGTGCTGGTGATCTTCGAACAGGGAGGTGTCTCGCACACCGATACCTGGGACCCAAAGCCAAACGCCAATCCCGTTCATCGCAGCCCGTTCAAGACCATCGACACTAAAGTTCCGGGCATGCAATTCACCGAGTTGCTTTCCCGTACTGCAAAACTTGCCGACAAGCTTTCGGTGGTGCGCTGTATGCGGCAGCCGAAGCCGAACATTGGCAATTCGCATCCGCTCGGTTCGCAGTACGTATTTTCCGGAGCCGACCCGACGGGGCCGGTTGAAATTCCGGATATCGGCAGTGTTGTCTCGCTGGAAAAGGGGACGGCGGCCCCGCATCTGCCCGCCTATGTTTTCGAGGGAAGCGGCGAGCAGTCGAAGATGTCGCGACTCGGGTTTCTGTCGGCCAGCCACAAGGCATATCAAATCCGCCACGGCAAGGTCTCCGGGTTGAAGCTCGAAGGAATTACGAAGGACCGTTTGCATGGCCGCCGACAATTGCTGGCGAATCTGAACATCGGCCTCAGCGGAGCGGCCCGACCGGAAGTGCGGGCAATGGAAAGTTTCGCGGCGCAGGCCGAAGACATGCTCACCAATCCCAAAACACTGGCAGCGTTCGACATCGACAGCGAGCCGGATCACATCAAGAAGCTGTACCATCCCGACGAAGAAAACCGTCGGCATCGCGGCAACATGTACATGCTGGGACGCAAGCTGATCGAATCGGGTGTGCGGTTCGTCACCATCAACACGCAGTGGCCGTCCAACGGCAAACGATGGCCGGGTGGCGGGAACATGAATTGGGATCACCACGATGCGATCTATTCCAAGGGGAACACAAACATCAAAGGAGGCGGCGCCGGTGCCGGCCGATTCGGAATTGGAACCTGGCCGATGATGCCAAGTACCGACTGGGCATTTTCCGGGTTGATCGCCGACATGGATCAACGCGGCCTGCTGGATGAATGCCTCGTTTGTTTCGTCACAGAGTTTGGTCGCACGCCGAAGGTCAACGAACGAGAAGGTCGCGATCACTGGGTGCATGCATTTTCATTTGCATTCGCCGGTGCCGGTGTTCCCGGCGGGCAAATTGTTGGCGAGACTGATTCCGACGGCGCCTACGTCACCAGCCCAACGGCGTACACGATTGAAGATTACGGCGCGACCGTGTTCACGAAGCTGGGCATCGATGTCAACGAGCCAATTTACACACCAGAAGACCGGCCAATCTTTCTCTCCAAAGGCGGCCGGCCGATCAACGAATTGTTTTCGTGACCACGTGATAGAGGGCCAGATCATTAATGACACGTCTCAAAGCCCTCGGGCTGCGGCCCGAGGGATCGAATGACGCAGTTCTTGTCTCCGTGGTAAAAATACTTTTCGTCCAACATCTTCACAATCAAGAATAGAGACGCGATGCGATTTTCGATTTGTTTCATCCTGATTTCGTTGACGTTGGCTGTGTCCGTCATTGCGGCAGAACAGCCACTGAAGCGACTGGACATTACGCCGAAAGCCGTTAGCCTTTCCGGTCCGCGCGGCGGAACGCAATTGCTGGTGAGCGGAATTGACGCCGACGGCCACGTACGAGATTTGACTCGCGAGTGCCAGTACAAGGTTGCAGGACCGGCACGCATTGAGAACGGCTACGTCGTTCCGACGGCAAATGGGTCGGGGACCATTGTTGTTTCCAGCGGATCGATGCAGCAGACGATTCCATTCACAGTGGAGCGTTTTGATCGGCCGCTGCCGATTTCGTTTCGTTGGAATACATTAGCTGTACTGACCAAGCAGGGATGCAACAGCGGATCGTGTCACGGCAAACCGAACGGTCGTGGCTCGCTCGAACTTTCTTTGAATGCATTTGATCCTCGGCTGGACGAGCGAAGTCTCATTCGTGGCGCGTTCGTCCGTTTCACGCACCCTGTCGAGCCGGCTGAAAGTTTGCTGCTGAAAAAACCGACGCTGCGCGTCCCACACGGGGGTGGAAAGCGCTTGCGAAAAGACGGCGAGTCTTATGGAATCCTCAAACAGTGGATTGCCGAAGGCTGCCGCCCCGAGCAACGGGATGGACCTCAGTGCGTGAAGGTGGAGGTCACGCCAAATGATGGGCGGGTCGTTCGACTTGGACCGGCAAGTGAGAACCAGACGGCCGATGCCGCTCAACAGCAGATTCGTGTTGCGGCACATTTTTCCGATGGCAGTATTCGCGACGTGACACGGATTGCGACGTTCAGTGTGTCGAACGATAGTGTGGCCTCCGTCGATGCCAACGGTTTGGTTACCGGTTTGGACCGCGGACAAACTGCCGTTGTTGTTCGCTATCTGGACGATATCGTTTCCATCTACCTGACGGTCATCCGCGACATTCCGGGATTCGTCTGGAACAAACCTGCGGAGAACGGTTACGTCGATCAGTTGGTTCACGCGAAGTTACGGCAACTGCAATATTTGCCGTCCGGAAATTGTGACAATGCAACGTTCATTCGACGATTGTCGTTGGACGTCCGCGGACTTCTTCCGTCGGCGGCCGAAACCGAGGCGTTCCTGGCCGACAAGAAAACGGACAAACGTCGCCGGCTGATCGATCGGTTTCTCGGCTCGCGCGAATACGCCCGGTTCTGGGGTCTGAGATTGGCCGACCTGTTGCGAATCAATCGTGAGACGCTCTCAGAAGAACGGGCTGCCGATTACAGCGGTTGGGTGTTCGAGACCGTCGAGCAAAACATTCCATATGATCAATTCGTACGGGAATTGCTAACCGCCACCGGAAAGACGGCGGATGTGCAGGCTGCCAATTTCTTTCGCACGACAAGCGAAACGAAGATGGTGGCCGAAACGGTTGCCCAGTTATTTATGGGGTCGCGCCTGAAGTGCGCCCAATGCCACAACCACCCCTACGAAAGTTGGACACAGGACAACTATTACCAGATTGCCTCCGTGTTTCATGGGATCGATCGCAAACGACTCGAAGTGCCAAAGGGCCCGAAGAAACGCAAACCGAATCAACGCGAGATCGGGATGTTGATTGCGATGACAGCGGGACGTGGAATGAGCAATCCGCGAACCGGAATCCCACAAAAGCCGTGGCCGATCGATGTCGAAAGAAAGCCGAACGAAGACCGCCGAACGGCATTTGTCAAATGGTTGACTGCACCGACCAACCCTTTCTTTTCTCGTGTGGCGGTGAATCGAATTTGGGCGCACCTGTTGGGGCGGGGACTCGTCGAACCGATCGACGATTTTCGCTCATCTAATCCGGCAGTCAATGTGGAATTGCTCGATGCCCTTGCCGCAGACTTTCAGAAATCCGGTTTCGACCGCAAGCACATCATGCGTGTGATTCTCAATAGCCGAACTTATCAGAGAAGTTCAGATACGAATCAATTCAACGAAACCGACGAGAATCTGTTGTCACACGCCCGTGTTCGCTTGCTGACAGCCGAGCAGATGCAAGACGCCGTCTTCCGATTATGCGACGGGCCGCTGAGATTTGGCGAATTGGAGCAGCAATTGGCTGCGGCCGAAGAGTTGCTGGCAACGACTTTGAAAGAGAATCAGCAAGACGCAAATACCACTGCGGTTGTGAAGTCGAAGCAACAACACGATGCGGCCCGCCGACGGCTGAACGATTATTATATGACGCAGCAGCCCTATCCGCAGTTGACGTCATTCCTGTCTGCGTTCGGTCAGCCGCCGCGCAAGACCGCCTGTGCCTGCGAACGCCGTGAAGAAGCGAACCTGGATCAGGCGTTACAGTTGATGAATAGCAGCTTGATCCGTGATCGAGTCGGCAAGGCAGCTGGCCGCTTCGAGAAGCTGCCGGATGAGCAATTCATTCGGAAGTTGTATCTTGCAGCCGTCAGCCGTCGCCCCAGTGACGCCGAGCAAACAACAATTTCGGCTCACTTGAAGGCCGGTCCCGATCGGCGCAAGGCGGTCGAAGATGTGATCTGGGCGATCATCAACACCAACGAATTCATGTTCCAGCATTAAGAATAGATTGAAGACAATTCATGCATCGTGTGTTTTTCATCCTGCTATTGCTTTCTTCGCAGTCGGCGGTTGCCGAAGAGATCAGTTTCAAGAAACAGATCGCGCCGATTCTCGTGCGGCGATGTCTCGGTTGCCACGATAATCGCAAGACCGAGGGGAGGTATGCGCTGCATACGTTCGAGCAACTGCTGAAGAAGGGCGACAGCGGCGAAGCTCCCATCGTCGCCGGAAAGCCGGCGCAGAGTTTTCTGCTGCAGAAATTGATGGACGAGGATGAATTCACCCGCATGCCACAGGAAGACGATCCGTTGAGCAAGGCGGAAATCGCGTTGATCAAGCAGTGGATCTCACAAGGGGCCAAATTCGACGGGCCGAGCAAAACGGATCGACTGGTCACATTGCTACCACCCCGACAACATCCACAGCCACCAGAGAACTATCGAACGTCGGTGCCGGTGTTCGCCGTGCGGTTTTCGCCCGACGGAAAGTTGCTGTACACGGGCGGCGTTCATGAATTGTTAGTGTGGGATGTCGCGACGGGGAAGTTGCGCGATCGCATTCCCGGTCTGCCGCAACGAATCCACGCCATCCGATTCAGCTCCGATGGCAAGACGATTGTCGTCGGCGGAGGCGCACCGGGCGATTACGGTGAAATCCGTTTGATCGATCTGCCAGGCAAACAGGTTCGGATTATCGCCACTTGGGAAGATGTTGTTCTCGACCTCGCGATAACCGACGACGGCAAGCGGGTTGTTGCCGGCGGTGCCGATCATTCCGTGCGAGCTTACGACCTGGCAACCGGCCGGGAGTCGTGGCGAACGCAGCAGCACGTCGATTGGGTGACGGCCCTCGACATCACCGACTATCGTTTCGCCGAAGAACACGTCCCCAACAAGGACGTTCCCGATTTCTTGACCTTCAACGAATACGAACGGATAAGCGGTTCCCATGTTCGGCAGCACTGGCAGTTTCCCGGCAAACATTACATCGTCCGTGAAGCGAACTGGGAGCTTGAAGTCGGAGAAACCGAGACGGTCTCGCTGACGAAGATCACAATCACCGGCATCGGAAAGACTTACAAAGTAAAACGCGAGGCAATCGACGCCAAGAGTCTGCCGGAGCATGCGGCGGCGGTTGAATACCTCAAGTCTCTCCACAAGACGTGGGGAACCAACATGGCGGGAACGCCTTTCGTCGTTTCGTCATCGAGTGATCGCACGGTCAAGGTGTTTGCTCTCGATTCCGGCAATCTATTCACAACATACAAAGGCCATCGCAGAGAGTACGGGCCGCTGAAGGGGTTACATCGCGTGTTCGGTATTCAGGCGGAACCGGGTACGCGCCGCGTGTGGTCGGGCGGCGAGGGGCATCATTTTCACGGTTGGAATCCGGTGACTGTTCGTGACGAAGACGGGACGGCCGCCGACATGGAAGCACGGTTTGCCAAGGAGTATTCTGTCGATCACATCCGCCACGATTTCGGCGATACCGTGTATGCGTTGGTTCGCTCTGGATCGGAACTTTTCGCGGCAGCAGCTGACGGTCAGGTCAAGAACTACGCAATCGCATCGCCCGCCGCGAAGTTTGATTTGAACCGGGCATCGACACTCAACACCTATTCAGGCCAAAGTGATTTTCTATTCGCACTCGATGTGAGCCAGGCCAGTCGCCGGATTGCAACTTCTGGATTCACCGGCGAAGTTGTCCTCTGGGATCTCGAAAAGACGCAACCGGTCGTTCGCTTCATCGCATCGCCGGGTGTTGAACGACCCCGGTTACAGAGCGCAGTTGACGGCCGATGATCGACTGCAGTTATGGCGTGAGGTGACACCTCATCCGCCCAAGGGAGAGGCGTTATGCATTTAGTGGAGTACCTGGAAAAAAGTCTGCCCTACGTGCTGCCAGCCTTGTTGGCCGCCGCCGGCTGTGCTTTGGTGTTCCTGCTGGTGCAGTGGATGCTGGCAGCCCGCCGAAAGGAAATCGACCCGGGCCGCAACGTTCGTCGGCAACTTGTCCGGCTGCTGTTGACGGCGATTGTTCTCGCGTCCGTCGTACTCATCATGTCGTTCATTAAGCAGACCCGAGAGTCGGCGACCGTGTTGGCCGGTTTGTTGGGACTCGTATTCAGTGCGGCCATTACGATTTCGTCGGCGACCTTCATCTCCAATGCGATGGCCGGACTGATGCTGCGGGCCGTGCGAAACTTCCGCGTGGGCGATTATGTCCGCGTGGGTGATCACTTTGGCCGGGTCTCCGAACGCGGCTTGTTCCACGTCGAATTACAAACCGAAGATCGCGATCTTGCGACTTTGCCCAACTTGTATCTGGTTTCCAAACCAGTGACCGTCGTGCGTGCGTCGGGTACGATCGTATCGACAACCGTTTCTCTGGTATACGACGAGTCGCATGTCAAAGTCGAGGCGGCGCTACAAGAGGCGGCAATCGCTGCGGCACTCGAAGAGCCGTTCGTTTACATCCTGGAACTGGGCGACTATTCGATTACCTACCGAATCGCCGGCTTCCTGCCGGAAGTCAAACGCCTGCTCAGCGCGCGTTCTCGTCTGCGCACATGCGTGCTCGATGCGCTGCACGCCGCGGATGTCGAAATCGTTTCCCCAATGTTCATGAATCAACGACAGCTCTCACAGACAGCAGTTGCCCCTGCCTCGAAAGTCGTGTCGGCGACGACGGTCTCAAGTGAGGAGGCAACGCCGGAAGACATCATGTTCGACAAGGCAGAACGCGCTGAACAACTTGAGTCGCACGGCAAGCTGATCGAGGACATCGCCAATCTCGAGAATCAACTTGCAGCCACCGACGAGGCGACGCGCAAACAACTGGAATCGACACTCAAGCAACTCCGCGGGCAACGCGATGCCGTCGATCAAAGTCTGGCCGATTCTGTTCCACAGGAAGACGAGCGAGAATAATGCGGTCAGCCCACCATGATGAGCCGACCGTCAACTCTCTGCAAACGACCTCTCAGTTCTTTCGCACGTACGCGTAGTACGCTCCATAGACTGTTCCGTCTTCCGTAATGAAGCGAGCCGACAGCCGCGTCCGTCCGGCTTTCAACGGCAGCTTGAAAGTCACATCGTGTGTGCCGGGACTGATCGAATCGGATACCACCTTCTGGCCGCCGATTTCGATTTCGGCCTTGACGATGCGCAACGCCTTGCCGGGGCGCGCCCGGTACGGTTTCACGCCTGGTACATCGGCTCCCGGTTTCAAAGCCGCATCGAGTGTCTTTTCCGTTTCCTTCGCCCAGCGTCGGATCTCAATTTCGTATTCGCCGTCTGCGACAACCTTGACGTTCCAGAACCCGGTGTTCTTGGCGCCGTTTAGCGCGCTGCGAACGTGAGCCTGATTCCACGGCGTTGAACCGGTCGTGATCCAGTCGTGACAGGTAAGCGTCGTCGGGTTCTGGGCGGGATGTCCGAGATAAATGGCCGCATCCTGTTTGAACGTCGGCAGCAGTTCCGCCCACCAAGCATCGTAGAAGTCTGTCAGCCGCCCAACAACTTTGGGGTGAGCACCGGCGACGTCCTTTTTCTGACCGGGATCGGCATTCATGTCAAACAATTGTTTGCCGTTGATTAACCGCCAGCGTGAGGTCATCACCGAACTCTTTCGCCATTTAATCGGGTCTTTTACACGCTGCGAATCAGTCACCAGAATGCGATCCGGCCACGATTCCAACTCCACATTATGCAGCAGCGTGGCGATGCTGCGGCCATCGAACTTGACGTTCTTGGGGGCCTCGATGTCACACAAATCAATTAACGTCGGCACAACATCCACGTGCGCCGTAATCGGCTCGACGTCTCGACCGCCGGTGAGTCCGCCTTTCGGCCAATGGATGAAAAACGGCACCCGGTGTCCGCCATCAAATTCGCTGCCCTTCTTCCCCCGCATGCCGGCATTGAAAACGCGGTCGCCGCTCGATGTGCCGTTGTCGGTGGTAAAAATGAAGATAGTGTTTTCAGTGAGGCCTTCGTCATCGAGGAACTTGCGAAGTGCGCCGACGTTGTGATCGATGTTGGCAATCATTCCGAAGAAGTTCTTCACACCGACGTTGAGCTTGCCGTACGGTTTGCTGAATTCCTCCGGCGAATGCATCGGCCCGTGCGGAGCGTTTGTGACAATGTACGTGAAGAACGGTTTCCCAGCTTCTTTTTGCGTTTTGATGAACTTTTTGGCGTAGTCGAAAAAGACGTCGCTGCAGAATCCCTTCACCGGTTCCGGCTTTGAGTTGTGAAAGTAACTGCCGTCGAAGTACGCGTTGTCCCAGTAATCGGGAGTTTGACCGACACCGCCGCCACCGTGCCGTAGTACCTCGGTGAAGCCGCGGTCTTCGGGGCGAAACGGGTAATTGTCGCCCAGATGCCACTTGCCGAACATGCCGGTTGCGTAACCGCCATCTTTGAAGATTTGCCCGACTGTGACTTCATTTTCGCGGAGCATCGAACGGCCCATAATCGTGTGCCAGACGCCGGTCCGGTTCGTCCAGTGTCCGGTCAATAGCGCGCTGCGTGTCGGCGAACACGTCGGCGAAACGTGGTAATCCTTCAGGCGAACCGACTCGCCGTACAGTCGATCGATATTTGGCGTTTTGAGAACCGGGTTTCCATGACAGCCGAGATCACCGTATCCCTGGTCATCGGTCATAACGAGAACGACGTTTGGTCTTGCAGCCAACGCCACGTGGTATGTTGAGGCCAGCACGATGACGGCCAGCAGAATGTTTTTCATGGGGAAGTTTCCTCGTGGAAAAGAATCGTATCTGTTCGATCTCGGCATGTTTGATCTGGTGATGATAGTACGGAAATACCGACGGGATAAGAACTGTCTTGTCCTTATTTACCTGCGACCCGACCTGCGCAACCGCAAAGAAGTCAGGCAATTCACAATTCAATAGTCGAAAGCGGGCTGCCCGACGAGTATTATTGGGGATAGCCGGTTCGTAACGAAAGCGTGAAAGCCAGGCCGTCGAATGCCGCACGCTTGCGAGCCGCCACGTAGTCGCTCCGCATTGGACGTCTGACTTATGGAATTGCAAATCGCCGACGTTGCCTGGCTGGTTGTGTGCGCAGCGCTGGTCTTCGTAATGCAGGCAGGGTTCTTGTGTCTCGAATCCGGTTTGACTCGCTCGAAGAACAGTATCAACGTCGCGCTGAAGAACGTTGCCGACTTTGGAATCTCAGTGGTTCTCTTCTGGGGAATTGGGTTCGGCTTGATGTTCGGCGCGTCGCAATACGGGTTGCTTGGTACGACACACTTCTTTGTCTCATTCAATGGTGGTGAGCAATCTCTGGCAGCCTTCTTTCTGTTTCAGGCCATGTTTTGTGGAACGGCGACGACGATTGTCTCGGGAGCTGTCGCCGAACGGATGCGATTTTCCGGCTATCTGGTTGTTGTCGTCTTGTTGTCGGTTTTTGTCTACACACTCTTTGGTCACTGGGCATGGGGAGGCGTTTTCAACGGACGAGAAGGGTGGCTGGAGCAGCGCGGGTTTGTTGATTTCGCCGGCTCCACCGTCGTCCACAGTGTCGGTGGATGGGTGGCGTTGGCGGCAGTGTTAGTCATTGGTCCCCGTCGAGGCAGATTCAGCGCTGACGGCACGCCTCGGAGATTCGGACGACAGAACATCCCCATGGCGAGTCTCGGAGTGCTGTTGCTGTGGATTGGATGGTTTGGCTTCAACGGCGGCAGCACGTTCCGCATGAACGATCAAGTGCCTTCCATCATCGCGAACACAACACTTGGTGGAGCCGCCGGAATGGTCACTGCCTTAGCTCTTGCCTGGTGGAAATGCGGTCGTCCCGATGCGAATGCCGTATTGAACGGCGCTTTGGCCGGGCTGGTTGCAGTCACGGCGAATTGCAATGCAATCGAAGCCCCGGCTGCAATCCTGATCGGTGGCATTGGCGGGGCGGTCATGTTGATGACCGCATCATTGCTGGAACGGGTTCAAATCGATGATGTTGTGGGCGCGATTCCCGTACACGTAGGTGCCGGTGTGTGGGGGACGATTGCCGTCGCATTATTTTCAGACCTGAACTCTCTCGGCACAGGTCTTACGCGATCTGCTCAATTCGGATCCCAATTGCTCGGCATTGCCGTCTGCTGCTGTTGGGCATTCGGAGTCTCCTATGCCGTCTTGAAATTGATCGACCGCTGGTTCCCCTTACGAGTTTCGGCTGAAGACGAAGAGAAGGGGCTGAATGTTGCCGAACATGGGGAATCGACCGAATTGTTCGACCTGTTGACCACCATGAATATTCAAACCAGAACCGGCGATTGGAATCTGCGCGTTCCCGTCGAGCCGTTCACCGAGGTCGGCGAGATTGCCGTGATGTACAATCAGGTGCTGGAATCGCTAAGTCGCGCTTCAGAGGAAAAGCAAAAGTACGCCGAGAAGCTGGAGCGTTCCAACCAGGACTTGACAGATTTCGCGTTCATTGCCTCACACGATCTGCATGCACCGCTGCGACGAGTACGAAGTTTCTGCAGCCTGCTACAGCAACGATATCGCGAGACGCTCGACGATGAAGCCAAGGAGTTCATGGACATCATCGTCAGCGAAGCCGACTCGATGCAGAATCTCATCGACGACCTATTGAACTTTTCTCGCGTGACATCGCACGGCAAACCGATCGAGAGTACCGACAGCGCGATGGTGTTCGATGGCACGCTGCGGCGGCTGCACGCAACCATTCTGGAAAGCGAAGCCCAAATCACTCACGGGCCGTTACCCACCGTTCTTGCCGACACCACACAACTGGGGCAGCTATTTCAAAACCTGTTGAGCAACGCGATCAAGTATTGTCGCAAGCAGCCAAGAGTTCACGTTTCAGCAACCAGTCAAAACGGCGAGATCGTGTTTTCGGTCCGCGACAACGGAATCGGCGTTCCCCCCGAACATGCTGACGACATTTTCTTCATGCTCAAGCGGTTGCATAGCGCCGACGAATATCCGGGAACCGGTGTAGGGCTTGCCATCTGTAAACGAATCGTCGAGCGGCACGGCGGCCGCATCTGGGTCGATTCACTTCACGAACAGGGAAGCGAGTTCTTCTTCACGCTGCCGATTGTTGAGTGACTGAACTTCTCTGGGCGTATTGACGGACGGGCGGCCATTCACTTCCGGCCAAGATCGTTGTCGCGGACGGCTTTCATCTTTGCGGCGAACTTTGCCTTGAACGCATCGACGACCGGCTTGAATCTCGGCAGGCCAGCGAGATTGGTGTATTGCTTGGGGTCGTCCTTCATGTCGAACAATTCAATGCCGCGGGCAGCATTCTCGCCGTATTGAATGTAGGCCCAGCGGTCTTCTCGCAGCAGGAATCCGCGGCCGTTCACGCAGAAGGCTGCGTCGCGAACCGCGCGAGTCGGGTCGTCGAGCATTGCCGAAATGTTCTTGCCCTGCAGACGAGCCGGGACTTCCAGTCCACACAAACTGCTGATGGTGGGATACAGATCGAGCAGTTCGGCGAATGAATGACAGACGGCGGGCTGTTTTCCCGGTACGCTGATGATGAGCGGGACAGCAGCCGACTCATCGTGCAGGCTAACCTTGGCCCAGAAATCGTGTTCGCCGAGATGGTAGCCGTGGTCGCTGGTGAAGATGACAATCGTCTTGTCGTCGAGGTTGGCTTCCTTGAGTGCCGTCAACACTTTGCCGACTTGTGCGTCCATGTAGGCCACCGAGGCATAGTATCCACCGACGGCCTTTTTTTGCCTCCTCACGTCCATCTTCATGTTCAGGCTGGTCTTGTAATTGATGCCGGCACGGGGAATGTCGTCCCAATCTCCCGCGACTTTTTCGGGTAGCAGCATCCGGTTGTATGGCAGGAACGATTTGTAGTAAGACTTCGGCGCGACAAACGGCACGTGCGGCCGAACAAAACCAACGCCAAGAAAGAACGTCTCGTCTCTGTGACGTTGAATCAACTCGCACGCCTTGGCGGCCGTCTTGCCGTCGGAATGAACGAGGTCGTCGCCATCGGCTTCGACGACAACAAATGTGTTGCCGCCGACGACCGGCTTCTTTCCATCGGGATTGCCTTCCAGCGTCTCACCAATTCCCGGTGCTTTCCATTCCGGCCCCTGACTGTTGAATTTCTCGGTCCACGATGCAGGATCGTCGGCGCCGTCGGTTCCCTTTTCGATTCCTCTCGGCACGCCCATGTGGAAAATCTTGCTGACCCGCGCGGTGTAATAGCCGGCATTCTTGAAATGCTGCGACCAGGTTTCGCGATCGCCGATTGCCTTCCTCGGGCTGATGTATCCCAGCAAGCCGGTCGCATGCGGATAATAGCCCGACATGAACGACGCCCGCGACGGCCCACAATACGTTCCCTGACAATAGGCCCGTGTGAAACGCGTTCCCCGAGCAGCCAGTCGGTCGATGTTGGGAGTGCTGCAGACCTTGTTCCCGTAGCAGGACAAAGCCGTCGCCGTCAGATCATCCGAGATGATAAACAGCACATTGTATTTCGACTTGGCCGGCGGCGTCTCGGCAGAGGCGGACGATAGTCCGGCTGTCAGAAAGAGGATCGCAATGGAGAATCGGATTTTCATATTGTGAACTCGCCGCGCAAATTGGTGTTTCGTTAGTTTGTCTACAGGAAATTCACAGACAAGAACCATACGTGGATCTCATGACACTGCCATGAGATGATGCCAAACCCTTGTCGCGACATCTCAGTGACTACTTGCCCTTCTTCTTGGCTTTCCCGTTTCCACTCGGTGCAAATCCCTTACTGGTGTCCTTGCGGAAGTTGAGCGATTTGACATTTTTTCCGGCCGGAGCCAGCGCGCGACCTTTGAGACGGTCCACATTTTCAGCAAGCTGAAACCACTCTTTCGCCATCTTCGCAACGCGCTGCGGATGTTGCCCCGAAAGATCGTGCAGTTCCGTTCGGTCGTCATCTAAGTTGTAGAGTTCCCACTTGCCCAACTTGGCAGAGACGAGTTTCCACGGACCTTGCCGCAGGGCGCGATCGGTGCCGAAATGAAAGTAAAGCGACTCGTGCGGCTGTCGCTGTTTCCCCTGAAATATTGGCAGCAACGATTTGCCCTGCAACGGATCGATGCGGCGGTCGCCAATCTGTTTCGGGTATTTCGCATCGGCGAGATCGACGAAGGTGGCCATGAAGTCGATGAGATGACCCGGTTGGTCGGTGATCGAACCGGGTTCGGTCTTGAGGTGGTCGGGCCAGTGGACGATTAAAGGCGAAGAGATGCCGCCCTCGTGCTGGTTCTGTTTGTAAAGACGAAATGGCGTGTTGCCGGCATGCGCCCAGCTGGCATCGTAAGTCCAGTACGATTTCGGGTCCCACGGTTTCAGATAACGCCCTCGTGTCCGTTCAAAAGGACAAGCACCGTTGTCCGAACAGAAGAGAATCAATGTGTCGTCGTAGAGACCTTTTTTCTTGAGGAAGTCCACCAGCCGGCCGACGTTCTGGTCGAGCAAGTCGACCATTGCCGCAAACACTTCCATGCGGTCGGCCTCCCACTGGCGGTCCTTTTCGCTGAGACTGTTCCACGCGGGAATGTGATCAGGGCGCGGACTGAGCTCCCACTTCGCCGGCAGCAAACCCGATTTGATTTGGCGACGGTGTCGTTCTTCACGAAGCTTATCCCACCCGCCGTCGTAACGTCCGTCGTATTTGCGAACCGCACTCTCGGGAGCCTGAAGCGGGTAATGCGGCGCGTTGAAGGCCGTGTACAGCAGAAACGGATCCTCTCCCCTGGTGGCTTCTTCGAGAAATTGCAGTGCGAAGTCGGCAATGGCATGCGTTGTGTAGAACGGGCGTCCGTTGAGAGTCTTGGGAACTTTCCACTTCTCCCCGTTGAGCCGAAAGGTGTCGTCGCCGGTAAAAAAGTTGGTCGCACCGGAAAGATGTCCAAAGTAGCGGTCAAACCCGAATTCGGTCGATTGTTGATTGAGGTGCCATTTGCCAGACATGGCTGTGAAGTACCCTGCACTGGCCAACACTTCGGCGATAGTGGCCCCGCGATTGAGTCGCGCGCTTCCCGCCTGATCGCAATAGAGTCCCGTCAGCAACGAAACCCGCGACGAATGGCATTTGGCCGTGTTATAGAATTGCGAGAAACGCAATCCGCCGGCCGCCAGCGCATCGAGATTCGGCGTCTCGATTTCCGAGCCGTAACACCCCAAGTCTGCGAAGCCAAGATCATCGGCCATAATGAGGACGATGTTGGGACGCTCGCCTGCTTTGGCAGACGCGAGAAATGTCTGTGCCAATATGAGGGCGATTACCGTGACGATGCTCTTCAACATGAGTGATTTCCTCAACACCTGTATGCCAGAAACTGTTCATTCGCACGTGTGTTCTGTCGGCGTGCATCCATTCTATTCGATTTTCCGTTTAATTTCCCATTCGCGGTACAGTGGCAGCGGCAACTGAGTGGTTTGAAGTTTTAAAAAGCGGCAGTCGCGACCGGTTTTCGCATTCCCACAATCGAAGGAACCGCTCGACCGCTTGCAATGGAACAACATGGCAGCGTGAGTGGGGCGGACACACGTTACAGCAACATTCTCGCTCAAGATACCAGTAATTCGCCATCGACGCGGCTTCATCGTCTCTCTCCGGATACGTCAAAGAGGCAGCTTGCGAAGGTTTTCAATTCGCCCGATGGCTGCTACGATTCCGAAGGAGAGCCGGGACCGGGCGGCTCGTTTACGGAGAGAATCGCTTGGCTCCGAAAACAGACGCTCATGCCAGCGTCTCGCGGAATCATTCGCGGCAGCACAACGCAAAGGAGTCTTCGATGGAACGTCGATTTGCAGTGGTTGGTTTGGGATTGGCGGCACTTGCCCTGGTGACTGCTCAGCCGGCAGCGGCGCAGAATGAAGAGGCTCCCGCGCCGAAGAAAATCACCACGGTGGAGGGAATCACCGAGTACCGGCTCGAAAACGGCCTCAAGGTGTTGCTGTTTCCCGATGCTTCCAATCCCAGCGTGACCGTCAATCTGACGGTGTTCGTCGGCTCGCGGCACGAAGGTTACGGCGAAGCCGGGATGGCGCATTTGCTTGAGCACATGCTCTTCAAAGGAACGCCCGACCAACCGTCGATTCCCAAGGCGCTCACCGCGCACGGGGCCGTCTTCAATGGCACAACGTGGCTCGACCGCACCAACTACTATGAAACGCTGCCGGCCAAGGGCGAGAATCTGAAGTTCTCGCTGGAATTGGAAGCCGACCGAATGGTCAACAGTTCCATCAAGGCGGAAGACCTCGCCTCGGAGATGTCGGTCGTTCGCAATGAATTCGAGCGCGGTGAAAACAACGCGCTTTACGTGTTGAACCAACGGATGATGGCCGTCGCTTACGAGTGGCACAACTACGGCAAATCAACCATCGGCAACCGTGCCGACATCGAACGCGTTCCGGTTGAAAACCTGCGTGCATTTTATCGCAATTATTATCAGCCCGATAACGCCATGCTGGTTGTCGCCGGAAAGTTCGATCCGGACAATGCGATGACGCTGATTACCGAGAACTTCGGCAAGATCCCTCGTCCGAAACGGAAACTGAAAAACACCTACACCGAAGAGCCCGCACAGGACGGTCAGCGGCTCGTCACGCTTCGCCGCGTCGGCGATTCGGCCGCGGTCGGTGTTGTGTACCATATCCCTGCCGGTCCTCACCCCGACTTCTCAGCCGTCACCGTGCTGGAGAACATTCTCACTGCCAAGCCCGCCGGGCGGTTGTACAAATCACTGGTCGAGTCGAAGAAGGCCGCTGCCGTGTTCGGTACAGCGATCGCGCTGCACGATCCCGGTGTGCTGCGAATTATGGCACAGGTCACAAAAGGAAACGAGCCGCAGGTTGTTCTCGACACCATGCAGGACAGTTTGTTGCTGGTCGGTAAAAAGGGCGTTACCGACGAGGAGGTCGAACGGTCGAAACGACAACTTTTGACATATTTCGAGCAGTCGGTCGCCGATAGTCGCCAGGTCGCCATCCAACTGAGCGAATGGGCCGCCCAAGGCGACTGGCGATTGCTTTTTCTGTACCGCGACAACATCGAAAAGGTGACCACTGAAAACGTCAATCTGGCGGCAGCCAAATACTTGCGTTCAAACAATAGCACCGTTGGCATGTTCATTCCGACAGAAAAGGCCGACCGAACCACGATTCCGCCGACACCGGATTTGGCCGGCATTATCGGCGATTACAAGGGACGTAAGGCGGCCGCCGTCGGTGAAGCATTTGACGTCTCACCCGCAAATATCGATCGCCGCACGAAGCACGTCGCACTGCCCTCGGGAATTCACGCCGCGCTGCTCGAAAAGAAAACACGTGGTGGTATCGTCCAGGTTCGGCTGACGTTACGGTACGGCGACGAGCAAAATCTGCAGAACCTTGCGACGGCATGTGAGTTTCTGCCGGTCGTGATGGCCCGCGGCACCAAGAAATACAACCGCCAGCAACTGCAGGATGAATTCGACAAATATCAAACCCGCCTCAGCCCCAGCGGCGATGCCGGCAAGATGACATTCTCCCTGCAAGTGAAACGTAAGAACCTCATCCCCGTGTTGAAACTGCTGGCCGAAGTGCTCCGCAACCCAACGCTGCCCGCAGAGGAACTGGATGTTCTCAAAAGCGCGCAAGTGTCCTCGATCGAACAGAAACTTACCGACCCTCAAACACTTGCTTCGGTCACCGTGCGCCGCACGCTCAATAATTATCCCCAAAACGATCCACGGTACGTTCCCACCAACAAAGAAGGCATTGACCGCGTGAAGCAGGTTGACCGCAAATTGCTCAAGCGGTTGTACGATCAGTATGTCGGTTCCAACCACGGCCAACTGACGATTGTCGGCGATTTCGACGCTGACGAAACCCTGGGCCTGCTTGATGACGTGTTTGCCGACTGGAAGTCGACGCAATCGTATGACAGGCTGAAACGGCTGAACTCCAAGATCAAAGGGGGCGTTACAACAATTGATACGCCCGACAAGGAAAGCGCGTTTTACTTCGCCGCCACCGCGTTTCCGCTGCGGGACGACCACCCCGATTATCCCGCGCTGGTTATCGGCAATTTCATTCTCGGCGGAGGTTCGCTGTCGTCGCGGTTAGCCGACCGCGTTCGGCAGAAAGACGGCTTGTCGTATGGCATTGGTTCTGGCCTGCAGACGATGTCGCTCGACCACCGCACCGCGTTCTATATCTACGCCAGTTGCAAGCCGGAGAACATGCCCAAGCTGCAAACCGCGGTCCGGCAGGAAATTGATCGGTTGCTCAAAGACGGTGTGACCGAAAAGGAACTCGACATCGCCAAACGCGGATACATCCAGCGTCAACAGGTCTCCCGCACCAACGATGCACAACTGGCCGCGCTGCTGGAAGCCAACATGCTGGCCGACCGCGACATGTCTTTCACTGCTGCGATCGAACGGAAGATCGGCCAACTCACGGCAAAACAGGTTGCTGAGGCGATGAGAAAGCACATCAAACCCAATGGTTTGTTCATCGTTGAAGCCGGTGACTTCTCGAAGAAGCCCGCGACGAAGGCCGGTGCCGCCCCGCCAAAGACCCCGAAGAAATAGCAGCCGTTCCAATTCACTTGTCGGGTGCCAGCGCTGGGGCTCCCGCACGTAGGAGCCTGAAGCGCAAGCGAAGGAGCTTGCTGGCGCCGCCCTGGAATCATTCTTCGCTTGCGCTTCAGGCTCCTATCTCTTAGCAAATGTGACCGTGGACTGTTCCAATGGTAGTGTTCGCCCGATTTGCATGCAGGAATAACCGCCCGTGCCGCTCAGCCTCGATCAGTTTGTGCAACAACTGACCGACTCCGGTCTGATGAGCGCCGAGGATATCGCGGCCTTTTCCGCTGGCCTCTCCGAACAGCCTGCAGGCGCCGAAGGTCTCGCCCGGGAGTTGATCGATGCCGACAGGCTTACTCCCTTTCAGGCCAAACTCGTTTGGCAGGGCAAGGCCGGAGGGTTGATCATTGGTAGCGAGGCCGACCTGCTTCAGATTGTTTTTGCAGGTTGAGCGACGGGCCGCCTCGCGCGCCTGCTGCACAGCCGGCAACAAGAGTGCAATAAGAATGGCAATGATCGCGATGACGACCAACAATTCAATCAGCGTGAAACCACGTGATCGAACTCTGCGTGGAATGTGAGACAAAGATATTGAGTCGCTCCTTAAATTCCTCCGGCTCGGTTTCCGAAACGCGCGGAACCCTGCAATGAAGATCGAAGAAATGGACAAGCGAGACGCCACTTATCCAGAGTAGGGAAGCGAAAAAGGTGGGTAGGCAACCCGAAAAAGGGGAAGTAGAGCGGTTTTCTTGGGGGGGGACGGAGTGCATTACACCACAACAATAGCCCTAATCAACTACGTGTTAGACAGTAGGTGCTCGTTATTCCGTTTCTAAGAATTGCGACCCGCCAGTGTCAACTTCCCTACACGCCAATTATGCAACCCGCAACAAAAGCGTGACACATACGGTAGTTCGCCTGAGAGGCATCGCTGAAGACACCATCAACGATGCAGTCGGAGTGGCCGCAATAATTTGGTCACCTGGTAGTGCGCATCGGCCAACAGAGCGGTGAATTCCTGCGTCGCGCCGGAAATCCAGCGGACGGTCACATTGGCGATTTCTGTTTCCGCACCAAGCCCAAACGTCAAACGACGTTCATTACTGCTTTGGTAGCCATCGCAGGCAGTCAATTGGCGGACAATCTTTCGACCGCCTTGCGTTGTCAGCGTAACCACAGTGCCGATGCCATCCCGGTGACAATCTCGCTCGCCCAAGCGAAATGTGACAAAATGTCCTGCGTCGTCAGTTGTCTTGGTGAGAAGCGCCGCAGGTGCATCGAGCGAGATGATGCAGACGTCGTCTTTCCCGTCGCGATTCCAGTCCAACCGCGCCATCGAGCGGCCGATCGACTTCTTGTGAAAAGATGGCCCCAACGATTCTGCGGAGAGTTCTTGAAACGACCTACCCTGAAGATTGCGGTAATACTGCGGCGGCATGACATCCGGCTCTCCGGTGGCCGCCGTCTGATCGACATGACCGTTGGTGAGAACAATGTCGGGCCAGCCATCCAGTTCTCCATCGATAAACTGGGTGCCAAATCCCAGCATGGAATAGCTGCTGTTCGTCAGATTGAAAGACCGCGAGCGGTCGGTAAAGATTTCTCCGCCGCGGTTGAGGTAAAGCGTGTTGTAGTCGGCAAAGAAATTCGTGACGAACAGGTCGATACGACCATCGCCGTCAGCATCGGCGGCGGCGATCCCCATGCAGGCCTGCGTTTCACCCCCGTCGTTAATTGCCAAACCGGATGTCAAGCCGGTTTCCGTAAAGCGAGGCAACCCTTGGGGCGTCGGCGTCTGGTTGACGAAGTAAAAATTCGGCGCAGTGTCGTTTCCAATGAACAAGTTCAATTTGCCGCTGCCGTCGAAGTCAGCCGCAACGACTCCCAGCCCCTTTCCTTCGGAGACAACGATGCCGGCGTTCTGCGTCGCTTCGCTGTAGGTCCCGTCTCCCCGGTTCACATAGAGGCGATCCTGTTCGGCCGGAAACAGCGTAGGCGCACACGTGAGCGGATGACCGTTTCGTTTGCAATCTCTCTCAAAGACAGCATCTTTTTCGAGATAATTTACTACGTACAGGTCGGGCAACCCGTCTCCGTTCAGGTCGGTGAGCAGGCAACTCATCGACCATTCGTTACCGCCGGTGCGGGTCGCCGCGGTCATCTCGTTGAACGTTCCATCGCCGTTGTTCTCATAAAACCGATTGCCGTCCAGGTTGGCGACGTACAGGTCGGGATAGCCATCGTTGTTGTGGTCGCCTACGGTCACGCCCTGCGAGAATCGGTCGTCTCCCAACCCTGCAGAAAACGTGACGTCGTCGAATCGACCATCACCTCGGTTTCGGAATAACCGATCGTGATAGCCGGGCCGAGGTTTATTCAGGCCGATCGCGTCATCGGGCAACGGGCATCCGTTGGCGAAGTAGAGGTCGGGCAGTCCGTCGCGGTCGAAATCGAGGACGGCCACACCGCCGCCGGTCGTCTCAAAAATGTGGTTCAGCCCCACCTTCGGGTCCATTGAGTTGAAGTACTGGTAGTTCAAGCCAGCGACCGTCGCCTCGTCGCGGAAATGGACATTCGCAAGAAGAACATCGGATGACTGCCGACTTCCCTGATTCCCTCCGCTTGTCTTCCAATCGGGCAGCGGGAACTCGGACAAATCGAACGCGAATGACGGGTTGGCTGAATTTGGCACAAGTTGGTCGTCGCGCTGAATGTTCCAACTCAACCTCTTCAGAGCATCGGTGACCCAGTCCGCCTCAATTTCTGCCCGCTGCGACATATGGCACCAGGCTGCCGCTTCCCATTTTCTGCCGAGCGACTCCAAAATGAAAACGAGTTGTCGCAGCAAGTGTTGGTTGGGACCGCCCTGTAGGTCGTTGATCAAATACTCTGACTTCGAAAGTTTGCTGCTGCGTTTTGCAAACAGTTCTGCATCTTTCCGGCGTTTCAATGCCACAAACAATTGCGACAACTGATAATTCGACTGCAAATGGTTGGGATTCCTGCGGACAGCCTCCAGAAAACAACGAACGGCAGCACGGTTTTGACCCACTTCGCGCGCCCACATGCCACGACAGTACCAAACGGACGGAAACTCGTTGACTCTGGGCGGAAGCTGTGAATTCCAGTCCGGCCGTCGGATCGGCCATCCGCACCGAAGATTCGCCGGCCATCACAAGTGCTTCGGGTGAATCGAGTTGCTCACGCAGCGCATCTTTTGCGAGCTTGAGCGCGTCACCAAAACGCTGATCGTCCCAAGCGATCGCGGCGACATGGATGAGGCGGTCGTGACGAGACTGCAACACGAGGGGAGAGATTGCGAACGCCACTCCCAACAGGATCGTGACCCCAACGAACTGATGAGCGCGGCTACCCGACCGAGAAATTGATGGTTCAGCCATAATCGATTCGCCGTCGATGAGACATTACCCCTTCGAGGGCGAGGACATCCGCTCGGTAAACACGCCCCACACGAGAAGCAAAACGCCCAACCCGACGAGAACATAACTCGCCGGAAACAAAACGCTTCGCGCGAATGTTGCGTGGGGAAAGCCGATCGAATGCGCGTGGGCAAAGGCTTGTTCGCCAGCCAACAACAAAATCGCCCCACTGATCATCCGCATGAGCGGTCTTTCCTACACCCAGAGAAAACTCAAATGATGTTGCGACGTACGAAAACCGCCAACAAGGCACGCGTCGAATCGCTGCGAACGCCGATTCCATCACAGGGAAACGTTACATCGGCGGCGCATCGGCGTCAACGCTCCGGTTGCACGTGCAGAATCAATTGCACGTCGTGGCGAACCTCATTGCTTCATAACCACGGGTGCCGTCTGTTCCTTGGTGGTAATACCCGGTGGGAGTTCCATGATGCGAATGTTGCGGAAGTGGATTTCGGCCCCTTCGGATTCCAGGCAGAGATACCCTTTCTTCACCGATGCGCTGCGAACACCGTTGACGAATTTGCCGTTGACCGACAACTTCACAACGCCATCAACACAGACGACGTCGTAAACATTCCACTGCCCCTTGCCTTTGCAGCGGTTCTCGAACGACTTGCTGCGACTGCCGCGGGGGTTATCGGGAATGGTTTTCAGGCCGTTCGCGCCGAACAGTTCACCGTGCACGTAGGCGATGGGCTGCGGCTTGCCGGTTTTCTTGTCCTTGTGAATGTTCACCCAGTCGAGTTCGAGCATCTGGATTTCCATTCCCTTGGGCAGCCGTCGGCCTTTCGGCACACTGCCTTCGCTCCAGGCAAATACGCCGGAGTTTCCGCCAGCTTCCATGTGTCGCCATTCAATGTGCAGAATGAAATTTTCGTACTGCTTTTCGGTCCGCATCACACCAATTGGGTGTCCGCTGCAAACGAGCAATCCGTCACGGACCGTCCAAGTCGTCTTGGATGTGTTCACATCAACCCAACCAGTCAGATCCTTGCCGTTAAACAGGTCGCGGAATTGCGGGACGTCGCTGGCCTGCGACGAAACGACTCCAGACATCAAGACGACGGCACTGCAAATCAATCCGAAACTGTATTTCTGCATGGTGTTATTCCCGTTCTTCAGGCGACAAGTTGAGTGGTATATGTTCGCTAAGATTACTTGATGATGGATTTCTTCTGTGACAGCAGGAAGGCAATCAGGTCGAGAAATTCCCGTTCGCTAAGGCGTTTCTCGACGTCTTCGGCCATTGTACTCTTTTCCTGTCGGCGAATGGCTTCAATGTCGCGGCGGACGATCTCGATTGTCTTTCCCTCGGTAGTTCCCAGCGTCATCAAGTCGGCGGTTTCGCCCGTTTTTACGCCGGTATGCACTTGGCCGTTTGTCATAACGACGACATACGTTCCATAACTGGGGGCAATCGCGCGACTTGGTTCCAGGATCGATTCGATGAGATGGACCCGCGAGAATCGGCTGCCGACACCGGTCAGGTCGGGACCGATCTTCCCGCCCTTTTCACCCAGCCGATGGCACTTCATACACAACGACTTGTCAACGTTGGCGAAAACTTCCTGTCCGCGACGCACACTGCCGGTTTCCTTCAGTGCAAGTTGCATCAATCGTTCGCGAGCGACGCTGGAACTCTTCTCGCGAAAACGCAATTGAAACCGCGCCGGCCCGGTCGCTGCGCCGATGGCAACGGTGATTCGATGCAGACCGGCATCAACGTGCGTCTCGAAACGTTGGGAATCGGTCGCGAACTTCTGCTGTTCCGACTGTTCGTAGATTTGCTTTCCACCGAGCGAAACCGAAAGTGTTCCGTTGACAGCCCCGAGAAACTGAAGCTCCTGTGGCTGATCGAAAAACACTTCGGTAAAGGCGAGCGGAATCAAGCCAGCGGATGGTATGGCATCGAGTGTGACCGCACCGGATGAGATTGGAAGTGGCTCGCCCGGCGCACCGTCGCTCACACGAGTCCAAGTCAATAGCGAGCCTGTCTGTCCCTGAATCGCGGCAATCGCCATGTTGACCTTCTTCTGCACTTCGGGGTTCCTGGCCGACTTATTGTTCCACGCTGCCAGTGTTTGCAACACACCCCGCAGAATCTCCGTTGATCGATTCTGTTTCGCGACTGCGGTGACTGCATCCAGTTGCAGTGGGCTGCCGAATTCCCGCAGATACGCGAGCGCCGCCAGCTGCGTGAGGGGAAGCTGAAGCGCGGCGACGGCGTCACCTTCGACACCAGCCAACCATCGTGGCCGGCAACAACGCCGTTTGCGCAGTGCAACAGGTTTGGGTTTTCTTTCGGCGACAATCCCAATCCGCTCAGCAGGTCACGGCGTGTGTCGGCCTTTCCGTCGCCGTCTTCATCGCGAAGTGATGTCAGTAAGGGAGAGTGCATGACGTAGACGCTGCCGTCGTGCCAGGTCAAACCCTGAATCGAATTGAAGTCGCCGGCGAACAATGTCGAACGGTCGGCATATCCGTCGCCGTCGGTGTCTTCAACGAGTTTGACTTCGCTGCGGCGCGGGCTGTTGTATCCCAGGCCGCTCATGTAATCCTGTGCGACGAACATACTGCCCGGTTTAGGACCAACGGCGATGACCGAGGGGTATTCAATCAGCGGATCGCAGGCAAACAACGTCGCCTGAAATCCGGCAGGTAGCTGTAGTTTCGGGAAACGTTCTTCGGTTGTGGGACCGATGGCCGATTTGTCCTGCGCAAACATGGCAGGCGGATGAAGTGATAGCAGCGCAGCAGTCACAACAACAACGAGCCAATAACCCGACACCGAAAATCGCATTCCGACCTCCGAATTCGTATGAGTCGTACGAAGAACGACGCGCGGGGCGATGCCCCGCCGTGAAACGAACGGTCGTTTCAGTCGCCTGACGATTGCTGCTTAATGAACTCCAGCGAACGCTCGATGACTTCCGGGATGATTCCCATGTGTCCCTTCGAGGGATAGCGGTGAAACTTGAAGTTCGCATCGGCCTGCTTGAGGGCATCGACCATCAATAGCGCGTTGGCAATTGGCACCGAGCGATCGTTGTCGGAATGCAAAATCAGTAGCGGCTTCGTTTTCTTGCTGATGTGATTGACAGGCGAAGCATACGCGCGGGCTTTGACGAGGTCACCACTTGCCGGCGCCCAGATGTTTCCCCAACTGAGCGTGTTGTTTTCGTAATTGGCCGCCACGCTGATCACGGCCCGCACGTCGTTGCTCGCTTTTTCCCAGCCTCCGGTGCGCGGGAACCTGCCGTCGCCCAATGTTGCAGCCAGCGAGACCATGTGTCCGCCGGCCGACTGGCCGATGAGAAAGATGCGGTCGGTATCGATGTTGTGTTGTTTGGCATGCGCGTGGACGTAGCGGATGGCGCACTGAAAATCCTGATAGCAGGCAGGTGCCGGAGTCGCACCGACGAGCCGATAGTCGATCGACATCGACCAGAATCCAAAGCCGGCCCACTGTTTGACCTTAATGGTCGAACCGTCGCGTTTGTGACCGCCGCGCCAACGGCCGCCGTGAACCGAGATGATAGCCGGCAGTGGCTTGTCCGATTCAGGGTAAGCAACGTCGGCGAGCAACCCCGCGCCATGCACCCGGCCGTACACGAGGTCTTCCTGATAGACAATCTTCGTAGCAGGTTCCTCGTCTTTCTCGTCGGCGGCCAGTGGATCCGTCGATAGTAAAGCGATCAAAGCAATACACGTCACAACCGACAGACGGGCAGCACAGTTGGCAATCACCATGGAAGAGTCCTCGTTCACAACGGGCGCAGGGTTGGTCAATCGATACGATGCCAGCCTACCCGAAAAGGATTGGTCTTGCACACCAACGGCGGCAGTTACGTACGTTGAGGGTGCACCCGGCAAGCAATCCGGCTCAGCGGGAGACGTCGATGAGATACAGGTCGTGGCGGCCGTCTCGCTCGGAGACGACGACGAGTTTTCCCCCATCGGGATGCCAGGACGGATAGTCGTCGCGTTCCGGATGATTGGTGATCCGCTGCAGGCCGCTGCCATCGGTGTTGATGACATAAATTTCGTAGTTGCCGTCGCGACTGCTGGTGAAGGCAATCCGTTTTCCGTCGGGAGAAATCTTCGGGCGGATGTCCTGGAACGGGTTCGTTGTCAAGCGGCGAACGGCAGTGCCGTCGGCGTTCATCAGGTACAGGTCATAGTTTCCATCGCGTGTTGAGCCGAACACGATTTGTTTTCCATCGCGCGAGAAGCAGGGCCAATTGTTAACGCCGCCGCTGTCGGTGAGAGCTTTGCGATCTTTGGCCTGCATGTTGACCGAATAAATCTGCTGGCGGCCGTCTTCCGGGTAACAATACAGTACGCGTTTCATGTCGGGCGAAATGGCCGGACTCCGCAACCCGGAAAACCCGCCCGACGGTTTGATTTCCGCATCGGCGTTCTGTTTGGTGTCGCGTATGACGAGCGCGAGACTGAGGTTGCCGCGACTCTGAACGAAGGCTTCGTACCGCCCGTCCGGAGAAAAGTCCGGCTCGAATTCATTCTTCGAGACGTTGGCATGTAGGGGGGCCGTGGTTTTGTCGGTCAACTCTAGCCGCATCAAACGCAGTTGCACGGGACTTTCGAGCAGGGTGTATACGATCTCCCGCCCGAACTGAATGAAGATCGGATCGCGTTTCAGATGCCCGTCGGTCGTCAGGCGAACTGGGTCAGCGGCTTGAAGAGACGCAAGGCTCGCCAACTGAAGTACTGCGAGGAGTGCGATGTGTCGCAGAGAGTTTCTAGAACAGTTCATCGATGACCCTTCCACCGTCGAGGACTTTCATCTCGGCCCGCTTAGCGGTATCGACACCGGCCAGTTCTGCGATTGTCGTTCCCACCATGAGTGGAGGAATCGGAGCCGCGATGGGGTCTTCGCCGAATTTGTCGCTTGCACCGATCACTCGTCCCGGCTCCACGCCGGCCCCTGCCCATATCGAGAAATAACAGCGCGGCCAATGATCGCGCGACGCCCGTTTGTTGATTCGCGGAGTGCGTCCAAATTCGCCCATCGCCACAACCAGCGTTTCGTCGAGCAGACCGCGTTGTTCCAGATCGTCCAACAGGGCCATGTAGGCGCGGTCAAAAATTGGGCAGTGCCGGTCTTGCAGTAACTCGAAGTTGTAGATGTGCGTGTCCCAGCCGAAATCGCATCCGGGCGACATCGCTTCGACGTACTCGCTCCAATTGACCTGTATATAGGGGACTTGGTTCTCCACCAGTCGTCTTGCCAACAGGCAACTTTGGCCGAAGGTTGTTTGTCCGTAACTCGCTCGCGTTGTGGGCGACTCCTCTGTGAGGTCAAACGCTTTGCGCGACGACGGCGTCGTCAACAATCCATACGCCAATTGATACGTGCGATCCCAATCGGCAAAGCCCGCGTTGTCGAGTGCAACGGGAACGCCGTCCAATTGAGACAGCAGCGACTTGCGATCGGTCACTCGGTTCGGCGTTAACCCATCGAGCAGTTTGAGAGCCGGGATCTCAACGCGGCCAACATCGGAGCAACTGACCAAAAACGGGTCGCTCGTCTTTCCCAGCGTTCCGCCTCCATAACCTTTTATGCGACGGGGCAAATCGCGTGGAATTCCTCGTCCCACATAGAAGAACGGCGGAAGCTGTCCGCGATGGCCGCGCGACTTGGAGACGATCGAGCCGAAGTTTGGTTGCACCGGCTCGGGGAATTCCTTGAAGCCGGTCAACCCAACCGTGCCGGCACCTGGATGTCCACTATCCGACGAAACGTTTGATCGAATCAGCGAGAACCGGTGGCTCTGCTGTGCCATTCGCGGCATCAGCTCGGAAAACTGAACCCCTGGTGTTTTGGTGGCGATGGGCGAGAACGGTCCGCGATACTCGGCGGGGGCTTTCGGTTTTGGGTCGAAGGTGTCGAGATGGCTCGGCGCTCCCCACAGCCACAGAAAGATGACGGACTTCGCCCTTCCCACTTCTGCAGCCAGCACGTCGCTTCCCAGTTCGGAAAGTCCAAGGGCAACGGGTGCCGATGCCCCGATTTTCAGAAAGGAACGTCGCGACAGACCGCTACATGTCTTGGCACGAAAGCTTCCGATGTCCAGCATTCAAACACTCCCGGTCCAGATTCCGCGCGCAAACAGACCACGCGCCCCGCCCTTCTAGAATAGTCTGTTGAGCGAGCGTTGACGATGGCAACAGCGGAGCGACCGGAGGTTTCGTGGAGTGGAGCCGTAGCGAACGGCCCTTCGCGATCCGGGACAAATCGTTCTCACGCCGATGTCAATCGCGATTCAAGCCAGCAGCCCGCACCTCTTGCTAAATCGGCGCACGACACAGACTCGTACTAATCAACCCTGAAGCGGGTAGTTCTACCACCATTTTGTGTCGGCGTTGCAAATATATTTGAGTATTGTCTCGCATAATGGCGAGACGCGGCGGCCAGTTTTGGAGATTACTTCGGCTTCTTTGCGTCTTAACGTCGTCGCGACTGGTGAAAAAGTTCCGGTTACGAGGTTTCGGTTGCTTCTCCGGCGTGAAACAGCGGACGATTGGCCGTCACCGTATGCTTTTGAGGGGTGGTGCCGATTATTCCGGCACGGCCAATGAACCGGAAACTATGGATCGATTCCTTCCGATGAGAAATGAGAGAAACGCCAGTTGACGGGGCGCAATATTCCAATTTTTGGGCGAAGCTGGAAAGGTCCGTACGATGAGGAAAATGAGAAGTCCGCGTGTAATTGTGCCAATCGCAATCATCTGCTTGGCTGCAGGCACTTTGATCAGCGCTCAGCTTTTCTCGTCGGGCGGGAATGAGTTGCTTGCGAGCGGCGAGGCCGCTGAGAGCGATGTGCCGTTCAATCGCTTGCCAATTGCAGGAGAGATTAGCCCTCTACCCGAGGTCGCCTTAGATGATGTGGCAGAGTTGCCGACGAAAGATCAGACATTAGCCGCTGGTCCCGAGAATCCTTTCGAGTTGACGCCGGAAGCGGATGCGGCCCCGATTGCCAACCCGTCGCCGATCTCAAGAGTGACCGATGGTGCTCCTCTACGGACGGCTGCCGCCATCAAAGCGTTGGCAGAAGAGGCTCGCATCGACACAGCGAGGCGACCGCAGCCGCTGGGACGCGCCCATTCATTCGGAACAAAGTCGATGAACCTCACGCTTGATTGGGTAACGCCGGAAAGTATTCTCGTCGGCCAGGAAGGTGATTTTGAACTCGTTCTGCGTAACCGCGGCCGGGTGGCGGTTGATCAGATTACGGTCAGGCAGGTTCTGCCGGCGGGATTTCGTCTTGTCAAAGCGACACCAGCAGCCTTGGAAGCCGGCGACCAACCTTACTGGAAAATTGACAAAATCGAACCGCAGGAAGAAGCCCGCATCTCGATGCGTCTGATTCCCGACAAAGTGGGCAACGCCAACAGCTACGCTCGCGTCAACTTCAGTCTTCCGGTCAGTTCCCGCTTTAGGGTTGTCGAGCCGAAACTCGAATTGATTGCCGAAGCATCGGATACTGTCCTGATTGAAAATCAGATCGTCTATACGCTCACCGTGCAAAACCCCGGCTCCGGCAAAGCAACCAACGTGAGCATTGAGGCCAAGTTTGAAAAGGGTCTTGAACGAGTGGAAAAGGCTTCGATTTACCGCCTGGGTGTTATCAATCCCGGTGAATCGCGATCGATTCAAGTTCACGCCAAGGCAGCCGACCTGGGCAAATACGCCAGTGAGTTCATCGCCACGGCAGACCACGGTCTTCGTGACGAAGCAACCAAGCAAGTCACCGCACTCGGAGCACGACTTGACCTTGTTGTCTCCGGACCCAAATTCCGCTACGTGACCCGACCGGCCGATTACACCGTTCGGATTAAGAATACCGGAACCGCTGCAGCCCAAAACGTGGGACTCCGATGTGCCATTCCCAAGGCCTTCGCCTACCTGGAAGCTGGCCACGGCGGCCGATTCGACAGCACAAACAAAACCGTCAACTGGTTTGTCGGAACGCTCGAAGTGGGCAAAGAGTTCGTAGAAACGTTTAAGCTGCGGGCACAAGAACCGGGCGAATACCCAATCTTCGCTCAAGCCGTCGCCGAACGCGGCCTCAAGGCCAGAGCACAACAATCGACAAAGGTGGACGGCATCGCCGCGATCCTGCTTGAAGTTGTCGATGTTGCCGATCCGGTCGAGGTTGGTGCCGAGACGGTCTACGAAATCCTGGTCACGAACCAGGGAACGGACTTCGCCAGGTCGGTGAATATCAAGGCAACCGTTCCCGAAGGGATGAAAATCATTAGTGCCGACGGACCGACGGGCAACAAAATCGATGGACGCACGATTCACTTCGGCGAACTGTCGAAGCTAGCTCCGCGAGCCGATGCCATCTATCGCCTCAAAGTGCGAGCTTCTAAGGCCGGCGATGCCCGCGTGGAAGTTCAAGTGACAACCGATCGCTTGAAGACGCCTGTCACCGAATTGGAAAGTACGCAAGTCTATAGTGACTAATCGCTTCGTGAGTGCAGCCAGGAACTCTAACGAGTATGACTCCACTCGTCGGTGCGGCCCGGATCGAAAAGACTCCAGCCCACCGACGAGCGGCATTGGAATGCCGAAACTAATCGAGGGAATTCCCGATCATGTATAACTCTTTCTGTACCCTGGCACTTGTCGCCATTGCCGGAGCGGCGGGATGTCAATCGCATCCCAAGCAGTGCCAGCATTGTTCCAACGCAACCATCGGCTCGGCTCACGTTCAGTGTGATCCATCGACCGGTACCTGCCCCAGCCCCTGCGCTCCAATCGCACCGCCCGTGGAGCTGGCCGAAGAAGAACCGATCGTCGAGGAGACGGTCGTTGAGAAACGTCAAGAGCCGGTTGCTCCAGTCAGAGTCGCCGCATTGCCGCAGCCGCCGTTGCCTCGTTCCGGAACCGTCTACGGTCGTGGTGACAACTATGTCTGGCTCGTCGGCAAACTGCGCCGCGTACACGTTCCTGGTGGCGATTGGAAACTTCGCTTCCTTGAGTTAGATCAGATCGACACTCACGGCGGCAGCATGGTACTCGCTCCGGATATTCGTCTCGACGACTTCTCCGACGGCGACTGTGTCTATATCGAGGGGGAGATTCTGGCCAAGCGTCCGAGTCTGTACCTTGCCGGGCCGCTTTATCGCGTTCGCAAGATTCGGACAGTCACTCTCGCCGACCGGCGTCTCGTAGTCCGTACACGACTCGCAAGCAACAAAGACCGTTAAGAAACGATCAGCTTGCGAACTGCTATTTGACGGAGAGCCAAACAAGCTGGCCGTTCGAAGCAATTGAAAATCGACTTGGCCCCACCTGACATTTCGCAGGTGGGGCCTTTCGTTTTGGTCCGGCCAAATCGTGCACAATCATCGTGGGGAGGTGCCGAAATATCGCAGACTTAGAACTCCCTTGGTTCTGAACCCCCAAGTTTTGGTACTGGCTTACGCTTCGGGTGACTATCGATGGAGCCATTCATTGCACATCCACCCAACCTGAGCGATTTCCCAAGTTTTGCAAGAAGTTGAGACGCCCGCACAAACCCACCAGCATCGGTCAATTGGCGGCTATCGGCTGGATTCCATTGTGTCTGTGGCGGAAATTTCGTTACAATTTATTGTAGTAATCCCGCCCGCTTATTGACCGTCCGACAGTCATTGGCGAACCCCCTCACCTTCCTGCCACCAGAACAGACACAATCATGCGATACTCCGTAAGCGGCTCCATCGTTTGGCTGTTGTTGTGCATCCCCACAGTTGCGCTGGCGGAAGACGAACCGACGAAGCAACAAATTGAGTTTTTTGAAAAGAAGATCCGCCCCATACTCGTCGATCATTGTTACGAATGTCATTCGGCCAAGTCCGACGACATCGGCGGCAAACTGCTGCTCGATAGCCGGGATGCCATTCTCAATGGAGGCGACTCCGGGCCGGCAGTGACAATTGACGACCCCGATGACAGCCTGCTGATTCAGGCGATTGAATACCAGGACGGGTTGGAGATGCCCCCCGATGACAAGCTCCCCGACGACGTGATCGCCGACTTCCGCAAATGGATTGAGATGGGTGCGCCCGATCCGCGTCGGCCGAAGAAGGTCAGCGACAAACTCGCACAGCGTGCGGAGACACTGTGGTCGCTGAAGCCGGTCAAGAAGTCTGAGCCACCCAAGGTGAATGATGACGCATGGCCGATCAGTGACATCGATGGTTTTGTCCTCGCACGACTCGAAGCAGCGGGTATGACTCCGGTTGCCGATGCCGACGCGTATACGCTGTGCCGACGGATTCATTTCGACGTCATCGGGCTACCGCCCTCACCTGCTGCCGTCGAAGAATTTGTGAAGAATTACAACGCCGACGCCCAATTGACAATCGACTCTCTCGTCGATCAATTACTCGATTCACCGGAGTTGGGCGCGCCACTGGCTGGATGTCGCGCGCTATGCGGAATCGAACGGCAAAAGCCGCGATGTGCTGTTCCCCCACGCTTGGCGGTATCGCAACTGGACGATTGATGCGTTCAATGCCGACATGCCCTTCAGTCAATTCGTGACCGAACAGATTGCCGGCGATCTGCTCAAAGCTGATTCCACCTCGCGCCGCGATTCGCAGCGAATCGCCACCGGCTTGTTGGCGGTCGGATCGAAACCAATTTCCGGCGGCAATCTGCAGTTCGATCTGATCGATGATCAAATCGATGTCGTCACACGCGGGTTTCTGGGAATGACGGCCAGTTGTGCGCGATGCCACGACCACAAGTTCGATCCCATTCCAACTGCCGACTACTACGCACTCGCGGGAATCTTCAACAGCACCAAGACATTGTACGGCGGCGGCTTGAAACGACCGAAGAAGGCAAGCGATGCGGCGAAAGTGTGGATGGTTCTCGGCGACGATTCAAAGCAGAAACTAAAACGCGCCGAGGAACTGCGGAAGGAGATCGCCAAGGTACAAAAACAGCGAACTCCTGCGCAGAAGAAGCTCCGAAACCTGCAGCGAGCGAAGAAGAACGCCAAAGCGATCGCGGCAGCCAAACAGAAGTTCGACGAATTGGATTCTCAGTTAAAAACGCTTCAAGAACAACAGAAGCAATTCAAACTGCAATTCGCAATGGGCGTGACCGACGCACCGAAGACAGCTGACATTGCCGTTCTGATTCGCGGTGACAGCAAGAGCCGTGGCGACGTTGTGCCGCGCGGATTTCTGTCATTCGTATCTTTTGACGGTGCGCCCAACGTGGACCCGAAGCAAAGCGGACGATTGCAGTTGGCAGAGTGGATCACCCATGCCGACAATCCGCTCACCGCACGAGTCGCCGTCAACCGTATCTGGCAGCACCTGTTCGGCCGCGGCATCGTCGAAACGGTCGATAACTTCGGCGTCAACGGCAGCCCCCCCTCGCATCCGCAACTGTTGGATTGGCTGTCGAACCGGTTTGTCGAAAACGGAGGTTCCACGAAGAAACTGATTCGCGAGGTGATTCGCTCGCGGACATATCGACTATCGACCGCGTATGACGAGAAAGCGTACGCAATCGATCCTGAAGACCGATTGCTCTGGCGGGCCAATCGTCGCCGGCTGGAAGCAGAAGCGATTCGCGATGGACTGCTCTCATCGGCAGGGAAACTCGATTTGTCACGGCCGGAAACATCCGTCGTCGCGCGAATTGGAGACGGAGAAGTTGGACGCGGCATCAACAAGAAGCCGCTCAAGGAACGGTTCTATCGCCGTGGAGTCTACCTGCCGATTCTCCGCACGGCGATGATCGATATTTTGAAGACGTTCGACTTCCCCGACCCGTCAAACTTGCAGGGCCGACGGGACGTAACCAACGTGCCGACACAGTCACTGTTTTTAATGAATAACCCGTTGGTGATCGAGATGTCCGAATCGCTGGCGGGCAAGGCGATGCAGACCGATGGCGATGACCGAAAACGGATTGCGTATGTCTTCTTGAGTTGTTTCGGACGTCAGCCAACTGATAAGGAGCTCCAGCAGTCGGCTGATTTCTTGAAGTCCGCAGTTGACGAGGGGATCACAGGCGAAGCCGTCGAAAAACAACAACTGGAAGCATGGACCAGTTTCTGCCAGTCGCTGTTCGCGGCGGCGGAGTTTCGGTATTTGAACTGAACTCACATAACATAGATGATAATATCGCACGGCCTGCGTGCATTCTTTTGATTGCGGCGGACGAGCCGCCGGGAATGAATAATATGGACGGCATGATCTCTCGACGCCAGATGCTGACGACTTCAACATGCGGTATCGGCATGTTGGCCTTGGCCGATCTGTGCCAGGCGAACGGGGCAAAGAGCGCTAGTCGGTTGTCGTCGAAGTCACCGCACTTCCCGACGCGCGCAAAACGGTTGATTTTTCTGCACATGCGCGGCGGGCCGGCGCACATGGATACCTTCGAGTACAAGCCGGAACTCAACAAGCAGGATGGGAAGCCGGGGAGAAGCAAGAACCGCAAGCTGGTCGGTTCACGCTGGAACTGGAAACAACGGGGCGAAAGCGGCCTGTGGGTTTCCGACCTCGTCCCCCACATGGCGCAGCACGCCGACGATATCTGTGTGTTGTCTGGATTGCACACGGATTCGGCCAATCAAACTCCGGCGATGCTGCAGCTGCACACCGGCAACTTCGCGTTCACCCGCCCCTCATTGGGCGCGTGGATGATGTATGGCCTGGGTACCGAGAATGCAAATCTTCCCGGGTTTGTCTCAATGTGTCCGCCAATTATTAACGGCGGAGCCAAGAACTACAGTTCCGCATTTCTGCCGGCGGTCTATCAGGGAACGGCAATCGGCGACATCAAAACACCAATCAAGAACGCTCAAATCGGCAATCTGAAAAACCCGCGACTCTCATCAACCAAACAACGGCAGCAACTCGACTTCATTCAATCGCTCAATCGGAATCTGTCCGACCGCGATCCGGCCGACTCGCAACTCGAAGGCGTGATCGAATCGTATGAGTTAGCGTTCCGCATGCAGACCGAATTGCCGCGGGTGTTGGACCTCAGCAAGGAAACAGCGGCCACACAAGCGGCCTACGGAATCGGCAATGGCAAACCGAGCGACAATTTCGGCCGTCAATGTTTGCTCGCGCGGCCAATGGCCGAATCTGGCGTGCGGTACATCGAACTCTGCGACGAGTTCTGGGATCAGCACCGCGCTTTGAAGAAGGGGCACGAGGGACGGGCCGCAGCAACCGATCAACCAATTGGCGCGCTACTTGCCGATTTGAAACAACGCGGCCTGCTGGAGGAAACTTTGGTCCTCTGGGGCGGCGAATTCGGTCGCACCCCTGATACAGGCCAGAAGGACAACGACGGCCGCGATCATAACGCCAAAGGTTATTCAATGTTCCTCGCCGGCGGCGGCGTCAAAGGCGGCTTCAAATTCGGCGCGACCGACGAACTCGGTTACGAGGCCGTCGAAAACCGCATGCACCTGCACGACTTGCACGCGACGATCCTGCATCTGCTCGGTCTGGATCACGAACGGCTCACTTACCGCTACGCCGGCCGCGACTTCCGCCTGACCGACGTCCACGGCAAGGTTGCAAAAGAGATTGTGGCCTAGGCAGCGACGCCAACAAGAAATTCTGCAGCGTGTCCGGATCAAGGTTGTTGACCGCTTTTCGGTAATTCGACTTGACCAATCTAATGAGTGCGCTACGACAGTGTGCACTGACGTTCCAGTGTACTATATCGCCCCTTCATCATCGAGGCTCGTCATGTGCGCAACACAATTCGACAGAGACTCGATGGCACGTTGGTACGCCGGGCAGCATCGAGCAACGGACCCGGGGATCCAATCTGTTTATTACTTGCCTACCAATGCGACCGATCGCGAAATTCGATTTGTGGAGATCAATGAATTGATCTCTGAAAGAAATGACGAGGCACTCGAACCAATTGATTTTGGCGTGGACACAGGCATGGGGTCTGAACACAAGTTGTTGGTTCTAGACGTCACTCCAGATCAATGGGACCGGATCAACCAATCCCTGTTGTCATTGCCACCCGATTGGTCTTTAGTCGATGCCGTGCATCTGGGTTGAGTTCAAGATGAACAACAATCAACAATGCTGGTGGGAACAAGCACAATCAGACCATGCTGTTTTGGTTGTGCTTCGGGGAAAAGGTGTTGCTCCGTGCCACCAGCTTCACTACTTACAAATGGTCACAGAAAAGCTAGCCAAAGCGTATTTCTGGAGATCAGGTGATGCCCCCAAGAAGAGCCATATCGGGTTTGCGCCGTTTATGCGTGCTTTGCAGCACGTTCCCAAAGTTGATCGACAACGAATTGCTGACATCTTTGCATTCCAACGATTTGAAGGTTTTCGGAGCTTTGCCCGCAACGCGATGCCGCTGGTTTATGATCTAGAGCGATTAGCCCCTGCTCTCTCAAACAATGGCCCAAATCCTGAGTATCCCTGGCCACGTGGATGTCCATTCTGCAAAACAGATGCTGGCGCAGATTCGAGAATTTGGTAAGACTCCGGCATGGACAGGGTGCCGGAGATGGAACTCGATCGGGATCAG
>Ga0114999_10000199_pt1 | contig 89533 bp, 79 predicted proteins | sample ArcticOcean_MG_C_3_FD_89820 | JGI IMG/M metagenome (GOLD analysis project Ga0114999, IMG submission 89820) | Marine microbial communities from western Arctic Ocean - ArcticOcean_MG_CB8_126 | ecosystem: Environmental > Aquatic > Marine > Oceanic | place: Arctic Ocean: Canada Basin | collected...
AGAATATGGCGCGCTTGGCGGGATTCGAACCCACGACCTCAGCCTTCGCAGGGCTGCGCTCTATCCAGCTGAGCTACAAGCGCACAGTGCGGATAACCGCTTGACCGAGAATAAACCCGATCAAAAATATGTGGTGCCGAGGGCGAGAGTCGAACTCGCACGCCCTTGCGGGCACTACGCCCTGAACGTAGCGCGTCTGCCATTTCGCCACCCCGGCACAAGTGGTTCAGACTTTTTAGATCTGTTGGTGGGCGATGGGGGACTCGAACCTCCGACCTCTTACGTGTGAAGCAAGCGCTCTAACCAACTGAGCTAATCGCCCGAATATGCAATTGTACTCGCCGTTTTCAGGATTTACGGCCAGTTTTTTTGTTGAATGGTAGCGATGGTGGGACTTGAACCTACGACCTCGCGCTTATGAAGCGCGCGCTCTAACCGGCTGAGCTACATCGCCATGCCATTCAGTGCAACATGAAAGCGAACTCACACACTGCAATCATTCATGGTAGCCACGGGTCAAACCCCGGTCAACGAAATCATGGCTCACTACGCGGGCTATTAATTGCCACCCGCAAACTAGTCCGCCGAGTAGTCGCCGCTTTTACCGCCGCTCTTGCTCAGTATTCGAAGGTTTTCCACACTCATCCCGCGGTCCACCGCTTTGCACATGTCATACACCGTAAGCGCAGCGATACTGGCGGCCGTAAGGGCCTCCATTTCAACACCGGTCTTCCCAGATGTACGAGCCATGCTGGTAATAGCCAAACCAATCCCGGAATCCAGATCCCCGAAATCAACTGTTATCTGATTTAGCATCAACGGATGGCACAGTGGAATGAGATCAGACGTCTTCTTGCCGCCCATCACACCCGCCACGCGAGCAACGCCAAGAACATCGCCCTTGTCGAACCCACCCGAACGAATCAGATCCAAAGTCGACTGCTGCATGTGAATCTCGCAGCCCGCAGTCGCAACTCGCTCTGTCACGTCTTTCGAACCCACATCCACCATCCGAGCCTTACCCGATTCGTCGATGTGACTGAGTTTGTCTTGTCGATCTGAATTATCTGACATCAGGAGTGTCCTCGAAGCTGAAATTACCCATTTCCCGAGCGAAGTCATCGGAGTCGAGGGATCTGGTGCGGGGTCGCGGGTGTTGGGCTGGTGAGGTCGCGCGATCGGGCATCACCCCGAACGCCACCCATCCACCGAAGATCCCTCCATTCCACTTCGCTGCGGTCGGGAAATCCGGTGACGTCACATTCAGCAAGGAATACATCTAACTACCAGCCCCATTCAATTCGACAAACACTTCATCGACGATGTGATCCCCACCCCTCGCCGCACCGTTCGCCAACTCGTCGCACCGCTCGTTCTCCGGATGGCCCATGTGACCACGAACCCACTCGAAACTTACGTCGTGCTTCGCACAAACGTTCAACAATCGCTCCCACATATCGGGGTTCAGCGCCTTTTCCTTCTTATTGCGCATCCACCCGTTCGCACGCCACTTCGCCGCCCAGCCCTTTTCGATTCCGTTAATCACGTACTGAGAATCGGTTGTGAGCACCACGCGCTGTCGCCCCTTCAAAGCATCAAGAGCCGTGATAGCCCCGAGCAGCTCCATCCGATTATTCGTGGTGTGCTTAAAGCCCTGGCTGAACTCTTTTACGTTGTCGCCGAACTTGAGAACAGCCCCGTACCCGCCCGGACCCGGATTGCCAATCGCCGATCCGTCAGAGAACGCGTAAACCGTGTTGTCATTATTGTTTGCCATTGCACCCTATTGAATCAAAGATACGGATAAGCCACAATCGGGCGCAGCATTGAGACAACCGGATAATCGCATGCCACCAACGCCCGTTCCGCCAAAAAAGCCAAACGAAACATACACAACTCCGGTGCTGAGCATCGGAGATTCCATCACCCTCACGCCTGCTGATCTCGATGATGCAGAACAGTTCCTGAACCTTGCGGCAACCAACGCCGCTCGTCTTCGTCAGGTTCTAGGCTCATGGGTTCTACCTTCGACTGTTGAAGACCGACGGAAATTGATGGCAAGCGATCTTCAGGCTGCGGAATCAAGTGGTCGACACTGGTGGATGATCGAACACGACGGCCGATTCGCCGGTTCAATCGACATCCATGGAATCAAGTCGCATGAGCGATCAGGATCGATCGGATATTGGCTCGGTGCAGATTTCACTGGCCTTGGAATCATGACTCAGAGCCTGAAGGCCGTGATTGACTGGGCTTTGACCGAACGATCTCTAGTAAGAATCGAGATCCAAATCGCGATAGAAAATGCCGACAGCTGCGCGGTACCGGAGAGACTTGGTATCAGGCGCGAATCTATCAACCGACAATCTCATATCGTCGAAGGACAAGCGCATGACATGGCTCTCTACGCCGCCCTCACCGACAACTGGCCGCCTAAGCCGCCGTCACGGGCATTCCCACACAAAGAGATCCGCGTAGATAACGAAATTCTCCTGCGCCAGCATATCGATGGCGACCGAGCGAAAATGTGGAAAGCCCTCGACGCCGGACGCGACTACATCGGCAAATATTTGCCATGGATGGCTGCTTACATAACCGAAGCCGACCACACCAGCGGCTATGACACACGCCGAAATGAAACAGATAACTTCGACGGATCACGCGGCTACATCATCGAATACAAAGGTGCGTTAGCCGGAACAGCAGGATTCGGCAAACCGGACAGCGACAACGGTGGTGAAATCGGATACTGGATACGCCAAGATCTTCAGGGTCGCGGAATCGCCACCCGGGTAGTCGAAAAGATAATCGACATGATGATTATCGAAATGGGGCTCCACCGAATCACGATCAGAGCCGCTACCTCAAACATGTCATCGCCGAGGTATCCCCGAGCGGCTCGGCTTTCACTACGAAGGAACGATGCGTGACGCCAGCTTCGTAAACAACGAATACATGGACCTCGAAATCTACTCCATGCTCGACCGCGAATGGCTCGCCCGCTCAAGAAACGCCTAGCCAACCCCTCTCCACGCAGTCACCCTCTTCCCGACCGAAGCAAAGCGAAGCGGAGGGATCTTCGGCGGTGCAGCGGGGCCCGGCAAATTGGATAACGGCTCCAGCAGGAACATTTCTCCCTCACCCCAACCCTCTCCCGCTGGGAGAAGGAGCAAGAAAAAATCCCCTAACCCGGCACGCCCCGCACCAGCATCAACCCGATCACGGCAACTGAAATAGCGATCAGTAAATTCAACCGCGCCAGCATGATCAACCGCTTCCGAGCACCAACCATCGAAGCAGGCGGCTGCTCACCACGAGGCACCAGCTGCATCAGATCCGCCAACCGTGGACCAAGCACAAAATCGTGAACGCCGCTCATCACGAGCAGCACCCCAACCAGCACGAACTTCACAAGCAGCACGGTTCCAATCTCTGTCGACCAGAAGCCATCCTCGCCAAATCGATCGAACCCGATCCCTCGACCATCAAGAGCCGCTGCGCCCGAAACAACCAACAGCGCCAACAACACCCAGGCAATACCTCTGAATCGAAGTGCGGCCCGACGTAAAAACAGTAATCCCATCGCCGGAGGTTCCATGCCACGAGCAATCGGAACCATCACCAGTGCGAGGAATATCGCCCCGCCTATCCAGACGATTGCCGAAAAGACGTGCACAACTACGATCAAAAACTGCCAAACAGGCAAATCACACTCCAGAAAACCGGGCGGCTCCCGCTAGCCACCGATGTAGTACATCTCGACTTTATCGCCGGTGCCAGCAACCTTGTACTCAGTGTCTTTCGACCGCAGCGCAGAATATCGATCATCACGCCCGCCCCAGACCTTGGCGATAATCGCTGCGAGTTCATCATCATCCGCACCCGAACGCATCGGCATCTTCAAATCAGTCCCACCCGAAGCGAACAAACACGTCACCAACTTGCCATCCGTCGACAGACGAGCACGCGTGCAACTACCGCAGAATGCCTGCGACACCGATGAAATCACGCCTATTTCGCCATCACCGTCCGCATACCGATATCGATTCGCAACTTCGCCCGGGTAGTTCGGTTCTACCGGTTCTAGCGGGAATTCCTCGCCGATCAACTCGATAACTTCTTTCGAAGTCACCACCTGCGACATCTCCCACCCGTTCTTCGTCCCAACATCCATGAACTCAATGAACCGAACGATTGCGCCCGTTCCTTTGAAATGACGTGCCGTATCCACCAACGTGTGATCGTTTACGCCTCGCTGAACGACCACGTTGATCTTGATCGGCGAGAATCCAAGCTCGGTTGCAACCTTGATCCCCTCAAGCGTGTTCGCCGGACCCTGCGGCCGACCCGACATCTGCTTAAAAATATCCTCGTCGATCGAATCAAGTGAAATAGTGAGGCGGTTCAGTCCCGCGTCCTTTAACGCCTGTGCATTCTGTGCAAGCAGGTAACCGTTAGTAGTCAGCGCAATGTCATCGATACCGTCGATCGCTGAAAGGCTCTCAATCAGTTCAGGCAGATTCGCCCGAACCAGTGGCTCCCCTCCGGTGATGCGCAACTTTGAAACACCGGCGGCGGCAAACAACCGAGCCAGACGCTCGATCTCTTCAAAAGTAAGGATGTGTGGCCGCGGGAGAAACTCGTACTTCTCACCAAAAACTTCAGCCGGCATGCAGTAGGTACAACGAAAGTTGCAGCGGTCGGTCACCGAAATGCGCAGATCGCGCACCGGTCGGCCTAATTTATCGGTTATTCCTTTAAGGAGAGGAAATTCAGGTGTTTGTGACATAAACAAGAGTTAGATGAGCCCGGATAATTAAAGAGAGCGAGCTCGTCGAGTTATAGAACTCAATACTACCGGTGAAGTACGAATTCTGGGTTAGCCCAACACGTATTTTCTACGTGAGCGCTTTCAGAGCCGGGAGCAAACCCCGCATTGCGACACCACGGTGACTGATCTCGTCCTTCTCAGCACCCGATAGCTGAGCTGTGGTCTTAGCGTGCGACGCTAACCAGAAAACCGGATCATATCCAAATCCGTTCCCCCCAATCGGTTGATGCATGATCGCACCCTCCAGCACGCCCTCACTCGTCACCAGTCCGTCAGGAACCTCGTCACCAACCAGCGCAAGCACAGCAACGAACCGCGCAGTACGTTCCCAGCCGGGAAGATGCTTCATCTTGTCGAGCAACAGCTGCACCCGACCCTCATCGTCCAAGCCGTCGCCCCCGTAGCGCGCAGAAAGAACCCCCGGCTCGCCATCAAGCGCATCGACTACCAGCCCCGAATCGTCGGCCAGCGTCATTACACCGGCCGCGTCGGCATAGCCCCTCGCCTTAAGAATCGCGTTCTCTTCGAAGGTCGATCCGGTTTCTTCTACTTCAAGAGTTATCCCCATATCATCGAGACCGACCACGTCAAAACCCAAGCCTGCGAGCATCCGCGCGAACTCTCGAACCTTGCCAGAATTACGGGTCGCAACAAGCAATTTCTTAGTCATAAACTCAAACCTACCCCCTACCCGCAATCTCCGGGGAAACGATGCGAACGAAAAAGGCATGTCATTCGGGATTTATTGACCGTTGCGGGGGAAAAAGCCGGGTGGTACGCTTCTCGAGCTTTTAACGTTTCTTCGCCGATATTTGTTATTGGTGATTTTTATAGTCAAAATCTTTTTTAACCCGCACTTTACGTACGCCTACCAGATGCACCGAGTCTCAAAGCTTTCCTTCCCACTGCGCCCCGCCATACTTCTTCTAGTACCGGTGGCCATAGCCCTCCTGGCAGCGTGTACCCCCGATAATAACCAATCGACGTTTGGTACCGCTGGACCAGTCGCCAAAGATCAGGCTTGGCTGTTCAGCTTCATTTTCTGGATCGCAGCCGTCGTTTTTGTACTTGTTGAAGGCGCAATTATCTACATTGCGATCCGATACCGCCGACGTTCAGATTCCGACAAGCTTCCGTACCAGACTCACGGAAACGACAAACTCGAAATCACCTGGACAATTATTCCGGTCTTTATTCTTGCGGCAATCGCAATCCCAACCCTCATCGGTATCTGGGAACAGCAAGCTGACGTTCCAAGAGATCAAGGCGAAATCCTAAGTGTCGAAGCTATCGGGCACCAATGGTGGTTTGAGTTCCGATACCCCGACCACGAAATAGTGACCGCAAACGAGCTTCACATCCCGATCAATCGACCAGTGACGTTCAAACTTGAATCTCAAGACGTTATCCACAGTTTCTGGGTTCCAAAAATCGCCGGTAAACTCGACATGGTTCCGCTGAACGATAACTACATGTGGATGATCGGTGACGAACTCGGCACGTTCTACGGTCAGTGTGCTGAGTTCTGTGGAATCGCCCACGCCCATATGCGCTTCCGAGTGATTGTTGAAACAGAAGAAGATTTCCAAGCGTGGGTAGACGGAATGCACACCGCACCCGACGCTCCTGAGCCGGAATCGCCTGAAGCATTGGGCAAGAACCTGTTCGCCGCAAACTGTTCGTCTTGCCACACCAGCGATTCGACCACTCCCGGCTCGTACGCTCGTGAAATCAGTTCGCAGCAAGCTCGCTGGAACGGCTGGATCTCAGATATCGAAAACTCTGGGATCGTCTCGGCACCAAACCTGACCAACTTCGGCCTAAGGTCAACACTGGCTGCCGGACTCAAGGATCTAACTCAAGAATCACTCGAAGGCTGGATCGACGATCCAGAATCGGTCAAGATCGGCACCCGTATGCAGAAGCATGCAGCGGTGTACGACACACCCGACGGTACAGCCAACCTGACTTCGACCGAAGTATCTAATATTGCGAAATACCTACTATCGCTGAAGCCAGGCTCAAGCCCGGCTGGCGCAATAGCAGACACTGGCGGCTCGGTAAACGGCGCCGAAGTATTTGCAACAAACTGCACCAGTTGCCACTCGACTGGCGACAACAAGGTCGTAGGCCCCGGTCTCGCCGGGGTTGGCGATCGAGCAGGCTCTCAAGTAAGCGGACTGAGCGTAGACGAATACTTGGAACAGTCCTTGAGGGAGCCGGCAGCATTCGTAGTTGATGGATTCCCAGCAGTTATGCCTGAATGGTCCCATCTTGGCGACGATTCAATCGACGCCCTCGTAACTTATCTGAAGACACTGAAGTAACGGAAAATACCTGTACAGACTCCATTACGGCGTCTAACAGCGGAGCTCACTACTAGTGACAACAAACTCACTGACATTCCCAAGACTCTTCCCACGGCCAAAAGCTGACACGGGGATCTGGAGCTGGATAGGGACAGTCGATCACAAGCGGATCGGAACCCTATACGGCATCACCTCGTTCATCTGGTTCCTCGTAGGAGGGATTGAGGCGCTCATGATTCGAGCGCAGCTGGCGTCGGCGGAAAACACTCTTATTGGGCCCGAAGCGTTCAACCAGCTGTTCACCATGCACGGCACGACGATGGTGTTCCTGGTTATCATGCCGCTTTCGGCGGCTTTCTTTAACTGGCTGATACCGCTCCAAATCGGAGCACGTGACGTCGCGTTCCCACGTCTGAACGCACTCAGTTTCTGGATTTTCCTTTTCGGTGGGCTGCTCCTCAACGCAAGCTGGCTCACAGGTAACGCTCCGAACGGCGGCTGGTTCGGATACGCACCGAACTCCGGTACAACGTTCAACCCCGGACTTGGCATGACCTACTGGGTCGTTGGACTGAACATCCTGGGTGTTGCATCAATCGCAGCAGGTTTGAACTTCATTGTCACGATCCTGAACATGCGAGCCCCTGGCATGGGCATGTTCAAAATCCCGATCTTCACGTGGATGACCCTCATCACCTCGGTGCTGATCGTGCTCGCCATGCCGATACTTGCTGTTGCAGGTATTCAGCTTATGACCGACCGGGTCTACGGCACCCATTTCTTCAACTCACTCGGTGGTGGTGATCCAGTCATGTGGCAGCACATATTCTGGCTGTTTGGTCACCCTGAGGTCTACATTCTGATTCTCCCTGCAATGGGAATCGTCTCCGAAGTGCTTCCGACATTTGCTCGTAAGCCACTATTCGGCTACCCCTTCGTGGTCTTCGCCGGAGCAGCCATCGCGTTCATGGGCTGGTTCGTATGGAGCCACCACATGTTCACCGTTGGACTCGGCCCAGTGGTCAACTCAGCGTTCTCGATATCAACGATGCTGATCGCGGTTCCGACCGGAGTAAAAATCTTCAACTGGCTCGGCACGCTCTGGCGAGGAAACATTCAGCTCAACACACCGATGCTGTTCTCGATTTCATTCATCGCCATGTTCACAATCGGTGGACTCAGCGGTGTCATACACGCCTCGCCCCCAACCGATGCACAGCAGCAGGACACCTACTTCGTCGTCGCTCACTTCCACTACGTACTCGTAGGTGGAGCGATTCTGGGTATCTTCAGTGGAATTTACTTCTGGTGGCCAAAATTCACCGGTTGGTTCTTGAACAACAAGATCGGTGTCGTCAACTGGGCGCTGATGATGATCGGTTTCAACCTGCAGTTCGCTCCGCAGCACTGGCTCGGGATGGACGGCATGCCACGTCGAATCTACACATACGCCGAGAACATGGGATGGGAAGCCTCAAACCTTGCCGCTACGATCGGTGGATTCATCCTCGCTCTAGGAATCCTCGTATTTATCTTCAACGTCTTCTACTCGAAGATGAACAAGGTAATCGCCGGAAACGACCCGTGGGATGGCCGAACGCTGGAGTGGTCAACCACTTCGCCGCCACCGCCGCACGACTTCGACCAAATTCCTCAGGTCAAGTACCGAGATGATTTCTGGTTCCGGAAGTACCCAGAGACGATCTCTGAGTACTACCACGACGAACCTGACCAGGCTGTTCCTTCAGGAGCCCAGATCGACGACGAAGCCGAGCTACCAGTAGTTACCGGCGGGGCCGATGATCACGGCGACGACCACGGGCATGGTGCAATTCACCTGCCCGATATGTCGTACTACCCGTTCATCCTCGCAATTGGTATAGCCATTTTTGGTATTGGCATGCTCTCAAATACATACGTCGTCGGAGCCGGTGTCCCATTCTTTCTTTGGGGTCTAATCGGCTGGTCGATGGAACCCGTAAACGACTAATCAACTTCGATCAATCTGAGTTCAATTCCATCCTAAGGATCTAACGAACGTGACACAGGCCGCAGCAACAGAACACCACGAACCGGTTGAAAATACTTCGACCGGTCTGAACAGCAGGAAGCTCATGATGTGGACCTTCCTGGGTTCAGACGTGATGTTCTTCGGGGCATTTATAGCCACCTACCTCGTATACCGAGGTAAAAGCCTCGTCGGACCGTACCCGGACGAAGTTCTCAACATCCCAATAACGTCGGTATCGACGTTCGTGCTGTTGATGAGTTCGCTCGCAATGGTTCTCGGCCTGCACTACGTAAAAGCAGGCGAGAAGAACAAGGGAACACTCTGGATTCTTGTTGTCGTTGTGCTAGGTGCGGTATTCATGGGATTCCAATTTGTTGAATTCCGAGAGTTCGCACACTTAGGCCTGACACCCCGAACAAATATCTTCGGTACAACGTTCTTCATTCTTACTGGTATCCACGGAGCTCACGTAACGATCGGGGTGATCTGGATGGCGTTCCTCGCTCACGGTTCCCACAAGGGATCCCTTCGCCCGGACAGTGCACTCGATCTTGAAATCGCCGGTCTCTACTGGCACTTCGTCGACATCGTCTGGATCGTTATTTTCACAGTCATCTATCTAATATCGGCAACTGACGGGGCACCACTCGGCGCTGCTGAAACAATTCTTCATTAGTTACGCGGGATAGGCACAGGAGCTAATAATGGCCAATCTCTGGCATAAACTTACGAAGCACGACGGCAACGGGTGGTGGAACCTTCCCCACACCGGCAGCAATGAATTGAATCCTGCGCACGAGGGTCCAATCGGCGGTGCATGGCTCAGTAACATCTTGCGCACCGTCACTCATGGTGGAGTCGCACATGCAGGCCCTGGATTCTACTGGCTCGTAGGTCTGCTTCTCGCTGTCATCACGCTTCTGGAAGTCTGGCTGTTCGCTGTCACAGGACTCGGCGGATGGTACATCCCGATTCTTCTGATTCTCTCGGCATTCAAGTTCGTCGGAGTGGTCGCATTCTTCATGCACCTCCGGTTTGAACACCGGATGTTTACGTACATCTTTACGTCGGCGATGATTGTTGGAATACTTATCTTTACGATACTCCTGTTCCTCGCTGAGTACGCTCACATTACCCCATACGCTCCCTAGGCTCTCGCGATTTGGCGGTAAAGTCAGATTCAAGTAACAGGCGAATCGCACCCGGACTCGACTCCATGTCGATCCGTACAAGCTTGGCTCCATTTTTAGGATCCATTACGCAGAGTGACACGACGCCATGAATGGCGGCTCAGAACCTAACCTTATCGACAGCTTCGGCGAGTTCGTATCGGCCTGGGACTTCTCGTCGCCACCGGCAGTTATCTTTTTGATTCTAGCCGGAGCCTATCTGGTCGGAACACTGCGTTTAGCGCTCCGTGCCAACACCGGAAGCAGCTTCTGGTCGAAAGTCTCTGCGAATCTGCTCGGATTCGCTCTCCTCGCAATCGCTCTAGCGGGCCCACTAGATCGCTACTCCTCAGAACTTTTTACTGTGCACATGGCACAGCACATCGTCATCGCCATGCTCGCCGCACCTCTGCTGCTCATCGCCCGACCGATGCCCGCCTACATCTGGGCGCTCCCGCGTCCTATACGTATCGGCGCAGGCACTGCCCTCACAAGCTCAGGCAAGCTCATCACCGTGCTAAGAGTGCTAACGCGACCTGTGATAGCTCTACCGCTCTTCATCGTCACGCTCTACGGCTGGCACATTCCCGCGGCATACAACGGCTCGCTCGAAAACGATTGGCTGCACCTGTTCATGCACTTCACCATGTTCACGACCGCGGTACTGTTCTGGTGGCCGATCGTCGGCCCTCCACCCGCACGCACGCAGCTCAGCCACCCACAGCGCATCGTCTACCTGCTGCTAGCCGTGACCCCCACAGCACTACTCTCTGCCGTGATAACGCTGTCCAAATCGGTCATCTTCGACTTCTACCTCGATAGCCCCGGACACTTCGGATGGTCACCTGTCAACGACCAACAAACCGGCGGAATTCTCATGTGGATCCCCGGTAATTTGGTCTATCTCGTCACGATGACAATCCTCTTCTTCAAATGGTTCGCTCTCGAAGAAAAGAAATCGTCACGCCCGCGACGATAACCATGTCATTGCGAGGAGCGAGGCACGAGCGACGTGGCAATCAGCGTCCAATAAAACGCGGCTCTCGACCTAGCAACGACGCAGCATGCGCCACAACCCAAGTGCCATCCTGAGGCCCTCGAAGGACGGCAGGCGATAGACGACAACGACCCAACCGACGCCCGCAACACTCAACCGTCATGCTGAACTTGATTCAGTATCTCGAACGATCGTCCACCCAGACCAAACCAAGCACGCGTCTGACACCACAAAATAAAAAGCCCCCGCCGAAACCGGCGAGGGCTTTATCAATATCTAACCTGAACGAAACGCTCGAACTAAGAAGCGCTTCGGCTACGTCGCCTGCGAATCACCGCACGCTTGATGAAGTAATCGTTCTCTTGATCGAGCATCCGTCGAAGAATGTCGTCCGAAAGATTCTTCAGGTAAATCACACTCGCCCACGCCGTGGTCAAACCCGACTGAATCTCGTCGAGTGTCATCGCCTTGTTCGTGTTCGCAAGCAGCAACTTGAACACAGCCTCGGTAATCGGCGTGCCGGGACGAAGGAAGTCTGGCTCCTTCGAGCAGATGTTCGACATCACCTTCATGTACTCAGCCGGCGGACCAAATCCGCCAGCGGTCTTGCCGTCATCCACAACCGACTTGCCGTTCTGCGAAAGTCGTGAGTACACAGCGAATCCAAATGATCGACCCGAGATATCGAATGCCTTCACATCAATCTGATACCTGGGCTCCTCTTCCGGCTCGGCTGGTGGAGTTTGTTCTGTCTGTTCTGTCTGGTTGGTCATGTACTTATCGTACTGCGTAAACGGCGCGAAAACACCCGGTTAGCAGCTGTTAGAAAATATCGTCTGGCCAGTCGAGCATTTCGACAATGGCAGTTTCGCCAGCGTTAATAATAGCAACGTCATCGGGGCAGATGGCTAATCCGTTCGCCTGAGCCATGGAACTGAGTACGCCAGAGCTCTGATTTCCGGTCGATTTCGCTCTGTAAACACCCTCAGAATCACGATACGCATGAACACGCGCATACACCCGTCGACCATCGTGATTACGAATCGGATCGTCCATAACCGCCTCGATCGAAGGTTTATCGACCAGCGGCTTACCCTTCATCAAACGAACTGCCGGCCGCCCGAACTGCTCAAACGCAACCATGGCGCTTACCGGATTACCCGGAAGACCCAAGTGAGGAATATTTCTTCCGTCTTCACGCTCGAGTACCCCGAACGCCAGCGGCTTCGCAGGACGCATACGCACCGACCACAAAGCGATCTTACCCTTCGACGAAAGCACATCCTTCACCACGTCGTAGTCGCCCTTCGACACCCCAGCCGACGTCACGATCAGATCTGCCGATCGCATCGCCTTTTCCAGAGCGCTCTCAAGCGATTCGACCGTGTCACGAGCAATCCCCATGATCTGCGGAACCCCGCCGTACCTGGTAACCATCGCGGCAATACTGAAAGCGTTCGAGTTGTAAATTTTGCCCGGCTGGTGATCCTCTCCCGGCTCAAGCAGCTCGTCCCCCGTAGAAACGATCGCCACTACAGGACGCCTCACCGCCTGCACGCTCGCATGTCCCAGCGAGGCAATCACACCGATCTCACCGGCCCGTAATATCTGCCCACTCTCGAACACCGTCGTTCCCACCTCGACGTCCTCACCAGCACCACGAACGTTGTCGTAGTTCTCGGTCTCAAGGTGAATGGCGATGGCATTGGCACTGGCTTTGGACGACCCGCCCGACGCCCTGCGCTCGAGTTCGTCGGTATCTTCAAATGGAATAACTGAATCGGCATTGTCCGGAAGCGGAGCGCCCGTCATGATCCGAATGGCTGTTCCGGGCTCCAGCGGGTGATCCGGAAGCTGTCCAGCCGCCACGACCCCGGTGACTGGCAGTTCCACAGGCGTCTCCTTCGACGCTCCCACCGTGTCTACCGAACGCACCGCATAACCGTCCATCGCTGAATTCGCGAGCGGCGGAATATCGAACGAAGCAACAAGATTCTCGGCTAGTACCTGGCCCAACGAATCAACGAGCGATGTTTCCTCCACCGACAACACGTTGAAGTACGACAGTATTCGCTCGCGTGCCTCCTCGACACTGAGCATTTCAGCGTCATAGTGGTGCCGATGCGGTCGATCGTGATGTTCGTGAGAATTAGCCAAAATTACTGCGCTCTCAGTTCAGCCCCGAGCTCTTTCGACAGTTGGTTCAGAATCTGACCCTCGATCTTCCCAATCTGGTCGCCACTTAGCGTCTTGTTCGGCGACTGATATACCAGCCGCACAGCAACCGCCTTCTTGCCTTCGGGAACGCCCTTGCCTTCGAACAAATCGAACACGGTCGCCGATGTGACGATCCGGTTTCGATTTGCGATATCGACTATCTGACCGGCAGTGACGCCCGTGTCGACGATCAACGAAAGATCACGATGCGACGCCGGTACCCGCACGAACTCTTCGAACTTATCCGATCCGGCAGCATCCTCAGTGATCTTCAAAATGGCCGCCAGGTCGAGTTCGAACATCGAAACGGTTTCGACCTCCGCATCAAACTTCGAAAACACCTCGCTCGATACTTCGCCAACGATTCCGATGACCGCATTATTTGCCTTGGGCACCTTGATCAGCGCCGTGCGCCCAGCAGCGAACGTAGCGTCTTCACCGACCTCAAATGTCGCTTCGATACCCAGATCCGCCAGCACCGATTCGACAGCGCCTTTTGCATCGTAGAAATCTGAAGCATCCGTCGATCCATCCCAGTGAAGCTCGTTTCTCGGACCCGCAAACGCACCCGCTGCCATCTGACGCTCTTCAGGAAGACCTTCTCCGAAATCAAGAAACACCCGGCCGGTCTCGAACAGCGCGATCGGACCTCGCCACGTGCGAGAGTTCCTTGCGACCGTATCGAGAATCGCCTCACGCAACGTCCTGCGCATAACGGCGAAATCAGCCGTGATCGGGTTACGAAGTTTTACGTTAGCAGCAGTCTCCTCTGGAAGCTCGACCCGAGCTTCACCGTCACTGGTCGTAGCCGCATAAGAAATCATCTCGCGCATACCTGCTTTCGCAAGCGCATCCGTAACCCGTGTGCGCAGATCCATCTCTGGCTGCGGCTGCCACTGGGGAGGCCGACCCGCCAGCGTAGTGGTCGGAATGTTGTCGTATCCGATAATCCGAGCGATCTCTTCAATCAAATCTTCAGGAATCGAAACATCCGGTCGCCAGTACGGAATGAGCACGTCCCATCCGACCGAATCCACATCAAATTCGAAACCAAGATTACTCAGTGTCGACTCAACCAGATCATCGGCAAGTTCAATGCCGAGAACCCTCAGAATTCGGGCCCGATCCAAAAGAACCCGCTGTTGCTCCTGCCCACCACCGGGATTTACATCGATGATTCCCGATGCAACTTCGCCACCGGCGATCTCAAGGATTAGCTTCGTTGCCCGACGAAGCCCCACTTCGCTTAATCCCGTTCGAAGGCTCTTCTCAAATCGAAGCGTCGCCTGACTCGCCAACTCGAGCGTTCGAGCCGTGCGCCGGTTGTTTACACCATGGAAAGTCGCCGATTCCAGCAACACGTTAGTCGTCGAATCAGATATCTCCGAGTTCGCGCCGCCCATCACCCCGGCAAGACCAATCCCACGCTCAGGATCAGCAATTAACAGCATCTCCTGATCGAGCTTCCGCTCCTTGTCATCGAGCGTCGTAATCTTCTCGCCACTTGCAGCACGCCTAACGATAATTTTGTGATCCACAACCTTGTCGTAGTCGAACGCATGCAAAGGCTGACCAAGCTCGAACATCACGAAGTTGGTGATATCGACCAGATTATTTATCGGCCGTTCACCGATCGCCCTGAGCCGATCCTGCAGCCACTGCGGCGAAGGACCAATCTTCACTCCCTGAATCAACGAAGCCGTGTATCGCAGGCACAGATCCGGGTCCGCTATCTCGACTGATGCCAACGTGTTGATGTCCGGACCCGTAGCCTCAAACTCAGTATTCGGCTGTTTCAGTGGGTTGCCAGTGATCGCCGCGACGTCACGCGCAACTCCCACCATTCCAAGACAGTCAGGCCTGTTCGGGGTTAGTTCAATATCCAATACAGATTCGCCCAGCAATTCGCCAATCGGAGTTCCGATCACCGCTTCATTGTCCAACACCAGAATCCCATCGTGATCGTCGCCGATGCCCAGCTCTTTCACTGAGCAGACCATTCCGTCGGACACCACGCCGCGAATCTTCGAGCGCTTCAGCTTTTTCGTCTTGCCCGGTTCATCGGCGTATGCGTCCTGAAGAACCGCACCAATCGATGCGTATGCAATCTTCTGACCTTCGGCAACGTTCGGAGCGCCGCAAACAACTTCAGCCTGACCCTCGCCGTGATCGATCGTTACGAGTCGCAATCGGTCAGCGTCAGGATGCGGGGCAACCGTCAGAACGTGACCCACCACTACGTTATCTATCCAACCGGTACGTTCTATCTCTTCGACCTCGTTACCCGCCATCGTCAAACGATGTGCCAGATCATCGAGGCTCATGTCGATATCGACGTACTCACTCAGCCAGGAAACAGGAACCTTCATGCTTTTATCTCGTGCTCGTATTTTTGGGCGTAAAAATTACAGGTTGAAACGGGTGTGGCTAATCAGCCAGCGTGGGTCGGCGCGTTCGCCGTTCCTAAAACTGAGTCAAGAACCGGAGATCGTTCGAAAAGAAATGCCGAATGTCCGTAATCTCGTTTCGGAGCATTGAAATTCGCTCCGGACCCATCCCAAACGCAAAACCGGTGTACTTGCTTGAGTCATAGCCGGCGTTTTCCAAAACCTTCGGATGAACCATCCCGGCACCCAGAATTTCGATCCACGTTCCGTTCCAATCAATCGACATATCAACGCCCGGTTCAACGAACGGGAAGAAGTCACAACGGAAACGAACTTTTCGTGAAGGACCAAAAATGCGTCGAGCGAATTCGTACAACGTCCCTTTAAGGTCAGCGAAAGTTATGCCCTCATCGACGGCTAGGCCCTCGACCTGGTTGAAATGCCACTCGTGTGTGGCATCGGTCGACTCGTACCTGTAGCACTTGCCGGGAACCACAACCCGAATCGGAGGATCGTTCGCCTCCATCACGCGCGCCTGCATGGGCGACGTATGTGTCCTCAGAAGAATATCGTTGTGCGAATCGTTATCGACCCAGATGGTGTCCCACTGGTCACGTGCCGGGTGATCGGCAGGAATATTGAGCATGTCGAAGTTGTACTTCTCAAGCTCTACCTCGGGGCCCTCGAACGTCTGAAATCCCATCTCATTAAACGCTTGAGTGATTTCGCGAATCATCTGCGTCGAAGGATGAAGCCCGCCCAACCCCGGTTTTCGACCGGGGAGCGTGATATCGATCGACCCGACAGGAGCCTGTGATGACTTCGACTGGCTAACCCGTTCATCAAAGAGCGATTCCAGCTCGCCACGAAGACGGTTCGCCGCTGCGCCTACAACTTTTCGCTCGTCTATAGCGAGCGAACCCAGACCGCGAAGCAGCGCGGTAAGCCGCCCTTTGCGGCCTAAATATTCGACCCGCCATGTTTCGAGTTCGTCACTAGAATCGGCAGAGTTTAACGCGCCGACGGCGGCCTGTTTTAATTCCTCTACCGACTCACTCATTTGGCTTCCTTGAGTTTCTGACACCGACACTTACCTGACCTAAATGCTGTTGATCCGAGAACCGTTCGCCCCGGTAGGCGTTCGATTACGGTGGTTTTCGACTCGAAATTATAGTCGATTCTCAACGGCTCGCTCACTCTCACCGCAATCTCAATTACAGTTGGGAAACAGCGAGTTTGGGTTCTGCAAGTGAAATATAGGTATTTTTCGGTACTAATTTATGAAATCTACAGACTGCACGTAATTCCACACGCTACCGGATAAATCTTACGATATTCGTAATATTCTTCTGCTGACCCGTTACGATTCCATCATATACGTCTACTTGAGTGAACGGCGGTTACTGCCATCGAGCTTGATGTTGCCTGTCTGAACTAGCGACAAGTTCAAAAAGTTGTAGTAGGGTCGAGCAACGATCGATGATCAGCCGCTGTGACGCACGATGCTCACTTTAGCGGAATTAACAATATCCAAGGAACGGGGTCCAAATATGGAAGCCTACTGCATGAAGTGTAAGACGAAGCGTGAGATGCAGAACCCAGAGCAGATCACAATGAAGAACGGCCGACCTGCAACCCAGGGCACATGCCCAGTTTCAGGAACCAAGATGTTCAAAATTGGTAAAGCTTCGTAAGTTACCTGCTAACGAATAAAAAGGCCCGTGCTTCGGCACGGGCCTTTTTTTGCCTTTTTTTCTAAACAGTCGAATCGCTACCCGCATCTGCTACCAATAAGAAGTAGTAAGCTGCGGTCGCAAAATCGCCCATATAAATCGGAGAAACTACTCATATGCAAACCGTCCCGTTCGGAAACACAGGGTTCGAAACCAGTCGATTGGGCGTCGGCCTCTCCGAAATCGGGTCGCAACTTGAAATCAAAGATCAGGATCAAGCAACCAGCGTCCTGAACACTGCTCTCGATAGCGGAATCAACTTCCTCGACACCTCAGCCTGTTACGGCATCTCAGAGGAACTGGTCGGCGTTGGCGTTGCAAATCGACGAGACGACTACTTCCTCGCAACCAAGGCTGGACACTCTGTGCTCGGCTACGAAGGCGAAGAATGGACGTATCAAACCGTGGTCGACTCGATTGACCGCAGCCTGAAACTGCTCCAGACCGATCACGTCGATCTCGTACAGCTCCACTCGTGCGGCATCGATGTCCTCGAAAAAGGGGACGTCATACGAGCGCTCCAAGAAGCCGAACAGGCAGGAAAAACTCGCTTCATCGGCTACTCCGGCGACAACGAAGCCGCACACTGGGCCGTCGATTCCGGTCTATTTGCAACGCTCCAGACCAGCTACAACCTGGTCGAGCAACGAGCAAGAACCTCCGGACTACTAGAAAAAGCAACTGCAAAAGGCATGGGCACGATTATCAAGCGTCCAATCGCTGGTGGTGTTTGGGGCAAGTCTCGACCCGACGCCCCCGACCAGACCGCCAGCAACTACAACACGCCGTATCTCGAACGTGCGAAAACCATGCGAACGCTTGGCCCAATCGAGAACGAGCCGAACGACGGCATCCTCACCGCACTCGGCTATACCCTCGGCGATCCCAACGCCAACGTTGCAATTGTCGGCACAACAAACCCTGCTCACATGGCTACAAACATCAGCCAGATCGACAACGACCTGCCGATACCCGAATCCGTCATCGCCGAACTAAAACGTCGCTTCGAAGAACTCGACACCGACTGGTCACAACGCACATAAGCAGCAGCCAACGGCAGCCACTGGCTGGTTTACTACTTGATTCGATCCTGAAGCGAACATAAACATCCACTGAAAGACCAAAGCCACAGAATGAAAATTGATCGCATAGAAGTCCGATTCGTCGAAGCCAAACTCGACGAGCCTTTCGGATGGTCGCAGCGCTGGACCAACACCCGAAGCGTCGTTGTGCTCAAAGTCTTCACGGATGACGGCGTAATCGGGTGGGGCGAAACCTACGGTTCTCAAGATACGGTCGCCGGAATTGCCACCGTTGCGAAGATGGCGATCGGTGAGGATCCCGCCAATATCTCGAAAATCTGGCACAAGATCCACCGAGCCACCTATCAGAGCCACACCTACGCAGGTATTCCCGTGATGGCGCTGAGCGCAATCGACACCGCGCTCCACGATATTGTCGGAAAAGCAACCGGAAAGCCCGTCGCCGAAGTGATGGGCGGGCGACTTCATGACTCCATCGCCGTCTACGCCACGGGCCTCTACTACGTCGACAACTACGCCCTGAAACCCCACCTCGGAGAAGCCGCTGGCTACGTCGATCAGGGTTTCTCGGGAATGAAAATGAAGGTCGGCGCGTTATCCCTCAAAGAAGACGCCGACCGAATCAAGGCGACCCGAGAAGCGATCGGTCCCAACGTGCGCCTGATGTTCGACGCCAACGAGTCCTACGACCCATCAACCGCCCTAACGTTTGCCAATATGGTCGCCGATCAAGACATCACATGGTTCGAGGAGCCGTGCGCATCACGTGACTTCGTCGGCAACAAATTAGTTCAGGAAAAGTCTCCAATCCCTGTATCAGGTGGCGAAAGCCTCTCAACCCGCTGGGAGTTTGCACCACGGCTCGCAGAGCGAACGTTCGACATCATCCAACCCGATATCTGCGGAGTCGGGGGGCCTTCCGAATTGCACCGGGTCGGCCTCATGGCACAGTCGTTTGGCATCAAGTTCAACCCACACTTCTGGGGCACCGGAATCAGCTTCGCAGCTGCGCTCCACGCCCTTGCCGTGCAGCCAATCGGTCAGATCGGCCAGACCAACATTCCCTACCAAAACGAATCCGTACTCGAATTCGACCAGACACCCCACCCAGTCCGAGAAAACCTCACCGAGCCATTCTTTACGCAATCAAACAGCCGAGTCGAAGTACCAACCGCCCCCGGACTCGGCATCGAAGTCGATGAATCAGTGCTCGAAAGATTCACAGAAGGCGAAGTGACAGTAGTCACAACTTCGTCCGATACGCAGCCCTTTTTCTAACTACGAAAAACCAAATAACCAACAGATCGCGACAACTGTCCCCCTTCCTTCAGGAAGGTGCTAGGGGAAGGGTAGATACTCCAGTAACTGAGCACCAAACGACACCTGACCCGGTTCTCCCTCCTTCGGGAAGGAGTTAGAGGGAGGGTAGATTGCAGCGAGCGACCAAGTCGTCCGACGACGCCCGGAGCAACTAAAATTATGAAAATCACCGACGTAACCGTCACCCTGTTCAAATGGACCGATATTCCGGCCACGTTCTACAGTCCGCTATCAGGCAAAATCGGCGGTGAGTCCGATCTCGGCCTCGTAACCATTTCAACAGACGAAGGCATCGACGGCCATGCATTCCTCGGTAGCTCAAGCCAGCCCGCAAGCCTCGATACAAACTCGCTCATCAAATACTTAAAACCCGTGCTCGTGGGACAAAACCCGCTCGATAGAGAACGCCTTGCACAAGGCCTCGGTCAACTCGTTCGCAAGTCCGGGATACGAACTGTAGGCGCCTGCGACATCGCACTTTGGGACATCGGCGGCAAAGTCGCCAACATGCCCATCCACCAGCTTCTAGGCACCTACCGGACGACAGTAAGGGCTTACGCCTCGTCGACCGTCTATCAGCAGCCCGAGGTCTACGCCGAAGAGGCAGCGAAGATGAAGAGCGAAGGCTGGACTGCGTACAAAATTCACCCGCCAACCAACCCCGAGCTCGATATCGAATGCTGTCGACAGATTCGTGAAGCCGTCGGACCCGACCACACGCTCATGCTCGACTCAACTTGGTCGTACGACTATCCGCAGGCGATACGCGTTGGTCGTGCCATTCAGGATCTCGACTACTACTGGTACGAAGATCCTCTCGCCGACGATGACATCTACAACTACACCAAGCTCAAGCAGCAGCTCCACATCCCACTAATGGCGACCGAATACTCCCCGGGTGGATTCACTGCCTACGCACCGTGGATAACCTCACAAGCGACCGACTACCTGCGAGGCGACGTCGCAATCAAGGGCGGCATAACTGCGATCATGAAAACCGCCCACCTCGCAGAAGCGTTCCACATGAACTACGAAGTGCATCACGGCGGAAACTCACTCAACAACGTTGCCAACCTTCACACGATCATGGCAATGAAGAACTGCGAATTCTTCGAGGTGTTGCTGCCGTCGGGAGCCCAGAAATACGGACTATTAGAAGATATCGACATCGATGCCGACGGAAACGTCCATGCCTTCAACAAACCGGGTTTGGGAGCCGACATAGACTTTGATCTGATCGAACGAAACAAAATCGACGTAGTTTCCTGAATACAAACATGAAGATCACCAATGTCCGACTAACCGTTCTCGAAACCGATCAGGCAATGCGCCAGTTCGAGTTGATCACCCTGCCTGGCATGCACCGAGAACGCTGGCTGCACGCCCCCGACTCAAGCGAACTCAAAGGTTCAGACTCAACCACTCACAAGAAGCACGAGTTTGTGCTGCACGTCGACACGGACAAAGGAATAACCGGCCACTGCACCGCTATCTCAGAGGGCGTTGCATCTATCACCGAAACCGACGTTGAGCAGCTACGAGGACTCGTGCTGGGCGAAAATCCACTGTATCGAGAACACCTCTACCAGAAGCTTCACCAGGGAACGCGTTGGGTCTATAGAGTCCCCGGCTGGTTCGGTGCATTCGACAACTGCCTGTGGGACATCGCCGGCAAAGCTGCCGAGCTACCGGTATGGGCGCTTATCGGCAGGGTTCGCGATTCCGCACCCGCTTATCTAAACATCCGCGGGACCACGATCGAAGAGGCAGCGAATGACGCTCAGGAATCTGTTGCGAGTGGATTCACCGCAGTCAAAGACCACTTCTACCACCCGTTTCGACAGAACATTGAGTGGCTCTCAGCAATCAGGGATGCGGTCGGCCCAGATATCGAACTGATGCACGATCCCGTAGCGGTCTACAACTTCGAAGAGGCGCTGACCGTCGGGCGCACGCTTCAAGATCTGGACTACCGCTGGTTCGAAGAACCGATGCCCGAGCGATCACAAAATCAACTGATACAGCTCGCAGCCAGCCTCGATATTCCGATCATGGCTAATGAAACGCTCATGTTCGATGTCGACATCTCGGCGCAATGGCTGATCTCAGGTGCAACCGACCTACTCAGGTTCAACGCCCGCACCGGCACAACCGCCGGCCTAAAGCTTGCACACATGGCAGAGCTACACGGGGCCAACATCGAGTTCAACGGCAACGGCGGACTCTGGGGACTCGTCCACGCCCACCTGATCTGCTCGGTCCAAAACACCAGTTTCTACGAATACTTCCCCGGCGGCTGGCACGACGAAGTCGGAAAAACACTCGGAATGATGAACCCAATAGTGCCCGTCAACGGCCGAATCTCACCGCCTGACGCTCCCGGTTGGGGAGCCGAATGGGACTGGGACCTTTTCAAGAAGCAAACCGTTGAGGTCTGGGAATAAAGTGCCCGAAGATTCACGGAACCAGCCCTCGGAAGCACCGACAACCAACGCAGAGTTCGTCGACCCCGCTCAAGTCCAGGCATATCAGCGAACCAAGCTGACAATGTCAGTTATATCGATGGGCCTGAACTTCGTCGTGCCGCTGATATTCCTGTTCACCGGTGGATCCGAGGCGATCAGAAACCTTGTCGAAGGCTGGACGACCGCCGCAGCACTCGTTGTTGTGCTTTACCTGTTTGTAGCCGGAGCCGGACTCCAGCTGATCGAATTCCCGTTCGAAGTTTACTCGGGATTCGTCGTAGAAAAGAAGTTCGGACTCAGCAAGGTCTCGATCACCAGCTGGCTCTACGACTGGGTGAAAGGCACGCTCATCCAATCGGTTCTGCTTCTCGTCGTCCTGTCAGGCATCTACTGGCTCCTGCGCTCGCAGCCCGACCTCTGGTGGCTCTGGGCCTCGATCGGTGCAACCATACTCGTCATCATCCTGATGGCACTCGTTCCTGTTCTGCTTCTGCCGCTGTTCTACAAGTTCGAACCCATTCCAGACGGCGAACTAAAAGACCGATTGTTCGCACTCGCCGACCAGATCGGGACCCACGTTCAAGGCATCTACGTCTGGCATATGAGCGACAAAACATCCAAAGCCAACGCAGCCGTAACCGGTTGGGGGCGAACCAGAAGAATCATCATTTCCGACACATTGATCGAGTCGAACACGATCGAAGAAATCGAAGTGGTGATGGCTCACGAGCTCGGTCACCACGTCCGGTGGGACGTCTGGAAAATGCTCGCAGTCACGACGGTTCTTATCTTCATAAGCTTCTTCGTAATCGACCTCGCGTTAGGCGCATGGATCGACTCGCTAGGGCTACGCGGAATTGCCGACATAGCGGGCCTCCCGCTCGTCATACTCGTAGGAGCCGTTGTCTCCCTAATCGCACTACCTATCTCAAACTGGCTCTCGCGCAGAGCCGAAACCGCCGCCGACCTCTACGCCCTCAATCTCACCGGAATGCGAGACGAGTTCATCTCGGCAATGGACAAACTCGGCGATAAAAACCTCGCCCAAAAAGAACCAAACGCGTTCGTCGAATTCGTCTTCCACTCCCACCCATCCATCCAACGCCGCATCAACAACGCCCGATCCTGGACACCCCCTCGTTCTCAATAGGAGCCCAACCCCAACCCATGGAAAAATCCCAAAATAAACCCCGCACGCGGGCCCGCACGCAGGTCAGCATTGAGGGTGAAAACTTCCTCATCAACGGAGTTCCGACGCAGCAGGGCATGACATTCAGAGGCAACTCCATCGAGGGACTTCTGATGAACAGCCGCATGGCGAACGCCGTGTTCGACGATGAAAACGAATTCACCCGTCACCTGTGGGCATACCAAAAAAACGATCGTTGGCGAGCCGATCGCAATACCGACGAACTCATCGATATGCTCCCCACTTACTATGCAAAAGGCCTCACCTGCATCGACATTAACCTGCAGGGCGCGTCACCCACCGGTTACTACAGAACCGATGAGGAAAGCCTTACAAATCTTCTCGATCGCATCCACGCAGTTCATCCTGACGCCACCGAAAAGCAGATTTGGCAAGGCGTTCCCAACACCGAGTCTCAGCCATGGATTTCCGGAGCGTTCACTGATTCCGGCGATCTCAAACCCGCCTTCATGGAGCGAACTGCACGAATTATCGAAGCCTGCGACGCGCTCGGAATGGTCGTCTGCCTCGGCTACTTCTACTTCGGCCAGGACGAACGACTCACAGACGAAGACGCCGTAAAAGCCGCCGTCGACAACGCAACAAAATGGGTGCTCGAAAATGGCTACACCAACGTCCTCATCGAAATAAACAACGAAGCCGACGTGCCTCACTACGAACACGAAATCCTTTGTCCACCCCGAGTCCACGAACTGATCGAACGAGCGGCGGCAATCGAGATCAATGGCGAAAAACTCCTCGTAGGAACCAGCTTCGCCCGAATAATGGTTCCGACCGACGAAGTAATCGCCGCCTCCGACTTCATCCTCCTCCACGGCAACGGTATGCACGACGTTGGCCAAATCACGAAGCGTGTGCAGGACGTCCGTGCTTCAGCATCGTTCCGTGGTCAGCCAATATTCTTCAACGAAGATGACCACTTCGAGTTCGATCAAGAAGATAACAACTTCGCCACCGCCCTAGAAAACCGAGCCGGTTGGGGCTTCTTCGATCCCGGCCCCGGCGCTGGTGGAAGCGCAGCCTACGGCGACTACGAAGTCGGCTACCAGAACCCACCAATCAATTGGACCATCAACACCGCCCGCAAAGAAAGCTTCTTCTGGTTTCTGGGCGAAGTGACCGGCAACAACTAACTACTGCCCGTCACAAGGAGAGATCCGGAGAGTGGCTCGATATCGTCCACCACATTCAATCCTGTTCGTCGCAATTAACAGTCAATTGTCATTCTGAACTAGATTCAGAATCAATGAGCAACAGGCTAGAATCTCCGACCTAGCCACCGTTTCGTTCCCGGTGAACAATTTCGACGGGTAGCGCACGATATAACCAAGCAAACATGATTCTGAATCTAGTTCAGAATGACAGTAGAAATAGCCGGTACCTCACAAATCAACGGACAGGAACCAACCCACATGACCACCTCTACCGCAACCATTTCGCTCAAAGGCAAAATCGCCTTCGTCAGCGGCGCCTCAAAAGGCATCGGTGTAGAGATCGCCGAATCGCTCGCTGCGGCCGGAGCCGACTTAGCGTTAACAGCACGCAACGCACAAGAATTGGAACAGACCGCCGAATCCGCCCGCAAGCACGGCGTAAAAGTCTGGACCCGAACCGCCGAGCTTGAAGACGCCGACGAGGTGAAAGCACTGGCAACAGCAGTCCTCGCCGAATTCGGCAGGGTAGACATCCTCGTCAACAACGCAGGAGTCGCAATGCATCAGCCGTTCTTCGATGTCGACATCGAAACATTTCACACAGTAATCAACGTCAACCTGCTCGCGCCTTTGCTGCTCACTCAGGCTTTCGCACCCGGCATGATCGAACGCAAATCCGGCAAGATCGTCAACATCTCTTCACGCGGCGCAATACGCGCTATTCCAACTGGAGCTACTTACTGCGCATCGAAAGCGGCGTTGCAGCTGATGACCCAGACCATGGCGGTCGAGTTCGGTTCCCACAACGTTCAGGCGAACTGCGTGGCACCTACCGTCACCATGACGCCAATGGGTGAAAGCGCATGGCCCGCAAGCCCTCGCCGAGACGCCAAGCTCGCAAAAATCCCAACAGGTCGCTTCGCCGAGCCCGAAGAAGTTGCCAGCACCGTGCTCTTCCTCGCCTCATCGCATTCCGACTTCATCAACGGAGTCGAACTCCCGATCGACGGCGGCGAAGGCGCAGGCTGACCCCTACTGCATGTCATTGCGAGGAGCCTGCCCTGAGGCGACGTGGCAATCACGGACATGCTGCTCCACCAATTCCCATTTGTAACTCCCGTCCACACCCACACATCCAATTTCTCGACCGCAGCGGAGAGACCTTCGGTGGTGTGGTTGGGGACGGGCGACCCTCTATGGGCGAGGTGCCACTGGGATGCAAGTCGCGTTACGTAGATCACCGATTGCCACGTCGTCGAACTCATCGCAATGACAAACCGTTCGCCACCGGCCCATCAAGAAGTCCGCTAACATGCCGCCGCGCCTGATAGCGCAACATAGCCGCAATTTAGGAGACCTTAATGCCGGGCCACGCAAATAAAATCGCCGATCCGATCGAGATGTTCATGGCCCCCGGCCCCAAGCCGAACGGCCTGCAAGCACTCGACGATGGCCTCTTGATGATCGACCAGGGCAACGACCGCATGTACAAGGTCGATTGGCAAACCGGCGAGCCTACGATCGACGTGCAGACCGAAACGAAATCCGCTAGCGGTATCACTTTTGGTGACGAGCTCGTCTGGATCGCCTCAACCGGCAGCAACGAAATATTCGCCGTCGATGCCGTCACTGGCCAGACCGTCCAGAAGCACAAATCCCCCGGCGCCGGCGTCAGCGCCACTCACGAACATCGCGCACCCGGCGAGCCAAGACCCGAAACCGGAGACCACGGCCTCGAATGGAAAGACGGCCACATCTACATCGCATCTCCGCCGTCGCAGTACGTCCACGTAGTCGAAGCCGCCACATGGAAAGAAGTTCACCGCTTCAAAGCACCCGGATACCGAGTGCACGGCATCGCTTGGGCCGAAGAAGAAGGAACAATGTGGGTCGCCGATACATCAGCAGGAACGGTCCACCGCCTGAGAGTTGAAGACAGTCGCTGCTACGACGTCTTCCGCGTCGAAAGCCCGCTCCAAGTCCACGGCATGACGATCAGAAACAACCGACTCTGGTACGCCGACGACCGCGGCCCCATAGGCTGGCTCGACGTCGACATGGCCCCCAACTTCTAGCACCAGGTCGTTCCCACATTCAACTCCGTCCACCGTCATCCTGAACTAGATTCAGGATCTCAAACGACGCGCCAGCAACTCCCGATCCAGCAAACAACCCGCGTTCTCGACCGAAGCGGAGAGACCCTCGGCGGGGCGGCGGTGCAGGGTGCGATCCCACGGGCTACTCCACCCACCATCCACGTCTCTCCCTCACCCCAACCCTCTCCCGCTAAGAGAGGGAGCATCGCTCACCCTAAAGCGCGCCCTCATTCTCAATCTCAACTCCCGGCAAATCGCCCGCAGGTACGAACCCCATCACCCGACCATAGAAGTAAAGCTCGCCCTCAAGCGACGCCTTAATATTCTTCGACTGCCGGAATCCGTGCTGTTCGCCCTCGAACATCATCAGCGAAAACGGAATGCCCTTATCGCGCAACGCACCGGCCATTATCTCGGCCTGCGACGGCGGAACGATTTTGTCTTCAAGTCCCTGCAAAATGATCATCGGACACGAAAGCTGATCGGTGAAATTTATCGCCGAACGATCGTAATAAAGCTGCTTCGCCTCTGGATAAGGGCCAATCAACGAATCCAAATATCGCGATTCGAACTTGTGCGTGTCACCAATAAACACACTCAAGTCAGCGATACCGTAATACGTCGCACCCACTGCAAATCGATCGTGGAACGTCAGCGCGTTGATCGTCGTGTATCCGCCCGCTGAACCACCCTTAATCGCAAGTCGGTTCGTATCAGCCAGCCCCTTCGAAACAAGATAGTCAGCGGCGGCAATACAGTCGTCAGTGTCGTACACACCCCACTTGCCCTTCAACGCGTCCCTGAACGCCTTACCGTGGCCTGTAGACCCACGATAGTTCACGTCAACAACGGCGAATCCTCGACTCGTCCAGAACTGCACCGGAAGACTCAACGACGAACTCGTTGCACTAGTCGGCCCTCCATGACTTATCACCAGCAACGGGGGAGTCTCCGTACCGTCCGATTCAAAATCCGGATTCGTTGGCGGATAGTAAAAAGCATGCGCCTCGCCATCGTCGGTCGAAGGGAAAGTTATCGCCTCAGGAATCGAAAGATACGCGTCGTCAAGTTCGATATCGCTCGAAGACTTCAATGTAGTCGACGCACCGCTACCAAGTGACGTGCGAACAACCTCGGCTGCAGATGTAGGCGAAGCGCCGATGTAAACCGCATCCCCTCCAACGAGGCTCAGCTCAGCGATTGAACTATGCGGCACAGCTTTCTCAGCAACCTCGCGGCCATTGAGCATCACCATCCTGAACTGCCCTTTGCCATCCTTGGAATCCTTGAGCAGAATCGCCCCGTCCTCAAGGAATGCATAAGTCCTGAAACCGAACGCCCACGCGGGCCCGCCATGATCTTTTTCCTCAGCAAGAATCGGCTCGACCGCTCCACCTGACCACTTGGAAAGGTTCCACCAACCCGATTTGTCCGTAATAAATACTAAAGTCCCGTCAGAACCCCACTCTGGCTGCACGATACTGACGTCCACACCACCGGTCACCAACTGCTCGTTACTAACCGACCCACTGGACGAATCGAAATCCGCTACCCAGAGCTCGCATCCGTCCCACGGCATATTCGGATGATCCCACGAAAGCCAGCAAACCCTGTCGCCGGCGTCATTCTGGCGCAGCGACGAATAGAAATCGTGCCCAGTTGCAAGGATTTTCACTACACCCGAGCCGTTCGTCGGCACGAGCGCAAGCTCGTTGTCCGCCTCACGATCCTCGTGATGACGCTCTCGAACGCAAAGAATCCAGTTCGAATCGTTACTTACGGTGAGATCGGCGTAACGATCACCCCGCTCGATCACCGGCGCATCCGTAATAGCCTCAGCACCGCCGCCCGCGGTAGCCCGGTACAACCGCTGGTCGTCCCAGTTCGCAAAATAAACCGCACCATCCTGCACCGCGTATGCCGCCCCACCGTACTCATGCACTGCGTTTCGAGCATTCAAATCACCGGAATTCACGTCTGTGACAGATCCGTCGGCAGATCGCTTCACGATCACATACCGACCCGCCTCCTCCGGCCGACCCTCAAGCCAGTACACGTCGCCGCCATCCACTCGTAACTGCTCCAGCCGAAGACCACCCCCGGTGATCAAATCGGCAGAAATAGGCGATTCCCATGAACCGTAAGGCGATGTTTTTGTGGCCATTTGGCACTCCATAGACTGATGGCTTAGTTGAATGAGCAGAAGGCTCGCAGATGTTAAACCACAAGGCAACAGCATCACCCAAGCAATTAGCCCCAAACGCGAAACACCCCATTCACCGGGCGAGATAAATGGGGTGTTTCTACGGCTTGATGCCTGCCGAAAAATTTTACTTCGTTAGAAGCTGCAACTAACCGACCCTAACCGCCGAAGAACGTTCCCTGACGTTCGCCGTTCACAATTACGTCGTACTCAACTCCAGCTTCGAACTCATCGCCGATGTTGATCGACTGATCTTCGTACATGATCGCCAGCGTGCACGGAGTCGGAGCCGTCGGAACCTGAGTAAGAACCGTAATGTGAACTTCTCGACCCTCAACACTCCAGTCAATCGCCTTGAACTCTTCACACCCGTTGCTGAGCATGATCGTCACGCCAATCAAGTGCTGCGCCGGGATCGATCGAGTCGAAGCGATGCTTACCTTTTCGATAGTCGCAAAGCGCTCGGTGAATTCAGAATCGCCTTCGCCAACGGTGATCTCAGTGTTGTCGCCAATAATCGTGCCCTGACGTTCGCCGTTCACGATGACGTCGTACTCAACACCATCTTCGAACTTCGAACCGATGTTGATCGACTGATCTTCATAAATGATCGCCAACGTGCAGGGCACAGGAGCGGTCGGAACCTGAGTTAGAACTTCAACGTGGATCTCTCGACCCTCAACCCGCCAGTCGATCGACTTGAACGTCTCGCAGCTTCCGCCGAGAGCAATCGTCACGCCAATCATGTGTTGCGCAGGAATCGATCGAGTTGAAGCGATGGTTACACGCTCGATCATGGCGAGCTTTGAGGTGAACTCTGAATCGGCTCCATCGATGTCAACCGCCGAGTCCAGATCGGTACCAGCAAACTAGTCAGCGATAGAACCAAGCAATTCGATTACGCCCGAGTCATCCCCGACGTACAGGATTATTGCGTTGCCGTAGAGGTAGAAGTGAGGGTTGGCAATCCAGTGGACTGTCATGACCATCCCATCGCTCTCGAACGACGACCCATCTTTAGAAACAGTTTTCGATGCCTCTTCGGCTGAAGTCCCCGGAGCAAAGCTGTAAACCAACACCTGCTGACCGTTGACCTTCAACTCAGTCGGAAGCAATCCAAACTGCTTCGAAACATCACTCTGCCCACCGTACTCAACATCAGCCCCCAGCCCCTTGAGCGTCAGCTCGAGAGCCTGAGAATCGGCAATAATGCTTCCACCGCCAGCTGGGGGGAACGGAGCCGGTGTCGGAGTTGGTGCGTTCGGGTCGGCGCAACGCACGTTCGGCGCAATCGCCTGAAACTCGACCGTCTCCTCACCGTAGTTCACGGTGTAGAGGGCGCAAGAAACAAGACCCTCACCAACAACGCCAAGCTCAACCTCTGCTGAATCGATCCGGTAGTCGTCAGTGCACGCCATTTCACCGTTCGGTACCTTCGCTATAGCGCGGATATCAAATACTGTTCTGCCCGACTGAATGAGATTCGGCTCAAGCGATTCCATGCAGCCGTTTGAAAGCCCCCACAACACATGTGCGTAGTAGGTAACTGGCCCACGGCTGTCTGTGCCGATGATGATCTCGAGACCCTCAACCGGTGCAGGCTCAACACTGAATCCCGGGTCATTTTCCAGAGGAAGACCGTGGGTCGGGATTGCCGCAGAGACGCCAGCCTAGAAGTATCCAGAAGCAATGCCGTTCACGGTTACGGTGTAACGCTTTTCACGATCGAAATCGCTGCCAAGCCCCACGTTTTCATCGTGAATGCCGTACATCTCTGTACAGGCGATTAGCTCGCCCGGAGCAGGAACCATGTTGTAGACCGTAATGTCGATCTCTGTCCCGTTACGATCGATGTCCGCACGATCGAATGTCGCACATCCGTTTGGAAGCCCCGAAATGACCTGAACAACGTACTGCTCAGGGAACGATTCGAGAACCATTATCTGCACGCTCTCAATAGGAGCGAGCGCCTCGACAACTTCGAATCCGAGGTCTTCAGGCGGGCTCGGAGGCGGGGCACCTTGCGAACCATCTACGACAGCGGTCGGCTGCGCACCAACTGCATCATCCTTATCCAACAGAGTGGTCTCATCTGTGCCACATGCCACGACAAACGCAGCAATGGCGGTGATCGCCACCAGTACAAGCCACTTATTTTCTATTTTTACGCCGCTAAGCATTTCACTATTTCCGTTTGGTGGCCCATTCAAACTCAAGGGCCAACTATATTTGTCTGCTAAGACGCCTTATCAGGTCGTCCGTCATAGCTAAGACGCTAGCCGTGCAGGATTTGTTCCATCTATTAGATTTACCGGTCATCCACGCATAATACGAGAGACGTAAAACCCAATACGAGGCGGCATGGGGTAGCAGTTCCGAAATTATCAGGATAGTCGGTCGGTTGCTCTCTTAATGATCGTTACCAGTCCGGCAATTCCGGCAATGATCGCAATTACGAGATACATAAATAACCCGAACGCCATGGCAGCCACGATGATTCTGGCAATTGCCCCGAGCGGCCATAGTCCAATGTCGTAAAAAATAATCGACAACCACCAAATTCCGGTCATGGTTCCAAGTGCAATAATCAAACCTACTGCAATAAAAAGTGCACCCCAACCGAGTGCAAATAGACCTACGAATAATCCTTGAATTATCGAGAATATTACTTTCAACGCAGCAACCTCACTTATGTCATGATGCTTCAAGTCAGTGACAACATAGCATCCCCAGTTCAAATCCCAATCAAAATTGACGCACCGCCTCTTTAGGGGCTAGTCTTGAAGATAGTTCGAATTTCATATTTGTGTTGATCGGGACTAGTAAGTTTCGTTACGGATCAAAGAGAGTCGGGGCAAGCTGAGAGCCCGATATCACGACCGGAACCGAATGGACCCGTGAGCTTCGAAGCAAAAGCTCCAAGAAAATGGACGTTAGTAGCTTCCGACGGAGTGGGCACCGTTATCAGAGCCCAGGGCCTACGATCTTAGATAGCCTTGATCGTGTGTCCGACAGAGATACTGTCCCGATGAATCGGGACGGTGAATTAGGGTGGCACCGCGGGATACATACCTCGCCCCTTGAAAATTATTTCATTTGGGAGTGAGGTTTTTTTGTGCCCGAAAATTCTCTGTAACCAGAGCCGGGTGATCAAAACCTCGATAGATACGTAAGTAACAAATCGAGAAACGATCGACATCATGGCTGCGCCCAACGCAAAAAAACGAATCCTCACCGGCGTACGACCCACCGGAGCACTCCACGTGGGTCATTACGTTGGCGCACTGCACAACTGGATCGAACTTCAGGACCAGTACGAGTGCTACTTCCTCATCGCCGACTATCAGGCGCTGGGCGACCACTTCCACGAAATCGATCTCATTCGCGACTCCGTGTTACAGGTCACACTCGACTGGCTCTCAGTTGGACTCGATCCCGAAAAGTCAGCTTTCGTTGTCCAGAGCTACGTCCCCGAGTTCGCAGAACTCACAATGTTGCTCAGCTTCATCACGCCCCTCGGCATGCTCGAACGCAACCCGACTCTCAAGGGTGAACTCGCCGATCTCGATGTCGAGCAACGCACGGTCGGCTTCTACAACTACCCAATGAGCCAGGTAGCCGACATCCTGCTCCCCCTCGCAGATCTCGTCCCGGTCGGCGACGATCAGCTTCCGCATATAGAAATGACCCGCGAAGTCGCACGAAAATTCAACCGAATGTTCGACGACGTCTTCCCTGAACCCGACTCGCTTATCGGAAAAGTCCCGCGACTCTCAGGAACCGACGGCCAGGGCAAGATGAGCAAGTCGAAGGGCAACGTAATCATGCTGTCCGACGACGCTGACACCGTCACGAAGAAAGTTCGCGGCATGTTCACCGATCCCAACCGAATCCGAGCCGACGTCCCCGGCAAGGTCGAAGGCAACCCCGTCTTCGAGTACCACGACGCCTTCAACCCGAACACCGCCCAAGTAGACGATTTCAAAGCCCGATACCGTGAAGGCACGGTCGGTGACGTCGAAGTAAAAATGGCACTCGCCGAAGCTCTAAACAACTTCCTCGACCCCATCCGCGAAAAACGCGCCTACTACGAAGCGAACATGAATTTAGTCGAAGAAGCCATCATGAGCGGTGCGTCACGCATGCGAGTCGTCGCCGCCGAAACGATGGAGCGGGTACGAGACGCCATGCGAATCTCCAGCTACACAAAAAACTGGAAGTGACTAGTCACGTTTTCTTTAGAACCGCAAAACACCATGACCATCCGAACCTACAAAACCAAAAGCTTCTTCTGGCGAAGTTACAACTATCACCAATAGTTCATCTTCACTCACCCAGGAAAAACCAGTCATGCCTAACTACACACCAGACCTGTCCGAATTTAAAAGCCTCGCCGAGGGCCACAACCTGATCCCGGTCTATCGCGAAATCAGTGCCGACCTAGAAACGCCCGTTTCGGCGTATCTAAAAATCGCCATGGGAACGCACTCGTTCCTCTTCGAATCGGTCGAAGGCGGCGAAAACCTAGCGCGCTACAGCATGCTTGGAACAGAGCCCTCTGAAGTGCTAACAACCGGCGCCGGAACCGATCTTGGCGAAATAGATCCGCTCGAACTTTTGCGCAACCGATTGTCGGCTGTGAAGTACGCAACCGTCGAGGGCCTCCCAAAATTCCACGGCGGTGCCGTCGGATATCTCGCCTACGACACGATCCGATACTTCGAGCCATCCGTCCCCCCGATCACCGATGAAAAATCAGGGCTCGACGTTCCCGAATCCGTGTTCATGCTCACCGATTCGATCCTCATATTCGATCACGTGCGCCACACTATATTCGTCGTTGCTCACGCCCAGGTGAACGGGAACGCTAACGGCGATGTGGAAACCGCCTATGATCGAGCGACCGCCAAGATCGAAGAGATCGTCGCCCGACTCGACAAGCCGGTTCCTCCGAGCGGATCGCGCCGCAACTTCCTGCCGCCATCAGGCTTTACATCTGGCGACCCCAATCTCGACTACAGCTCGGTCGGCCACCCCGACCAGTCGCCAATCGGGCAGGGCGAAGTGACCGGTCAGCCGTATACCCCGAACATGACTCGTGAGTACTACGGCGAGGCGATCGCCAAGTGCAAACAGGCGATTCAAGACGGCGAAGTCATTCAGGTCGTCTTCTCGCAGCGACTCGAACGTCGCACCCCGGTAAAACCGTTCGACATGTATCGCTCACTCCGTGCGATCAACCCGTCGCCGTACATGTTCTTTCTCGAACTCGACGGCTTCCAGATCATCGGAGCTTCACCCGAACTTCTCACTCAAGTAATCGACGGCAAAATGGCAGTCCACCCGATCGCCGGAACCCGTCCACGTGGCACAACACCAGAACACGACGACGAGCTAGAACGCGAACTGCTGAAAGATGAAAAAGAGATCGCAGAACACGTAATGCTCCTCGACCTCGGACGTAACGACGTCGGCAGAGTTTCCGATCCCGGAAGCGTCAGCGTTGAGCAGAGTTTCGAGATCGAAAAGTACTCGCACGTAATGCACATCGTGTCGCACGTAACCGGCGATCTATCCGATAAATACGACATGTTCGATGCGATGAAGGCCGCTTTCCCAGCAGGCACAGTTTCAGGCGCAGCCAAAGTACGGGCAATGCAATTGATCGCCGAACTCGAACCCGACAAACGTGGCCCGTACTCAGGCGCCGTCGGCTACTTCAGCTTCACCGGCAACATGGACACCGCCATCTCACTACGAACAATGGTGATGAAAGACGGCATTGCGTACCTGCAGGCCGGCGGTGGAATCGTCGCCGACAGCGACACACAGACCGAGTACGAAGAAACGCTCCACAAGATGGGCGCACTCATGCGAGCAATCGACCACGCCGAGGAGTCGGCAGGTGTCTAGCCTGATCATCAAAACCACTCGCGCCGATTACTTAAGCGCCTCGAACCTATTCGATGTCGTGCCGGTGCACGCCGTCATCGACGCCATCAGTGTTCGCCCAATCGACGCGCTAACGGCACTTCGAACCCCTGACAATCCTGCCTTCATCTTCGAATCGGAATCGCCGGAACCCGGTGCTTCTCGCTACGCCTATGTATGCACGAAAGTTGAGCACGCAGCACGCACGGGAGAGAACGAACAACTCGGTGATATCGACCCGATAGCCGCACTTCGCAATCAATTCAATAAACGTTCCGTTGCACCGCTTGCGGAACTACCTGCGCTCGTCAATGGCGCATTCGGCTACTTGGCTTACGAGGCAATCAAACACTTCGAACCGTCAGTCGGCCGATTACCAGACGACCCCACAGAATCACCGGTTTCGGCGATGATGTTCCCGGAGGAGCTTATCGTATTCGACCGCGCACTCGACCAACTACACATCATCGTCTTCGCCTCTCGCGACCAATCGTTCACGACGGCCACGGCGCGAATCTCACAAATAATCCAATCACTTAAATCGATTGCCACCACTGCCCATCGCCTCAACGTGCCACCTCCAGCCCTCGACGATCACACCTTCCGACCTCCTCCCCCGAAGCGTACGCAGTACCCCGATATGGTCCGCACGGCTCGAAAGTCAATTATCGAAGGCGAGCTAATCCAGGTCGTGCTCGGTCAACGTGTCGAGGCGCAAACCCAAGCCGACCCGATCGACATTTACGAACAACTGTCGAACATGAACCCCTCGCCCTACATGTACATGCTCGATCTCGGGGACATGCAACTCATTGGCTCCTCGCCCGAACTCATGCTGCGTTCAACCAACGGCAAGGCTTCAGTACACCCCATCGCCGGAACCCGCCCACGAGGCGAAACCGCCGAAGAAGATCTCCAGAACGAAGCCGATCTTCTCTCAAGCGAAAAAGAATCTGCCGAACACGTGATGCTCGTCGATCTCGCACGCAACGACCTCGGCCGCGTCTGCAAACCTGGCACTGTGAACGTGAAGTCGCTCAAGCACATCGAACGCTACTCACACGTCATGCACCTCGTTTCGAGGGTCGAAGGCGAACTTGCTCAAGACAACGACGGTATCGATGCGTTCAAAGCGGGCTTCCCAATCGGTACCCTCTCGGGCGCACCCAAAATCCGATCTATCCAGCTAATCGCCGAACTCGAACCCGAAGGCCGCGGCCCCTACTGCGGCGGTATCGGATGGTTCGCACCAAACGGCGATGTCGACACCGGAACAATCATCCGTTCGATCGTTTTGCGAAACGGCACAGCGCACGTTCAGGGCGGAGCCGGAATCGTCTTCGACTCCGACCCCGATGCCGAAAATCTCGAATCTCTCCAGAAGGCAAAAGCCCCTCTACTGGCGATAGCCAGAGCGGAAATCACGTCCGAAAATACACAAGACCTTCACTGGCGAAGCAACGAAAACATTTCACCCGAAACCCCGCACGCTGCGACAATTACAGCAGAGTAAACGAATAATAAAATGCTTCTACTAATCGACAACTACGACAGCTTCACCTACAACTTGTTCCAGTACCTCTCCGAACTCGGAGCCGAGGTCGAAGTCGTTCGCAACGACAAAGCGACGATCGAAGAGCTTGCTGCGCTTAACCCCGAACGGGTCGTCGTTTCGCCGGGGCCATCCACGCCCGATAACGCTGGTATCTCGATCGATGTAATAAAACACTTCGCAGGCAAAGTACCGGTGCTAGGCGTCTGCCTCGGCCACCAGTGCATCGCGCAGGCATTCGGCGGCGTGGTCAAAGGTGCTGGCGAAATACGGCACGGAAAAACCTCGCCTATCCAACACGAGGGTCAAGGCGTATTTGCCGGACTCCCACAGCCGTTCGAAGCGGTCCGTTATCACTCGCTCGCCGTAGAGCCAGACACCGTACCCGACACCTTCGAAGTGACTGCACGAACCGAAAACGGCATCATAATGGGCATTCGTCACAGGGAACTCGACGTCGAAGGCGTGCAGTTCCACCCCGAGTCGATCATGACCGAAGCCGGCAAAGACCTACTCCAAAACTTCCTCGACAAACCATCACCAAGCCGCAGCGGCTGATAGCCGGTTTTCTTGAGGACAGGCGCCAAGCATCCACTTCAGTCATCAACGAACCAAACTAAATAACAAAACAAACAATGAACATCCAACAGGCAATACAGACCGTAGTCGAAGGAACTGATCTCGAGCAGGATCAGGCAGGCGACGCCATGCGCGAAATCATGTCGGGCGAAGCGACCCCGGCGCAGTTCGGTGCGTTCGTTACCGCCATGCGCATGAAGGGCGAAACCCCGTACGAAATCGCCGGTATGGCGAGCATCATGCGCGAAGTTTCGTTGCACATCGACGCGGGTAACGACGTAGTCGACACATGTGGAACAGGCGGCAGCGGACTCAACTGGTTCAACATCTCAACCGCATCGGCATTTGTTGTCGCAGGAGCCGGAGTGCCCGTCGCCAAGCACGGCAACCGTGCCATGTCCGGATCATCAGGCAGTGCCGACGTTCTCGAATCGCTGGGCGTAAATATCGGACTTGGCCCAGACGGCGTGAAGGCGTGCTTCAATCAAGTCGGTATCGGATTCATGTTCGCCCAGACGTTTCATCCTGCGATGAAGTTTGCAGGCCCACTTCGCCCACAACTCGGCATCCGAACCATTTTCAACTTTCTCGGCCCACTTACAAATCCAGCGGGTGCAACACGACAGGTGCTCGGCGTGTCAGACGCCGCGTTCGCCGAGAAAATCGCCAAAGCTCTAGAAATTCTCGGCACCGACTACGCATTCGTAGTAAACGCCGAATCGGGAGCCGATGAAGTCGATATCGAAGGGCACACCCTGATCTACCAGGTCAATTCTGACGGCGTGAAACGACGCCGAACCCGACCCGCCGACTACGGTCTGCAAGAGGGTAAGCGAGAACATTTGATAGTCGAATCAATCGAACACTCTGGCCAGATCATTAAGGACATATTCTCCGGGGCGGGCGCCGGTCACAACCCGCCAGTCGCGCCCGAAACTTCGCAGCGAAACGTAGTTGTGCTCAACTCGGCAACCGCACTAATGGCCGCAGGTAAAGCAGTGGCATTCCAAGAGGCAGCCGCTATGGCGCAGGATTCAATCGACTCCGGCGCTGCTCAAGAAAAACTAACGTCGTTAATCAAAGTAAGTCAGGAACAGTCTTGATCGAAATACCCGGAATCCTTGGTGAGATTGTTGAAAAACGACTCGTCACCATCGAGCAGGCAAAAAAGAAACGCCCAGAAAGCGAACTGCGAACGATCGCGGAAAATTCCAGCGTTCCACTATCGCTACAGCGAACCATCGGCGGAAAAAGCGGCATCTCGCTCATCGCCGAGATGAAGCGATCCTCCCCATCAGCAGGACCGCTCGATCCCGATCTCGATCCTGCCCACCGCGCTGGTCTCTACTGCGATGCAGGAGCAGCCGCCATATCCGTGCTAACCGAGCACGATTATTTTTCCGGATCAATCGAAGATCTCGCTGCCGTTTCGATCATCGCCCGCGCATCACGTGTTCCCGTACTTCGCAAAGACTTCATCGTCGACGAATACCAGATTCACGAAGCCCGAGCCGCCGGAGCCGACTGCATCCTGCTGATCATTGCCATCCTCGATCCGAAGCAATACGAAGACCTATACACAATCTCCACCTCAATGGGAATGGACGTCATTGTCGAGGTTTTTGACGAACCTGAACTCGAAACGGCGATGGAAATCGACCCCGACATCATCGGTATCAACAATCGAAACCTCAAAACACTTGAAACGTCACTTTCTGTGTTCGAAACACTCGCAAGGAAGATTCCTGACGACCGAATCCGAGTTGCCGAAAGCGGAATGAAAAATTCCACCGACGTCGAACGCATGGGCTACGCCGGTGCCAAAGCCGTACTCGTAGGTGAATCGCTCATGAAAGCCGGCAACGACGTTAGCGAGTTGGCCCAGGCGATGTCGGCAGTAGAAGTCGGATAGCCGAATGTCAGCAGACCAGATGCCCACCACAACGACCCGAACGAAGATCTGTGGATTACGCAGTGCTGACGCGGCAGTGGCAGCCTCAAACGCCGGTGCCGACTACCTCGGGTTCAATTTCGTCGAGGGCGTTCGTAGGCAAATTCAGCCTCTTGAAGGTGCTCAGATACTCACCGATTTCCGAGCACAAAAAGACGCCTCCAACACTCCTAAAACCGTCGGCCTCTTCCGCAATCAACAGCCCGATTTCGTGAACGAAACAGCCCGCAATCTAGATCTGGATTACCTCCAACTCTGTGGTGACGAAGACGCCGACTACATCTCGAAAATAGAGTTGCCGATCTTCAAGATGGTTCGAGTCAAAGACGGAACCACATACGCCGATCTAGACCAAATCATCACCCCACTCCTCGACGCAGGCCACGGCATCGTCCTCGATCGATTCGACAAAAATACACCCGGCGGATCAGGGCTATCGTTTGACTGGGCTACCGCTGAGGGCATCGCCGATCGCAATGGTGTTCTACTCGCAGGGGGACTTAATCCCGAAAACGTTCAGAGCGCCATCGCACAGCTTTCGCCCTGGGGCGTCGACGTTGCAAGTGGTGTCGAAACCGACGGTGTAAAAGATCCGGATCTAATCCGATCCTTCATCGAGGCCGTGCGCAGCGCCTGACTAACGAGCCAATCTCGCATCAGTTGCCCGATTGAGTTCGCTCCGTTTCCATATCCACACTCGACGATTACCCACCCGCATGGTTAAAACGTTATTAATGAATTTTAACGCGTTATGCTGCGCCCATGGGTAGATCAGGAGGTGGGTGGAATGGCAAAAGCGAAAAACGCTACGGCGAACCAAGCGGAATCAGTGGCTCGACTCGAAGCGATTATTTCGGCAACTGTCGATGCAGTAATTACGATCAGTGAAGATCGAATCATCGAAGCTTTCAACCCTGCTGCCGAAAAAATGTTCGGCTACGAGGCAGACGAAGCAATCGGGCAGAACGTCAACATCATCATGCCCGAGCCGTACCACTCCGAGCACAACCAGTACGTCGAGAACTACAAAAATACCGGCGTAAAGAAAATAATCGGCCTCGGTCGAGAAGAACGTGGCAGGCACAAAGACGGCCAAGAGTTTCCCGTGCTTGTCAGCATTGGTGAAGCCAAAGCAGAAGGACGCCGAATGTTCGTCGGTGTGATCCGGGATCTCACGGCGCAAAAACAAGCCGAACGCGAAGTTGAAATGCAACAACGCCGCATGATCGACGAACTTTCGACTCCGGTCATCGAACTATGGGATGGCCTTCTCATGCTCCCCATCATCGGTTCAGTAGATTCTGAAAGAGCCAATCAAATCACAGAATCTCTACTCCAGGCCGTACTCGACAGGCAGGCGTCAGTCGCAGTGCTCGATGTAACGGGTGTGCCGATAATCGATACCGATGTCGCAACACATCTTTTGAAAACCGTGCGAGCTGCCCAGATGATGGGAGCCGAAGTAATCATTACCGGCTTCAGTGCCGAAGCAGCAAAAACCCTCACTCAACTCGGTGTCGATCTCACCTCTGTCAAAACCAGCGGCGCACTCAAACAGGGAGTCGCACAAGCTCTATCGATGATCGGCTACCGCGTCGCAAAAACTACAGCGGAGTAGGCGATTTGATCACACCAATCCTGACCATCGGTGAGGTACTTCTAGTCTCTATACAAGAGGATCTGAGCGACGATGAAATTGTCGAGCTTCAGGATCAAATAATCACGCGCGTCTCCGATACGAGATCGGCGGGGCTCGTGATAGAAATCTCAGCCATCGACATGGTCGATTCGTACATGGCCCGCGTCCTCAACGAAATCTCCACTATGGTCTCGATTCTCGGTAGCCAAACTGTAATTACGGGAATGCAACCCGCGGTTGCAATCACGCTGGTCGATATGGGCAGCGAACTTATCGGTGTAAAGACCGCGCTGAATCTGGAACAAGGCCTCGAAGAGATTCAGATTCTCATCGACGAGCAAAAAAATGAATCTGCCATCGTCACGAGCGATCCTAGCGAGGAGCGATGATGGCAACTGCTTCAGAACTCGTCCTAATTCGTCGTGATTCCGATGTCGTCATGGCGCGCCGCTCCGGTCGCGACATGGCAAAAAGTATAGGGTTCGGTTCCGCCGATCAAACTCGACTCGCCACAGCGATTTCCGAACTTACCCGCAACGTCATCAAGTACGCCGGCGACGGTGAATGCACGATCTACGATGAATCCAACGACGAATGTAACCGCATACGTGTAGTTGTCGAAGATCACGGCCCTGGCATTCCCGACATCGAAACTGCCATGACCGACGGTTTCACCACAGGTGGCACTCTAGGCGCAGGCCTGCCCGGGACGCGAAGGCTCGTAAAGGAATTCAACATCGAGTCTCAACCCGGATTGACCAGAGTTGAAATCGCAATGGAAAAACAAGTCTGGTGAGCTTCATTACTTCATCTGAAAACGTTCAGTTTGCTCGCACTCCCCACCCCAAAGAAACTGTGTGCGGCGACGACGGCGCCGCATGGGATGATCGACAGTACACATGGCTAGTTGTTTCCGATGGATTGGGACACGGCCCCGGAGCCGCCGAGGCCTCGCAAGCTGCACTGGAATGGATCATCAATAACCACACAGAAGACATCGATGCGACCCTTCGCGGCTGCGACAGAGCTATACGCCACACACGCGGCATTTCTCTAAATCTGGTGAAAATCGACCGCGACAATCACACCGCAAAATACGTTTCCATCGGGGCGAATCTTGGGTGGAAGGTGCAGAGATCTGGAACACGTCGACTCGCCGGTGGACCCGGCGTCGTGGGCAGCGGAATATCAAAATTTTATACGCTGGATATTCCGTTAGAAGGATCCGGGTTTCTGATTCTTGCCAGCGATGGCATCAACAAATCTTCAGACGTATCACAGCTGTACACAGCACCATCGAGCGGTGATCGTTCAATCGCCGAATCGATCATCGACGAGTGGAATACTGGAACCGACGACGCTTCGGTCATGGTTTACAGGTTCCTGTCATGACCAAAACACTCAGAGATTACTTCAACGAATACGTCGAAATCGTGCGCTCGCGGCTTGAAGCACCCGACGAACAACAGCTTCTCGATGCATCTGAAATCGGAGCCCAATTTCTCAGTAGTGGAATCGCTCCCGAAGACGTTGGCGAGATTCATGAACGCGCTGTCGCCCAGCTAGCCGAATCAAACCCCGGCCTAACGCTCACCGACAGTATCGAATCTACTGTTTCGCCACTCGTCGAAGTTCTTGTCTCTTACGGAAACGAATTTAGAAGAACAACTGAAGAGAAGGAACTTGCAGTCGAAGAACTCAGAACCCGATCGTTAACGGATTCCGAAACCGGCCTGGCAAGCCGAACAGCGCTAGTCGAAGCTCTGCGAAATCGACTCGCCGAAAACGAAGAGATTGTTCCGTTTTCCATCATCAGCATTGGCATCGACCGTCTGACTGATCTGAACGCTGCGCTAGGGTATGAGTTTGGCAAAACGCTGGTAATGCTTGCAGGAACACGAATAGCCGACCTGATTCAGGGAGATGTATTGGTCGCACGTGTCGGCCCCGATAATCTCGGATTCCACGTAATTCCCGGTGTTGCCTATCAATCAGATCTGAACTACGGACGGCAAATTCAGGAAGCTTTTGTGGAACCGTTCGAAGTCAACGGCGAACCGGTGATCCTCGACGCAACTGTCGGCATTTCTCATTACCCGGGACACGGGTCTGATGCCGATCAACTCCTGCAGCGTGCAGAAATCGCAATGCGAGAAGCCCAACGCACGCAGCTCGATATCTCAACCTTTACATCCGGGCAAGACCAAGTAGCAGTAAACGAAATACAGCTTCTGGCAAAACTTCGGCAAGCCCTCGATGAATCATCAGACGAAGGTGGAGTTCTAGAACTCCACTACCAGCCGAAAGTCTCGTTAGAGTCCGGAAACACCGTCGGCTGCGAGGCTCTTATTCGATGGAAGGACGAGGACGGAAACTCAATATCACCGGCAGAGTTCATACCTGCCGCCGAACGAACAGGGCTCCACAAACAGGTCGACAACTGGGTAATGAATACAGCAGCCAAACAGGCGTTTCAGTGGAGGCAAATCGGACTCAATATCCCTATCGCAATTAACCTGTCAGCTCGATCGTTCGTCGACCCAAATCTGGTTTCGACAATCCAATCGCTCATATCCCGATGGGGCATCGACCACAGTAGCCTCGAGCTGGAAGTAACAGAAACTGCCTTAATGTCGGACCCCGAGCAGGCGGCTCAAGTTTGCAAACAGCTCAGGGAACTGAACATAGATCTCTCGATAGATGATTTCGGTACGGGTCAATCATCGATGGCTTATCTCCGCGATCTAAGCGTCACACACGTAAAAATCGACCAGTCCTTCGTAATGCAAATGGCAACCGACGAAGGTAACGCAGCAATCGTAAAAGCGGTCATCGAAATGGCCGGATCACTCGGAAAAAAACTAATCGCCGAAGGTGTCGAAGACGACCAAACCGCCGAGGCGCTGATCGTCCTTGGCTGCGAAGTTGCGCAGGGCTGGAACTACGCCAAAGCTATGCCCGCTAATGAATGGCCAACATGGCTCGAAAAAGCGCCGCTCATAGTCAATTAAGCATTTCCACAGCAATCCCCGTATCAAAACCGCTCGCTCGTACCGCTACGCGGCGTAAACTGCCGCGACATTTGCACCCTCACGACCGCGGTCATATTCTCGCGGAAAAATCCATCAACTCCCGGAGAAATCACTTACATGGCCGAAAAATTGCGAATGGCCCAGTACGGAACCAAACACGGTCATGCGGAAGGTGTGCTCCAGGTGATGCTCGATCACCCAGACGTCGAAGTAGTTGGTGTCTACGAGCCAGACACCGCCCGACGCAAACAAGTAGAAAACTCCAGCGACCAATCGTGGGGCAAGGTCAAATTCGTCGACAGCCCTTCCGAATTCTTCGACGACCCGTCTGTTGTGGCTATCACGTCTGAAGGCGCAAACAAAGAAAGCCTCGCCTTCACCGAAGAAATCGTTACCGCTGGCAAACACGCCTTCTACGACAAGCCAGCAGGCGACGATTACCACCAATTCGAACGCATCGTCGAGCAAGCACGTGAGCAAAACACGTTCATCCAAATGGGCTACATGTTCCGCAAGCACGACGGATTCGAACGAATCGCCAACTGGGCTCGATCAGGTTTTCTCGGCCACTTGTTTCAGGTTCGAGCACACATGTCGACATGGATCCCGGAAAAGAACCCGGAAGGAATTTTTACAGGCCGCGAAGGCCTCTCATACCATCAGGGCGGCGTCATGTACGACCTCGGAGGGCACATGCTCGATCAGGTCGTGTGGATTCTCGGCCGACCCAGCAAAGTAACCCGGTTCTTCCAACACGCCGTTTCTGAAACACGAGAAGTGATGGACAACACGCTCGGCGTGTTCGAGTACGACGGAGCCATTGCAACCGTCGATATTGCCGCAATGGAACCGCGCCCAATGGCACGACGCTTCGAGGTATACGGCACGAAAGGGTCCGCAATCATGGAGCCGTTCGAACCCGCCGACACCATTCGTCTTGTACTCGAAGAGGATCAAGGCGAATACAAAAAAGGCGTCAACATCATCAAAATTGAAGATCGAGCACGCTACGTCGATACCTTCGCCGAGTTCGTGCGCAACATCAAAGGCGAATCCGAACCGCTCAGAACACTAGACCACGAGCTTCTCGTACAAGAAACCCTCATGCGAGTCACCGGCAGCCTGGGCGGCTAGGCGTCTTCCGGCCTCCGTCCTTCGGGAGGGACTGAGGGAGGGTCGCCTGCGACGCGCGACCAAGTCGTTCTACGACGCCCGGAGCCATAACGCCACGCGCGACCAAGTCATCCGATGACGCCCGGAGCTAAAACGCTACCCGTGCGCCCGCACGTCAACACCCTCAGGCCACGCCACTTTAAATATGGCTGCCGTCTTGAAATTCGCGCCGTCGATAGTCGCCTCACGAAGCACACATCTATACATATTGGCTCCAGCAAGATCGGCTCCTGAAATATCAGCACCGGTGCAATTCGTTCGATAAAGAGTGATTTTTTTCATCGAAGCGCCATTGAGATTCGCCCGCCGTAAACTCGCCTCCGTAAAGACTGCCTCATCGAGGTTGCAACCCGAAAGATCAGCCTTATCGAACAACCCACGAGTGAAATCTCGCCCACTCAAATCCCGACCCGACAGGTCAGCGCCTCTCAAATCGAGCTGCTCAGGAGAATTAGCGCGATGCCACGCCACAAGTTCATCCGCGGTGCCGTTGAGTAACTCAAAATGTTCGGTGTTCATGCTCCGATTATGTGGCCAGAACCGCTCATAGTCGAATCCGCCCATGATAATTCCGTTACTTTTCAGAACTAATCCTGTTTCTTATCAATATTGAAACACCTTTGAAACACGTTTCCGCTAATTTAGATTGCGGTCGTCGGGCTGGTGCAGACGACCATCTATCGGGACGGGCAGTTCACACGTAAAATGCTCGCTGCGCAAAGGCTGGAACTTCAGTCAGGTCGAATCGTCCTGACGGCACGAAGTCATGGTGTCAGCACAGAAAAGAAGCACGAGGGAAAATAACGATGGTCTACATAGCCGAATATATCTGGATCGACGGCACCGAGCCGACTGCCAAACTGCGGTCGAAAGCTCAGGTACTCGCCGACGGTAAAGAACCTGGGATCTGGGGATTCGACGGATCCTCAACCAACCAGGCTTCCGGCGATCAATCCGACGTGGTACTGAACCCCGTGCTGGTTGTCGACGACCCGATTCGTGGAGAACCGAACAAGCTCGTCATGTGCGAAACACTGCTCACCGACATGACACCGCACCCCACGAACACTCGTGCAAAGTGCGCTGCATCCGCCGAACAATACGGCAACCTCGAAACATGGTTCGGGCTCGAGCAGGAATACACATTCTTCGAAGGCCTCGCCCCTCTCGGCTGGCCCGACAATGGCTTCCCGGCACCACAGGGCGGCTACTACTGTGGCGTCGGCTCCGACGAAATATTCGGTCGTGAAGTCGTAAACGCTCACCTTCAGGCCTGCATCGACGCTGGCCTCCACATCTCAGGAATCAACGCCGAAGTCATGCCCGGACAGTGGGAATTCCAGATCGGCCCAATTACAGCACCAGGAATCGGCGACGAAATGTGGCTCGCTCGATGGCTGCTCTACCGAATCGCCGAAGATTACTTGGGCCCCAAAGGCATCCCGATCTCCGCAACGCTCAACCCGAAACCAGTTCCAGGTGACTGGAACGGTGCAGGTTGCCACACCAACTTCTCGACCAACGAAATGCGCGAGTCTATCGACGCCTGTGTGGCCGCCGCCGAAGCCCTCGGAGCACCCGGCAAGCCCGCACTCCACATGGCCGGATACGGCGCGGGTGTTGAACTCCGCCTCACCGGGGAACACGAGACCCAGCGCTTCGACCAGTTCTCATATGGCGTTTCCGACCGTGGCGCTTCAGTTCGAATCCCGTGGCAGGTCGAAAAGGCCGGCAAGGGTTACATCGAAGACCGACGCCCGAACGCCAACTGCGACCCGTACGTCGTAGCCCAGTTGGTTATCGACACCGTCTGTTCAGCCGCTACCAAGTAGCTCCTGAATCCCAACATGAATATCGAGAGGGGATGGCTTCGGCCATCCCCTTTTTTATTTGCAAACGCCTGTCATTGCGAGGAACGAGGTACGAGTGACGTGGCAATCAGCGTTAACACAACGCTACGACTCGACGGCGGCAGATCGTGCAAACTGAGATCCAGAACTACTGCCGCTCCGAACCCCTCGCAACGAATCAGGAACCCGCTCACAGCCGTTCCAACAATTCAACCCCCCGACCCCGCAAGGGATCAGATATCCTGCGCTGCCATCGCCACCACCCCCAATCAGAACGTCCGATAACCCCTGATCTCCAAAATTAGAAACATCCACTACGGATGGATAGTTGTCCTTGGCACCGCACTCATGCTGTTCGGTGGCGCAGGATCGCGGTTCTCTTTCGGAGTATTTCTAAAGCCAGTCACCGAAGAGTTCGACTGGACACGCGGCTCGCTAGCAGGAGCCCTCGCAGTCGCCGGACTCGCCACGGGTGGACTCCGACCCATCGCAGGAATGCTCGCCGATAAGTACGACCCCAAAAAGGTCGCCTCGATCGGAGTACTGATCGGTGGATTAGCACTCGCCGGAATGTCCCAAGTTCAAGAACTGTGGCACGTCTACACTCTCTTCATAATCATGGGAGTCGGCTTCACCCTGACATCCCCGGGAGCCGTAGCGAAAATAGTTGGCGCATGGTTCACACGTCGACGCGGACTAGCAATGTCGATAGCTGGAACTGGATCAGCCGCAGGTGAAACTGCACTCGTACCAACTGCCGCTATCGCAGTTGCCTACATAGGCTGGCGCGAGGGGTACATGATTCTGGCAGGAATTCTGCTGATTCTGATACTTCCGCTAGTATTTTTCCTACTGAAAAGCAGGCCCGGCCCCGGCGAGCACGCCGACGGCGCCGACGATGAAACAGTCTCCAGTGAAGGGGATCTCAGCAAAGGATCTGCCGATCCAAACGCTGGAATGTCGTTTGGACAGGCTTGTAGAACCGGACTTTTCTGGCGACTCACCATTGGCTTCTTCATATGAGGCTACACAATGGGCTTCGTGAATGCCCACTTCGTCGCTTACTCCACTGATCTGGGCGCAACCGCCGTGCAGGGCGCATACGCTCTGGCAACCGTCGGTTTAGCAGGACTCGCCGGTGGACTCAGCTTCGGGTACCTCGGTGATAAATTCGGACGCCGCCCACTTCTTTCCGTCGCCTACGGCATGCGAGCAATCGGCTACGGCGTTCTCCTAATGGCATCAAGCCTGCCGATAGCGATTATCGGTATCGTGATAATTGGAAGCTCGTGGACTTCGGTGATCTCCCTCACCGGCACGGTCACCTCCGACGAGTTCGGTCTCCGTCGACTCGGAACGATCTACGGCACGATGTTCATGGTCATGCCGTTTGGAGCTTCCAGTTCAGTCTGGCTAGCGGGTCGAATATACGACACAACCGGAAATTACGACAATGCTATGTGGATCAGCCTCGGCATGGGCCTCGTTGGCGCAGCAGCAATCGCAATGCCAAGCACCGGAATCTCCAGAAAACTTTGGCCCCGAACACCACAAGCCGAGTAGCAATTTCTGTCATTGCGAGGAGTGACAAAGGAACGACGTGGCAATCAACGATCACACGGAAACTCGTGACAACTCAACGAACAACGCCCATGTGGTCACCAGCCAGTCGAGCGCGTTGTCATGCTGAACTAGATTCAGTATCTATCGCGAAACTGAACCAACCCAGACGAAGCAGCCGCCCACTTCCGATTCCTCTTCCCGACCGCAGTGCATCCTGAGCTAGTCGAAGGGCAAAGCGAAGCGGAGGGACCTTCGGCGGGGCCGGTGTAGCGAGAGCCGCCCCGCACCCTACAACCAACGCCTCGTCCGCCTCATGTACTCCGTATAAACCTCGCCAAACTCCCGCTCCAAATACGCCTCTTCACGACGAATCACCAGAACGGTCAACGCCACCACGCCAATGAACACAGCGATGAGCATCGCCAACGAGTTCACTCCAACCGCAATACCGGCGCCTATCACCAAAAATCCAACATAAATAGGATTCCGCGTGCGCTTGAACGGACCCGACGTCACCAACGTTTCTGTCGGCTGCTCCGGTTCAGGATGCTCGCCGTGGGCGGTCATCGTCGTCCAGCTCCAGTAGATCATCCCAAGCCCCACCAAGAGCAAAATAACGCCGATCACAACGCCCGCGATGCCGCCGATAATCGCACTCGGCCAGAAAAATACGTGAACGAGCGTGCCAAAGAGCACCGGCACCCCAAAAATCACAGGAGGCAGCGTCGGTAATTCCAGACCTTGCTTTTCCGATCCGACATCCATATCGTCCTGCTCGTTCGTCACAAAATCACTTCTCATTACAAACTCCCTCTCCCAGCGGGAGAGGGTTGGGGTGAGGGAGAATCGTCCCCGCTTAACAATCCTGTCGAAAGAGAATTCCTCCCTCAACCTAACCTTCTCCCCAAGGAGAAGGAATCATTGCTTCCTAATCACCCCGCATCGCCGATGCAGGATCAAGAATTACATCAGCCGCCCGCAACCTATCCTGCAGTTCATAAATTGAAACGCCCCGACTGTCGCTCCCTGTGGAAGTAGCAATCGCAGCAGCAGTACCCGCCGCCTGCCCCATGCCCATCGAATTCGCCGTCACACGACTCGACGCCAACGCCTCAGAAGTCGCCGAGTGACACCGACCCGCCACCCACAAGTTCTCCACACCCTGCGGCAGTAATGTGCGATAGGAAATATCGTACGGCGGCACGACCGGCTGCTCGTGATACCCGGCCTTGTCCTCGGGATGCTGGTCTATTCGCCACGCACCCATCACTACAACATCGTCCTGACGTTTTGCCTGCCTGATGTCGTCACCAGTCAGCACATAGTCGCCTACGATCCGTCGTGACTCACGTGATCCAGCAGTCGGTCCGCTGGTAAAAAAGTAAGCGTCCTTAAACTCAGGCAACGCCTCTTTCCACAGCTCGAACATTGTCCACGCGTCACGTCGACCCTGAATTTCTGCGTTCGTCCAGTCGCCCGGATTAGTTGCATTGCCGGGCGTGCGAATCACGTTGAAATAAATATCTCGACCAGAAAAAGTCGCCGGCCACGGACCGCCATAAAGACCGATCTTTCCATCCGCACACGCCTTCTCCAAAACCGCCGCACACTTCCTGCGAAGCTCAAATGTGAGTTCAACAAACGCAATTCGAAAGTGAAGACTCATCGGCTGCAGCGACTCCGCAACCTCGTACGGACAACCAGCCCAAGCCGCAACATCGGCGTCACCTGTGGAATCAATAACGTACTTCGGCCGAATCGCCACAAGACCGTCTTTGTTGCTCATAATCACCGTCTCTACCCGATCACCGCGAACAATCACATCCGAGACTTGCGTGTGAAAAAGCGGCTTTACCCCCGACTCGATCAGCACGTCGTCCGACGCCCTCTTGAACAGCTCAGGGTCAGTGCGAGGAATAACGCGATCTGGGTGTTTTTCGACCTCGGTAAAGTCGCCATTCACGTTGTACGAAAGGTGCGGAGCCTGTCCCGGCTCGACAACGCCCATCCGCTCGAGCATCTCGAAAACAAGCCCGCCAACAACCGGCTTGCCCGTCTCCTCATAAACAAATCCGTCGAACGCCGACCCGATGATGTTCGTAAAGAACCCACCGGCAAATCCCATCCGATCCACCGCCATCACGCTAGCGCCGCTCCGAGCCGCCGCCACCGCAGCACCAATCCCCGCCAACCCAGTGCCGCAAACCAGCACATCCGGCTCAGCAACAACCGGAAGCGATTTTGTGTATTGGACTAAAGGCATATTCGATGACCCGCGACAACTCTAAGCCCTCTCCCAGCGGGAGAGGGTTGGGTGAGGGAGAAACGACCCTACTTGTAAATCATTGAGGAAGTCGATTCCTCCCTCAACCTAGCCATCTCCCCACGGAGAAGGAACAGACTCCCTAACCCACCAAACTCTCGCCAAACGGCCCGCTCTCACGCTCACGCAGCGCCACGTTCACACGTAGCTTCTCGAGCGTCTGCTGCAGCGTCAGTTGACCCTGCGACACCTCGTGATCATCGAAGAACGCAAACACATCTTCCGCCTGCCCCGGCTTACTCAACGAAGTCACACCCGAAAGCATCCGAACGATACTGTTCGACGGGAAGTCCTTATTGATCTTGTCCCAGTTGTCCTTGATGAACTCCCAGGCAAAATAACCCTGCTCCTTGTTCCGCATGCAAACCCCCAGCAAGTAAGGCGCATCCTGCGTCCTGACCGTGCCGTCCAGTGACATCGCAAGCGTCCGTTTCATCTCATCCTCGCCCGGGAACGCCGAAAGCGCCGACTGATAGCGTCGTTCCTCCTGCGGAGTCGCAGGCTCCTGGTACTTCTTCAGGAACGCCTCGTACTTAGCCGAGTCACCTTTTGAAGCAACAACCCCGGTCGCAGCCGCAGCAATGTTCGGCTCAACCGACCCGGCATCGCTCAAGTAAGAATCATGCAAGTCGCCAGCGTTCTTCAGTGCAAGATCATCGTCACCGACATTCGCCAGCAACCGAATGAACAAACCGCGAAGTTCGAGATCCCGTGATGTGTCGCTGTCTCCCGGCTCCCACCCGAGTCGATCCATTGCAGGCTGAGCCAAATCACGAACCGCCGCCTTGTACTGCAGCTTCGCCTCGCCCTCGACTAGCTTGTCGAGACCCCCAAGACAACCCGAAAGCACCGTCCACACGTCGAGGTCGGTTTCGTCTTGAAAGCTTCGTGCGAAGTCCAGGAATTCGCTCGCCGAAGTACGACCCGCCATCACCGACGACCACGTGTCGTCCACGAGTCCAAATCGTTCGATAGGAGTCAGGTTCTCGAACATGCTCCCCGAAAGTGCTTTGAGCATCTCGGGCGAATAGCGTGCCCTGAAGAACCCGCTGCCTCCGGCGTTTGCCGAAGCCCAATCAGCAGGAGAATCAAGCTTTATTTCAGCCGACTTCTCCTCAAGCAAATACTTAACTTCTTGAACACCAGAAGCCGAGCCAACCTTCATAACAACCGGAACCGACCAGACCGTCGTGTCGGCTTCGTCGCCCTCGGTGTACAGGAATCGATCCTGCGACAACGTGATTGTCGAGCCATCTTCTGAAATCGAAGCGCTTACCAGCGGGAACCCCTTCTGGAAAATCCACGAATCCATGATTCGACGCGCCGGCTGCTGCGTAACGTGCTCAATCGCATCCCACAGATCGTTCGTCTCGGTGTTCGCGTACTTGTGCTTGTTCAGGTAGTAGGTAATTCCGTCTTTGAACTCTTCCTCACCAAGAAATTGCTCAAGCATCCGCAACACCGATCCGCCCTTTTCGTAGGTGAGCAGATCGAACATCGCCTCGGCATCCTCAGGCGAATTTACCTCGACCTCGATCGGGCGGGTGTTGGCAAGCGAGTCGACGTCAAACGCCATCGAACGTTCGAGACTGAACTGGTTCCAGCGACCCCACTCTGCGTTGAAATTGTCAGACGACATGGTCGCCATGAACGTCGCGAAAGCCTCGTTCAGCCAGATTCCGTTCCACCACTCCATCGTCACCAGATCGCCAAACCACATGTGGGCTATCTCGTGTGCGATAACGTCCGCAACACGAAGCAGCTCGGGCTCGGTCGACCGCGACTTATCGACAAGCAGCAAAACTTCTCGGTACGTAATACAGCCCAAATTCTCCATCGCACCAAACGCAAAGTCGGGAACCGCAACCATGTCGAGCTTCTGGCCCGGGTACGGAATCCCGTAGTACTCCGTGAAGAATTTCAATGCGAACGCACCCGATTCCAGTGCGTAGTCGGTCAGATGCCCCTTGCCGATCGGGTGGACGATCCGCAGCGGTACGCCGTCAACGTCAACCGGGTCCGTCGCCTCGAACGGTCCCACGATGAAGGCAACCAGATAGGTCGACATCACCATCGTGTCTTCGAACAATATTTCCTTGCGACCGTCGCCAAGATTTTTCTCCGAAACGGTCGGACCGTTCGATACCGCGAATTCTTTCTCGGGAACGACAAGCGTCACGCCGTACGACGCCTTAAACGCCGGCTCGTCAAAACACGGGAACGCCCTGCGTGCTGAAGTACTTTCGAACTGGGTCGTCGCAATCGTGTGCTCAACCCCATCGTCGTCGGTAAAAACCGAACGGTAGAAGCCACGAAGCTGGTCGTTGAGAACTCCGGTGAACTCGGCAACGATCGTGTACGGACCCGCCGACAATTCCGAGTCGAAACTCAGAGTAGCCCGTTCCATCTTCTCATCGTGCTTGACCTCTGAACTCTCGATCGTTGCGCCGACGGCGTCAGTCACTGAAGCCGAAGAAATGGCCAGTTCGACCGAGTTGATCTGAATATTGTCGGTCGCCTGACCAACCTCAACCTCGATCTCGACACTACCCGAAAAGGTAGCTTCTACGAGATTCGGTTCAAGATTGATTCGGTAGTGCGAAGGCACAACGAACGAGGGTAGACGATGTGGATTTGACGCGGCGTCAGGCAAGTTTCACTCCAGTTCAAAAAATGTATCTCCGGAGCCTACAACGAGGATGCCCGACGCGCTACTAGGCGCTAGTAGCTTCTCGCAGGCAGAAGGCTCTCAGATCTCGGATGACTGACGGCCGCGCTATCCGCGGCTAATCACCATCAAAATACTCGCTCGATCCGAGAAGCCACTGCTCGCTCACTTCACGTTCGGATAACTCACCAATAATGATTGATAGATCCCCATCAGTTTCAGTGTTCGCAGCGACCTTAATCTTGCCGTCGACAATCCTTACAAATCGCTTCTCGTAAATAAAATCGCAACCTAGCGCACATAACGGCATAACTATGTATGGATCCGCCCGTTCATCTTCTGTGCACTCGGAGCGTCGTTTTTTATGAGCAGCCACAAGAGCGATCACGGGGAACGTCCGCTGACAAAAAGCACACTCCAACTGGTCTTTCCCTTCGGTCAACCAGTCACGGAGAACCGATTGCTCTTTTCGCGCAAGTGAAAGTGTTTCGGTGTCTGATCCATTTGCGATCAGCTTTTTTAGTCTGGCCCGGTACTTTTTGTATTTTGCGTAAGGAGTCGATCTTACTGGGTGATCGACTTTTTTTGCGCCCACGGCACTGTAACGATAGTGATAGCGCCCACCTTCTTTGTCCACGAACACCACTGGTAAGTGAAAAACTCCTTTCACAATGTAAGGATCTCCGAAGCCAAGATTTTTCAAATGGCCATGGAGTTCTGGGTACTGAGACGTTCCGTGCTCGATTAGGTATTTCGAGGCAGCCTCTTCGATATCACTAAGTCCTTGCGAAATATCGGAATCCGGTGAAAGAGAAATGAAGTCGTTTATTTCGACGACGAAATTATCCGATGTCCGTAGGTATTCATCGATCTGGGCCAGTGTCGGATATTTAATCTTTCGAGTTCTGGCCGAGAACGAATTTTTGATGACTTCAGATAACTCGATAGCATTAATTGAGTCTGTGACGGAAAAACTTTTCCCTAGATTTGTCGTCAATGGGTTCTGCCAGGTCTCAAAGGTGAAACATGGGGGAGTCATTTCAGAAAGCCAGACATCAGCCGAATTTATTATTATTGTTTCTACGAGCGACGCGTGAGAATCTGATTCTTCTCCAGTCTCGGAAACTGCGACATCGAAATTTACAATCCCAACCTGACCTACTAATTTGTGGAGTTCTCGGGACAGTTTCCTCACGGCGACAAGTGAGTTTTTTGCAATCAGCAATACCTGTTCTTTGTCGTCAATCGAGTATCTCGTAACAGCTTCAAGATTGCCGTCATAGAGCGCATATTTGCTGAGATCACCAATCTCGTTGAGGATCCGAATCACGTCAGCAAGCTCGAGATCCTCTTCAATCAGTTGCTCGTCGATAATTCTAGGTAGTAGCTCGGATACTAAATGCACATCGCTAGATTTGATGAGCTCGACCAACGGTAGTAGAGATGGCAGGTCATCCGAAGTCACAGATGTCAAAAAGAATTTCTTTTTGATCTGCCTGACCCGTTCCCTAGTAATCTCGTCAAATGCCTCACCGACTTGCTCCAATGATGGCCAAGTCAACTCATCAAGCCCGTAATAGCACTCGATAATTTTTCGATTACGTTGTGCCGGAGCACTTGTGCCTAGACTGGCATTTAGAAACTGGCTGATCTGCTGACCCAGCGGCATGGCAATGGTGACCTTACTTACTGCTCCTAAACCGAATACCCAACCGAACCGTCTACTCGCATTGGAATGACCTGCAAAGGACGAGGTTCGTACGGCTGCGACTGGAATTTCTCAACTTCGAGATCAATCCCAATACCCGGCACGTCAGGAACGGCAATGTACCCGCCGTCTCGCTTCCACGCCGAGTTGAACATAGCGTTGAACGGCGCCTCGTCTTCGCGTGACCATTCCTGAGTAAGGAAGTTCGGAATCGACGTGTCCATATTGCAAGCTGCGGCCGTAAGAACCGGCCCTAAGAAATTGTGGGTAACCAACGCCGAGTGATACGACTCCGCAATAGCGGCGATCTTCTTCACAGACGTTATTCCGCCAGCTAGGCCAAGATCGGGGCGAGCGTACTGGCTGCCACCTGCTTCGAACATCTCACGGAACTCCCAGATCGAATGCATCCTCTCACCGTTGGCGACCGGAAGCGTCGTTCGCTGAGCAACTTCCGCCTGCGACTTTATCGAATCAATCTGCACAGGATCCTCGAAGAACATCGGTTGGAATTCCACCAACTGCTCGGCAAGTGCGATCGCAACCATCGGAGTCAGCTTCCGGTGAATCTCGAGAATAATATCAACGTCCAAACCCGCACCCTCACGCATCGCAGCGACGTTTTCTCGAGTGTCGTGAATCAGACGCGGCAGCGTCATCGACTGAAATCCGTCTGGAAGCGGATCGGTCTTGATTGCCGTAAAACCCTCTTCAGCAGCATCAAGCGCATTCAGGCGTAAACCCTCAGCCGTCGTGCCCTGATCAGCAGCATCAACGCGAAGCCCACCCATCAGCAGGTGTAATCGAATCTTGTTGCGAACCTTGCCACCAAGCAAACCCCATACTGGAGTCTCAAGCGCCTTGCCTTTGATGTCCCACAGAGCGATATCTACGGCGCTCACCGCTCCCGATATCACCGAGCCCCTGAACGGACCCATCCGCCACATGTACTGCCAGTGATGCTCGATATCGAGCGGATCTTTGCCAACGAGATAGTCAGCAAACTTCTTCACAACAGCATCTGTCGCCTCGAGATAACCCCAGCACGCCGACTGCCCCACGCCAACAATTCCGGTGTCCGTAAATATCCTGACGATCTGGCTATTGCCCGCAAGAATCGATTCAACTCGTTCAATTTTCATTGTTTTAATACTTTTGCTCTGGCTAATTTCAAACAGGATTGATTATTCGTATGGGCGAAGATGATACGCATGTTGCACGCTAATTGGCGGCCATCTTCGAAACAAGAGCGATAACGGACTCCATATCGGTCACACGTGGGTGTTTTTTATAGCCAGCGTGACCGTCGTAACGATCAATCAGAATCGGTCGCATGCCTGCGTTCTCGGCGCCGAATATATCTGACTCCAGCTGGTCACCCACCACCGCTGCTTCGTCTGCCTCGACACCCGACTTCACAAGCGCTGCCTCGAAAATGCGTCGATCCGGTTTCTCAACGCCGGTCTCTCCCGACGTAATTGCGAAATCAACGTGATCGGTGAGCCCCATGTCAGCCAGCAACCGATCGCTGCCTGAGTTCATGTTCGAGATCACCCCGACGACGAATCCCATTGCTCGTAGTCGATCCAACCCCTCGATCACATCCGGAAACAGTGCGATTCGATATTCCTGTTTCCGTATCTCGGCCCATATCTCACCAGCTTCTGCCAGATCCACTTCGTGCCCCGCGCCCTGAAGCACAAGCTGCTCGAAGCGAGCAAAGAACGCCCATTGTTCGTTGGCGTTCATCGTTCGAACGGGTTTAGTTGAGTTCTGACTCGTCATGAACTCATCAGCCATGTGATACCCGGCGTCGATGCCCTCCTGGGTGACATCCAAACCCCACTTGCCTACCGCCTGCGCCTGGATCTGCTCACGAGGCGGATCAAACCCGGCGAGCGTGCCGTACATATCGAAGAACACCGCTTTTAGTTCAGTCAATTGTCGATAGCCTCGTTTTTTCCACTGCCAATAACACGCTCACTTCAGCCCACCGATAGGTTGAACGGCCAACGCCGCCACACCAACCCAACTCGCTCCAGCAGTTTTTAGCGCATCAGCACAGGCTTTGACAGTGCTACCGGTCGTAAATACATCATCCACAAGAAGAATTCGCTTACCTGAAACGCTCTTCATCGAACTCGGCTTCACACTGAAACCACCAGCAAGCGCACGATGCCTTGCCGCGGCAGTGGGCAGTTCCGACTGCGGGACAGTTTGCCGAGTGCGCACCAGAACATCGGCCTGAAATTTGATCTCGATGCGATTCGACAGCAGCAGCCCCAGCAACTCCGACTGGTTGTACCCACGGGACCGAAGGCGTGATTTATGCAGGGGCACCGGCACCACAAGATCAGCGTCGCTCCGGCTCATGGCATCGACATCAAACATCCTCGCCAGCACACCACCCAACGCACGAACATCATCGAACTTAAGCGCCTTGATCGCCGACCCAACTGGCGATTCATAAAGGTACGACGCATACAACCGATCTATCGATGATCGTTCCGACACACACCGAGCGCACGTCCCGGCCTTCGCCAACGGCTCTGCGCACTTCCGGCACACGTTTTTCTGAACTGAACTCGACTCTGATACGCAGATGTGGCAAAGTAACGCTCCCGGGCTTCCGCAGTGGACGCACGAGGGTGGGAACACGAGGTTAATCGCGCTGGCAGTTATTTCTTTCAGGGCAGTAATCAAATGCAGCATCTCCAGCAAAAAATCATGGCCGATACGGTCCAGACATGGTGATACGGCAATAGAATAACTAAGTACCGGGCTGGAGCCCGGTTAGTGAACACAATTTTGGGTTCGAATTGGGGGATACGTGGAACTAACAATCACCGCCAACAACACGACTCTGACCGACGCGATCAAGAAGTACGCAGAGAAACGTCTCAGCATCCTTGATCGAAGATTCCGTGAACCGGTGCCTGTATTTCTACAAATCCGAAAAGAACAAACCCAAAAAGAAGACGAACGATTCATCGCTGAAGTAACAATCAGGTTGAATCGAGGCGTTATACGCGGTGAAATGCGAGGCGATTCGCCCTACACCGCAGTCGATCACGTTTCCGACACCGTCACCCGCCAGATCAGCCGTTACAAAAACCGCTACTCCAGCAAAAACCGACGCGATGTCGAGGGCGGTCTCGGAATGGCGATCGCCGAGCAGCTCGCCCAGGAGTCTGTCAGCGAAGTCGATGAGAGCGGCGTTACAACTCTGGAGCACGGCCAACTCGTCCGCACCAAGCGGCACCCGATTGCCTCAGAGACAGTCGAAGACGCGGCTGCTCAAATGGAGCTGCTCTCCCACAATTTCTACGTGTTCCGTAACAAGGAAACCAGTGAAATAAACGTTGTCTACCGCCGCCACGACGAAGACTACGGCCTAATCGTCCCCGAAGACCCCGAAGAGTAGAGCAAGACTGATTGCCACATCGCCGCCACCCTGTCATTGCGAGGAGCGAGGCACGAGCGACGTGGCAATCAGCGGTCAAACTGAGCCGAGCTCCCGTTTCAGCGGTTTTCCATCTCACCTCAACACACCCTCTTCCCGACCGCAGTGCATCCTGAGTTAGTCGAAGGACAAAGCGGAGTGGAGGGACCTCGTGTGATTGCGGAGTCCGCTGTGATCGAACGGATTCGACCGGTTGCTCCTCGATAGCTGTTATCTAACGAAACGCCTCAGATCCCTCCACTTCGCTTTCGCTCCGGTCGGGAAGAGGGAATCTACGTCCCCCGACCACAACGCGCACACCCAGCGCTACTCGACCGCCGTGTACTCGTAAATAACCACCGGCGTATCACCGTTCTCGACCAGCGACTCCGGAGTCGGGTACACCTGCACAAGTCCGTCCGCTTCCATGTCAGCGAACTTTTCTAGCCCGCTCTCCGGGTATTTCGCACGCTCCATCTCGCCAATGTAAACGTACTTAACGTCGTACTTGTCGAGAATACGAACCGCCTGCTGCGAGAGTGTCGAGTTGAAGAATCGTTCGACCTCTACCCGGCGATTCGTAACCGTCGATGCATAGCCAACGCGCTGCTGCCGCTGATGCCAGTCCCATCCGATAACCGCCGGCAATCCCGTATAAATCGACACCCGGTTGCACCATCGATACTGATCGCTCAAGCCCTCAATGATCACCGGCGATCCCTCAACGTTCTCCTGCATCCACTCAATCGCATCAAAGTCGTACTTCAGGGTCAGTGGACCCTCGTGATCAACGTAGGTCACCGTCTCCATGTACGCCATACCGTCGAGAGCAAGCCCGCTAAATTCAAATCTCTGGGCATTCCTGTGACGAGTCCCGAGAACCGGATAAACCATCACGCCGATCACCAACACCGCGAGTAGTCCAAGCCAGAAACCACGACCTACTCGAAGGTTCCTGAACGAAAGCTTCCCGGCATCACCGAGGAACCACAGGAAGTACGCCGAAGCCATCGCAAGCAATATCCATGCCTGCAAATAGAACTTGAACACCGTGTTCATCCGACCGATATCGTCCTTCACCGTGAACATGTCGACTCCGGCGGCCAACGCCATCGCCATCACAACCATTCCAACGGCAACAAGCAAATATCGAGCACCCGCAATCCGAGACCGATACGCGGTCAGCCCAGCGCCAAGAACAGAGGCACCGACAATCACCGTGAAACCGATCGTCGCAAATCCTGTCAGGGCGAGCGTTGCGATCATGGCTGCCACCAGCACGAGAACGATCTGCCACGTCCAGCCGCCAATCCCAGACCCCGGCAAGGGAGCGTTCGTAACATTCGTCAGCGCTGTCGAAAGTCGCTCTCGCCACATGAACACCAGCCAGCTGATTATCACGAACAAGAAAATTGAGTGGATGGCGATGTACCGCCACAGCTCGGTCGTGAACTGACTCTTTACGACACCATTGTTGAACAACTCAAAATTGGCGTGGAACGGCAAGTACACCACGTGCCCGACTACCAATACAAAGGTAGTACTCACTCCACCAATCACTAGCCGCCCGATCACAGATCTGTTCGACGAAATAAGCTGGCCGCCAATCAGGAATCCACCTGCCAGCAGCAACTGAGTCGGGAAGTCCCACGCATTTATCGTTCGCAACGATCCGACCAGAACCCCCAGCACAACCAAACCCGCCAACGATTCTGCCATCGGTCGCTTCCTGCCGATACGTAGGTAAGCCGAAATCGCCGCTGCCAGCGCGGTAACCGCAATCGGAATCGCAATCAGGTGTGCGTGCAGATCGGCAAACAGGAACGTAAAGAACGGGAACTCTGTAATTTCGTTCCCGGGTGATCCGGGCGTCATCATTCTCGAGCTACGCCAGAAATCAAACTGTCCAAACGACTGATCCTGCAACAACGATCGTGACGCACCTTGAAGCACCTGCACCAAGCCGTCGATATTGCCTGCCACCACAACAAATACGACCGCCACAAGCCCCGCGTAGACCGGCGACCTTCTAGACCACGCCGGTACTCTACGCGCCCGTAGCGTCATCTCAGCCAAACCGCTAACGATTGAGTAAACACCACCGACCGTCATCGCAAAAAGCAACGGCACAGCGAGGTTGTACGCCACCGACGGAACGATCCCCGTAAAGCGAATAAGTGAAGCGATCATGAACTGCCCGAAGTAGTAGTAGTTCAGATACCCACCCGCGTACCACGGATCATACGGGGGAATGGTCGAGGACTTCACGACCGCGTTCAAATACGCGAAATCCATCGGCTTCTCGCCACCCTTCCACGGGTGCCAGAGATCGGGATTCGCTGCACGGATCAACAGGAACGCCACGTACGCAACCAGAATCAGAATTTCCACCCTGATAATTCGACGTACGTTCGCTCGCAGGTGGTTCTTAATATCGCTTCCCGTAACTCGAATAGTCCAGTACGACACGCCCGCCAACACAATCAATCCAAGCAGCACCGCAAAGAAACTGAACTGAATCACGCCAACGCTTACGAGAAGCCATGTCACTGTCGCAACCAGCAGTAAACCCAGCGGTTTGGCGAGCAAATAACCACGATCAGGCCACGACCTGAACACAACGAAAGCAATCGGAAGAACGACTAACGCAAACAACTGTGCTGCGATGTACCACACGATCGGAGTTAGCCAGTCGGGCATCCAGCGCAGGAACGTGATCGAACTCCACGTACCCCCGGACTGCTGCGTCTCAGCCCCCTCATCCGATAGAAGTAGCCCTATCTGCTGGGGTTGAAATGCTCGAGACCCGACCTTATCCGAGCCAATTTCAGTACCCAATCGTCCTTGCGTTAAATGATCGATATTCGCAAACACAAACGTTTGCGGATGCTCGTAAACCGAGAAGCTCTCGTCAGCCCACCCGAAACCTACTGTAAATAGCCCATCCGACGACCGCTGGAATCGTTCTGGCGGTCCGAAATCTAATCTGGCGAAAGGATCTTCGTAGTAGTCGACCCCCAATCCACCGATATATCGCCCGCCGGCGTAAGCCATCTCGTACCCAAGTTCGCCTGCGAACAGCTTTTCGTAAAAGGTCGACGTGATCGGATAACGATCAGGCAATCTAGGAATCGTTGCGTACAGCCTGTTGCTCAGCAGCACGAAATAGTCCGATTCAGCAAGAAGCTCCGTCAGCCGAGTAAATTTTTGCGGACTCTCATCGTTGTACAGTTCCGCCCGCTCGTGCATTCGCAGGCTGCTCACCGCAGGAATTCCTTCCTCCCAGTGCTCCTGCACAACCTTCGAACCCGGCTCGGCATTCGAATCCAGCCACTGTGAAGTCTGGTTCAGCGGGTGATCTCCCGAGTACACGCTCATGAACGACAGCGAATAGTGAGCCGTGAAAATCAACACAATCACAATCGGCAGTGCCTGCAGCCAACGTCGATTCGGCTGTAGCGATCTAATCACCTCAAACGCCCACCAGAGCGTTCTAGCACCATACAAAATCAGGAACGGCGTGATCGGCATCATGTACCGCATAAACTTCACATCGAACCATCCGGTAACCAGCAAATACGGCAGCACCCACGCCAGGATCACCAGATCCGTTTTCCGCTGAGCGAGCACCGCTGCGACAACCGCCCCAAGCAGTCCGAGCCACACCGTAATTCCAAGTACCGGACCCAACCCCCACGTGCCCAACTGAACCATCTGATAGATGAATCTCGGCGTGTCCTCGTACTGCCTCGTAAACGGGAAATCAACTTCGCGCCTGACCATCTCGCCCTGCGTCGAAATGTTCTCTACAAACGTAGAGAAGTCGAGAAACATGTACGGCTGTGCAACAACCAGCACCGCCACGAAAACGGCAGCCGACGCTAAAGCGTTCTTATACGAAAGCCACTGGCGGGTCGCCCCAGCGTCCGATCCAACGCCATCAGAATCGTAGCGATCGCCGCGTCTAGAAGTCGCAAAAATCACATGCGCCAGTACCACCGCCAATCCAAGCGGTAACGCCGAAAACTTCGTTGCGACAGCCAACCCGAACATCACACCCACCAGCACCGAATCTCGCCGACGCCCCTCATGCGCCACACGAAGCGAGTAATAAATCGTGGCGACTATAAAAGTCGTTATGAACGTATCGACCGCGAAGAAATGGCTCAGCTGAATCTGCTGCACGGCGATCGCTGAAAGCCCAGCAGCCAACAAGCCGACTCTCGAGCTGAACACAGCCCTACCGATCAAAAACACCAGTAGAACTGTGGCTACATCTGAAACAGCGGATAACGCCCGACCCGCAAATCGCAGATCGAACATGTCCATCCACTTAAAAGGTGCCACCGCGTACTGAACAGCTTTCAACGCGTAATGAGGCAGACTCCCCAGTTAAAAGAACCCGGATTCAGAGTGCTGAGTTCAGGATCGAGTACATTCGACCACTCATCACCCTCGGGGAATTGGAGGTTGTAAACCTGCGATAGGAACGCCCGCTCGTCTGGATGAAACAGCCCGCCTTGATCCCAATTGATCCCATACAACCTCAGTGCAATCGCCAGCAGCAGAATTAGCGCCAGTGCATAGCGCGTCGAAATCCTCGGCAATGGCAACCGCTTCACACGCGATCTCAACCTCGGCCCGCTCGACGAATAATCGTCGATAACAAAATCCTGCCTCTGATCCGATTCGCCGGCACGCGCGGACACGCCTGCCCCGCTCGATTCGGGCTTTTCGGACGATTCGGCAATCTGAGATTCACGCATGAAGAAGAATTCTATATACGGCTATCCGTTTGGCGTAGCCCAGCACAGCACATTTCACACAACTCGAAGCGCTCGCAGTGCAAATATCGAGTTCACCGGGCAACATCTATCAATATACGAATGAAGTTTGACCCCCGACTTCCCCACATCTACGCTTGATTTCAATATTTTCGACAACTCCAACAAAAGCCGAATTTTCTGAAAGTTAGAAATCCCACTTGACCACTTCTGAAACCCAACAGCTCGTATCCAGCTCGTTCGACAGAACCGTACTACCCAATGGTCTAAGGATTCTCACCAGCACATTCCGGCACACCAACGCCGTAAGCATCATCTTCCTGTTCGGTGCGGGCTCCCGCTACGAAACGCCCGAACTCGCCGGAGCTTCACACCTCTTCGAGCACATGCTCTTCAAAGGAACTCCCGACCGACCGACCCCTCGTCAGATCTCTGAAATTGTCGAAGGTGTCGGCGGAACTCTCAACGCATTCACTGATCGAGAAGTAACCGGATACTGGTGCCGGCTGGCCCAGCCGCACTACCGAGAAGGCATCGACCTGCTTTCCGACATGGCTCTCAACTCTCTCTTCAAAGAAGATGACATCGCCAAGGAAAAACAGGTCGTCTACGAAGAGATACGTGCGTCTTTCGATTCACCCGGGGCACGAACATCGATGCTCCTCGACGATCTCCTCTGGCCCGACCAGCCAATGGGAAGAGACATCGCAGGGTCAGTTGAATCAGTCGGTGCTATCTCACGCGATGAAATGCTCAAGTACCTCGACACGCAGTACGTCGCCTCGAACACCGTGATCGCTGTTGCAGGAAATATCGAACACGCCGACGTAGTCGAACAGATCACCGGTCTTCTTGGCGAACTCCACGACGGCGAAATTCTTCCAATGTTTCCGTACGAGGCAAAACCCGTCGAGAAGCGGGTTGCAATCGAACATCGCTCCACGGAGCAGGCTCACATCGCCATAGGCATGGCAGGGCTCGCCAACAACGACCCCGACCGCCACGCTCTATCGATAATGTCGGTAATACTTGGCGAAACAATGAGCAGCCGCCTGTTCGAAGAAGTGCGCGAACAGCGCGGGCTCGCCTACGACATCCACAGCGGCGCCCACTTCTACAGCGACTGCGGCGCCCTCGTGGTCGAATCTGGGATCGACCCTGCCCGAGTCGACGAAGCCATCCCGGTAATCCTCAATGAACTCGCCAAAATGCGAGACGGCGTAACCGAAGCCGAATGGAAACAGGCCCTCGAACTCACCAAAGGACGCATGATGCTCCGAATGGAAGAGAGCCGCGCTGTCTCGAGTTTTCTGGGCATACAGGAACTTCTTCGGGACAAAGTCGAATCGGTCGACGAGATAATCGCAAAGGTCACCGCAGTCACCAGAGAAGACATTAAGCGTGTGGCCAACCGCGTGCTCAAAGAAGAAAATCTCGTCCTATCGATAGTTGGTCCGTTCGACGATCCGAGCCACTTCGAAGAGATGCTCAAGTTCGATTAACACTCGATCAAGACTCAGCGCAGTCACCCCTGCAAACGCTCCCGTGTCGCAGAAAACACTCCGCCCAACTAATTTTAAAAACGCAAAATTCGGTTAAGCGTGTAAAAAAAACGCTAGGGCTCGGATAAAAAACCGGCGTAGCTTGCTAGTTATGTTGACAAGACAAGCACCCCCAACAGACTTTAAATGGCAGGCAGATAGCATCCGCGCCCTGCGTACACACCTTGGCCTTTCACAGACCTCGTTGTCCCGAGAAATCGGAATTCGACAGCAAACGATCAGTGAATGGGAGACAGGGATGTACAAGCCGCGCGGCGCATCGGTCACCATTCTCACGCTCCTCGCCGTCAGCTCGAACTTCCAGTTCGGTGCCGACACCAGCGAAGACGACTCGTTACGCCCGCTGCTGCCGGACCGTACAGAGCCAAAGCCGCAGGGCCTCGCCCCGCGACGCCTCGCCGACTCAGGCCCCGTATCCACCCGACCTGAACAAGCCGCACCAGCCCAACGTCTAACGTTCGAAGCAGCGAAAGCCGCTCAGACCGACCGACGAACCGGCACATACAACTCGACCCACCTACAGCCTCGATCGTCGGCAGCAGTTCGACGACTCGAAATACCCATGTGATCCAGTCCCTATTCGATCTACCCACACACGGGTAGCCGCCTGCTGCCAGCCAACAACCAGCACGCAGCGCGGTTCGGTAAGTGGAATTGCCTTTGACACTCCCCTTACAGTCCGAATAGGATTGCGCCACTGATCAACGGAGAGATCATTTGGCTACGCGCGCTTACATCCTCATCGAAACGGCAGTTGGAAAAACCAGCGAAGTTTCCGATTCTCTAAAAGAAATGACGATGATGAAAGCTGTCGACACGGTCACCGGACCTTTCGACATCATCGCAGTAGTAGAAGCCGACGATCTCCCAAGCATTGGCGATCTAATCAGTGACGGAATGCACAGCATCCCGGGCATCGTAAAAACCGTTACGTGCCTGTCAGTCAGAAGCTGACGCACCGAGAGTCCCGATCCGATAATTTCGGCGGGAAACCACATATTGCGCTTCGAATTCACCGCTGAAGAAACCGATTTCAGAAACCAGATAAGCGCGTTCCTCGATGATGTGCTCCCCGACAACTGGGGTGGTCCCGCCGGACTGGTCGACGACGAAGGCTGGGCAATGGACCAGCGATTCCGCAAAGAACTGGTAAAACGCGGCTGGCTCGTTATGAGCTGGCCCAAAGAGTACGGCGGATCCGATTCATCACCCATGATGAACACCATCTTCGCCGATGAAATGGCCTACCGTAGGGCTCCCGGACTCGACGGCTTCGGAACCCGCATGCTCGGCCCCACCCTCATGGCGTTTGGCAACGAGGACCAACGCAAACAACACCTCGGAGCCATCGCCCGTGGTGAAGTGCAGTGGTGTCAGGGATACTCAGAGCCCAACTCCGGCTCGGATCTCGCATCTATCCAAACCCGCGCAGTCCTCGATGGCGACGAATTCGTAGTAAACGGCGCCAAGATCTGGACATCGATGGGGCACCGTGCCGACATGATGTTCATGCTCGTTCGCACCAATCCCGACGAACCACGCCACGCCGGAATCAGCCTGTTGCTCGTCGACATGAAATCACCCGGCATCGAAGTAAACCCAATCGTAAATATGGCCGATGTGCACCACTTCAATCAGGTCATATTTGACGATGTGCGAGTGCCCAAAGCCAATCTCGTCGGCGATCTCAACGACGGCTGGCGAGTCGGAATGACCATCCTTAACCACGAACGATCAGGTATCGAATTTGCAGCCGGTGCAAGAGCAGCAATCGAAGAACTAATCGACTACATCAACGATAACGACTCACCCGTGAGTCAGGCGAAATCCGATCCCAATGTCCGCATCAAACTCGCCGAACTAAGCACCGAGGTCGAAGCTGCACGACTCCTCTGCTACGACGTCACGTGGAGACACGGCGAAGGACTCGAACCATCGTTTGAAGCCTCAATGAGCAAGGTCGCTGGAACTGAGATCTATCAGAAAGTTCTCGACTACGGACTCGAAATACTCGGCATGTACGGCGGTCTGATCACCGGATCACCGCAGGCCGAACTTCAAGGCCGCTTCCTGAAACTACGTATGCTCTCAACAGCAACAACAATCTTCTCTGGTACGAACGAAATCCAGAAAAACATCATCGCCCAACGCGGACTCGGACTCCCAAGACCGCCACGAGCACCCGCCAAACAATAACGCCCTGATAACGAGCAAATAAGGAACCAAAGTGGATTTCGGACTTACAGAAACCCAGGAACTCATCCGCAACTCGGCGCGAGAATTTCTCGCCGACCGGTCTGACAGCTCCGTAGCCCGCGCAGTAGCCAGCGGCGATTCGGACGCGCTAAACAGCCTGTGGAAAGACGTTATCGAACTCGGCTGGCCTGCCCTCACCATCTCCGAAGAACACGGCGGGGCCGGTCTAACCTTTGGCGATCTTGCGGTACTGCTCGAAGAACTAGGAGCAAGCATCGCACCAACTCCGATCGTCGAATCAGCTCTTACGTCACGAATCATCGAACGCTTCGCCCCCGACGCCCTCAAAGCCGATCTGCTCCCACAAGCAGCCTCAGGCGAAATCCTCATCACCCCCGCAATCGTCGAACGAGACGTCTCGTGGGATGCCACCGACGCAACCGCGGCAGCCACCAAAACAGCCAACGGACTCGTCATCACCGGCGAAAAGCGATTCGTTTCCTTCGCCGAACAAGCAACACACGCCCTCACGCTAGTTAGAACCGATGACGGCGAACCAGCCCTCGTCGTGATCCCTATATGGAAATCAGGCGAAGTCGAACAAACTCCGCTCGATCACGTTTCGGGTGTCCCAGTTTCTTCACTCAGCTTCAACGAAATCGAAGTACCCGAAGCAAACATCGTGGCCACAGGAGACGAAGCGATAAAAGCGACCGAAGAACTCGTCGCAGCCGGAGGTGTCGCTCGATCCGCCCAACTCGCTGGGCTCGGCAGAGCCGTCATGGACGCTACGGTCGAATACGCCGCCGGCCGAGAACAGTTCGGCCAGGTAATAGGCTCGTTCCAAGCCGTTCAACATCATCTCTCAGAAATGGCGATCGCCGCCAAACAAGTGAACCACCTCGTCCACTCAGCGGCATGGAGTTTTTCACAAGATGGCTATTCCGTTGACCGCGCCGCACAGGCCAAAATAGCAGCAAGCGAGAAAATCGCTGCCCTCTGCTGGACCGCACATCAGTGCCACGGAGCCATCGGATTCACGTGGGAACATGATCTGCACCTCTATACTCGAAGGGCCATGGCGTGGAAAGCTGATTATGGCGACGCAGCATTTCACAAATCGAAACTTGCTAGCTCGATGGGCCTCTAGGGGTTCCTAAAAGGATTCAACACATGTGGTGGACCGCAGAAGAAGAAAAACATCAGCTTCGACAACCCGACTGCCTGTTTTGCAGCATAGTTCACGGTGAACAGCCATCAACCGAAATTTATTCAGACGACCAATGCATGGCATTCAACGACATTAATCCCGTCGCAAACGTCCACGTCCTAATAGTTCCACGCGAACACGTCACATATCTAACTGGCGCTACAGAACAGCACGAGCAGTTGCTCGGCCATCTGTTGCGCGTCGGCGCACGAGTCGCACGCCAGACCGGCGTTTCTGAAACCGGCTATCGACTCGCTCTCAATCAGGGAGTCGACGCCGGGCAGATCGTCGACCACCTGCACATCCACGTACTCGGCGGCAGCATGCTCGACTCGCTCGGCACACCGCTTGGGCCATCGTAATCAGCGACTACACCTGCGAAAAACTACCCGACCATCACGCTGCCCAATCGCCGCGTCATAAGGAACTGATTACTTAGTGCGCGTTCGATCAAGTTCTCTTTGGGCTGGCACCAGCTATTCGGCATTCAAATACCGAGAGTACCGACTCTTCTGGATAGCCGCGGCATTCTCAAACATAGGAATGTGGTCGCTCGTATACGGCCGACTCTGGCTGATGCGAACGCTCACCGAATCGGAAGTAACCCTCGGACTCGTAGCCACCGCAAATCTCGCTCCGGTGCTCATATTCTCGATGTGGGGCGGTGTCCTCGCCGATCGATTCAACCGCCTCAAGATAGTCCGCTTCACCCGGCTCATGTTCGCATTCGCGACACTCGGAACCGGTGCACTGATCCAGAGCGGGCAAGTCGAACCGTGGCACGTGCTCGCAATTTCATCGGTGACCGGAACGCTCCTCGCATTCGACATACCGTCGAGATCGGCAATGGTCGCAACCATTGTTCCTAAAGAACACCTCGCCGGCGCAATTGCGCTCTACTCCATAGTGTTCGGAGCCGCCGCCATCATCGGCCCCATGCTCTTCGACCCGCTCGTCTCCGCATGGGGGCTCGAAGGCCTCTTCTACATCATTGGCACCACGTACCTGCTGACCGTCGTCACCCTGATGATGATGAAAACCAAAGGGCACAAGGTTCAGGCCACAAGCAAAACCGCGCTCCAGGGATTAGTTCAGGGATTCGTCTATCTGCGGCATCAGAAATCGATCGCGTCCGTGATCCTCCTTGGTGTAACGCTCGGGCTATTCGGTTCGTCGTCCGACACCCTTCTCCCCGTTTTCACCGACGAAATATTCTCGGGCGGCGCCGGCGTCTACGGTCGGCTCCTTCTGGGTGCAGGTATAGGCGGGCTCGCCCGACCGCAGCGATCACCTTTATCGGCAGACGAGTCAGACCAGCGCTCTATCTGGTAGTAGCGGGAGTCGGACTTGGCGCGTCACAGTTGATCTTCGCTCAAATGGACGTACTTGGCATGGCCGCAGTCGTCGCAGGAATCATCGGCGGATTTAAAGTCGTGCTCGGAACGATGAACACCACCGTCGTTCAAACCCTCGTCGATGAAGAATTCCGCGGCCGTGTGATGAGCATAAACCAGCTCACATGGGGCGCATCCGCACTCGGCGGGCTACTCATGGGCTATCTCGCCCAGCGCTTCGACGCTCCAGCCGCAATGACCGTCGGCGGATCGATAGCGATCATCGCCACAGTGCTGGTAGGCCAGCGTCTCTTGCGCAGCTTCGGCACAGGCTCAATACCCACCGAACAAATTGAATCCCCGTCCGAAAAACTGGCCTGAAGCCGGTCTAATTTTGGCCATCCAATGGTGCCGTTGAACCAAAAGCATCACTTCCAATGCTTAAACGTTTAATACTCATGCACCACAATCCGCAATTAACTAGTTGCGACAAACCACCTCTGTGGGCATAATGAGCGCGCCCACCTCGGGTACTCCGTTGTACTGTCCGAGGATGGCCAGCCCGGGTTCGTGAATCGACTCTGGGGTTTCTTGCTGTAATTCCTGTGTTGCCAGCTTGAATTTTCTGAATAAACACACGAAAGGAGTGGGCGCTTGCACCCGTTTGCATACGTTGCCCCAAGCACGGTAGCCGAAGCAGTGGCCGTGTTGAACGAACATGGTGATCGAGCACGACCGTTGGCCGGTGGAACCGACCTTCTAGTAAAAGCTCGTGCCAACGTCTGGGAACTTGATGCCGTTGTCGACATCAAGAACATTCCAGAACTTATGACACTTTCCGTCAATGGTGGCGGACTCAGCATTGGCGCAGGCGTGCCTTGCTACCAGGTCTACGACAACAGCGATGTTGCCGCTCAGTACCCTGGAATCGTAGATGGCGCATCCATCATCGGTGGAATCCAAATCCAGTCACGCGCTGGCCTCGGTGGAAACCTTTGTAACGCTGCTCCATCTGGTGATGGCATCCCGTCCCTCATCGCATACAGCGCAGTCGCTCACATCACGAATGCCAGTGGCACACGTGAAGTAGCGGTTGAAGACTTCTGCACCGGACCGAGCCGAACAGTTCTCGAAGCCGGCGATCTACTCGTCAGCATCGAAGTACCGAAGCCTGCCGCCAATACTGGCGCAGCCTACACACGGTTCATTCCTCGAAACGAAATGGACATCGCCGTCGCTGGCGTCGCTGTCTTCGTTCAGCTCGATAGCTCGGGCAAGAACTTCGAATCTGCACGAATCGCTCTCGCTTCAGTCGGCCCGACGCCAATTCTGGCGTCAGCTGCAGGCGACAGCCTTGCTGGTAAGCCGGTAAACGACGAGACAATCGCCGCTGCCGCCGCACTCGCTAAGGACGCTGCAACACCAATTACCGACATGCGCGGTACGATCGACCAGCGAAAACACCTCGTTGAAGTGCTCACAGGCCGAATGATCAATCAGGCCGTCGAGCGGGCAAGGGGCTAAGGAAACACATGACAACTAACTCCCCGAGCAAAGTTCACGTAACAACGACCATCAACGGTCAGCAGCACGAACTACTCGTGCCGCCATACATGAGCTTGCTCGACACACTCCGTGAACTCATTGGCCTAACAGGCACCAAAGAAGGCTGTCTCGACGGCAACTGTGGCGCCTGCACCGTCAACGTCGACGGCCGAATCGTCGACTCCTGTCTCGTACTTGGGGCAGAAGTGAACGGCAAAGAAGTCAACACCATCGAAGGAATGGCAACTCCAGAAGGTCTTCACCCTCTGCAGCAGGCATTCCTCGAAGAGGCAGCCCTCCAGTGCGGAATCTGCACTCCCGGCTTCCTCGTGGCTGCCAAAGGCCTGTTGGACAACGAGCCTTCACCTACTGAAGGTCGAATCCGACACTGGCTCGCAGGCAACCTTTGCCGATGCACTGGCTACGACAAAATTGTCCGAGCCGTACAAAAAGTAAGCGGCTAAGACGCAACTCCAGATAGCTGCCAGAAAATAACGAGTACTTCTCGAAAATTACTGGCAGCTTCCTAACTAAATCTGGCACGGGCCCAGAAAGAGCGAGAGAGAACAAAATGGTCGCAACATTTGAGCCAAAAACCGACTACAAAGTCGTCGGGACACGCCCAGTTCGCCACGACGGATACGACAAGGTAACCGGACGAGCGATTTACGGTGGAGACATGAAACTACCCGGACTTATCTGGGGAGTGATGGTCAGAAGCCCGCACGCGCACGCCAACGTCAAGTCGATCGACACGTCAGCTGCCAAGGCGATGGAAGGCGTTTTCGCCGTCATCACCGGCGCCGACATGCCCAAGGCACCGAGCAAGCTTGTTGATCTGGGTGAAGGCAACATCAACTTCAAGTGGGCATCAAACAATCTGATGGCCGACAACAAAGTCCTCTACAAGGGCCACCCGGTCGCCGCGATCGCCGCCGTCGACAGGTACACCGCTGAAGAAGCAGCCCGAAAAGTGGTTGTTGAGTACGAAGTGCTCAAATCGGCCACCAATGTTATCGACGCACTGAAGCCCGACGCACCGGTAATCCTCCCCGACATGGTCGGTGACGATCTCGGTGAAGACGTAACCAACAGCAACATGGCCGCTCACGTCCGACACGAGTTCGGCGACGTTGAAGGCGCATTTGCATCCGCAGCTCACACTATTGAGCGCGAGTACAACATGCAGATGGTCCACCAGGGCTACATCGAACCCCACAACGCCACCGCAACGTGGGACGAAGAAGATCGCATCAAGATCTGGACAAGCACACAGGGCGCATTCTCGGCTCGAACCCAGATCGCCGGAATCCTCCAGGTCGATATCTCTCGAGTGAAAGTCACTCCGCTGGAAATTGGTGGTGGATTCGGAGGCAAGATCCCGGTCTACTTCGAACCAATCGCCGCGATTCTTTCTAAGAAGTCACAGCGCCCGGTAAAGATGGTGATGGAACGAACAGCCGTGTTTGAGACCACAGGCCCCACACCGGGTGCACGGATGGTCATCAAACTCGGTGCCGACGCCAACGGCAAAATGACCGTAGCGACCTCCGACATCTGGTTCGAAGCTGGCGCCAACCCCGGAGCTTTCATCGGCCCGGCTGCAATGTGTATCTACGCTCCTTACGAAATTGCCAACACCCGTATCGACGGTTGGGACGTTCTCGTAAACAAGCCAAAAGTAGCTCCGTACCGAGCACCTGGGTCCCCTCAGGTTGCCTTCGCTATGGAATCAGCCGTCAACGAACTTTGCGAAGACGCCGGTTGGGACCCACTTCAGTTCCGAATCGACAATGCTTCAAAAGAAGGAACTCGCCGTGGTGACGGAGTTCTGTTCTCGAAGATCGGAATGGAAGAGGTTCTCGAAGCTACAAAAGAATCTGCCCACTGGAACGCCCCTCTTGGCGACGCTCCTGAAGGCAAGGTTCGTGGGCGAGGCCTCGCAAACGGCTACTGGTTCAACATTGGACTGAAGTCATCTGCAAACCTCGCAGTAAACAGCGATGGAACGGTTCAACTGACTGAAGGGTCTGTCGATATCGGTGGGTCCAGAACCGCGATGGCAATGCACGTTGCCGAAGTTCTCGGTATCGGGGCACACGATGTTCGACCTACAGTCGGAGACACCGAATCTGTTGGCTACACCGATGTAACTGGTGGTTCTCGAACTACCTACGCAACCGGATACGCTTGCTGGATCGCAGCAAACAACCTGGTCGAAGTACTGAAGAATCGCGTTGCGGTTCTCTGGGACATCAACGAGGACGACGTCGATTTCAACGACGGCGTATTCAGCTCGAAGGCAGAAGCAGCGAAGACGATCGGTTTCAAGGAACTGGCTGGCAAGCTGGAAGACCTCGGTGGTCCGGCAACTTCAACCGGCAGCGTCGACCTCGAGTCGGCTGGTGACGGTTTTGGAACCCACATCGCCGATATTGAAATCGACCTGGCAACCGGCAAGAGCGACATAATTCGCTACACCGCCATCCAGGACGTCGGAACCGCAATTCACCCCGCATATGTCGAAGGACAACTTCAGGGTGGCGCAGTTCAGGGAATCGGCTGGGCACTCAACGAGGAATACTTTATGACTGAAGAAGGCACAATGGCCAACTCCAGTTTCCTCGACTACCGAATGCCAACGTCCCTCGACCTGCCGCTAATCGAAACCGTGTTGGTCGAAGTTCCAAACCCGCTACACCCTTACGGTGTTCGCGGAGTTGGTGAAACTCCGATCTGCCCACCGATACCGGCAATTGCAAACGCTATTCAAGACGCAATCGGAAAACGTCTGTACAACACCCCCATGAATGCAGGCAGCATTCTTGAAACCTTGACATAGGACTGCAGACGACTTGAACGGGCTGAACTAAACAAGTGATACGAGAGGCCGGGAGCTAATTTCAGCTTCCCGGCCAACTTGTTTCCAGACGAATATAAAATCTACTCAACAATCGGAACGCTAAACCAAGCAACGCCGAACAACGAACGAGAATCCAACGAGGAAATCGAATGGTCGCAACCTACGAGACAAAGACTGACTACAAGGTAATTGGCAATTCACCTATCAGGCACGATGGCCTGGACAAGGTGACCGGCCGAGCCATCTACGGTGGTGATGTAAAAGTTCCCGGACTCATCTGGGGTGACGTGCTGAGAAGCCCGCACGCCCACGCCCGAATCAAGAGCATCGACACCTCAGCCGCCGAGGCGATGGACGGTGTATTCGCCGTGCTGACCCATGACGACTTCCCTACTGCCGATGAAGGTACTATTGCCGCTGGTGAAGATTCCGTCGACCTCAGGCGCGATCAGGCCAACATCATGGCCAAAGACAAGGTCCACTACAGAGGTCACGTTGTAGCAGCAGTAGCAGCGATCGATCGAAATACTGCTGAGGAAGCTGCCCACGCAATCAAGGTCGAATACGAAGTCTTGAAGCCCGTATCCGACGTCGACACATCAATGGCAGATGGTGCACCCATCATTCTGGAAGACCTCGTTGGCGATCACCTCGGCAAGGAAGTCCCAAACACCAACATTGCCCGCATTTTCCGGCACGAGTTCGGTGATGTAGACGACGCCTTCGCAAACTCAGATATCGTTATCGAGCGAACAGTCTCGATGTCGATGGTTCACCAGGGCTACATCGAACCCCACAACGCCACAGCAATCTGGGCGCAGGACGACAACCTCACCGTCTGGTCCAGCACACAAGGCTCCTTTGGTGTTCGGTCGCAGACCGCCGGACTACTCGGACTCCCCGAGTCCCGCGTAAAGGTCAACTACGTCGAAATCGGTGGCGGATTCGGAGGCAAGACCAAAGTCTACTTCGCACCAATTGCCGCACTTCTATCTCGAAAATCAGGTGGCCGACCGGTCAAGTTCGTCATGGATCGCCCATCTGTATTCGAAGCATCAGGTCCCGCACCCGGTGGCAAAATTCGAATGAAAATAGGTGTCAACAAAGACGGCAAGATCACTGCAGCCGATACCGACCTCATGCTCGAGTCCGGGGGATACCCGGGTTCGGCAGTCGGTGCCGCAGCTATCTGCGTATTCGCCTGCTACGACCTGCCTGTCTCACGGATTACCGGCTACGACATCCTCGTAAACAAGCCAAAGTCAGCGGCATACCGAGCTCCTGGCTCACCGCAGGCATCGTTTGCTATCGAAACCGTTATCGATGAAATCTGTGATGAACTCGGAGTGGATAAAATCCAGTTCCGACTCGACAACGCCGCCCACGAAGGCACCCGACGTGGTGACGGAGTTCAGTTCAGCCGCGTAGGCCTCGAGGAAACTCTCGAAGCTACACGAGATTCAGATCACTGGAAGTCACCACTCGGTGACGCACCAGCCGGCAAGGCACGTGGTCGAGGAATCGCTTCGGCATACTGGATGAACGGTGGCGGCAAGTCGACTTGCGACCTCATGCTCCAGGATGACGGAACCGTAATGTTGAACGAAGGTTCTGCCGACATCGGTGGTACCCGAACCTCTATCGCTATGCAGGCTGCCGAAGTTCTCGGCATCCCGGTTGAAGACTTCCATCCATCGATCCCCGACACCGACACGATCGGATTCACGGGTATCACTGGTGGCTCTCGAACGACCTACACAACCGGCCTCGCAGCCTACAACGCCGCGCAAAAGCTGGTTGATGAACTCAAAGGCCGCGTCGCTGATCTCTGGGAGACCGAGGCCAAAAACGTTGAATTTGCCGATGGCACCTTCACCGCTAACGGCGATTCGATCGGTATTCAGGACCTCGCTGGCAGGCTCGATCCCACTGGCGGACCCGCAACCTCCACAGCTTCCGTAAACCTCGCTGAAGCTGGTGCCGCCTATGGCGTCCACATCTGCGACCTCGAAGTCGATCTCGCCACTGGCAAGACCGACATTATTCGATACACCGCAATTCAGGACGTCGGGAAGGCTGTACACCCGCAGTACGCTGAAGGACAGATTCAGGGCGGCGCCGTTCAAGGAATTGGCTGGGCGCTAAACGAGGAATACTTCATCACTGATGACGGATCTATGGCCAACAAATCGTTCCTCGACTACCGAATGCCGACATCGCTCGACATGCCGATGATCGACACGATTATGGTCGAAGTTCCAAACCCGCTACACCCGTACGGTGTGCGTGGCATTGGTGAAGTTCCAATTTGCCCACCGCTTTCAGCAGTGACGCAGGCCGTAAAACAGGCAACTGGCAAGGCTTACTACGAACTTCCGGTCAAGCCCGGTCGAATCCTAGAAGCAACGGATAGCATCTAAGACACAAGCGACCAACAAAGCACGAAGGGTGAACTACATAGATGGCAACAGTCTTTCTCCCTTATGCCCTGCGCAAATACGCCGATGGCGTCGAGCAGGTCGACGTGCCCGCCAAAACACTTGGCGAATTGATCGACAATCTTGAAGCTGCCTACCCCGGCACAAAGCATCACCTCGTAAATGAGGGGGCTTTGAAGCCGGGGCTGGCGGCGATTGTCGGCCATATGGCTACACGAAGAGGACTTCTGCAAAAGCTAGAACCCGACGTAGAAGTCCACTTCATTACCGCTATTGCCGGCGGTTAGCCCACTGCTCTGCCGGACGGGTATTACGATGACAATCGCACCCGTTGATAGACTGTGGCACAACATTTTCGATGATAAAACGCAAAATAGCTGCGATCGAAAAACCAATTCACAGATTTGAGACACACCGAAATGACCATCACCGAGTCTGCGGCTGACACTGAATCCCAGAAATTCGACTTCGAAAAGGGAGAGCTTCTTGACGCCTCCTGTAAGCAAGTCATCGCCGACGGAATCTCCTCGATGCTCAAAGCAGTCGGCGACGGAGTAGATGCTCAAGGCACCGCCGACACCCCGATGCGCGTCGCAAACATGTACGACGAGCTACTCTCCGGCTACTCGACCGATCCGGTCACGCTACTCAACGGCGCAATGTTCGATGTCGAATACGATGAGATGGTCGTCATCAAGGACATCGATTTCTACTCCCTCTGCGAGCATCACCTCCTGCCTTTCTACGGAAAGGTCCACGTCGGATATCTCCCCAATCAGAAAGTCGTCGGACTCTCTAAAATCCCAAGACTCGTCGAAATGTTCGCAAGACGGCTGCAAGTTCAAGAACGAATGACGCAGCAAATCGCCACGATCATGGAAGAACTGATTGAACCCAGCGGCGTCGCTGTCGTGATCGAAGCGCAGCACCTGTGCGCAGCGATGCGAGGGGTCAAAAAGCCCAACGTGGTAATGACCACGAGCGCAGTGAGAGGGACGTTCAAGAAGAACTCGCTCACCAGGGAAGAATTCTTCAGCCACGTTCGCAAGTCCTAGGCGTCAGTCTTAGGCGCAAAACGCAAGTCAGGGCATCGCACACGCATGGATCCAAACGGAAAAGTAGCGCTCGTCACCGGAGCTGGCCGAAGAGTCGGTCGAGCCTTAGCGCTAGCCCTCGGCGATGCCGGTTGCCGCGTAGCCATTCATTACGGCCAGTCTGAACAAGACGCACTCGAAACCGCATCACTCATTCAATCGATGGGTAGCGAAGCCATCACCATTCAGGCCGATCTCGAGAACACCACACAAATAGAATCCCTCGCTGCCGCAGTCGCAGAACAACTGGGACCAATCGAAATCCTCGTTAACAACGCCTCAATATTCGACAAAGTTGGACTCGAAGAAATCTCAATAGAAAACTGGGATCGTCACTTCGCAATAAACGTACGAGCGCCCTTCCTGCTGGCTCAAGCCATGCAGTCGCAACTAACTGGCGACTCAACCGGAAAGATCATAAGCCTCAACGACTGGCGTACAGCCCGTCCAACACGATTCGCATACGGCGTTACCAAAACTGCCCTGTCGGGGCTCACGCGCACTCTAGCGCTATCAATGGCGCCTAACGTTCAGGCGAACGAGATCTCACTGGGAGCCATCTTGCCCCCATCCGACATTCCTCTCGATCGACCTCGTAGCGAAATCAAGATCGATCTCGGACCCGCCGACCGCATGGGATCGCTTAACGAGGTCGCAAACGCGATGATGATGCTCATTCAAAACGATTTCATTACTGGCGAAACGATAAACGTCGACGGCGGACGCCACATCCGCTAGCAGGCGAAATCTCTGCACCATCAACCTCTAACCGCTCAGAACCCACCACACCAATGCCATCGAACTCCCCACAGCAAATCGACACCGTTCGTATCGAACAACTCGAACTCGACTGCATCATCGGAATTAACCCGTGGGAACGACTCACCAAGCAACGCATCACGATTGATATCGAGATAAACGCCGACCTTTCAGCCGCAGGTAAGTCAGACGCGATAGAAGACACGATCAACTACCGCACGATCTCAAAGGCCGTTACGTCAGAAATTGAAGAATCTAGCTACGGACTGGTTGAAGCACTTGCCGCTCGAGTTGCCGAAATTTGCCTAGATGACGAACGCGCACAGTCGGTAGAAGTCACAGTGCGAAAACCGGGAGCGGTCAGAAAAGCCGCCGCCGTTGGGGTCATTGTCCGCCGCAGTAGATAGCAGCAGGCACAGCCAGAGCCCGCGAGAATCTACTGGGCTTGGCCGGTCAGCAATCGAAATTCGCTCTCAGCGATTCGAACAAGCGCCGCTAATTCCGACAACGTATCGTCGTCATCCTCTTGCTCTTGAGCATGCCCAAGAACACCTAGCGCCTGTATTAATTCTTTTGCTTTTAGCGATTGATCTGTGCGCATATCCATACGTCCCAGTCAGCGAATCCACTCTCATTTCCGAGAGTGATTATCAATCCTAGAGGTCACCAACGCGGGGTACAAACCATGAAAAATGATAACCCCACAAGGTCTAGTGCCAATGACCGCACTAACCACAACCAGTAGCGATATTACGAACTGTACAACAATTTTGCAACGGCGCGCCATACAGGGAAACACTCAAATGCCAAACGGCGCGCCAAAGGGAAATTACCTAACCAGTTAATTGCGCTACTAATAAATCACAACCGTGTTTGAACTCAAAACGGATATGACACATCATTTTTGGGGCAGCGCCACCCGGTGATTCTGCTACGAATCGAAACGTTGGGGAATGCAATAGCGCGCCACTTAAAGCGCTGATCTAGTCGCCCGGTGCTGACGAACTCTCAGAGTCAGAAGCTCCCGCCGGTTTCGCAGCTGGCCCTGCAGAAGGACCACCACGGCTACGCAACGGAACCTCGCGAATAAACACGGCAGCTACCACCGACACCAGAACGAATATGAACGCCAGGAAGAAGACATCGCCAATCGCATTCGCCAATGAAACGCGGATGGATTCGATCACCTGCTGACCCAATGCTGCTCCATACCCACTCGAGTTTGCAAACGCATCCATCAACGTGCGAGAGGCACCTGGACTCACCAGCACGTTTGGATTGTCTGTAATCGCTTTCAGCAACTGAGGCGGAACTGCATCGAAGGCTTCCTTCGGTAGATTATCCTGCATTCCGTCCTTGAACTGTCGAACCATGTACGACCCGAACAGGGCGAGCCCAATCGATCCACCGACCGACCGGAAGAACTGCGCCGACGACGTTGCCACACCCAGAAACTGTTGCGGCACATAGTTTTGAATCGCAGTCGTATAGACCGGGAACGATGTCCCGAGCCCGAATCCCATCGCTACCGCGGACGAAAGCGCGTACCCATGCGATGAATCGGCCGTTACGCGGCTCAACATGTACAGCCCTGCAACCATTATCAAGAGCCCAGCGACTCCCTGAATTCTGTAGTGGCCACCCGTTCGAGCCAAAAGCTGCCCACTGCCCGCCGCGCCAAACACGATTCCAAGCATCATCGGAGTGAGGAAACTACCGCTCGCTGTTGGCGAAGCGCCAAGAACGCCCTGGAAGAACAACGGCACAAAGAAAATCGCTCCGAACATAGCGAGCCCGGTCAGGAACGACACGATCAAGCCAATTCCAACGACGCGATTATTGAAAAGAGAAAGTGGGAGAAGAGGAGCTTCGACTCGGCGCTCATAGAGCACGAAGACGATCGCCATCAGGCCCCCCATCACCAGTGATCCAACTACGATCGGATCGCTCCATTCGTACTGGTTTCCACCCAACGATAACCCCAGCAACGCCGGAACAATCGCAAGCACAATCAGTACTCCACCACCAACGTCGATCTTGCGAGTAGGTCCTTCTCGTTTGGCATTTGGGAACAACCGAATGAACAGCAATATGATCGGCAGACCGAGCGGAATGTTCACCAGAAAAATCCACTGCCACGACAGCTGGTCGGTAATAAACCCTCCGAGCGTTGGACCCAGCACCGAAGAAATACCGAACATAGCGGCGATAATTCCCATGTACTTCGCACGCTCATCCGGAGGGAACAGGTCGGCAATCGTCACGAACGATAGCGCCATGATCATTCCGCCACCAAGACCCTGAACCGCCCTGAATATGATTAGGGAGTTCATGGTTGGTGAAGCTGCCGCTAACACCGAACCAATTAGAAATAGCGTTATAGCGCCAACAAACAGCCACTTGCGCCCGTAAACGTCGGACACCGCACCCGTAATCAAAACGACCGACGTCGAAGCAACGATGTACGCGGTAGAAATCCACGTGAACCGATCAAATCCGTTGAGATCAGCCATAATCCGCGGTATCGCCGTGGCCACGATCGTCTGATCCAACGACGCCAGAAACATCGCGAACATCACGCCGGCGAGAGTCAGCTTTATCTGCCGAGGCGTAAGCCCCGGGTCTTTCCACTCAGCCTGAAACGGCTCAGCCTTCGATTCAGCCAATAACATTTACCCCTAGTTGCGAGTTAGATGCCAGTAAACCTGAAAAGATCTACGATAGTTCCTTCATCGCTTCAAACACTCGCTCCGGGCTCATCGGCAACCTACCCATCCGGACACCGGCGGCGTCACGAATAGCATTTGCGATAGCAGCTGGAGGAGGAACGATCGGCGGCTCGCCAACGCCTCTGATACCAAATGCACCATCATCCGCAGGCTTTTCGAGAATCACCGTTCCAATCATCGGCAAATCGAGAGCTGTCGGCATCCTGTAATCGAGGAACGAAGCGTTTCGCATCTGACCCTGATCGTCGTACACATACTCTTCCGTCAACGCCCATCCGATGCCCTGAACAGCTCCGCCCTGCATCTGGCTCTCAACCTGAGTCGGGTTCACGCATTTACCAACATCCTGGAACAGCGTGAAATCGGTGAGTTGAACTTTGCCTGTGTCGGGATCAATCTCAACGTCCGCAACAGCCATCGCGTACCCGTTCGCAGGGCGCATACCGGGATCATTGGAAGCCGTTGCGGAAATATTCGAACCGTTCTTTGTAACGACAGAACCAGCCTCTTTGAACGAAATTTTCGAATCTTGGTTATCTCGAGCGTAAAAATAACCGTCTTCGTACTCGACAAATTCTTTCTCAACGCTGAACCGAACGGCCATCTTCTCTTTCATCTGATCGATAACCGCCGTACCAGCGCGGAATACAGCCTGACTCAATGATCGAGTTATACGGGATCCCGCTGCGTTCCCGGTGTAAGGAATACCTTCAGTATCGGCGGTATGAACATTGACCTCTTCTGGCTCAATACCCAGAACTTCAGCCACAACCTGCGCCGTACCAGTACGAACTCCGTGCAGATCCACCGCACCAGTCGCAACGTCAACAGCACCATCATGGTTCACCATGATTCGAGCGCTTGAAATCTCGATGCCGCACGGCCACCAGCCAATGCCTACACCACGACCCACTGGCCAACCGTTTTTGCCCTTCTTAAGGGGTCGGTTGTACTCATCCGAAGCCTTCACCGCTTCGAGCATCTCAACGATACCGATACGGGTGTAAACATCATCATCAATATTCGAATCGCCCTCTTTCGAAGCGTTCTTGATACGGAAATCCATCGGGTCGAGATTAAGTTCACGAGCCAGCTCATCCATCGTCGATTCGCCACAGAACGTCGCCACCGTTGCGCCCGGCGCTCGGTACGCAGCCACACGAGGAGCGTTGGTCACAACGTCGTACGCATCAACTTTCGAATTCTCGGGCTGGTAGCAAGCAAAAATAGTCTGCATCCCTCGCAGAACCGGCGATCCCGGGAATCCACCGGCGCCAAACACAAGCCGCGCCTCGGCAGCTTTCAGAACGCCATCTTTGGTCGCACCCATCTTCACGGTGACTACCGCGCCCGATGCCGGACCCGTCGCCTTAAGAACCTCTTCACGAGTGAGGACAATCTTTACCGGCTTACCGGCCTTGCGAGAAAGAATCGCAGCAACAGGACTGACACGGGGAGTGTTCTTCGCACCAAATGCACCACCAACCTCAAGCGGAGTCACCTTGATCTTGCTTACATCAACCCCGAGAAGGTTCGACATGTTCTGGCGAAGTGGGAACGACCCCTGTGAATTCGCCCACACCTCGATTCGTCCATCGGCGTGCCAGTTGACAGTCTCTGCTTCAGGCTCGATATAGCCCTGATGAACAAGCGACGTCCTGTACGTCCGCTCTACAACAGCGTCCGACTCGGCGAATCCCTTTTCAACATCGCCCTTTCCGCCCTCCATGTGACCGGCAATATTGCTCGGTTTATCGGCAGATCCGGAAAGTGAAGTAGCTATCAAGCCCTCGTGCAGAAGCGGCGCATCTGGCGACATCGCCTCAATAGGATCTGTAACAGCCTGAAGTACTTCGTACTCGACTTTGATCTTACTGGCTGCCTCTTCTGCGATATGGATATCTGTAGCGGCTACTGCTGCGACCGGGTGTCCTTCGAACAGCACCTTCCTGCGACCCATGATGAGATTGGCGAGAAACTGGATACCAATTTCGACCTCGCCGGTGTCTACATCACCTGAAACCTCCGACGGAAAGTCCGCTGCCGTGCACACAGCCTCAACGCCCGGCATAGCCTCAGCTTCCGATGTGTCGATAGAGATGATCCGTGCGTGCGCATGTGGACTGCGAACGAACTTCCCAAACAGTGAGCCCTGTGCGGTGAAATCGGCCCCAAACACGGCCTGACCGGTCACCTTGCCGTCACCGTCTACTTTTCGGTATCGCTTGCCAAATTGCTTGAATTTTAGGCCGTCGGCGTTAGTTCTAATATCAGTAGTCACAGGAAGTCTCACCAAAGCTAACTATTTGCTGGAAAACGGGCACAGCTCACGATCACAAATCAAACTGTGCGCTAAGTCCGACACTCTACCACGCTAAAGCCTCTCAAAATGCGTAATTTCTATCGAGAGAACAGCGCTCGAAGCAGCGGACTACTTCTTAGTCGTCCGCTCAGCCTCAAACTGGTCGTGATCAGGCACGTCCTCGCCCACCACGTACATCCAGTAGTAACAGCTCATTTCGCCCATGAACTTGAACTGTTTTCGTAGATCCTTCACAAGATCCCAGAACGAATCGTGCGACCGCAAATACTTCTGAAACGATCCGTACTCTTCGTCGAGCTCGATCATCCGACGTGCGTTGTCGGTAATCGCCTGCAGCTTTCGTCGATTCCGAATAACCCGCCTGTCATCGGTAAGTGCATCGACCGCAGTCTCGTCCATCGCAGCAATCGCTCCAATTTGAAAGTCGTGAAACGCCTCTCTGATAGTCGGCCACTTCGACTCGACAACCTTCCACGACATCCCGCTCTGGAACACCGCTTTGGTCTGAATCTCCAAATAGTCACCGAGACTCTTCGGCACGATCTGCGGCGGCGCTTCTCCTAATGGCATAACATTTCCTTTCGAATCTCCGCTTGAATCACCCGTACTTGACCAGTTGTGGCACATACAGGATTCTCCAAGCCCAACTTCGATCCACCTCACACACCCAGCGTCGCAAAGACTACCCTGTCCGAACACTAATCACGAACCGCCAACGACTGATCCAAATGACACAGCAGACCTCCAGCATCGACACATCCGGGATCAAACGCGAATTCGATCGTCAGATAGCAGACGGGCTTCAATCGAGTGCGAACGTAGCCGTCTTCAAAGATGGTGAACTGGTCATCGATCTCGTACGTGGCGCACGACACGCCCAGCCGCTGTTCCGCGCCTTCTCGATGGGTAAGCCACTTACCGCATCCGTGCTCTGGCGATACAAGGCACGTGGGCACTTCGAATGGGACACCCCGGTTGCCGAGTTCTGGCCTGAATTCGGAACACGAGGCAAATCGACCGTCACTATCGGCCACGTTCTCTCTCACTCCGCCGGACTGGCATCTTCAGCAAGCATCCCCTCAAGCGATCACGGCGACTGGGGCAGGGTGATATCGCACATCGAAGACATGACGCCCGCAACCGAACCTGGAGCAGTCGCCCACTACCACTCACAGACCTTCGGCTGGCTCGTCGGCGAAGTGGTATCTCGAATATCAGGTCTCTCGTTCGACGAAGCGTTCGAGCGAGAAGTCCTGCTACCGCTCGGACTCAAAAACACCTCTTTCACAATCGATCCGTCAGAGTTTGGTCGAGTTGTTCCCATTGAAGCAGGCGAAGACTGGGATCAAAACGCCATCAAAGAGAGAAACTCAATAGAACGATCGCAGATCATGATGCCCTCAAGCTCGATGTTCACCACCGCCCACGACATCGCAAAGTTCTACTCCGTTATCTCAGGCAAAGGCAAACTCAACGGAGTGCCCTGGCTGCCCGAAGATGTCATCGCCGACGTCACCTCACTTCAATCAGAGGGCGACGACGCTGCATCTGGAAACTACTCACGAGTTGGTTTCGGCGTCAGGTTGCCGTCTCAGCCTCCAAACCAGTACGCCAGCAATAACAATCACGATACCGTTGGCCACGCTGGAGCCGCCACCTCTACCGGATGGGCGAGTCTCGATCACAACGTTTCAGTGTCGATCATCACCAACCGACTTCAGCAAGAACTACCAAATAAAATGCGTCATCACGATATGTCGCAAGCAATTCGTAACGCGGTTGGAGCGACTTCGCTCACCCCAGAATCCTCCGGCAAAACTCAAGACGAGGCGCAACCCGTGTCGACTTCACCTGCCAAACAAGAACGCACGTGGCCGGGCAAAGACTGGCAGATGGCCGATCCCGAAGAACTAGGATTTAACCGAACCAAACTCGGCGAGGCAGCAAAATTTCAGGCTGAAATATCCGACAATAAGCCCTACCGCATTCTTGTCGCTCGGCACGGCAAAATCACCGCCGAGTGGAATTTTCGTACCGACCCTCTCATTGAGGCTCCGCAGGCATCCGCATCCAAATCGACCTTCTCTTCCGTACTCGGCATCGCCATTCAGGAAGGCGTGATCAAATCCGAAAACGATCGAGTAGCCGATTACTACCCAGAAATGCTCGATATCGCCTCAAACGAAGGACCCAAAGAGGGCCGCTACGCATTTCCTGACAACGACGGCATCACGTTCCGACAACTCATCGGCAACACGTCCGGGTACATGAAGCCCGGCGAAGCCCCCGGCAAAGTGTTCAACTACCAAACGTTCGGAATGAACATCCTCACCCACGCCATCGCATCCGCCTACAGCCTCTACAAAACGTCACACCCTGAACAAGGCGCCGGATTCGGCACGCTAACCGAGTGGAAAATCAGAAACCACATCGGTGGAAGCTGGTCATGGGAATACGGCAATTTCGACATGCACCCTGAAGCGAAACTTGGGGTGTTCGGATACTTCACTGGCTACCGAATGTCCTCGCACGACATGGCTCGAATGGGCTGGCTCTGGCTCAACCGAGGCAACTGGAACGGCTCGCAGATCATCCCCGCTGAGTGGATCGACAAAGCAACAAAAGTCTCGACAGAAATCCTCGAGAACGAACCCGAAGAACGACACGTCTACGGCCTCGGCTTCTGGTGCAACGATCAAGCTCAAGTATGGCCCGACCTCCCCAAAGACTCGTTCGCAGCCAGCGGAGCCGGGCGTCAACACATATGGGTATGCCCAAGCCTCGGTCTCGTAGTCGTCCAGTCACCCGGAAGCTACCCTTCACGTGGAGCCTTCGATTCAGACGAGCAAATCGAAGATCGTCGTTCCATGCAAGGGCTACTGGGCCGAATCGTCGATTCAGTTATCGATTAGTCGAGGGCTACTGATACCCTTTCGCACACTGATCAAAACTCCCTTGAAGGAAATTGGCTCTATCAATGAGTGACCGTTTCTTTGCGCTGACAATTGCTGGAGGACGCGGCGAGCGACTTCGCCCGCTTACCGACAATCGCCCCAAGCCAATGGTCGAAATCAATGGCAAGCCAATCATCGGATACCAGGTCGACTGGATGCGCGAGCAAGGCGTCACCGACGTTGTATTCCTCTGCGGCTACAAGGGCGACATGATTCAGGAATACTTCGACGACGGCTCTAAGTACGGCATCACGGCGCACTATTCGTTCGAAGACTCCCCGCTCGGACGTGGTGGAGCGCTCAAGCAGGGTCTATCGCACGTACCGGCAGATACAAAGAACGTGCTCGTCACCAATGGCGACGTCATCACTAACCAGCCGCTCAAGCCAATTGCCGATCTGCACGCAAAATCCGGTGCCGTGTGCACCATGATGCTGGTTCCTTACGTGAGTCAGTACGGCGTGGTGAAAATCGACGAGCAGGATCACGTGACCGAATGGGTCGAAAAAGGCCCACTACCGTTCTGGATAAACGCCGGTGTTTACCTGATCGATAGAACGATCGAATCGCAGCTTCCAGATATCGGTGATCACGAAACGACAACGTTTCAGGATCTAACGAACCAGCGGAAACTCTCTGCATACCGATCAGACAAGTTCTGGACGAGCATAGAGAGCGCCAAAGATCTCAGCGACATCACCGCCAACGTACAAGACGGCAGCCTGATCCTCGCCGGCAACTAACCGGCCTGCCAACAGCCGAAATCTAACCTGCTCGACCCGCGCCACCGCCCCTCTTCCCGACCGAAGCAAAGCGGAGCGGAGGGACCTGAGTCGACTCAGTCGGAAATTACGAACGAATCCGAATTAACTGATCGGAAATGGCAACGACGAGTTGAACGATAGATCCGTCTGCTTGAGCCCAAGATCCCTCCGCTCCGCTGCGCTTCGGTCGGGAATAGGAAAAAAGTCCCCTAGTCGCCCTCGGCGAACAGCCTCAAAAGATCATGTCGTGAGATCATCCCCACCGGCTTACCATCCTCTAGCACGGTCAGATGGTGCGACTGCACACCAACCATGATCTTCGCAACCTCCGCCAGATGAGTCTCACGGGTAACCGTCTCGACATCTTTCTGCATTGCATCTCCGACGAGAGTGCTTCGAGTGTTGTGAATAACTTCCTCGATATTCTCCGGATCGCCAAGCTCGCTGCCCAGAATGCGAAGTACCGACTGGCGCAAATAGGGGAGAACAGATTCCTCAGGCAAGTACTTCGATTCAGAAAGTAGTCCGATGAACTGACCATCGTCATCGACGACCACGAGCGACCCAACGCCCTTTTCAAGCATTAGCTTCGCCGCTTCAGAAACCCGCTTGTCGGCCGTAATTGTCACCACAGGCGACGACATTATTTCGCTTGCCAGCTTGGTGCTCATTAAGCCATTCGTACCCTGTTTTGGTCAGTAAAAGTCATACGCAACACTATAACTCGGGGCGCGTGAAACAAACGTAAGAATCGAACCAAATTAAGAGCCTGCCAGATTGGACTGATTAGTCGCCCAGCAGATCAGGCAGGTTGAAACGCTAGCTCTTGACGAGCAAACCGCGCTACCTTGATCGATGCAACCGGGATGTTCTCAGAACTGGTGTCGACAATAATGTCGTACAAACCCTGGTCTTCCGGCTCAGCACCGTGAACGTCGCCAAAGTACTCGCGCTGCAGCTTCTCACGCCATTCGATCGTGTACTCAGCGTCTGATGCAGACTTCAAGCCTTCACGCTTCATTATCCGCTCAACACGGTCTTCCCACGATGCGAACAGGCCAACCTTCAAAACAGAACGCTCGCCCGCTTCGAGGCAACCCGCACGGTGAACCAGCACGGTATTACCAAGATCGAAAAGATTTTCGACCGTAGACTCCTCTGAGTCCTCATCGTGAGCCATCGAAGGCCCCTCGCTATCCCACGTCAATGGAAGAATCAGAGCCTCGGGAACATTGAAATATGGATCGCCAGCTGCATTTCCGAGTGCGAACCCTGAAACCGCACGCTCAACTATCGTCCAGAAGCGTTCGGTGAACCCTGGCGTAACAATCTGGCCGGCTGTCAACGAACGAGGGAGAGCGATCCGATCGACATAGTCGAAGTCGAACATTCTTGCGACGCGCTTGCCTAGTTCAGGCCCACCTGCGCCAATCTGTCCATCAATCGTTATTACCGACATCTCAGACCTTCCCATTCTCGTTCAAGTGCCGATTGGCATCTTCGTCCGAGAATTCGAGTGATATTCTAAACAACTTCCACATCGAAACTGCGTTCTCTCCAAGTGGGTGGGTCGAAGGATCGAACAACCACCTTGTGACCGCCGACTGGATCATACCGAAAAATATCATCGCTGCGGCATCTGGGAGCACAGATTTGTCTACTTCATCTCGCTCAATACCTTGCGAAATGATCTCTGCCACCAGAGATAGATATTTTTCCACCAAACGTCGACCAGCAGACCGAACTTTCGGCTCTTCAAATTGAGCCGCCTCGGCAATAACAATGAACGATATTCCCTGCCGCAACTCAACGTATGACACATGGAGCTGAAGCATGTGCTCCAAACGCTCCAGCGCATGGCGATCTGAACGCGTCGCACGAGATATCGCCTGGAACAGCGACTCCTCAACCTCCTGAATCAGAAGGAGGATCACTTGCTCTTTCGATGCAACGTGGCGATAGATTGCCGCCTCAGTCACACCCACCTTCGAAGCAATACCTCGAATCGTCAGCGCGTCAACGCCGCCGTTTGCGATCAAGTCGCGAGCCGCTTCGACAATCTGGTGTTGCCTAGTCTGGTGATCTAATCGTGTTCGTGTTGCCATAGTATTTTCGTGCCCAACCTAAGGTTGATGCTTCCATGTTAGTGATCGTGTACATACTTAGCAAATATTCAGTGGCACTAACGTATAGACCAAGAAATAGTACTACCCGATATGTGCAACGCAAACAGAGGTGGTCCCGGAAATCTGCACAGTGGGATAAGTGGAATCGCTGCCTGAGTGAGGCATCATGGTGCCTCTAGAAATAGGAGCGAAAAAATGACGAGACGACCCCGCCGTAACCACTCGGCAGACTTCAAGGCTAAGGTGGCGCTTGCTGCGGTCCGCGGCGAAAGGACGCTGTCGGAGTTGGCGAGCCA
>Ga0114999_10000203_pt1 | contig 88694 bp, 89 predicted proteins | sample ArcticOcean_MG_C_3_FD_89820 | JGI IMG/M metagenome (GOLD analysis project Ga0114999, IMG submission 89820) | Marine microbial communities from western Arctic Ocean - ArcticOcean_MG_CB8_126 | ecosystem: Environmental > Aquatic > Marine > Oceanic | place: Arctic Ocean: Canada Basin | collected...
AGGGTGACGATGTCGATCACGTCCGCTTTCATGGAAAGCGGCATTACCGTACCTGCCGCGACCGACAGCCCGGCAAAGGTTGCGAGGATCGTAAAGAGCACGATATCGCCCTCGCCGAGGGGCATCGCGCAGGCAAGCGGCACGTTGTAGACAAACATCGAATAGAGCCATGCCTTGTGCTTGCCGATGCGATCCGCAATCTTGACCCAAATGGGGATGCCGACGATCCCGGCAAGGAAATAGCCGCCGAGCACGAGTACAGACGCATCCGGCGCACCGATCACGTGGGTCGTGTACAGCACAAAAAGGATCGCGACAAACTGCCTTCCCATGCCTTGAATAGCGAACGCGATCAACAAGCGCTTGAACGGTCCGTTCGACCAGATCACGCGGAAACCCTTGCGGATATCGACTGGCGGCCCGACATTTTTGGCGACGTCAGGAACGAAGAGACACGGCACGACGACACAAATCGGAAAGACGATCATCACCGTCCATGCCAGCACGAGCGTTATGTTGGCGTAGCCGGTGATGCCGACGACGAGCGCAACCGCGGGAACGATGACCGATATGACGGTACCGGCGAGTTGCCACGCTTCCCGGTACGCGGTGACCCGAGAGCGTTCTGCGTACTCATCGGAGAGTTCGGCGCCCCATGCCCCAAATGGCAATGTGACCATTGTCCACCCGGTATAGAAGACGACAATCCAGAGGCCGAAGTACCAGAGGCTGGCACCCTCAGGCGGCACAAAGAGCTGAAAAACGCCAACCATGGTTAGCGGCGTGCCGAGGAGGAGCCACGGCTTGCGGCGTCCAATGGGCGATTGCCAACGGTCACTGATGTAGCCGATCAACGGATCAGAAACGCCATCCCATAGACGCGACAGCATGATGACCGCGCCGATGGCGGTCAGGCTGAGGCCGATCTTTTCGGACGAATAGAGCGGTGCGAGATAGACCGCAACCGGCACTGCCGCGACCGCAATCGGTAGCCCTGGCATGCCGTAGGTCGCCATGACCCGCGTCGAAATCGGTTCGTTAGGCATGGCCTGACCCGTAAGAGTTGAGGGAGGGAACAGCGTGGGCGCGACCAAGTTAACGGATTGGTGCAGGAAAAGCGCGGGTTTCCCCGCGCGGCGAACCCCTACAGCCGTGGTTGCAGCCGTGCCCGCTCCTGCACTCGCCGGGTTTGCCGCTGCCCGCTCGTCATCCGAACTCAGCCAGTTTCGCCTTCATGACGCTGAGCGCACGTTTGTTGGCATTCCGGATCGTGTCCATGGCCGGTTCTTCAACGCTGATGTCACCCAACTCAGCGAGCACCACATGGACATCATCGTGACCGGGCACCTGACTCATCTCATCGAGCCATCGCCGTATGTTCGGGTAGGGCGCGAAGTCGAAGACATTGGTGAAGTGCGGCTGCAATTGGCCAATCTCAACGTAGGCCGCGATGTCTGCGATGGTCACGGTGTCGCCCGCAAGAAAACGCGATTCGGCTAACCACCCGGTCTCAAGCGTCTTCAGTGCGTTCGCGAGCGTTGACTGGGCGGACTGCCTGGTCACCTCGTGAATATTGAGGTCCTTGCGGATCTTCGGCGCTACGAGACCGGTCGACGCGTCCCTCACGTTGCGGTGGTGAAAGTGCAGGTACCAGTCAACCTTGCCCCGCAACTTCGGCTCTGTGGGGTACATGTCCTCCCAGCCGTGCTTGTTGCAGAGATAGCAGAGAATGGCATGCCCTTCGGCCAGCACGTAGCCGGTATCCGGTTCTTCGATGGTGGGAATCGTGCCCGCCGGATTCTTCGCGAGATACGCCGGATTCCGGCTGCCGTTGTCTCCCGATGACCCGGGATTGATCAACACCATCTCGAACGGCTGCCGTTGCTGAAACAGCAGCCACATTACCGCGCGTACAGGCTGCGAGAATGGGACGCCATAGAGGATGAGGGGGTCGGTCGCGGCCACGGGTCGCTCCTTGATGATTGTGCGGCCCAGCATCATATCCATCCCGGCGGCAACGCGCTTGGCGCGCGCTCCAGTGCGAAAAAGCCATTTCCGTCGAAGAGGGCTCCCACCGCAGGTGAAGCGGGCAAATTTTGTCGCCAGACCGCCCCGCCTGCGCCGACCGCGACGGGTGTGGCCTGCAGGCCGCCGATAGTGCGATTGAAGGCGACGCGACCTCACATTTGCGGTGGACCAAGTGCTTTCTGCGATGAAGTGAAGCCAAACGCAGATCGTGCTGGCTAAGATACCGCAGGTCTCTCCTTTCAAAATCACCCAGGATCGCGGACATCGTTTCTGGCCGCTACAAACGGTGGGCTGGGCCGGCTGGGTGACTCTCTTTTCCCTGCGCGACGCCTACTGGGGCCACGCCTTCAAGAATCTGCTTCTGCTCTCTGCCGACGCGATCGTTGGCCTGACCCTAACCACGCTCCTGCGCAATCTTTACCGCGCTGTGTGGGAGCGCGACGTGCGCGTCCGGGTGGTGACGGTCCTCGTTGCCTCCTACGGCGCGGCAGCAATCTGGCAGCCGGTGAAGAACCTTCTGCAGTTCGACTACACGGACAACTTCTCGGAAGTCGCTGAGTATGGCTTGGGTGCCTACTTCAACGGCATCATCGGCTACTCCTATTTTCTGATGTTGCTCTGGAGCTACGCCTACTTTGGCCTCAAGTTCTACGAGCTGTTGCAGGAGGAACGCCAACGCAGTATCCGTGCGGAGTCCCCGGCCCATGAGTCACAACTGCGCATGCTGCGCTATCAACTCAATCCACACTTTCTGTTCAACACGCTGAACGCCATCTCGACGCTCATTGTCGTCGGTGACAACGGCCCGGCAAACTCGATGGTGAGCAAGCTGTCGAGCTTTCTGCGCGACTCACTCGACAAGGATCCCATGCAAAAGGTCGACCTCACCAACGAGATCGAATCCATGCAGCTCTATCTCGACATCGAGGAGGTACGTTTCGACGAGCGGCTAACGGTCGATATCGACATCGGCGAGGGGTCCGCGAGCGCACTCGTACGCAGCTTGATTCTAGCGCCGCTGGTCGAGAATTCGATCAAGTATGCAATCGCGCGTATGGAAGGCGGCAGCACCATAAGAATCGCGTCGTCCATCGAAGACCGCATGCTGTGCCTCAAAGTCTCGGACGACGGCCCGGCATGTCCTTCGACGCGAGAGGCAATCCCGTGGTCGCCGGCATCGGCCTGCGCAACACGTGGGAACGTCTGCGCGATATGTACGGGGCGACCCGACCTTGTGGGCTGAATTTACCCGGACGTGTCCAGTCTATGCAGTTCCCCCCCGGGCAACCGGGAGCACCGACCAGTGCTCCCACCAAACACCGGTCGCAATCACCGCGATATTTCATCGCATAATTCGAAGCGCCATTTCAAGGCGGGACGCTTACCCTCATGGACTCCTCAGGCAACTTGGACCTCCAAAAACGTCGATATGTTTTACAGCACATCAATTGAACGCCGCTTAAGCCCTTAATTTCATTGACGCCAATAAACTGGCACGACATTTGCTCACTTCCACATTGACATTCAAATGAACTATCGAGAAGAAACGCAATGAAACTCAATAATATGCTTCGATGTTTAGCATTCGCTGCATTGGCATTTGATAGCCAGACCAGTTTTGCCTCACTCATCAGCAACGGCGGTTTCGAGTCCGGCCTCACCGGATGGACCTGTACTACCGGGGGCGATGGTGCCTGCGGAACCGGTGCCTTTGCAACGGGTGGTCCGAAAGAGGGTGCGAGTCACTTTTGGGGCTTTGACAACACGTCCTCCCCAGGCATGAACTCTCAAACATTTGGGACCACAATTGGGGCCTTGTACGAGGTCGGTTTCTGGGCTGGTAGTTACGCAGCAAGCCCCACGAACAACCTCTCCCTGGATGTTGGCGACCTGAGCGTTGGGTTTAGCTTCGCGGGCGCAGGATGGTTGCCTTACTACTCCGCAACCTTCGTCGCGACGTCTGCTTCGTCAATGCTCGAATACTCCTTCGACACAGATGATGGCACCGGCACGCTGTGGCTGGATGACGTCTCAGTGACCGTGGTTCCTGAGCCTGCAATCCTCGCGCTGCTGGGATTCGGCCTGATCAGGATGGCCGGGGCTCGACGCAAACGCACGTAGCCAAGGACTCGCGACAAGAGTCGCGACAAAAAAGGGCCGCTTTAAGCGGCCCTTTTTTGCCCATTGAAAAACTAAGCCTCGATCGTCCGACATCCCCGGTCTGTCGCTCACGCGTGACCGGACTTCCCGTACCAACAAGAACGCTCATAATGCGGAGTCGACCGGTTCGCATGCGGATCGGAGAAAGCTATTATCAGAGCCGTCCGCGCCCGTCAGGTGACCGACCCAATCTGTCCCTTCGACAGGATTAACCTATCGACTACTGCTCGGCGCAACCACAGGAGAACGCCATGAGCGGAAAGTACTACGAAGCGCTGACTATCGGTGCCAAATTCGATCACGAGCCCGGGCGGACTGTCACTGAGACGGATAATCTGCTCTTTACGACCCTCACCCACAACACCCAGCCGTTGCACCTCGATGCCGAGTTTGCCAAAGGCACCCAGCACGGCCAGATTCTGGTCAACAGTCTCTTCACCATCAGTCTTTGCGTCGGTCTCTCTGTCAGCGACACCACGCTCGGCACCACGATCGGCAACCTCGGCTTCGACAGCACCGAGTTCCCGAATCCCGTTTTTCTTGGCGACACGATTCGAGTCAGCACCGAAGTGATCGATCGCCGCGAGAGCAAGACCAAGCTCGATCGCGGCATCGTCACGTTCAGGCACACGGGGACCAACCAGCGCGGTGACATCGTCTGCACATGTGTGCGTCGCGGTATGATGATGCGCGACCCTGATCTCGCCAATTGACTGTCCGGTCACGCCCACTTTAGAGGCGAGGCCCGCCACTCCGCGAACCCCAACATATCGCCCGACCGATCAGCAGCCACGAATAATCAACTCGAAAACCCGGTAATCCCATGACCTACGAATGCTTCGACGTCCAGATCGCGGACAATATCGCGCACATCCGTCTCAACCGCCCGGACAAGCGCAACGCCATGAATCCCTCGTTCTGGCGCGAACTGCCAGCCATCATCAAGGACATCGACTACAACGCACAGGCCCGTGTGATCGTGCTGTCATCGGTCGGTCCCCACTTCTCTTCCGGTCTGGACGTGTCCTCGTTCGGCGGCGGCGGTGACGGTTCCGTCAAGGACCCGTCGACGAGCCGGGTACAGGCAGGACCGCGCTTTTATGACAATGTTCTGCACATGCAGGATTCGTTCAGCTGCATTGAGAGTTGCCGGCTACCGGTTCTCGCCGCCATTCAGGGCGGCTGCATCGGCGGCGGCGTTGATCTCGTGACGGCCTGCGACATTCGCTACGCGAGCGAGGACGCGTTCGTCACAATCATGGAAACCAACATTGGCATGACCGCGGATGTCGGCACGTTTCCCCGCCTCGTCAAGCTGATCCCGGAAGGCTACGTCCGTGAGATGGCATACACAGGCCGCCGCGTCAGCGCGCGGGAAGCGCACCAGATGGGCCTCGTTAATCAGGTATTCGCGGATCACGATGCACTTCTCGACGGTGTCATGGCGATCGCGAGAGAGATTGCAGCAAAGGCCCCGCTCGCGGTGTACGGCAGCAAGCGCATGATCAACTACGCGCGCGATCACACCACGGCCGACGGACTCGATTACATCGCCATCTGGAACGCAAGCAACCTGCATGTTTCTGAAATCCAGGAAGCGATGACAGCAAACAAAGAGCAGCGCCCAGGCAACTTCGCCGACCTGCCGCCTTCGCGCAAGGCCGAGTAGACGTTTTGGCCAACGCTTCCGCGAACGATTCAACAAGCGCTTCGCCCCTTCAAGTCGGCATCGTCGGCATGGGTACGATGGGGCACAACCTTGCCCTCAATATGATCGACTCGGGGCACGAAGTCATCGCGCTCGAGGTCAGCCGTCAACTGCGAGCCGGCATCGATGACGTTACGGTCCACGGCACATTCAGCGACTTCCTCGCTGCGCTGACCGGGTCGCCGCGCGTTGTGTGGCTGATGGTAACCGCTGGTGCGGCTGTCGATGAGGTCATCAAACAAGTCCTGCCCATGCTTGCAGCCGGCGACATCATCGTTGACGGCGGCAACTCAAACTATCGGGATTCAGTGCGCCGCGCGGCAACCTGCAATGAACATCTCGTACGATTTCTTGGCATCGGGGTTTCTGGCGGCGCCGACGGTGCCCGCCACGGCGCTTGCATCATGGCAGGCGGGGACGCCGAAGCTTTTGCGACCATTGCCGCACTCCTGAACGATGCCGCCGCCGTCACCAACGACGGTCCGTGCGCCGCGATGATCGCCAACGACGCCGGCGCAGGGCACTTTGTCAAAATGGTTCACAACGGCATCGAGTACGCCGACATGCAATTGATCGCAGAATGCTACGACTATCTGCATCGAGCCCTCGGCCTTACCCCGGACGCAGCAGCGGGGGTATTCGGCGGCTGGCGCTCAGGCCCGCTCAGCTCGTTCCTGCTTGATATTACGGAGACCGTACTGCTGGCAACGGATCAGGCATCCGGCAATCCTCTCGTCGACGTCATCGAGGACCTTGCAGGGCAAAAAGGTACCGGCATTCTGACCTCGATGACCGCGATGGACCTTCGCGTTCCAGTCCCCACCATCAACGCCGCGGTCGAAGCCCGCTTTCTCACCGCTAACAAGCCAATCCGCGCTGCTGCATCACCATTGCCGGCCATGAGTCTGCCACTCGAGTCGGCTGCCGCGACGACACTTGGGGAGATCGAGAGCGCACTGATCATCGGCAAGCAATGTGCCTACTCGCAGGGCTTCGCCCTTCTCCGCACGGGCGCTCTGGAGTACGGCTGGCGCGTTGATCTCGCTGAGGTCGCGCGAATCTGGCAAGGCGGCTGCATCATACGGGCCGACATGCTGCGCGAGATTCGCGACGTGTTCCTTCGCGAGCCTGACTGTATGAACCTGCTCCAACAGGGCCACCTGGACGCACGCGAGCACGTTGCCGGGCTTCGCGCCTTTGTCAGCAGCGCGTGCGCAGCGGGCATTGCCGTTCCCGCGCACGCATCTGCGCTCGCGTACGCCGATGCACTCTTCTCGGCCCGCCTGCCGGCCAACCTCATCCAGGGCCAGCGAGACTTCTTCGGTGCGCACGGCTTCGAGCGCACGGATACGAGCGGCGATGGGCACCATCACGACTGGGGACGTACTTGATCGTGCTCGTGATGGGGGTCTCGGGCTGCGGCAAGTCAACCCTCGGCGCCGCTATAGCAGATCGACTGGACTGCCGATTCCTGGAGGGCGACGAGTTTCATCCACCGGCGAACGTCGAGAAGATGCGACGTGGCGACGCGCTGACCGACGGCGACCGACAACCCTGGCTGCAAGCGTTACACGATTCGATGTTTGCCGATGAACGCGTACAAAAACACGTCGTCGTCGCATGCTCGGCGCTGAAGCGAACCTATCGATCGATTCTTTTTGACGGCATCAGGGCACCCCGCCTGATTCACCTGGTTGGCGAGATCGACACGATCGCAGGCCGCATGGAACGCCCGGGCCACTTCATGCCACCCAGCCTGCTTGCCAGCCAGATTGCGACGCTTGAGGTGCCGGGGCATGATGAGCCGCATCTGCAGATCGATATCACCCGGCCGGCCGCCGCGTGTGTCACGGATGCGCTCGACTACCTCTTTCTCGTCCAAAAATCGTCATCCTGACAATTTCTGGGAGTCGGTTTGCGGGCCCTCCAGGGAGGCTTGACCTGTCGCCTTTCAGTCGGCATTTCTGTCCCGGCGCGCTCCCGTCACATAGAGCCAGCCATCTGCTGATCGTCTGAACCGGCTGACCTCGTGCAAGCTCTGCGCCTTGCCGCCGATCCTGAAACGAGCAACAAACTCAACCTCACCGGCGTCCCCATTGACCGCGCCATCAACCTCCCCACCGACCTCCCCACCGACAGAGGAGCGCACGACCTTGAGACCAATCCAGCGCTGATCAGGGTTAATGCGGATGTTGGTCGGGCAGGTTGACGGACACCAGGTGCGTCGCAGGTGCGCAACATCACCCAATGCAAAGGCCGTGTAACGGGATCGCATAAGCGCATCCGGCACCAGGGCTGTGGACGGGTCGAGCAGGACGGGTTCACAGCAGAGGCCAAAGTCGAGCCCTGTCCCGCACGGACACAACGCCTCCGCCCCTAAGCCGTCCATTTCGACACCGATGCCAGATCGGCGGCGATTACCAGCCCGGTTTTCTGTGCCCTCATCCGGCCAGCAGTTGGTGGAAGTAAAAGCAGAGGCCATCCGGCGCGACGACGAAGCACACCTGAAACTTTTTGCCATCGCGCTCATCAATACGCCAGTTACCCGTCTTGACGCCGCCGGCCTCAAGTTCGGCGCGAGCGCGCTCGGCATCAGAAACCAGAATCGCAGCGCCGTCCTGACTGGCATCGCGGCCGTTGACGGCAAAACCGATCTGTACACCATCTCGCGCCATGATCACAGCAGGATGCGGCACCTGGCGTCGCTCGGTCTCGACGAGTCCAAAGCCATCGCCGTAATACTTCACCGCCGCATCGAGATCATCGACCGGCAGGGACAACACGTCGTCCTGATACGGAAAGGCAGCTTCAAAAAGGGGCGGTTGTTCGGTCACGGGATCACCTCTGGGTCAGCGCCGTCTACTCGTCGCCCCGACGAATATTGCCGGCAAGTGCCGCCTCATCATGCCAGTTCTCTCATCACCTCACAGCACGGTTCAACGTGGCCGACGCTACGCAGAGACCGGCGCGATGCGTCGCTGCGGGTCGTCGTCTTCGATAATGTGTGTGTTAGGGTGAGACCAACATCAACTCAGCGCCCTATAAAGGGAGGAGTCTTACATGGCAAAGAAGCCCAGTTATGTCGGCGTGCTTAACGCAATCGCTATTGGCGAGCGAGGTGGGCATGAATTGTTTCGTGCCTGGGCTGACAGCACGACGGATGAGGATCTGAAGCCGACGCTGAACATGGCGGCGGTCCGCGAAATGGAGCACAGCTACGCGTTCGAAAAGCGCTTGAACGAGCTCGGTTTCTCCCTCGTTGCCAGCCCCAACAAGGAAGTCAGGAAGCTGGTACGCGTCATGAAGTCGAAGGCGAGCGATGCTGACAAGTTCGCAGCGCTGGGCGTCGGACAGGCAAGGTCCGAGGGTGCGAGCGATCAACCCGACCGGTTGCTGCAGATCCTCTCAGATCCCAGCATCGATCCGCAGACCGGCGAACTAATGGGTCGCTTCATCTGCGAAGAGCGCGACACAGGTAAGAAACTCGCCAAGGCTTTTGCGGCGTTCCAGAAGAGACAACAAAAAGGCGGGGCCAAAGCCCAGCCAAAAACGCGAAAGAAAGCGGCCGCATGAGCCAGGCGGTCCTTGTCACCGGGTCATCCGGTGGCGTTGGCCGCACCGTTTGCAAGGAACTCGAACACGCCGGACACGCCGTCACCGGCTTTGATCTGTCGGATGTGGATGCTGCCGCGCCGACCATCGTCGGGGACATCCTGGACCGCGACGCAGTGCGCACCGCGCTCGCAGGCAAAGACGCCGTCATCCACCTCGCCGCGACACCCGACGAAGCCGACTTTATCGAGGAGCTGATTGAACCCAACGTGCGGGGCCTCTTTCACGTTGCCGACGGTGCGCGCATCCAAAACGTCCCGCGACTGGTGCTGACGAGCTCGGTGCAGGTCGTCTCGGGCCACTCGTTTGCCAAGACAATACGACTTGAAGACGGGCCGCGTGTTGTTAATCATTACGCACTGACCAAGCTGTGGGCCGAGGACCTCGGCGACATGTATGCCCGAGTTCACGGCATGCAGGTTATAGCTGCCCGGCTCGGCTGGTTGCCGCGTTCACTACCGCACGCCCAGGAGTTGCGGGCGAGCCCCATCGGCACCGATGTTTACCTCAGTCACACGGATGCTGGCAGATTCTTCCGGGCCTGTATTGAAGCGGAGATGTCTGACGGCCAGTTCGAGATCTTCTTCGCGACCAGTCAGCCGAAAGGCAAGCGACGAATCGATCTCAGCCAAACGACAGAGGTCATCGGTTTCGAACCGCAGGACACGTGGCCACAGGGTCAGCCCTTCCTGACTGAACCTGCCGCCTGAACAGCCAACTGCCGCCTTCGCTGACCGGACCGATAGGTAGACCTCACCCCCCTTGTCTCGCGTTTTGGTGTCCTTTAAGCACAAGCCCGGCGCGCGCGGTTTGGACTGAAACCGGCGCCCAATTGACCGCAGGCAATTGCCAGATGAGGACCAGCCCGACGACCCACGGCAGCGCCGTCAGTAGTGCCTTGTGAAAAAGTTCAGCACAAACCCCTGCACCTTATGTATTATCTGTTCGCAATCTTGAAAGGGCAGACAAAACAATGAGATTTGAATCACCAACAACAACGCAGGAGGCTGCAGCCCTCCTTGCCGGGGAATCGGGCAGCGCCCACGTCCTGGCTGGCGGCACCGACCTACTGGTCCGTATGAAAGCTGGCATGACCGAACCGGACCTGGTTGTCGACATCAAGCGGATTCCCTCGATGCAGGGGATCGAAACAAGCGACTCGGGTTGCCGTATCGGCGCTGCGGTTTCTGGCGCTGAGATGAACGAGAGCGACGCACTCAAGTCGCTCTGGCCAGGGGTGGTTGAGGCAACCAATCTGATCGGTTCAGATCAGATCCAGGGCCGGGCAACGATGGCAGGCAATCTTTGCAACGGCTCGCCGGCCGCAGATAGCGTCCCGGCGATGATCGCAGCCAGCGCCGAGGTGCAAATCGTGGGGCCAGCCGGCTCACGTACGGCCCCGGTCCAGGACATCGTTACAGGTCCCGGCCAGCTTTCACTGGCCAAAGGCGAGGTCATCGAGGCAATCACCTTGCCCGCACGTGGCGCGGGTGGCGGCGACGCTTACCTTCGCTTCATCCCCCGCACGGAGATGGACATCGCAGTTGTCAGCGCCGGCATCAACCTGACGGTTGACGGCGGCACGATCACATCTGCCCGCGTCTGCCTAGGAGCCGTCGCGCCGACTGCGGTGCTGGTCCCTGATGGCGCAGCAGCAATCGTCGGCAGCAAACTCGACGATGCGGCGCTGGCGGCCCTCGCCGCCGCTTGCTCTGCTGCTTGCAATCCCATCGATGATAAGCGGGGCACGATTGAATATCGAACCAAGGTCGCCGGAGTACTCGCCAAGCGTGCTGCGCTGATCGCATTTGAACGCGCTGGAGGTGCCTGATGGCCGTACTTGTTTCAACGACTGTTAACGGCGACCCGGTCGAGTTCGCCTGTCCTGAGGACGAAACGCTGCTGGATTCCCTGCGCAATCGCGCCGGCCTGACCGGCGTCAAAGAAGGTTGCGGCACTGGCGACTGCGGTGCCTGCAGCATCACGCTCGACGGCCGGTTGATCTGCTCGTGCCTCGTCCTTGGTGTCGAAGCCAATGGACGCGAGGTCGGCACCGTCGAAGGCCTATCCGATGGCAGCAACCTGCATCCGCTGCAGGAGCAGTTCATCGAACACGCCGCCTTGCAGTGCGGTGTCTGCACACCGGGCTTTCTGGTGGCAGCGAACGCCCTGCTGACGCGTAACCCGGACCCCGACGAGCAGGAGATTCGGTACGCGCTCGCTGGCAACCTTTGCCGCTGCACCGGCTATGACAAGATCGTTCGTGCGGTACAAGCAGCCGCCGCTGAGATGCGCGGCTAACGCCACCGACCCACAAACAGGAATCTGATATGCAACACGACACAAGCTTTACAGATCAGGCATTCAAAGTTGTCGGCACGCGGGTCAACCGACCGGACGGCGTCGACAAGGTGACAGGTCGCGCTCGCTACGGCGCAGACGCCTTCGCACCCGGACAACTCGTTGGCCTCGTCCTGCGTTCGCCCCATGCGCATGCAACGATCAAGAGCATTGATACCAGCGCCGCAGAAGCGCTCCCCGGGGTCAAGGCAGTTCTAACGGCAGACGACCTGCCAGAGAACGAAACCAACAAGGGGATGATGGACATCCTTGAGAACTGCATGGCACGCGGTCGCGCACTGTACGACGGCCACGCGGTCGCCGCAGTCGCTGCCATCGACAACCAGACTGCCCGCAAGGCACTCAAACTGATCAAGGTCGACTACGAATTGCTGCCGCACGTCACCGATGTGGACGCCGCAATGCAGCCAGGCGCACCGATCGTGCAGCCCACGGTTCTCGACCGCGAAACAAAGGAGCCGACCAACGTCTCCCGCGTTTCCGAGTTCGGCCACGGCGACATTGACGCCGGCTTCGCCGAGGCGGACGTGATCGTTGAGAAGAGCTACAAGACAGAACAGACCCACCAGGGTTACATCGAGCCCCATGCCTGCCTGGCAAGTCTCGGTCCCGATGGATCCGGTGAAATGTGGGTGACCACCCAGGGACACTTTGTGTTCCGCAACATCTGCGCAGCACTGCTCGGACTCGACATTGCCAAGCTCAAGGTGACCGCATCTGAAATCGGCGGGGGTTTTGGCGGCAAAACCCACGTTTGGGCCGAGCCACTTGCACTTGCCATGTCGCGCAAGTGCAACCGCCCGGTCAAGCTCGTCATGACCCGCGACGAGGTCTTCCGCGCCACCGGGCCGACCTGCTCTACGTCGGTCGACGTTAAGATTGGTGCCAAAAAAGACGGCACGATCACAGCTGCCTACGCCGCACTCCGTTACCAAAACGGCGCCTTCCAGGCAACCTGGGGCATGCTTGGCGCGATGACTTCATTCGCCTGCTATGACCTTGCCAACGTCAAGACCGTCGGCTACGACGTCATCGTCAACCGGCCCAAGGTCGCGGCTTATCGCGCACCCTCTGCGCCGATGGCGGCCTTTGGGGTTGAGAGCACGATGGATCTCGTTGCCGCTGAGATCGGCATGGACGCGGTTGACTTTCGAATCAAGAACGCCGCAAAGGAAGGCACACGTGCTTCCTATGGCCCAACCTATGGACCGATTGGCATTGGGCCAACGCTTGACGCAGCCAAGAACCACGCCCACATGAAGGCACCTCTCGGCAAGAATCAGGGACGCGGCATGGCCTGCGGCTTCTGGTTTAACTTCGGCGGCCAGACCTGTACTGACATCAATATCGGCATCGACGGCAGCATCACGCTGACCGTCGGCACCGTGGACGTCGGCGGCTCCCGGGCCTCATTGTCGTTGATCGCAGCGGAAGAACTCGGCGTAGCGTACGAGACCATTAAGGCGAGCGTTGCCGACACCACATCGCTCGGTCACAACGACATGACCGAAGGTTCTCGTGGCACTTTCTCATCGGGCATGGCAACCATCTTTGCAGCACGCAACACCATTGAGGTGTTGAAAGAGCGCGCCGCGAAGATGTGGGACATCCCGGTCGAAGAAGTTGCGTGGGAAGACGGTGAAGCGAGTCCAGTGGGCGATCAGCACAGCAACCTGACGCCGCTGTCGCTCAAAGAAATCGCCGCCAAGTCGCCAAACACGGGCGGCCCGATTGCCGGGCACAACGAGGTGGTTGCCGATGGCGCAGGCGTTTCGTTCGCCAGCCACATCTGCGACGTGGAAGTGGATCCGGAGACGGGCTCGACACGCGTCATCCGTTACACGGTGATTCAGGATGCCGGCAAGGCGATCCACCCCGACTACGTGGAAGGCCAGTTCCAGGGTGGTGCTGCACAAGGCATCGGCTGGGCACTGAACGAGGAGTACATCTACGGTGACGACGGTACTCTGCAGAACGCAGGGTTCCTCGACTACCGGATCCCGGTATGCTCCGACCTGCCGTTCATCGACACGCAGATTCTTGAGATCCCCAATCCCAACCACCCCTACGGTGTGCGCGGCGTTGGCGAGACCTCGATCGTGCCACCGCTCGCTGCGATCGGCAATGCCGTGTCCAACGCGGCAGGCGTACGCATGACCCACGTGCCGATGTCGCCTCCTCGCATTCTAAAAGCGATCGAAGACGCCAGCTAGTTCCTGTCCCCAGAACTTGTTTCTAGGGCGGGCACTCGCATGCGGTGCAGGGATGCACCGCCATCTTCTTCAGGCCTCGTCTCTTCAAGCCTCGTCTCTGCAAAACACGCGAGGTTGCTTGCAAACGGACTCCCAAGAATTGTCAGGATGACAATTTTAGGACAAGAACGGGCTCGTTTTCGGGGGGTTCTGCGGGAACCGAATCCCCGGGGCAACAGGCTCAACGCTGCTGACGCAAACGGCCGCCGCGCATCCAAACGATGCCCGGCGGCCGTCTTGTTTCCGGCTCTCCACGACGCTGCCCAGGCGACGTAAAACACCTAAACACCAAAAGATGTAAGGCAAAAAGGAGCGCAACCATGAAAGTGAGTCTCACCGGCGCGCTCCGAACGGCCGCCGATGGCGTGGCCGAAATCGACGTGGAAGCGACCACCATCCGCGAATTGCTGACTCGGGTGCTCGAACGCTACCCAGACATGGACGGCCTCGTCGACGACGGCATCGCGGTCTCAATCAATGGCGAGATCTTTCGCGACAACTGGAGCGAACCGATTCCGGCAGACGCTGAGGTGTTCCTGCTGCCGAGGATCCAGGGCGGATGACATCTGGCTCGCAAACCTGTCGATCTCGATGAAGTGCGCCAGGGCGCGCCCGTTGCCTTCATCTCAATACCAATTTGACGCTCGGGACAGGCACTCGCGTTGACACGAAGCGCTGGTCTCCCGTGCAGCGCGAGCTTTGTGACATGATGTCAGCGACTCGTGTGCGAACGCGTGATTACAGAAATTTCGAGGATGTCTGCAATGAACGTGCTCTTCATCATCACGGACCAGCAACGTGCCGATCACTTGAGTTGCATGGGTAACCCGGTGGTCGCAACCCCGAACATCGACGCGATCGCCGCGCGCGGAACCGTCTTTCACAACACGTGGGTCGCAAACCCCGTCTGCATGCCGAATCGGTCGACGATCCTCACCGGACGCATGCCAACTGCCCACGGTGTGATTTTCAATGACCGCTCTCTCGACTGGAACGCCAATACTTTCGCGCGGCGCTTTCACGCATCCGGCTATCGGACTGCCCTTATCGGCAAGTCACACCTCCAGCACGGCATGAGCAGAAACAGCGTCTCACGTTATCGCGGCGAAGTCGTCGCGAGGTCCCCGTATCCAGATGGTTAAGACGAGGTAGAACACTGCGAGCACTACGCCGAGGCCAAACCGGCTGAACCGGACAACTTCTACGGCTTCGAGAAGATCGAACTCACCATCGACCATGGCGCACGCGTCACCGGTCACCACTTTCGCTGGGCACTGGAACAGGGGGCCGACAAAGACGACCTGTTGGTCCCGATGGACCCCTCCTCACCTGCGCTCAAACGCTCGGAGGACTGGTGGCAGATCTACCAGCCGCCGTATGAAGAACGATTTCACTCCACGACATTTGTGACCGAACGCACCATCGATTTCATCGAGCAAGCAGAGCAGGACAACAAGCCGTGGCTTGCGTGGTGCTCTTTCCCCGACCCGCATCACCCAATAACGCCGCCGGGCGACTGGTTTCACCGGCACTCGCCAGAAGACGTCGAACTGCCATCAACAAGGAACGACCCGCTAGACGTCGCGCCGGAGCATCTGCAGAACTTTCGCAAAATCCATCCGCGGGACCAGCGCAACTGGGTTTCTCCGTGCGGCTTTCGCGACGATGGACTGCTCGCAGAAGCGATCGCCGCCACCTACGGCGCGATAGAGATGGTGGATGACGGTGTCGGCAAGATCATGCGTCGACTCACAGAACTTGGCGTTCGCGACGAGACACTGGTTGTCTTCACCAGCGATCACGGCGACATGATGGGCGATCATGGACTAATGCTGAAGGGCTTCATGCACTATCGCGGCTCATTGCAGGTGCCGCTCATCATTGATGCACCCGGCAAGCCGGCGGCGCGTACCTCGTCCCTTGCATCGAGTATCGATCTCGGACCCACGTTGCTGGATCTCGCCGGCATCGCGGCATATGACGGCATCCAGGGCCAGTCGCTGTCCCCGGTTCTTGTGGACCCTGGTGCAAGTGTCCGCGATTCGGTTCTGGTTGAGGACGACATTGCACCGATCGTGTCGACGTTGACGCCCATCCCGGCAAAGACAAGGACGGTCATCACCAAGACCCACCGGTACACACGAAACTCGAAAGGTGAAGACCAGCTATTTGACCTGCGGGGCGACCCGGACGAGTTGACTGACCTCTCGGGTGGCTCGAGCGCAGACCGGTCGACACGATATCAGATGATCGAGCAGTTGGCAGATGCAATGATCAATGCTGACGATGCCTACCGGGGTGCGCCAAGCGAGCAGTAGCGCGGCTGCCTCTCTAACAGCCATTCACGGTGCCAGATTACCGCGCTGTCGTGCAGTGAGTTCCATGAAAGGTTACTGAAAAATGCCTTCCGGCACTGTTTCAGTGTCGTGTGCGTCAGCCCGCTCGCGACAAATCAACGACTTAACAATGCACAGTGGGTGTTGTGGGGCGACTTCAATCTGACATTGGTAGGCTGAACGCGACGTATTCGGAGCCGGAAGGCGGTCCGAGCCTGCCGCCGCCGGCGGCAGCAACGTACTGGCGTTCGTCTACGCTGTAGACCGCAGGCGTTGAGAAGGAAGCCCGCGCCAGGCAGGTCTGCCTGCCAAGTAATTCTCTGCTGGCAGCCCAGCTTCGGTGCGATGCGATTTCAGAGCGGTTGCAGCGTGCTTGCAGAGAGTCGTGCGGGCGTTGCTCGCCCCCGTCCAGTTCGCCCGGCAACCGCCTGAAACGTTCAGGAACCGCTAGCCGTCGACCTTGCGGAAGTAGCTGAGACCGCCACCACCTGCAGCCATGAACGGGGCGAGTTTCGCATTGAAACCCGACTCTCCACGCCAGCTGATGTATTCCTGCTGCTGCTCCTTGGTGTCCCAGATCTCGTAGAAAACTACCCGGCCCGGCCGGTTCTCATCAACGTAGATGTCAAACATGCGACAACCCTCCCACGCCCGCGTGTCAGGCGCCGCCTCGATCATGACCGCAAGAAACTCGTCCATCTTGTCGGGCTGCACGTTGAGGTCAATCGTCAGAAAGACCAGACCATCCGGGGTCGAGAGGGCCTTCGGTGGAGCGCTGGTGCAGCCTGCGACAGTGACAATCGCAAGAACGGCGACGATATTCAGTAGGAGATTCGGGAAAAGTCGTTTCATCGGCGGCACCGTTTTGTTTTTTGGTTGGCTCTTCACTGGTTGCAACATCTGGTTGTTTTGCGGCAACGCAAGGACCCCGGCAACATACGCCCCCAGCAGCCGGGCCGCAAATGCCATGACCAACACCCAGGAACGAACCGACAGACGAGAGGGGCGACCACCCCGGCGCGGTCCCACGACAAGGTGCTGTCGTCGGACCACAGTGGGCAACTACTGCATGGTAGCTGGCTGCGGCGTATTCCGCGGCGGCACGGAAGTCGTCTGGAACCCGTCCCTGAACGTCGTTGTTTCCGTGTAGAACCCAACGCTGCCCAATGTCACGGTAACCCGTTGCTGCTGTCGATTCTCCCAGTACCAGCCATGAATACCGGTGAACGGTGCGACATAAGACCCTGCCCTGCCCCCGCTCGCACCGGCACCAAAGCTCTCGGCAAAGCCCTCGGGCGCTCCGTCCGGTTCTGCGTGCATGTCGTAGGCGACGTCGCCTGTCGCCCGCCATGCAAAGGTCATCGCGGCACCCTGATCAAGGCGATATTTGTACTCCACCGATTCAAACGGCGCGAGTTCGAAGCTGACCTCGTCCCGTCGAAGGACTTCGCTGCGTAGGCTCAGCACGCGTGGTGGCACGTCAGCGAGGCCGGTCAGCCCCAGAACCTCACCAACGCCGGTGGGATCATATCCGTACTCGGCCGGCAGCACGGCAAGCAGAAGGACGACACCCGCCACGCCCGCAGCGCCCGCTATCTGCACCACCAAGTGTTTCATGAGATGCGCACCTTTTTATTTGCGACAGCCCCGTTCACGACAGGAGGAGCCCGGCAAACTGATAGCCCGCAAGGCCGAATCCGGCCGACATCAGAACGACGTTCGCTGCGGCCGCGTGGCGAGGAAAGTTACTGGACCGACGCCACTCATTCAAAAGGATGATCACAAAGGCGAGCACAAGCAGTTGGCCAATCTCAACGCCCACGTTGAAGCTGACGATATTCGTCACGAGGCCCTCTTCTGCCACCGTCAGGTCGAGCACCTTGGTCGCAAGGCCAAGCCCGTGCGTGAGCCCAAATGCAAAGACGGCCATGCGCGTATCAATCGACCAGCCGAGTCGCGCGAAACCGCCAAGATTCTCGAAGGCCTTGTAAACGACGGACAGCCCAATGATGCCGTCGATGATATAGGGATTCACATTCAGGCCCGCAAACACGCCCAACAGCAACGTCAGACTGTGACCGAGCGTGAACATGCTGACGTAAAGCACGACGTCCCTCGGGCGATACAGGAAAAAGACCACCCCAACCAGGAACAGCAGGTGGTCGTACCCGGTGACCATGTGTTTGGCCCCGAGATACAGAAACGGGACAATGGCGGGCCCGCTGATAGCCTCGACAAATCGCGCGTTGGTGTCGGAAATGGCATGCGCCATGCAGATCGCCGGCATGCATAGCAACGCCGCGCAGAGGATGGCCTGGCACCACCTGTCGACCGATGGAACGCCCGGCGTCACTCTTCGCCAACCAGATAGATCTGGTGGCACGAAACGCATACTCGATAGATGGTGCCACCCGCTTCAAAGAGAGCGTCTTCGTCCCTGGCAAGCGCTGCCGCGCGCGCGGCCATACCCGCGTCGGCAAGCCCGGCCGCGATCTCGGACCAATCGCCGGGACGTGCACGGCCCGGCAAACGGAGCAGATTCGCCGTCTCCGCCACCACGGCCCCGCTGTGGGCGACAGTTAACCAGCCTTCATCCGTGGTCGGCGCAAGGTTCTGCTCGCCTGCGGCAGTGATGACGAATCCAACGTTGCCCCAGACCCCGTCCGCAGCGGGGTCGAGCACCTCAGACATGACCTCGTGCATCGTGAGATCAAGGCGATAGGACACCGCGGATGCTGGCGCCCCCTGGTCGCACGATGACACCGCCAGCAGGACGGCAAGCACCAGCAATCCCCTCAACCGCGCTCCGGGCACCCACACCCGCGTCATCCTCGCCGGCGTTAACCAACGCGCCCTCAACGTTAATGCTCGAGCCCCCATCCCATCTCTCCCACTATCAGGTGACTGAATCAGGTGACTGAATCAGGTGACTGAATCAGCTTGCTAAAAGAGTATCTCCCGCACTTCTCAAGGTCTCGGGCTTCAAGCCCGCTAGCCATACATGAGCTGCAGCGTTTCCTGCACGTTGTTCACCTGCCCGGTCCAAAACCAGGCTGCAACAACCAGAATACCGATGGAAATCGCGACTGCCAGAGCTTTGCGAACCGGGCTACTCATCACCTGTCCTCAGGAAAATCCGATCCAGCGACCGGACGCAGCGACAGTAAACCATAGCACCAGAGACGCGGTGCCCATGAGTCTGCAAAGCCAGGGCGAAAGCTCGTCCGCTTCTCTTGCCAGGAGCGGCGCGCGGATAAGGTAGACAAACAATATGCCGACACCGAGGCCAATCATCTTGGCGAGAAACATCTCGTTGTAGTACAGCTTCATCGAGACCGCGCCGGCGAGAAAGATACCGGACAACACGAGGACGACGATCGCGACGTTGAAGCCCCTCTGCGCATTGCGCACAACGGTGCTAATCGGAAATCCTGTCATTAGCACGCCCAGAAGGCGCAGGTCCGCAACGATGACCATGCCCCCGAGCATGGCAAGTCCCATCAGGTGCGCGGTCTGCACGACCACGTAGACCCCACCGTACGCCTTGGCAGCATCCGCGATGAAGGAGGCCTCCAGCCACTCGAAGAGCCAGATGAAATCCAATCTAGGCCCCCCCCTCGAGTGCAGCGAGTTCATCCACGCAGCCGGCCGCCCAATACATGAACGCGCCGTCTAGCTTGCGGCAGTCAAACCAGTCGTACGCAATCGCGCGACCACAGATGACGACGACGGTCCAGAACGTCAGGGACAGAGCAGCGCCGATGCGAATGTTTCGTGGCGGGCGCGGTGCCAGATCCCAGCTTGCGCTCGAGTCTTGCATACGCGCGCGGAACAAAAACGCGTTCACACCGGCAGCAATGAGAAACACAACCTTGATGCGAAACCAGATGCTCTGGGTCGTGCGCACCGGGATCGCGTAGTACAACACGAAGCCGGTCACCAACATGACGACGAAGCCGATCATCATCGGCAGATCCAGGCGCCGTGCGATGACCGACGCCGGCACGTCCATGAAGAGAACGCCGAGCATGCGCAGGTCAATGACGATCAGCATCCCCAGGAACACGGCAAGGGTCAGTACGTGCGTGGATTCAATCCAGGCGTACATGTAGAGCGACTCGTGCAATCCGGTGCTCCACGCGTGCGTGTCGAGCCACCGCGCGAGCGCGAGGAGCCACTCATTCAACATGGTTTTTCAGCCGGATGGTGCGCCGGCACTTGCCGCGGGGAAGCGCAAAGTGCCGTCAGATGGCAACTCGCCTTATTCGCCAGGGAATCGACGCTACGACTGAGACCGGCGACCGAGAATCCGCCTAGCGCTGCGCGCACGACGGCATCGGACAACGGGGTGAAGAAAATGGCGGTCAAGGCCCTCAATCCGGGTGAAGTACGGCGCTAGAGTATGCCTGTGACCGCCCCGATGTTCACGCGCCCTGCCATCGCCCGTGCCTTGCCCGCGCCTTGCCACTGTCCCACGTCCAGGCGTGACCCGACTGACGGCGACGGGGGTTTCGGGCGGGCGCATGATTGGACGTTTACGACAAAACACTGGCCGAAGGAACCAGGAATCACGAGTGGGGCGTCCAATCCCCTCGCCTGCGCATCCCTCAGACTTAGAGTGGAGGAAGTCGCCAAAACATCTCACCCCTGGCGAACTTTTTTCTTGCCGGGCATGCCGCGCGTCGACCACGGGGGTATGACGCCGCTTCAATCCTATCCGTGGAGTCGGTCGGTGTCCCACTCATCTGGCGCCACCCGGATTCTCCAGTATACTGTTTTTATGTACAGTATACGGACACGACTGAATCACCGCGCTGTCTACCTCGGCCACACGGACACGGGGCGGGTTTCTGTTCGAATGCGCTCCGGGCGCGATCACCAGTTTCACTGGCACGGCTTCACACTTGAAATGGAACGACCGGTGCGCATGCGGGTCGAGGCCTACACCGTCGAGTCCGATTGGGACCCGCGCAACCCCCATGCAACGTTGCCGCGATATCAGGAATTGCAGGACGGCGAGTATCTGCTCGGCAGCTACGATGGCAGTGGCGTGCGGGCAATCCTCCCGTTCCAGGTCGTCTAGCCAGTACCTGTCCCAGAACTCCGTTCTGGGACAGGTACTGGCTAACGGTGCAGGGATGCACCGCCATTTTCCGTCGGCCTCTTTTCTGCAAGCCTCCTTATCTGTGAGAAAGTGCGAGGTTTGCTTGCAAAACCGACTCCCAAGAATTGTCAGGATGACAATTTTGGGACAGGAACTAGCTCGCTGCCGAACGGCAGCATCCTGAATGGAACACAGGGGTTTCACGTTCGCCTTGCGAGTCAGAACCTGCGCCCCGCCCGGAAGTAAACCGCGACCCTGAACTTGCCCTCAATAGTGAAAGCAGCAACCCTCCTGGAAGCGAGTCTAACGGTTGAGCCAGGCAGCCAGTCCGAGCAGACGCGCCTCCTTGGTCCAGGTGCGGCTACCGCCCGGACGTCGCGCCTTCATCAGTTCATCGGGTGCCAGGCTGCCTTGCCTCATGTCCGTAGTTGCCGCGAATGAATTGTGCGCCAGCTTGTCTGCAGACGCCGTTAGGACACTCTTCTCGTTCTCGTTCTCGTTCTCGTTCTCGTTCTCGTTCTGGCACTCGACACGCATGCCGGCGAACGCAGCCCTCGCCGCATCTCGCACCGCCTCCCCCTCTGCCACGTGGATTTGCGCGTGTGAACCAAGCATCTGATTCAGGTCGCCCAATCGACCACGTCCAGTCAAAACAATCGCTCGAACAAGCCGACAGCCGAGCGCCTCGAGTCCATTCCTATAGTCGTTGAGAGCGGCAGCCGCCAGCGCACCCTGGACTCGCCTTGCCCGCGCGACGACCGCCGCAGGATCTGGCGGCACCGGCGCGCGTTCAAGCCCGTCCCAGCCGCCAGCAACCTAGTATGGCTCAACGATCTCACGGCCGTGATCCGCGAACAGCATAATCCGGCAAGCGAGGACTGGCGTGATGGCCGCGTCAGCCTGATCGACTGCAACCGCGTTGAGCCAGCCCACTATGGGACTTTACCGCAACGCAAACGAGCGTCACGGCCAAGGATGATCCTTACCCATCGCCCGATTTACCTTCAAAGCGGGGCTCACGCTTGTCGAGTCGCGCCTGCATCCCCTCGAGCGCGTCCGGACTCTTGCGCGCCGCCCTAACAAGCAGGTCGACATCGTCGTGGGCAATACCGTCCCTGTACGTCATCTCCCGCAGCAGCAGCGCCTTGATCGCCCGCAGCGACAACGGCGCGTTGCGCTGCAGACGATCGACAATTGTGTGCAGGGCATCATCCAACTCTTCCGCCGCTGCAACGCGGCTGATCACACCAAGGTCACATAACCGGGACGCAGGCAGCGGATCACCAAGCAACAGAATCTCGCGCGCGCCAACGGGACCTGCGGTTTCGAGCAGCTTCTTGGCCAGAAACCAGGTAGGCGCGAGGCCAATCTGGGCGAGCGACATCCCAAACATCGCCGATTCCGCCGCGACCACGAAGTCACAGTGAAGCGCAAGTTCGCAGCCGCCAGCGATTGCCGCGCCCTGAACCCGCGCCACGACGGGCAATGGATAGGTCTCCACCGCGTAAAACACCGCTTCGATATCAACCTGAGGGCCGCCCGCAATGGTCTCCCGAAGATCTTGGCCGGCACAAAAAACCGCACCTTCGCTGCAAATCACGTTGACACGTTCTTCTGCGGACGGCGCCTCGCTGAACGCGTCGAGCAACGCATTTAACATGTCGTTGTTCATTGCATTGCGCTTCTCGGGTCGATTCAATCGAATCGTTCGTACCGCACCGTCCCGTTCGATATCGACTATGGCCATGCCTGTCTCCCTGCCCGGTTTATATCGTTCCAACGATCGAGTCTGATCTCTAGAAAAGAGCGATCGGATTGACGGGTGACCCTGTCCCGCGCGCGACGCGTAGCGGCGCGATAACCAGCAAAAACTCCCAGCGGTCGTGCCGGATGCACGCGTCCATGAGATTCTCAAGTCGCAAATTATCCAGCAGGTGCAAGCCCATCGCGACAATGCCGCATTGATGAATCGGCATGGGCCACATCTCGGTATCCGGGTTCGGCATCACATCCGACACGCCGTCGGAGCCCAGCACCGCCACCTTACGCTCATGCAGCCACGACAGCGCGCGGGCGTCGAGTCCCGCGAGCCCTTCACGGGGCGACCAGCTACCTTTCTGTCGACGGCGCGCATCACGCCCTGATGCAATCAGAAGAATATCACCTTCGCTCACCTCAACGCCCTGCGCGATTTCGGCCGCCTCAAGGTCCGCCGGCGAGATACGTTCCCCAATCTCGACCCAATCCGCGCCCTTAACCCGCGGAATGTCGAGCAACACGCCGCGACCAGAGATGCCGTCTTTGCCAGCCATGATGCTGTTCTTGAACGCGCCCGTGCTCTTGACTTCGCTCGCGTCATAGCCGTTGTACATCTTCTCTTCAACGAACACATGACAGAGCGCGTCAATATGCGAAACCGCCATGCCATGGAACGCAACGCCGATGAAGTCCATTGCTGACTCCATGCCCGGGATGCCCGTCGTCGTGCAGGCATCACCGGCGACAACCATCATGTGTTGCGCCGGGATTGGGTTGTCGGGCGCTGGGCGCGTCGGGAACTCGAGGGAACAACTGACCGACTCTCCCGCAGCGACAAGTGCGGCTGCTCGTGCACGCATCTCTGGCGTTATGTAGTTGAGCGCACCGGCTTCATCGTCGGCACCCCATCGACCCCAGTTCTTGACCGATTCGAACAGCTCTTCCATCTCAGACCGTGTCAGTGCTTCCATCTCTAGCCTCCTGCGAAGTTCATCCACAATGGCTAGGATTGACGCTCGATTCAAGCGGCTCTCAGCGCCGCTCTCTGGACAGCCCGCCCGGGCCCCGCTCGTTGGACCTGTCATGTACGTCAGCGTAGCCTCTCGGCATTCCATGGAACCAAGAACGCCGCTGTGAAACGCTTTAGTCCCAACACCGCCATTGCCGTCGTCATTGCCAACATGATCGGAACCGGTGTGTTCGTGAGCCTCGGTTACCAACTGCTCGACATCACATCCTATCCAGTGCTCATGTCGCTGTGGCTCGTCGGCGGGCTAACCGCGTTAACCGGCGCACTCTGCTACGGCGAACTCGGCGCCGCATTGCCTCGATCAGGGGGTGAGTACAACTACATCGCACAGATCTACCATCCAGCCGCTGGCTTCATCTCGGGCTGGATCTCCGCAACAGTCGGCTTCGCAGCCCCCACCGCACTCGCCGCCATGACGTTTGCCGCGTATCTCGGCACGGCCTTCACTGGCGTTAGCGAGAAAGCCTCCGCATGTGCTCTTATCCTGGTGCTGGGGTTGATCCATGCGACGACGCGTGGCGTTAGCGGCAAGCTGCAGACTATCTTCACGGTTCTCAAGGTGTCGACAATCGTCATCTTCTGCGTACTCGCACTCGCGTTTGTTGACGCCCTCCAACCTGTCACCCTCGTACCGACAATGACCGATGTCACATTGATATTTTCAGCCCCGTACGCCGTTGCACTCATCTACGTCAACTATGCCTACAGCGGCTGGAACGCCGCGACCTATCTCGCGGGCGAACTGGACGATCCCCAGCGGCAACTTCCACGCATACTCACGATTGGCACCCTTGCCGTGATGATCACGTACCTCGCTCTCAACTTCACCTTCCTCGCAGTCGCCCCCATGTCCGCGATGGCGGGTGAGCTTGAACTCGGCTACATCGTTGCGCGCCACGCCTTCGGTGCCGGCGCTGAACCCATGGCGCTGGTTCTCGGCTTCCTGCTCATCTCGACCGTCAGCGCCATGATCATGGCCGGCCCGCGGGTTCTGCAGGTCATCGGTGAGGACTACCCCCTGCTCGGATTTCTTGCACGCGTCAATCGCGGCGGTGTGCCGATCAGCGCGATCGCTTTTCAATGCACCCTGGCTATCCTTTTCGTTCTCACGGGTACCTTTGAGTCTGTACTGCTCGTGACCGGCTTCATCCTCGGCCTTAATACCTTCGTCACGATTGCCGGGCTGTTTGTGCTACGGATTCGCCAGCCGGATCTGCCGCGCCCCTTTCGGGTGACGCTCTATCCGTTGACGCCCATCATCTTCCTGACGATCACGGGTTGGACCCTTGTTTATCTCCTGATCGAACAACCTCGTGAGGGCCTCTACGCACTCGCGATCGTCGTGGCCGGCACTTTCTTCCATCAGATCAGTCGCGTAAATTGGCGTCGAACCTGACGAGGCAAACCCATGGCGGCCAACAAGACCGTACGCAACCGCAAGTCGATGCCGCGCTACATCGCTGGCATCGACGATCCGATCAAGCGCGGCGACGGCGAAATACTGATTAGGGGAGATGCAGAAAATCAGCGGCGAAGCTCCCGCGATGTGAAGCGAGGCCATAGTGGGCTTCAACTCCTACCATTATCGTTACGCAACCGGACGTGAAGGTGACATGCCAGTGACGGGCTTCGCGCCGAGGAAGCAGGCATTAACGATCTACATAATGCCTGGTTTCAATGAATACACACCGCTGCTCGAGAAGCTGGGCAAGCACTCAACCGGCCGGTCGTGCCTTTATGTCAAGCGACTTTCCGACATCCACATGCCAGCTCTGCGCACGCTCGTCGCCCACTCGGTCCGGGCGATCAAGAAAACACATCCGGACCCACAGTAACCTCGACACTAGATCGCCGGTCGTCAGTCGCCAGCCGCCACTCACGACGGCCCAAGCGCCTCGCTTACACCCACGCCCCGAACGATGACCGACTGAGCCGACAGCTTTAACTACTATCACAGCAGGAAGTTTCACTATGACATTACCCCTTTGCATCGTGACCGGCGTTGGCCCCGGAACCGGGCGCGCGATCGTCGAACGCTTCGCGACCGAATACAGGGTCGCGATGCTCGCCCGCACGGTCGACCGGCTAGATGAGATAGCAGCAGCGAACGAGAATGCCTTCGCTTATCCCTGCAACGTCCTGGACGAAGCTACCCTCGCCGATGTGATTGCGCGCATCAAGTCAGACCTGGGAGACGCTGAAGTCCTGGTCCACAATGCCGTGGGCGGCGCATTCGGCGACTTCCTGTCTGTAAAGCCAGAAACGCTGCTCCGCAACTTCCAGATCAATACCATGACGCTCCTGCACCTGGGGCAGGCGCTCGCGCCCGCTATGATTGCGGCGGGCAAAGGTGCCATCATCTCGACAGGTAACACTTCAGCTTATCGTGGCAAGGGTTTTTTCTCTGCGTTTGCACCGACCAAAGCCGCGCAGCGCATTCTGTCCGAATCAATGGCGCGAACGCTGGGGCCCAAGGGCGTGCACGTCGGCTACGTCGCAATCGATGCCGTGATCAGCCTCGAATGGACCCGCGCCCAGAATCCGGAACGGCCCGACGACTACTACTGCTACCCGGTCGACATTGCCGAACATGTCTGGTACGTGGCCCACCAACCCAGGTCCGCCTGGACGTTTGACACCATCATCCGGCCGTTTGGCGAGAACTGGTAGGGCCTTCCCACGCGGCAGTTTCGCCCCAATCGGCGCTGCCGATCGCACAACCACAGAGCCTTCAGCCACATAGAGAGCCTTCAGCCACATAGAGAACCTTCAGCCACAAAGAGCCTTCAGCCCATAAAGAGCCTTCAGCCCATAGAGGGTCCATCAGCCGTAACGAGCCGCGACCGAGGTCTGAGCTCATCTGATGACGCGGCGCGTCAATGCCCGTGACTGCTTCAGCTCCTGCCGATTCAGTCGATGGATCGAACGAATCTGGCAGCTTGCGCCACGACCCGTGACCGCATCGAATCGTGGTCGAACGGTGTTCCCGTGCGACGACACGCCAATGCGGGACGACGACCCCAGCTGCTCGCAGCCGCGGCTCAGCGTCAGGATGTAACCGTGATGCGGCCCGCGTCGAACTAATAGCCGGCGACCGTCCAAGACACCATAACCGTCCAGCCGATCTGCAAGCCAAATGCCGTCAACCTCAAGACCTGGCACGGGTATTGGCAACGGCACCGACAACGCCTCGGCGGCGATCGGCGACAACGCTATTGCGGCGAATACGAGCGCGCTCTGAAACGTCGTTCGTCCAGGGAAATTCAGTTTCACATCAGCCACCACATGTTGAGGGAATGTGGCCTCAACACTATCGCCGCATGGCTGAACCGTTCCTGAATCACGCGCGCAGCCTGATTGAAAGGAGACTCCATTCTGGGGCGGCCACTCGCGTGCGGTGTAGGATGCACCGACATCTTCTGCAAGACTATTTTTGTAGGAAAGAGCACAAGGCTTGTTTACAAACCGCTCCCAGGAATTGTCAGGATGACAATTTTGGGACAGGAACTAGCTATCCGTTTCCTTGCGAAATGGCGAATGCTCTTCGATGTACTCGATGTCCTGGTCGACGTACTCTCGCTCATCCTCAAGAAATCGGTTTACCGCGTCGCGAAAACTCTCGTTCGCGATCCAGTGGGCACTGTAGGTGTGACTCGGCAGGTAACCCCGCGCCAATTTGTGCGGCCCCTGCGCGCCTGCTTCAACGCGGGCAAGGTTATGGTCAATCGCCCACTCAATGGCACGATAGTAGCAAGTCTCAAAATGCAGAAAACGATGATCCTCTATGCAACCCCAGTTGCGCCCAAACAGACACTCATCGCCAATAAAATTGATGGCCCCGGCAATATACTGCCCGTCGCGCTGACACATCATCAGCAACACGCGCTCAGGCATCGTGCGACCGATGATCGAAAAGAACTCACGCGTCAGATAGGCGCTTCCCCACTTGCGATTGCCCGTGTCCACATAGAATCGATAGAACGCATCCCAGTGCTCCTCCTCCAACTGATCACCAGTCAGAGCTTCGACCACGACGCCCGTCGACAGCGCGTCGCGGCGCTCTCGCCGGATGTTCTTGCGCTTCTTTGACGACAGTGCCGCCAGGAAGTCGTCGAAACAACCATAGCCATCATTGACCCAATGAAACTGCTTGTGAGTGCGGCCGAGCATGCCGAGATCCACGAGCCGCTGCCATTGCCGCTCTTCGACAAAGGTCGCGTGAATAGATGACACCTCCATCTTTTCGGCGATCTGCATGCAGCCAGCGAGCAGATAGCCTTCGAGATCGTCGCGGTTGGCGACGTCTGCGACGAGGAAGCGCCGCCCGGTTGCCGGGGTAAACGGCACCGAGATTTGCAGCTTCGGATAGTACCGCCCGCCGGCACGTTCAAACGCGTCGGCCCAGGCGTAGTCAAATACGTACTCACCCTGGGAATGGTTCTTGAGGTACATCGGAACCACCCCCTGGGTGATTCCTTCCTCTTCAACCGTCAGGTGATATGGGGCCCAGCCTGTACCCGCAACCGCCGATCCACTTGCCTCCAGCGCCGACAGAAATGCATACGACAGGAACGGGTCGTGTGGCACCGACGGCGGGTTGGCACACCGGTCCCACACATCCGCACCGATGTCCTTGATGCTGCCGATTGCCTGCAGGGTAACCATTATTTGCGACAGACCCCGTGACCCGCCCCTAAAGCATCTCGCTCGCGATGAGCTCAAGCGCTTCGGAATTGCCGGTCCCGATCAGCATGGTGCCAACGTGGCCTTTAGCGCCCGCCTCTTTCCACGCAGAAAGACGTTCACGAATGCGCCCAGCCGGACCCACCAGATGCACCGCGTCGACCAGTTCGTCCGGAACCGCCGCCATCGCTTCATCCTTGCGACCCGCCAGGAACAGATCCTGCACCTTGACCGCAGCATCCTCAAACCCGAGGGACCTGGCGTAATCGTTGTAGAAATTCTTCTCACGCGCACCCATGCCACCGATGTAGAGCGCCATGTTGCCCTTGATCGGCATGCGACAACGGTCGAGATCATCACCCATGGCAACGGTCACAAAGGGCGAGATGTCGTAATCGAGCATCGACTTGCCAGCTTTCGCGAGGCCCGCGCTGATTGATGGCTCAAGTACATCGAACCGGGAAGGATTCATCCAGATCGGGAATACGCCATCTGCAACCTCGGCGCTGCCTGCAAGCCCCTTCGGCGTAATCGAGGCCGTATAGATTGGAATCTCTGTGTCTGCGCGAAGGATGCATTTGAGGGGCTTGCCGAGACCCGTGCCGTCAGCGCCCGCGTATGGCAGGGAATAATGGAAGCCCTCGTGAGTCACCGGTGCCTCGCGTGCAAAGATCTTGCGAACGATCTCGATATATTCCTTGATCCGCGTAACAGGCCGCCCATAGGCCTGTCCATGCCAGCCCTCCGCCACCTGCGGTCCCGAGGCACCAAGCCCAAGCCGGAAGCGACCGCCCGACAACTGATTCAGGGTCAGTGCCGTCATGGCCGTGCAGGCTGGTGTGCGCGCGGGCATCTGCATGATTGCGGTGCCCGCATGGATGCGGGTGGTGTTGGCAAGGATCCACGTGGCCGTTGTGACCGCGTCCGATCCGTACGCCTCTGCCGTCCAGACAGACTCATAGCCCATACTTTCCGCAGCACGAATGCTCTCGATATCCAGTTGAATGACCGGCCCGAAGCCGCCGCTAATAAGTCCGAGTTTCATTTATTGTCTTCCAGATTCACGTGTTTCTACGTCTTTGCCGGGTCCCGCCCGTCTGCACTGCGAGCCGACGCCAAACAGCCGCTGACGCCAGGCCGTTGTGCGCAAGACGTCAGTCAGTGAGGCGCCTGATCAGGTCGCGCGTGTGATCCTCATCGCGCGCCGGCAGACTCATCGTCGTGCGGTCCACCAGTTTGCCGAAGCGCTGTTTAAAACCGGTGATGACCTCGTCAGCCTCGCCAACAATCGCAAACTCGTTCAGCATCTCGTCCGTGATCAGCGTGCCCATTTCATCCCACAGGCCCTGCTTGGACATCCGATTCAGTTCCGGCTGGAGATCGCCCCAACCGTGCACCCCCAACACGCCTGCGTAATTCGGGGTCGACCCGTAGAATGCTATCTGCTTGGTAACCGCCGACTTTGACGCCGCAAGCTGCTCCTCGGTCGCGCCGGTGACCACGAACCCGGGGTAGAAGATTTCGAACTCGTTCCGTGACCGTCCGGATCGGGCAAGGCCACGCGCGATAGCAGGCAGGGTCACTTCTTCCATGTATCTCGCGGTGGTAAAAGAGTGGATCATGACGCCGTCAGCCACCTCTGCGGCGACCTCGGTCATGCGTGGTCCGACCGCCGCAAGAAAAACACGCGGCGCACCCCAGGAGACATCTGTCGGCGTGAACATCGGGGTCATCAACGCGTGGGTGTAGAACTCGCCGCGAAAGTTGAGGGGCTCGCCGGTGTGCCAGCAATTCCAGATTGCCCGCATCGCGAGGATGAATTCCCGCATCCGCTTCGCCGGCTCCGACCAGGGCATGCTGAAACGTTTGGTGATGTGCGCACGAATTTGCGACCCCAGACCAAGCACAAAACGGCCTTTCGAGAAGCTGTTGAGATCATGGCCGATGTTGGCGAGGTTCATGGGCGTGCGCGAGAAAGCGACGGCGATGGATGTCATGAGCTCGATGCGCTCGGTCTCCCGGGCGGCGAGCAAGAGCGGGAAGAACGGGTCGTGCGATGTCTCCGCGGTAATGCCTCCTGAATAACCCAGTGCCTCCAGCCGACTTGCACTAGCCCCGGCCTCGTCAAGGCCTCCCATCAATCCACCATCAACTTTCATTTTTCATCCCCACTTCTCTCGGGTGAATTTGTCAGCCAGCGTGTCAGCCATCTTTCGGCGTGCGCATCATCAACCAGATGGCAGGACACTCGAGTAGTCTGCATCGGCCGAAATCACTTGTTACGCAACCCGGCGATCTTGAAGTTGTCCCACGAGACCAGTCGCTGCGGCGTGAAGACCATCCAGCGCCCGTTCGAGCCCGCTGCCGTCGCCGCATTCGGCGGCGGATCGTCTTCAACCTGCCCGCCGTGACCACCGCTGTACTTGCGCCCCATCTGTGCGCGCACCTCACCGAGGTGGGGGTCCGCATTCTCAGCGACCGTATCTTCCAGTACCACCGCGACCCCCTGAAACATCGCCGCCTGCAACTCGGGAAATCGTTCATTGCGATCAACGATGACCGTGCAATCGCTGTTCCGGCGCAGGTTCACGACTTTCTGACCGCGTCCATACGTGTACACCTTGCCGCCGGCCCAGCCAAACCACATCGGTGTCACGTTGATTCGGGTGCCTGGTCCAACCGTCGCAATACGCATGTTCCAGGACGTCGACATCAGTTCCTGCAACTGGATGTCGTCGAGAGCGAGTTTTTTCGAGATTGGCATCAGAACGCAAACTGGTCGGCGGAAAACGCTTCGTATGTGCGTTGTAGATCCGCCTCTGAACAACAGGAAATGATGTGGGTAGTGATGCCGAGGTCAGCGTACTCGCGTATCCGCTCCTGCACGGCGTCCTCGCTGCCGATCGCGGCAATCTCGTCGACGAGACCATCGACCAACGCACTTGTCGTCTTCGTACGATCACGCGCTGCCCAGCCAGCCTCGATGGTCGCGGCTGCGTCTTCAAAGCCGGCCCACGCCAGAAACTTGTTGTACACAGGCGTCGCATAGTACGGGGCATAACGCGCGCGGAAGGTGTCCCGGGCCCCGTCGGGGTCGTCTGTCACCACCACCTGATGCCGGCAGACTATCTCCATGTCTTCCAGATTCTTGCCCGCGCGTTCCGCGCCAATGCGGATGTGCTTCATGATCTTCGGCAGAGCGCTGCGCGGAAAGAGATTGATGATGACGCCGTCGGCCACTTCAGCGGCGGTTTCGAGCATCTTTTCGCGAAGCGCCGCCATGTAGACAGGTTGATAATCGAGGGGTGGCTGCTTGTAGCCATGGCTGCTGACGGTCTCGCCATCGAAATCGCTTTTCTCGCCAGCGAGCATGCTCTTGACCAACTGGACCGTCTCCTTAACGCGCGTCCTCGGCTTCTCGAACACCTGCCCATTCCAGTTCACCATCATGAATTCACTGGATGAACCGAGACCGAGAATAAAGCGGCCGCCGGAGACCTGATTCAAGACGTGCGTGGTGGAGGCGAGGACGGCCGGTGTGCGCGTGAAGACCGGAATGATGGCCGTGCCGATCCGAACGCGCTCGGTAATCATTGATACCGAGGCCGCGAGGGTGAGCGAGTCGATGCCGGAGTTGTCGGCAAACCAGATGTCATCAAACCCGGCCGATTCCGCCCATTTTGCGAGTTCAACCGTCTCGTGGACCCCACGTTCATCCGGCAATGTCACTGCGATTCGCTGTGGCACTGGCATAGCACTATTCCTTTTCGTTACTTTTTATTTCGCTCTTTCTATCGTTTTTTTCTGTCGCCTTCGTGGCGCTATTGAACGGCCGCCCGGCTTCTTCCGCTCCGCTCTCTGTCATCAGTCGGCAATTCTGCGGATACGCTCAGATGATATCGGCACTGGTAATTCGGTCCGCGTCATCCAGCCCAGGGCGATAGAGCACCCGTTTCTCACGCTTTGCACCGTCTACCTTCACGCTCCCGGGCACGGTGCGATCGTACTTCCTGGCCGAGGTATATTCCGGTTCCAGGAGGACGCTCGCGCCGAAGGATTTCTGCTTCTGCAGCGTCGGTGCGTCGGCGTAGGTGGTCGTGCGCTGGCGCGGAATGCGCCCGGCATCACGAATGATCTCTTCCATCAATTCCGGCGAGGTCTCCTGCCCGTGACTCGCACCCGCAGCACGGGTAATCGTCTCGTTCATCAGCGTGCCACCAAGATCGTTCACCCCGGCATTCAGGCAAGCCTTGACGCCGTCGTGGCCCAACTTCGTCCAGGACGCCTGAATATTTGTAAAGAGTGGATGCAATGCAAGCCGCGCAACCGCGTGGATGAGCATCGCCTCGCGGAAGGTGGGCCCCTTGCGGGCATTGCCCTTCAGATAGATCGGGGATTCCATGTGAATGAACGGCAGGATCACAAACTCCGTGAAGCCGCCGGTTTTGGCCTGCAGATCCCGCACGCGAAGCAGATGACGGGCGACGTGTGCGTAACGCTCCATGTGTCCGTACATGATGGTCGCCGTTGTACGAAAGCCCGCCCCGTGCGCTGCTTCCATCACTTCCAGCCACTGGTCGGTCCGGATTTTGTCCGGACAGAGGGTTGCGCGAACCTCATCGTCCAGAATCTCCGCTGCCGTTCCGGGCAGCGTGCCAAGACCCGCGTCCTTCAACTGGCCGAGGAACTCGGGCAGGGAGATACCGAGCGTGTGGGCACCCTGCCAGACTTCGAGGGGTGAGAATGCATGGATGTGCATCTCCGGGTTCACCTGCTTGATCGAGCGGCATATGTCGATGTAGGTCTTGCCGGTGTACTCGGGGTGTATGCCACCCTGCATGCAGACCTCGGTGGCACCCCGCTCATAGGCCTCCCGGGTCCGGCGCATGATCTCTTCATGCGAAAGGTCGTACGGTCGACCCCGCAGATTTTCGCTCATCTTGCCTTTGGAGAAGGCACAGAACTGGCACTTGAAATAACACACGTTGGTGTAATTGATGTTGCGCGTGACGACGTAGCTCACAACGTCGCCCGCGATGGCTTTGCGGATCTCGTCAGCCGTCTGACAGACGTGCGTAAAGTCATCGCCATGGGCTTTAAGCAGGCGAACTATGTCCGCCTCGGACAGACCTTCTTCTCGCCTCACGGAATCCAGTATGGCCGCAACGTCTGCACTCGGCCCGCCCCTTGGCACGGCAGTCACGCGAGCGACTTCCGCGGCAGGCGGTTCGCCGACGGCACCTGCGGCCCAGGCTTCGGTCCGTGCAAAGCCCTGGCCATCGATCGCTTGACGAACAAACGGCGCGACCGCAGGGTCGACCCAGCGCTCGACGTCGTTCGCGTAGCCGGGATAGATGGCGAGTCGTTCGTTCAGAAACTTCCCGGCGTTGGCGGTCTCGTTAGCCAAGTTCGCAAGATGCGGCCAGGGCGCTTCCGGGTTGACGAAGTCGGGGGTGACCGGCGACACGCCCCCCCAGTCATTAATCCCCGAATCGACGATCTGGGGCAGGACTCCCGGCGAAAGGTTGGGCGGTGCCTGGATGTTCATCGTCGGGCCGAAGACGATGCGTGCCATCGCGATCGTCCACAGCAACTCGTTCAGATCCGGTTCGGGCGCGTTCGCCATCAGCGTGTCCGGCTTCGCGCGGAAGTTCTGAATGATGATTTCCTGGATATGGCCGTAGTCCCGGTTAGCGGTGCGCAGAGCAAGCAGGGACTCAATCCGCTCCCGACGGGTCTCGCCAATACCGATCAGGAGTCCGGATGTGAACGGCACGGCGGCGGCGCCGGCACGTGCGATCGTCTCAAGCCGCCGTTCGGGGACTTTGTCGGGAGAACCGTGGTGCGGCATGCCTTTTTCCAGCAATCGCGTCGATGCACTCTCCAGCATGATGCCCATGGAAACGGAGACTTTGCGTAACTCGGCAATGTCGCCGTCGTCCATCAGTCCGGGGTTCAGGTGCGGGAATAGCCCCGTCTCGTTGAAAACGAGTTCTGCCATGTCGCGCAGGTACGAGAGTGTCGATTCCTGTCCCAACTCCGCGAGGCCGTCCCGGGCTGCCTTGTAGCGAAGTTCCGGTTTGTCACCGAGCGTGAAGAGGGCTTCCTTGCAGCCCGCCTCGGCGCCGTCGGTTGCAATCTTCAGCACTTCTTCAGGCGTCATGTACGGCGCTTTCAACTTGCGCGGTACCTGGGCAAAGGTACAGTAGTGGCAGACATCCCGACAAAGATGTGTCAGCGGAATAAAGACCTTGCGCGAATATGAAACCGTGTTTTGGTGGCCCTGGTCCCGGAGGTCAGCCGCGACCCGCGTCAGCCGCCCTGTGTCGTCCGTCTCGGCGAGCGCGAGGCAGATGTCGTCGCCCGGCATGAGGGTCTCGACGGCGGCGTCAAACAGCGCAGGATCCACCGTTCCCTCAGATCGATTGTTATTCGGCATAGTCGATTGAACACCTGTGTTGTTTAGTTTGCACTCGTCTGCGATCACGCGGCGCCATCATGCGCTCGCCGTCAACTCTCGGAGCAAAATGCCGCTTGTCGTCAGGTATACCCGGGTACGGCGCGCGACGTCGCTGCTCGCGTCCGCGAGGACGCGCGCAAGTTCCGCAAGATCTTCCGGCGTATCAACGTCCAGACCAATCCCCGGCAACCGCGTAACGTTTGGGGTGATGCCCCGTTCCTCGGCAATACGCATGTGCCTCGCAAAACTGTCTGCGCCGAATGCAAACGTCATGCAGTCCGGCGGCGCGAGGGCAACGCAGTTGGATCCACCGAGATCAGCGGCTGGCGCAATCGCCATCTCCGCATCCGCCGACTCACCCAAGCCATCAAGCACCCCGGTCAGCTCTGCCCCCGTCACAAGGGGCAGATCACCGTGGACAAACAGCATGCGGGCGACCCCGCGACCTGCAAGTAGCCCGGCCACCATGGCAGCCGCCTGATTGAGACCCGGTGTTTCAGGTTCATCGACCAATTCCACGTTGAATTCGCGGACGAGATCCATGAGCGACGCATCATTGCTGACGATCATCGTTCCATCGATCTCGGGACATTCCCGGATGGCGATCAGCACATCCTCGACCATGGCAGAGAACAGACCGTGACGCTCGGTACCGGACAGCACGGACGACAACCGCTGCTTGGCGTCGTGGAGCTGCTTAACGGGGATTACGGCGATGGTCGACATTGAGTTGCGCTGGTTGTCACTACAGAGAATTGGGTCGAACGCGGCACGCTGTTGATCTGCGCAAACTAAGCGCAATCGCGCAATCCGGCAAGTCTGTCATTGGGATGCTTATTGGCGACTGACTTATTGGCGGCTGGCTTACTGGCGATGGGTGCCGAGACTCTCCGAGAATCGAAGACACGCCTGTGCGAGCCGAATGCGGTCTTCCAACGTTACCATGACGGTGTTGGTCACGATAGTCGGCACCACCGCCGACAGCTCCGTTTCGAGGGCACGATCAGTCTCGTCAATGACGAAGCCGTCCAGCAGATCACCATAGTGTTGGGCCACCGCCGTCGCGGTGTTGGGGACACCGAGCTCTCGCATCATCTTCGCCGCAGGACCCTTGAGCGCCTCACCGCCAATGATTGGCGACACCGCAATAACCGGCGCTGCCGCGTCCCGCATCAGGTCAGCCACCTCCGGTATTGCAAGCACCGGATCGACGCTGACAAACGGATTGGACGGACAGATCACGACAGCGCCCAGATCGGGGCGGGTCAGCGCCTGGCGCAGCCCGACGCTCGGCTCGGCGCGATCAACACCGGCGAAGGTAAAGCCGCTGACCGTAGGTTCGCAGCGGTCCCTGACAAAATAGTGCTGAAAGGACAGATCCACGCCCTCTTTCAGGTGAACCGTCGTTGGGACCGACTGATCGGTCATCGGCCACACCGGATGGGCGACACCCAACTGCTCGCACAGGATCCCGGTCGCTGAAGAGAGGCTGTGCCCTTCATCAAGCAACTGCCGCCTGCGAATGTGGGTCGCGAGGTCCCGATCGCCGAGCCGAAACCAGGTTTCGCCGCCGAGTGCCGCCAACGCCTCCAGAAACTGCCAGGTCTCGCCAGCGAGCCCCCAGCCCAGCTCGCGATTCGAGAGATCTGCAAGCGTGTACATCACCGTGTCGAGATCAGGGCAGATGCGCAGACCCAGATGATCGAAGTCATCTCCGGTGTTGGCCACAATGGTCAGCGCGTCCGGCTCGAGCGTCCGCGCAAGGCCTAAAGCGAGTTTGGCGCCACCGACACCGCCGGATATCGCAAGCGTATGCGTCATGTCAGCCCACTCACCGAAACATGTCCATGTCCCGGTCCCGGATGAGGGGTTGCACACCACGACGCTCAGCCTCTACGGGCTCCCGGGGCTCATAGCCACGAACCAGTACGACGGGTGTTTTCTCGGTCGTTTGCCCCATCACGAGGGAAGCACCCGCCGCCAGCTCATCGGCCGCACCGACCTGGGTCACGACCAGTTCGCGGCCAAAGAGATCCGTGCCCCCGATGTAGTCCTCAAGCGCAGTAAAACCAGCAACACCGATGGCAAGGCCGAGGGACCCGTTCCGCCATGCGCGGCCGATGCTGTCGTTGATGATGACCCCGATGTTGATGCCGTAACGCTCACGCACGGCCACACGCATGGCCCGGGCGCTGGCATCCGGGTCCACGGGCAGCAACAGACACAACAGGTCCTCTGCGCCTTGTTCGTATTCGATATTCGACTGATCAATGCCCGCGTTGGCCTGCACGAAGCCAAGCTTGTGCTCAACGATCAGCACCCCCGGGCGTTTCCTGACCACCTCGTTTGACTCATCAAGGATGGCCTGGACCTTGCGCGGGTCCTTATCGACCTCAAGGCCAATGGCACTTGCCTCGGGCGATGGCACCACGTCGCGGAGGTCGCGATAGCGCCCCTCTGCCTTCGACACGATCTTCTGTGCAAGAACCAGCACATCGTCGTCCAGAAGCTGCTCACCCATCGCCTCGATCGCGTTGCCAATCTGTGAAACCAGGTCGTCTCCCGGCTCCACCATGGGCAAGTCCGGAATTGCCGTCAGGGAAAGGTTCATGTCAGCCCCCGGCCGTCTCACCAGTAATGGCGATACCTGAGCCTTCAATCTTGTGGTGGCGGTTGATCGTTATGAGAACCGACGTCAGCGCCTCGGCGGCAGCCGCATTGGCGAGCGGCCCCGCGTGAAAGCCGCGCAAGCCCGCGGCTTCGACAAGCTCAATGACCTTGTCGCGCGCCGCCCGTTTGTCACCGGTTACCAGTACGTCGCACTGCATCGCGTGATCTTCGCGCAGGTGTTGAGCACCGACGTTCTGGAACGCCGAAACGACGTGGGTTTCTTCACCGACCGTGGCCTGCGCTTGCTGCGCCGCCGATCCACACTCCGGCAATTGCACGGTGCCAACTTTGGGCGGCACCAGCGGCACCGTCACGTCAACGAGCACCTTGCCCTTAAGCCCGGACTTCACCGTTTCAAGGGTAGAAACCTGATGCGCGAACGGCACAGTCAGCACCACGAGGTCCGCTGCGGCCGCGGCATCCAGATTCTCCATGCCAGTGACGTTGAGGTCGGGGAACTCGGCTAGAAGGTCGGCGGCCGCCTGATGACCCTTCTCAAGCGTGCGTGAGCCGATGATGATCGTGTACCCGGCCCGCGACCAGCGCCTGGCGAGTCCGCCACCCAGGTCGCCTGTGCCACCCAGGATGGCAATCGTCTCGTTCGTTTCCGGCATGTTGTTTCCTCATCGATGGGTAGATTATTTAGAGCAGATGGGTAGATTCGGATCAGATCGGTAGATAGATCAGATCGGTAGATAGATCAGATTGGTGGATAGATCAGATTGGTGGATAGATCAGATTGGTGGATAGATCAGATTGGTGGATAGATCAGATAGACGGAATGTCAGGTTCATGGCGAAGTGATGCGAAAAAAACGACGATTATTCCTCAATCCGGCTAGTCGCGAAAGAGGCTCGCCGGTCCATCTCATTGTGCAGCAGCACGACGACCTGGGACGCGTGAAGCGTGCGCGGCCCCACCGAGACGCGAGCTATGCCCCGCGAAATCATCGACTTTCTGACTTTCGCCGGCATGGGCGTGTGATCCGTCATCACAAAGATCGGGTCGACAATAACAGCACTCTCACGAACATCCGGGCCATCCTTGTCGAGCAGGATTGGCGCGCCGGCAAGTTCGCCGAGCAGGCGCTCGAAGCTGAGTGCCCGGCAACGGATGCCAGCGCCGCTGACAGCATCACTTCCGCGCCCCGCACCAGCGAGCAGGGCGTCTGCAAGAGCGCCCAGGATCGACGACTCATTGAGGCCGGCAAGACTGCCCAGTGACGCGCCGCTGATCGACAGTACACGCGGCAAATCTCGCGACTTCTCGAGCACCAGGTGCACACTCGTATCCTCACGATGGCCCTTGGCGAGGAAGAGTCCTGCCACAAGAATATGAGCAAGATACTCGCTATGACCTGCCCGGCCGACCGTGCGCAAAAACCGCTCCGCATGGACCGGTGTCGATCGGCATCGAATGACAAACTGGCGCATCGTCAGTCTCCCCGGTCCCGTCCGCGAACGGCTGCCAGGTTGGCGTGGATGTCGACTGCTCGCGCCGCCCAACACGCGCACGGTCGTCCGTCGTCCGAGACAATTTCACCGTCAAAACGACGCCTTCGCCGACCTGGAATCAGCCCGGAAATACCCTCAACGCCGCGCGCGGCGGGCGCTCGGGCATTTATCCACAGATCCTGTGGATAACTCTGGTGATAACTCATCAGAAAGGACCTCGAAACCGCACCCAGGCTGGGCTGATAACCAGTGTATGTTTTTTGTACATCTATCAATGACCCTTTTGTATCAATAACTTAGCGGTCACTCGTCCGCTCGGAAGAAAAAATGGCGGATGTGGCGGACTGTCGGTCCGGATTTGTGAATAACTCGGGTTGCAAGCCACGTTTTACCCTTGTTTTTCCGGCGAAAACTGCCGATAACGCTGCCTCTTCACGACAACTGACCCCGGCCCGTTCGGCGCAAAGCCTACAATACGTGGCGTTTCCCCCCGTGACCCGGATACACGGCTGCATGTTTCAACACCCGTCCCCTCGCCACTTGCCGAAAAACAGGGGGTTCCGGCATTTTCACCCGATTCACCCACCGCATATGAATCCATTTCGCGGCCGTCGCACCCACCGGCGCAACATTCGCCCACACGTGCAGTTTTCACTCTATTTAGCGGCATCTTTAACATTGTCAAGGAGAGCCAAAAAGTCCAGATTTCTACCCAATCGAACACCCCGTTTGTTGCGCACGATGGCGTCGAGCGCGAGACCGGAGAAACGCCCGGCAAATTCCCTCGCGGAAGACAAAACCTGACCCTCCTCGACGCACACTTCGGCGAGTCCCATGCGCACGAGTTCGTCACCATAGTGACGCCGTCCCTGCACTGCCAGACGAATCGCCGTTGCGTGACCGTAACGCAATATCAACCACGCGATGTTGATCGGCGCGAACATACCTCTTTCGACTTCCGCGACGTGAAAGAACGACTCCTTGCCAACGATCAGAAAGTCACATGCAAGCGCAAGTGCACTGCCGCCGGCGATAGCGAATCCCTCCAGGGCGCCAACTATCGGCTTATCCGTGCGGTAAACCGCATCGTGAAACGCAGCCCAGTTGTCAGGGAAAGACTGACGCCACGCCGGTGGCGGCGTCGCCGACATCTCTTTGAGATCCATCCCGGCACAGAAGTAGCCGCCAGCGCCGCGAAGCAGAATCGAATGGCAATCGGGGTTTGCGTTCAGCGTGTCGAGCCCCTCGTGTAACTCTGTCACCAACGGTCCGATGAGAGCATTTCGACGTTGCGGTCGATTCAATATCAACTCGCCAACCCCGCCTTCGAGTTTTACCTGCACAAGGTCAATCATCCTGCTTGCCCTCAGCCAAATAGTTGAGCCTGCATGCCCAGCGGAGTCAAGGCAAGCGTAGCCATCTGAGCGCAGACACGCTAAGGATTGGGAGTTATGATTGCGACCCAGCGGACGCCACATTTTGGCAGCCCACGGAATGCCAGGATCAGTGCCGCGTTGCCGATTGAAGCCCACGCCAATTCGGGCGCGCCAAAATGCAGGCGAGTATCAACACAGATCGGGAAAACCTGTTGGTTCCCCTATCGATGACATCCCGGGGGAATGATGGGCGCTATCAACAACTTCATCGGCGATCTGCGCGTGCTGTACGCGGCGGCCACTCGAAAGCCTGTACCCGGAGACACCCGGGGGTCCTTCGCGCACCTGCTTGAAGCCAACGCCGAACGGCTGCCGAACGCCATCGCCGTAATCCACGAAGACGAATCCGTTACCTGGCGCGAGCTCAATCAGCGCGCCAACCGCATCGCTGCTGTACTCGCGGCCGACGGTGTCGGGAGAGGCGACTGCGTGAGCCTTCTGATGCAAAACCGTGTTGAGTTCCTGGTCAACCTGATGGCCATCCTGAAGCTCGGCGCGGTCGCAGGACTGATCAACACCAACCTCACCAAAGCCTCCCTCGTCCACTGCATAAACCTCACCGAATCCAGGAAGTGCATCTTCGGCGAAGAATTGACAGAGCCGCTGAACGAGGTTCGTGCAGAACTCAGCCTTGCTGACGGCACCGACTACCTGTGCGTTCGAGACGCCGCTACCGCGGGCGAGCCGCCGCCGAATTGGGCAAAGGTACTGGACTCAACCGCGTCGACCGCAGACTCCGGCAATCCGGCATCGAGCCGGGAATCGAAGCTTGGCGACCGCGCGCTCTACATCTTTACCTCTGGCACGACCGGTCTGCCAAAAGCTGCCGTCGTCTCGCACAAACGGATCATCCCCAACGCCGCCATGGGCGCCAACCTCCTGCTGCGAATCAACAGCTCCGATCGAATGTACAACTGTCTGCCGCTTTACCACGGCACGTCGCTGATCATCGGCGTTGCATCGGCCTTTACCGCTGGCGCCACGACTGTCCTGCGCCGACGGTTGTCAGTCAGCGCATTCTGGGAAGATATTCGCAAACACCAGTGCACCTCATTTGTGTACATCGGTGAGTTCATTCGGTATTTGCTTGCTCGACCTGCGGGGACAGATGATCAGCGCAATCCTGTGCGCACGATTATCGGCAACGGGCTGCGCCCGGACATCTGGATCCCCTTCAAGCAGCGATTCAATATCGAACGAGTCGGCGAGTTTTATGCGGCGAGCGAGGGTAATGGCGGATTCGCCAATGTCTTCAACAAAGATTGCACAGTCGGACTCAGCGTTTCACCGTGCAAACTCGTTGCGTACGATGTGTCCTCTGACGAGATCATTCGTGACGACGCCGGGTTCTGCCGTGAGGTGCCTGACGGAGACCCCGGGTTACTGCTGATTGGGATCACCTCAACATCGCAGTTTGAGGGCTATACGAACGCCGACGCGACCGCAAAGAAGGTCCTCAACAATGTCCTCGAAAAAGGCGATTCTTACTTCAACAGTGGTGATCTGATGAAGGTGGTGGACGTCGGCTTTGCGTACCGCCAGAAGCACTATCAGTTCGTAGATCGGGTTGGTGACACGTTCCGCTGGAAGAGCGAGAACGTGTCAACCAACGAAGTCGCAGAGTTGATCAATACGTTTAATGACATCATCTTCACCAATATCTATGGTGTTGAAATTCCTGGAACAGACGGACGTGCCGGGATGGCGGCAATTGTACTTGGTGAACAGGTGCCCGCGCTTGATGTCATAGAAATAGCAAAACATGTGACGATGCATCTGCCGTCGTACGCGCGCCCAATCTTCATTCGACTGCTTGGCGAGCTACCCACCACGTCAACCCACAAAATGCAGAAGAACGAACTGCGCGACCAGGCCTTTCATCTCGACCAGGTCGAAGACCCACTCTACGTACTGCGGCCTGGCGACACGGCGTACTCGAAGCTGGACAGCGACTTCTACCAGCGAATCATGGCGCGGGAAATATCCTTCTGAGCGGCGGGGCGCACACCGGTGATGCCGCTTACGGCTCGCAAGACTCTCCCGCCCCGCACCGATTCCCGTCACTTAGACGAAGCGCCTCTTAGAACCCGACCCGCGAGAGAACATGCCGACGAGCCACACCTACTTTTCACAACGTCTGAAGCTTCACTACCTCGACTGGGGCAACGCAGGCGCAGCACCGGTGCTGCTCGTCCACGGCGTGCAGGACCACGCCCACAACTGGGACTGGGTCGCCGAGGAACTTGCCGATGATTTCCATGTCCTCGCACCCGACCTGCGTGGGCATGGCGACTCGGAATGGGCCGAGGGCGGTTCGTACAGCAAGCTGGACTTCGCCTACGATCTACTACAACTCGTCGACCAGGAGAACCTCGCTCCGGTACACGTCATTTCCCACTCGATGGGAGGCACGATCGGCTGTCTCTTTGCCGGCGCCTTTCCGGACAAGGTCCGCAGCCTGATCTGTATCGAAGGCGTCGGCGGATATCCGAACTACCTCAGTCAGGATGGTGACCCGGGTCCGCGAATTCATGATTGGGTGACGAACATCCGCAGGCTCGCGGGTCGCGTTCCCCGTCGGTATCCCAATCTCACCGACGCTTTTACGAGGATGCAGCAAGCCAATCCACATCTCTCGGAAGCGCGCGCTCGCCATCTGACTATCCACGGCAGCAACCAGAACGAAGACGGCACGTATTCCTGGAAATTCGACAACTACACCCACGCCAACTCGCCGTTTGATATCAACTTCAGCGACATGACAAGTCTGTGGGAGAACATCGTCTGCCCGGTCTTGATCGTTAATGCGGACAACGGCTATCCGCATCGAATCGGTCAGGAAGGCACGCTGCGGCACTTCACCGAGGTGACACTCAAGATCGTCGAGGACGCCGGCCACTGGGTGCACCACGACCAGTTCGAGACCCTCATCGCACTTACCCGAAACTTCCTTGCCACTCAACGCGTGACGACCCGTTAGCAGCCTGCCGGGGCTATTCGCTCCCGTTCAAACATCCTATTCTGAACGAAGATTGATCAGCAGGTGACATTCACGGGCAAGACTCTGGTAGGGATCCTCGTCGCCGGAATCACAGTTTTCGCGTGGGGGCCCCTCTTCTGGGGCGCAACGCTTATCCCCTACAGTGTGTGGAAATCGACCGCGAACGACGCGGAAACGCAAGCGGCGCTGCGCGAACTCCGCACAGAATCGGGCACCTACTATTCCGGGTTTTGACAACCCGCCTGATAAACTTGGCGAACTCTTCACAAGCGGACCTACCGGCTTCGTGCACATCAACCTTTAGGGCAGGCCGCAGGTTGACACGTCCATCATGATTCAGGGCGGTGTACTTAACCTCGGGGTCGCAGCCCTCCTCGCACTCTTGCTGCATACGGCACGCGCGCGTGTACATGGATTTCGTCAGGATCTCAGCCGCGACGGGGCTGGTGGCGGTCGTGCTGATCGATCTCGGTGACGCCGTCTGGTGGCAAACCGCGCTCGCGTGGAAAGCATGGCAACTGGTTTACAACTTCTCAGCGATCATGATTGGCGGCTGCATCCTCGGCCTCTTCATGCGTCACCACGACCCCAACGCGCGTTAACAGCACCTCACGATGCCGGATCACCGCGCTGTTGCGCCGGGAACACCGCGGCACCTTGCTTTAGTAGGTGCTGAAAAAGTGCTTCCCTGCACTTTTTCAGAGTCGCGGGCCTCAGCCCGCTCGCGAAGCGAACGTGAAATCCATGTACGGGACTATCAGGCTGCTTTTTCTGCAGCCTAATAGTCCCATGAAAGGCTACTGAAAACAGGTTACCGAAAAAGTGCTCTCCGGCAGTTTTTCAGGGTCTCGGGCTTCTGATGTGGCGCGCGGCGACGCGCGCCACATCAGAAGATCGCGAGCATCTCCTCAAACGCGACCATCTGTCCGCCGCGCGCAGAGGATGGCACAAGGATGGGCGTCTTGATGCCTGCATCAAACCAGGCCTCCAGTTGGTCACGCACCTGCGTTGCCGTACCAAAGAGCGTTGTGTCTGCGAGAAAACGGTCTGTCAGAAAGCCCGGCACCTTGTCCATCTCACCGGCGGCAACCGCCGCACGAATACCCAGCATTTCTTCCTCGTAACCCGCTTCAATCCAGTAGTTCTGGTAGTTCGGCAAGGTCGCATACGGCATTGAAAGTGTACGCCGATTGACCGCCTTCGCTGCCTCGACATCGTCTGAGATACACGTCGGAATCATATTGCCAATGAAGAAGTCATCTCGCTTGGCGGTGCCTTCAGGCAGTGCGCCAAGGGATATGCCCATGTGTGAACGGGCACCATTGGCAAAGACCATGCCATCACCGATCTCTTCGGCCAGGGCAATCATCTTCTGCCGCAGTGTCGCGAGGACGATCGGCGGCAGTTCGCCGGCCCTTGGCACCGCCTTGAGATCCGCAACAAACTGTCTGATGTCGCTGAGGGGTTTGCCGCCCGCAAGCCCCCGCGCCTTCAGCGCTGGTCCGTGCGAGACGCCGATGCCGAAACGGAAACGACCGTCCGAGATCTCGTGGATAAACGAAGCGCTCTGCGCGTGATCGACCTCCTGGCGGAAGTAGATTGGCATGATGCTCGTGCCGAAGATAATTTCGTTGGTCGCAAGCGCAAGCGCCTCACACAACGCCATCGAGTCGCCGAGCGACGGACCGAATATGCCGGCGAAGCCCCGCTTTTCGATTTCGCGAGCAAGCTCGATTGTCGCCTTGCGACGCCCCGGAACAGCCGCGAGGCTGAGTGCTGGCATACGTGTCATTACTTTCTCCAAGTGGATTGGGGACCCTGGCAGCAGTGAAATAATGCAGCCAGGTAAACCGATGCACGGATTTCAGGTTCGCTACGAACCTAAGTCTTTGATTAGTCGTGATCGGGCTGTAGCTGGCGATGCGCAAAATTGCAGGACAGCACTCCTTCAGCAACCTGCCAGGACCACGGAGCGTACCGATGGCGCAGGTAGCCCGCAAGCGCACTTCACAATTGTTTATACTTCCGCCATCGAATGCCCGGCGTAAACATGAGGACCCTCTCGGATGGAGCTCTCGGATGTAGCCCTTAGATGAAGCCTTCAAATTGAGCCCTCAGGTGCCGCCGCCGATGACGTCCACAAATAAAAGCCCTTCCGATCACGCACACCCGATGAAACAGCGATGAAAAAGCTCACGCGAAAAGGCAAGCAAATCCGCAGGCAAAAAATCGCAGTCGGCGGTGCGGTCGCGATTGTTCTCGGGATCCTCCTCTACTTTTCCTTTGTCGCGGTCACCGACCAGAATCTCGATGAGATCACTGCCGGCGTTCATTATCGCGAACTGGCAGAACCCCGCCGCATTCGCGGCAACAAGATTGAGATCATAGAGCTCTTCTCCTACGGCTGTGTCCACTGTTTCCGCTTTGAGCCGCTGCTCGCAGATTGGGTGCGCGACAATGGGGACAAGATTCGGTTCGTGCGCGCCCCATCGATGGCATCCCGGGCGTGGCAACCCCTGGCACGCAGTTACTTTACGACTGAAGCCCTCGGCATTACCGAGGACGTACACATGGATCTCTTTCGGCAAATCCACAACGGCGGCAAGATCTTCTCAGACAAGGAAGAGTTCGCAGACTGGTTTGACGGCCGCGGGACAACCCGGGCCGAGTACCTGAAAACCTGGGATTCGCCGCAGGTCCAAAACCTGGTTCGGTCAGGCGACCGGATGCAAAGGCGTGCCCAGGTGTCATCTGTGCCAACCATCATCGTGCACGGCAAGTACGTCATCAGCCCGACGGCGCAGGTCGGCACCAATCGGATGCTGCAGGTGATGGATCATCTGGTGGCGAGCGAAATCGCCGAGCGCGCAGCCGATTCAGCGGACACGGCACCCAATGCCGGCGCACCGGATGATCCCGCGCCCAGCGCCGCCGGCGAGTAAAGTCTATTGGCCTGGACGGGCCATCGGCCCACGGAGTTTGATCAGCGATTCGGGATCAAAGCTCTCGATCGTAAAGGTCTCTTCATCCGCCCGTTCGACTCGCGAGTGAACGACCCTTACGTTTGATCGATCGATGCGCCATTCGCGCACCTCAACCGAGTAGTCGCCGGCTGTCCTCTGCGGTCGCGGCGGTGACAGTGCCAAGCAGCAGCAGAATCAACGAAACCCTGCGCCCCAACCACCCCGGCGCGCAAAGGCCCCAGCGCGCTAGCCCGACCCGGAGCCCCCGCACTTTTTGCATCCCTCGTTCGTGCTCCGGCATCGGCTTCAAACTGCCGCTGGCCCCGGGAACTCTTCACGCAGCAACCGCTTGAGGACCTTACCGCTCGGATTGCGCGGAATCTCTGAGACAAAGGTCGCTCCCTTCGGAAGTTTGAAGCGGGCGAGCTTGCCATCGCAGAACTTCAGAATGTCCGCTTCGGTGACGTCCGCGGCCGTCGCGACGACGATCGCAAACGGCGACTCCCCCCACCTTTCGCTCGGCTGACCAATCACAGCCACCTCGCCGACTTCAGGATGCGCCAGAATCACGTTCTCGATCTCGGCCGGGTAGACGTTCTCGCCGCCGGAAATGATCATGTCCTTGATGCGATCCTGGATATAGATGAAGCCTTCTTCATCCTCGATCGCCACATCCCCTGTGCGCAGCCAGCCGTCAACAATCGTCTCCGCCGTCGCCTCCGGCCGATTCCAATACTCCTTCATGATATGACGGCCGCGAACCCACACCTCGCCCTGCTCGCCATTTTCGCAGCGACTGCCGTCCGGATTGGCGACCTTCACATCGGTGTGAAAGAAGCCCTGTCCGGTTGAGCCAACCTTTTTCAGCGCATTCGCTGAATCGATGACGCACGCGGGACCGCAGGTCTCGGTGAGTCCGTAGATTTGCTGCACCTCGATGCCCAACTTGTCATACGCCAGAATCAGATTGATCGGGAGTGGTGATGCCCCCGATTGAATCCAGCGCAACGCGCTGTAATCAAAGCGACCCAGCTCCGGCACGTTCACCATAAAGTTCAGCATCGCAGGCACCAGCAGTGCCGCCGTAATCGTCTCTTCGCCCATCAGTTGCCACGCGCGAACCGGGTCAAACTCACGCATGACGACGGCTGTCACGCCGCGATACACACAAAGCGTAATCGGTGTCAGGGACCCGACGTGAAACATCGGCAACGCAGCGAGGTAACGGTCACCATCACGCAGGTCACTCGTGATCGCAAAAGTCAGAAGCGCCCATAGACTCGTGTCATGCGTATGCACGACGCCCTTGGGCAGCCCGGTGGTGCCGGACGTGTACATGATGTAAAGGAGATCGTCATCCTCGCCAGAGACGGTTGGTTCCTCAATCGAAGCCGCGTCGGCCATGGCGTCGAAGTCTGAGGAAAAGTGCGTTTCCCCAGCGCCCTGGGCAACCTGAAGCCATCGCGCAATCTCTGTCGCGTCACCACGCTGGTTGAGTTCCGAGACCGTGTCGATGAACTCCTCACCAAAGATGAGTACCGTTGAACCCGAATCTTTGAGTATGAACGTCAGTTCATCCGGCACCAGCCGCCAGTTGAGCGGCACGACTACGCCGCCAATCTTGGCGATGGCGAAGTAGGAGGCAACAAATTCCGCGCTGTTCATGAGCAGGAGTGCCACCCGGTCGCCTTTACCGACGCCAGCGTCCAGCAACCCGTTGGCGACCTGATTACACCGCGCATTGAGTTCCCGGAAAGTCAGCCGCACACCGTCACCGCCCTCGACGTAGGCCTCCCGATCAGGATTGAGATGGGCTCGTCGGCTCAGTAACAGACCGATGTTGTTCTTCATGGATGCATTCCCCTCAAGTGGAATTGGACAGGCGAGCGCCGGTTGCCAGTTGCCCGGCTTTCAATGAATATCGCGTGACGAGCGACTGACGTGACAGTCTTGCCATCAGGAGCCGGTGAACCTGCCTTTGCGCTTTTCACGAAAGGCAGCCGCTTGCTCAACCACGTCATTGGGTGCGAGCCGACCATAGCTCAGGCCCATCGTCTCGTTTTGCAGGGCCCGCTGGAAGTCCAGATCCTGATTCTGCTGTAGAACCCGCTTGCCGGAGCGAATGGCGATGGGCGGCAAAGCGGCCGCTTGCACGGCAATCTCGCGCGCGGTGTCCAGCACCTCGCCGGCCGCAACAAAGCGGTCCAACAACCCAAGCCTGTACGCCTCTTCGCCGAAGACATCCCGGCTTGTGAAGATCAAATCCGCGGCGCGCCCGTAGCCAATAAGACGGGGCAGGAAATATGACATGCCGGTATCGGGCGACAGGTTGCGCTCCGCGAACACCGTCTTGAAACGACTCTCGGCGCTGCCAACGCGTATGTCACAGGCAAGACTCATGCTCATGCCCGCGCCGGCGGCGACGCCATTCATCGCTGCAATCGTCGGGACACCAATCTTGTAGATTGCAGTCGCAAGGGTCCCGGTCCAGCCCATTTGGTCGACGCGGTCGTTCTGGCTGGGCGGCGCGGGTTCGTCATCGCCGGCAGACCCGCCACTCAGATCCGCGCCTGCGCAAAAGCCGCGGCCGGCACCCGTCAGAATGACCGCACGAACCGAGTCATCACTCGTAATTTCGCGCGAGACTGCGAATAAGTCGGCACGCAACCCAGCCGACAACGCGTTCAACCGATCCGGTCGATTGAAGGTAACGGTAGCGACAAAGTCGCTCACTTCGTACAGTAGAAACTCATAGGCCATCGGTCAAAACTCCAGATTGCAGACCGGCCGATTTAGTCACAATCCGTCCGCCGGTGTCCAACGAATAGATGACTCATACGACGCCCCCGACTCTGTCAGGACGTCTCTCGAAGCCGCGACCCAGCGTGCTGTTCCCGACGCCTCGCGTATTCCCGATGCCTGCGTAAGAAGCGACCCCGCGATCCATCGTCCTGTCCATCGCCCAATCTAGCGGCCGACGAGAGACCTGGAGATCAGCTCTTTCATGATCTCCGACGTGCCGCCATAAATCCGCTGGACCCGTGCGTCGACATACGCCCGCGAGATCGGAAATTCTTTCATGTAGCCGTACCCGCCAAACATCTGCACACACGTGTCCGCGACCCGACCCTGCATTTCGCTCGCGGCGAGTTTGCACATCGACGCTTCCTCGGTCGTCAGGTCACCGTTGACATACTTGCCCACAAACTTTTCAGCCATGGCGCGGTTGAGTTCGATTTCAGTCTTCATGTCCGCCAGCGAGTACCGGATGTTCTGGAAACTTGACAGCGACTCGCCAAACGCCTTTCGCTCCATCACGTAGTCAACGGTCCATGCCAGCATGCCGTCCGCCGCACCAACGCAGCCGACGCCCAGGATCAAACGCTCGCGGGGTAGTTCGTTCATCAGATTGGCAAAGCCCTTGCCTTCTCCCCCAAGCACCTGGTCCATCGGTACACGCAGGTCCGAGAAGAAGAGTTCAGACGTGTCGCCGGAGTGCAGGCCCATCTTGTCGAGGTTGCGACCCTTGTTGAAGCCGGGCAGGTGCGTGTCGACGGTAAAGAGCGTGATACCTCGCGCGCCAAGCTTGGGGTCTGTTTTGGCCGAAAGCACGATGACATCCGCATGCTGGCCATTGGTGATGAACGTCTTCTGGCCATTGATCACATAGTCGTCACCGTCTTTGAGCGCCGACGTCTTCATCCCCTGCAGGTCTGATCCCGCGGCCGGCTCACTCATGCCGATACAGCCGACGACTTCGCCGGTGACCATACCGGGCAACCACTGCTGTTTCTGCGCCTCTGAACCGAGGTGAAGGATGTACGGTGCAACAATGTCCGAGTGGACCGACACGCCAGACGCAAGCGCTGCGTAGCCGCCGCGGCTCAACTCCTCAGCAACGACGCAGGACAGCTCAAACGAGGCATCGTAGCCACCGTACGCTGATGGCACATCGACGCAGAGGAAACCGTTCTCCCCAAGCTTGTTCCAGAGTTCCCGCGGCCAGATACCCGCGTCTTCCCACTTCTCGTAATCGGGGGCAACTTCGCTTGCCAGAAACCGCCGAATGCTGTCTCGAAACAACTCCTTTTCCTGTGGGTCTAGACTGACGGTTTCACTCATTGACACTTGCTCCTTCTTTAGGACACGGGATGGCGGCGCATTCTAGGCCGAAGCGACCGACACCTCAATCAATCTGCAGTCGGCCTGTATGAACCTCGCAGATCCCGGGCGGCACCGACAACGGGACCAAGAGCAAGCCAGGACCCGCTGCGACGCACCCACCCGTCCTCGCCCTCGTCGGCCCCCCGCGCGGCCTTTTCCCGCTTGCCAACGGCGCGTTACATTGCGCCGAAGATCCCGAGTGTCCATTGACGCTGATCCGGTTGTTCTCGTCCCCATCGCCGGAAGTCGCCTTGTCACTTGTGACAACGATGCGATCCTCTTCGGCCAACCGCCGGAAGTCCTCAAAGGTCTCCTGCTCGGGGGCGTCACCCACTTCAACGCAATGGTACTAACCGACACCCGGGAAAAGGACGGGGCACTACTCAACAACCTTGAATTTCCGCTCTACTTCTTCCTGTTCGTTGCCAACGGCCTGAAAGAGGGGCGGCGAATCACGATGGTCGGGGAAGAGACGGACATATCCCGCGCGGTACATCTTTTGCGTCTGACCCTGCTCGGCCCGAATGAAGCGGAGTTCCGGCGGTGGGTACTGACCCGGCACGCACGCAGGAATGGCTACGAATCTCGCGCGAACTCGCGCTCAAACGTGATGATGGCAGCCCGATCCCCATCGAGGACTTCTTCAACTTCGCACCGTTTGTCGATGGCAAAGTACATTCAGGCGACACGGTCATCTCCCATACGGGGTTCGACCAGTACACGGTGAAGACCGGCGTGCACGAAGTGATCGTCGACCTGCGTGAAGACACAACGATTGCGCCACCCTATCGCGTGCAGTCGGACTATGTTCCGGGCGGCCTCGTCAAGATGGGGCTCGAGGTGCTTGGCGGCGCTTCTGGTTTCACGCCACCGAACCCTGCACCGGACTCGCGCTCTGCTACAACGGCGATTACATCCTCATCGATTCGATTCCATTCCTGGACCAGCATCTGATCGCGCCTGGCATCTCCAAGAATCAGATCTCAGCACTCTTTCTGACTCACCTGCACGACGACCACTGCGCCATGTTCCCGCTCATGATGATGCCTCACCGCGTGGAGGTGATCACCAGCCGGGAGATCTTCAACACGGCGATGGAGAAACTCGCGTACAACCTCGGTTGGGACGCGCCGTGGTCGCCGAGCACTTCTCACTGGTTGGAGTGATGCCCGGCGCCAGCACTAACTACTACGGGCTCGTGATACGCCCCACGTGACCGTTCACAGCGTCCCGACCATCGGCGCCACGTTTACAAACACCGACCGGGGCAACGTCCGCCGGATATGCGTTGTCGGTGACAATCACAGCATGACCTTCATCCGCGACTTTGCCGAACGGGGCATGGTTTCGGCGGAAACACTGGAGGGACTCGAGCAAATCTACCGGGACAACTTCAGCCTGCCGGTCGCCGATGGCGGCGCAGGCGCTATTCACGGCGACCCGGCGGACGCTTTGCAGTCCGCTTCAGACCGCGTCATCTTCGTCCACATTGAAGAACTCCCCAACGAATTCCGCACCACGTTCTCACTCGCGAATTCAGGCAAGCGATATACCGTCATCGATTCCGATCCGAGCGTCTACACATCCCAGGTCAATCACTATCTGTCCCTCTGGCTCGGTGACCGCTTTCCGAACCGCTGGATGCGCAGCCTGCTCACCGATGAGGAAACCCGCCGCTACAACGCCGAAGACGTGATCATCGTCCAGGGCGCCAAGACCCGAGACGATGTTTACCTGATACTAACCGGTTACTGCAATGTCGTGCGTCACCACGGTCAGCAATCACACACCGTGGCGCACCTGCAGGCAGGCGATATCATCGGCGAAATGGCGGTCATTACCGGCCGTGGTAGTCGCAATGCGAGCGTGGTCGCGCGAACGCCGGTAACCGTCTGCATGTTCCCGGAGGAGACGTTTAGTGCCTTCGTCGCAAGCGAAGGCCTGCGTGATCGATTGCTGCAGCGCTGGTCTCTGCGGCCCGTGATCAAGTCACTACCGTACTTTGCGCCGCTCACACCGACCGTCATCGAGAAAGTCGGGCGCACCGCCGAGTGGCGGGATATCGCGGCCGATTCGGTCCATGAGACCGACGGCGATCGTTGGTACCTGATGGTCGAGGACGACGCGAATGCAACCGACAATCGTATCGAGTTTGCGGACGAACTAGGTTGGTTGCCGTTTTCCGCGCCCCGACCGGCTCGTATTGAGACAAAGACACCCTGCAGATTCGTAACTTTCGAGCGCACAGCATTCGAGGCATTGCGCCTTGAAGTTCCTGAGCTAAATTACCGAATGCGAAAACTGCGCATAGAGCAGAACGACCCGGCGGTAGACTGGATGCTTGGCTTGGTGTAACGCCTTTTCACCCGCCTTCTTTCCTTCTTTCCTTCTTTCACACGTCGGGCGCGGGTCGTGATCCAGGCTATGCGCCCAGTTCTACCTCAATCAGGCGCGGGCCAGTTGCAGCCATGGCCGCCTCGAACTGTGCAGCAAATTCGGCAGTGGTCCCGGCCCGGGTCGACGGCATGCCCAGTCCTTCGCCCATCTTCACGAAGTCGAGCGTTGGGTTCGTCAGATCCAGCATATCGAGCGTCTTTTTGTTCATGCTCTGCGCACCAACCCTCGCGAGTTCGATCTGCAGAATCTGATATTTGTGGTTCGAGAGAATCACGACGCAAATATCGAGGTTCTCCCGAACCATGGTCCACAACGCTTGTACCGTATACATCGCGCCACCATCACCGTGCAGGGCAATGACCTTTCGATCGGGACAGGCGACCGCCGCGCCGACCGCACAGGGCAAGCCGAATCCAATCGATCCTCCCGTCAGCGACAGCCAGTCGTGTGCGGGCGCGTTTGCCGTTGCGGGGTAGGTGGCACCGCCGGCCGTCGCACCCTCGTCCACCACGACCGCATGCTCCGGCAGGTTCGCGCCGATCACGCGGGCGATACACCCAGGACCCAGTTCGCCATCTTCGACCGTCGGACGGTTGAGCGGTGCACGCCGGGGCTGAAGATCAAGCGCGCCCAGGGAATCGGCCAGACGCGTCAGCGCGTCTTCAGCGTCTTCGCCAACCCCGGCCAATGTATGCAGTTCACAGCCCTCGGGAAAGAACTCACTCGGCTTGTCAGGATAAGCAAAGAAGCCCACGGGCGCTTTGGTCCCGACCATAATCATCTGCTGTGCCTCGGCAAGTTGCACCGTCGCCTGCTCCGCAAAATAACCCAGCCGCTCGATCGTCGGGCGCCCTTCGCCGCGCGGCAGGCGCGGTGTGAACGTGTCACAAAAGACACGGCAACCCGCCGCTTGTGCGATCCGATCCGCCATTTCAAGGCTCTTTTCAGAGAGTGCCAGGTTCGACAGGAGGATGACCGTCGGCTTGTCGTTGGCAAGCAGGGTCGACGCGCGACTGATCTGGGTCTCATCGGCGATCAGGGCACCGGGAAGCGCCCTCGCACCGACGGGCTCAACCGATTCGTTCCAGGCACAGTCAGCCGGGATGATCAACGTCGATATCTGGCCGGGTGCAGCATTAGCAGCAGCCACCGCTTCGGCGGCATCACGCGGCAGGCTCTGCGCATCCCTGACCGTGCGAACCCAGTGCGAGACGGGGTGGGACAAACCAATGATGTCACTGGTCAGCGGTGCATCGAGTCGCTTGTGATCAGTCGCATGATCGCCGATCAGATTGATCACCGGGGTGTTGGCCTTGCGCGCGTTATGCAGATTGGCCGATCCGTTGGACAAACCGGGTCCGAGATGGAGCAGCGTGCAAGCAGGCTTGCCGGTCATGCGCCCATAGCCGTCGGCCGCACCCGTGCAGACACCCTCGAACAGCGACAAGATCGATCGCATACCCTCCGTGCGGCCAATCGCCGCGACCATGTGCATCTCTGACGTTCCGGGGTTGGTGAAGCAAACCTCAACGCCGTTCGCGATCAAAGTCTCGAGCATACTCTCGGCACCGTTCATGTCTGTCCTCCTGGCTGACCTTTGTAATTCTGGATGTACTGATTCTTTTGTGAGTCGACTATCTCGTTCTTGTCCCAAAATTGTCGTCCTGACAATTCCTGGGCGACGGTTTGCAAACAAACCTCGCATTTCCTGCAGAAAAGAGCCCTGCAGAAAATGGCGGTGCATCTCTGGACTGCACGATCTCGGCTGTTTCGTCATGCTGCATGCCGATCCGGTGGCCCAGCAAGCACGCTGTGGCGCTGCTCGCATATCGCTCGTGCAATCTCGTGCCCCACCGGGCGCGCCGGAAGTATACGTGCTCGCCAGTGTCATTGGTCAATGACACCAAATCAACTCTACGCACGTCGTTGGCACATAGACACAGACTCCAGGACGATAACATTTATTTTATATATCAATGAGATACATACAATTTGGCGAAGTTGGCACGCATCGTGTTAATACCTTGCTATCAGACACTTCTTATCCCGCACTACACCAATCGAGAGATCGAGGGAAAAACCAATGACACACACGCTTGCTCGGCCTCGTCCTGCTTCCAACTGGATCACTACGCTCCTGCTGATAGCATTCGTCACCGCGTTTGGCATCTGGGGTCAGACCCAGGTCGACGGCTCGAGCCAGATTGACAACCATCCCTGCGAGACCGCGACAACATCCTGCACGGCGCGCACGACCTCAAATGCACCTGCCCACTGCTAGCAAGGTGCTGAAAAAGTGCTTTCCTGCACCTTTTCAGAGTCACGGGCCTCAGCCCGCTCGCGACAAATCAACGACTTACGTCGTCGGTTTACCGCCGATACATCCATGTATCGGTCTGTCAGGCTGCTTTTCCAGCAGCCTGATAGAGACCCCATTCAGACCCCACCCAAAAAATCTAAAGGAACCACCCCCACCGCATGAATGCCATCACCCGCTCACCGATATCATCAACGCCAACGCCATACTCGACAACGCCGAAGATCCGGCGAAGATGATCCAGCAAATCGCCCGAGACATGGACGAGTCACTTGTTGATGTTCGCGCCGCGATCGCAGCCAATCTCGCTGACCGCAAACAGTCGGCCCGGCGCATCGAGCAGTTAGCTGCCAGTGAGCAGACGCGGCAGACGAAAGCGGAGTTTGCCCTCGAACGCGGCCGCGATGACCTGGCCCGTCTCGCCTTCGCCGAGAAGAGCGAGGTACACAATGAACTCGAGCGCGAGGCAACCAACGTTGCGCAACTGGAGCAAGCCATCGCGGGGTTGCAGATCGACGCCGAAACACTCGAAGCGAAACGACGGGAAGCGACCGCGCGGCAGAAGTCGTTGGCGCTCCGAAGTGACGCCGCGCGCTCAATCATGCGCGTGCGTAAACAACTGATCGACGTGGACTCGACGTGGGTCATGGACCGCTTCAACCATTTTGAGCGCAAGCTCGATGAACTGGAGGGCCGCGCCAACGCATTCGCACCCGGGCCCGGTGGCCATCGGAGCCTTGCTACCGAGATCGACGCTCTGGAATCGGATCATTCGATTGACGACGAACTGCACCGACTGAAATCCCGTCCAACCCGCTAACGCCAATTCATGCCAGGGAACGGTCAACCGGGCACCGTTGCGATCAGCTCTGATACGCCGCAGAGCTTCCAATCGCCCCCAGGTTTTACCAAGCCGCAGGCTTTTTACCTGAGAGCAAGCCGTAGGCTCTTACCTCCGAGCAAGCCGCAAGCGCTTTACCTGAGAGCAAGCCGCAGGCGCGTTACCTCCGGGCAAGCCGCAAGCGCTTTACCTCCGGGCAAGCCGCAGGCGCTTTACCTCCGGGCAAGCCGCAGGCGCTTCAGCCACCGCGCTCGCCGTGTGCTTACGCGGGCCACTGCGCCCACTGACGGCAGTGCTCGCCCGCTGACTATACTGAGACTTAACGACGGTCAGGGAAGGCTGGATTGGAAAACCTCATTTTTGTTGCGCTCGGTGTTGCGGGCGCCGCTATCACGCTCTCGCTCTGGGTCGCGATCCAGACGGCACAGCAACTCGGCCAGCTGCAACGCGCTGCCGCGGCGGATCGCTCGAGCAAGCCTGATGACGGGCCATTGCAACGAGTCGCAGAAATGCTGACGGATGCCTCCCTCGTGTGGCGACGACTCAGCGTGGAGTCGCACGAGTTGCGGAACCTTGCGCTCGGTACAAGCCCGGCTTTTGCGGTCAACCGCAAGGGGACCATTGACTGGCTACTAACACTGCCGGACTTCTGTGATTCATCCCGGCTCGAAGTCGACAGCGCGTACCAGATCCTGGCCTCGGAGAACATTTCGCACGCGGAAGTTCAAGGCAACTCATCGGACGTTATGCGCTTTGACAAGGAGGTAAAGAGCAACGTTCCTCTCATTTCCCAACAACTCGATCACATCCGCGACATCCATGAAGGACGCTGCGCCGCCGGGGATCGACCGTACCGCGTGACGCTGCACCGCCCCCAGGTGATGCCGCACTTTCTGCGCAAGCGCAAGAAGATCGCTGAACTCACGCGCCGGCGCAGCCGCGAGTCGACCCGCCCAGCCCCGAACGCCGCGCCGCGGCCTCTCGCAGAAAGTTAACCAGCCAAGCGGCGACAAGGCGCCGATCCGGAGCACGCTCGAGCGACTGGACGCCAAGTGTGTATGTTGACTCACCGATCATTTCACGTCGAAACGCCATCGTGCCGCGCGAATATCCACGCGTGAATTCGGGATGGCCCTGCAGACCCAGCATGTGCTTGCCCAGCACAAACATGCCGTTTGGGCAGAAGTCGTTACCACCAAGTCGTTCGGCACCCGGCGGCAATGTGGTCACCTGATCCTTATGGCTGACGACGAGCGCTACCGTCGGCACCCACGGTGACATGAAGTCGCGACGTGACGATATGTCGGTGTTGGCAACGCCCACACCCCAGCCCTGCGGCGCGGGCTCCGTTACGCCCCCCAGCGCGTGCGCTATCAACTGATGGCCAAAACAGATACCAACCGTCGGCTTTTGCCGGTCATGAAGCGTGCGCGCCCACCCTGCAAGTTTTATTATCCACGCCTCCTGCTCGTAGACGCTCCGGCGGCTTCCTGTGATCACGTAGCCGTCGCACTCGTCGATATCCCCGGGCCATTCGTCCGCGAGAAGATCGTAATTGCTAAACGATAGCCCCCCGGCGGCTTCAGACAAGATCAGGGACACCATCTGCGGGTAGTTACCAAACTCCTCACGCAAATGCTCGATCGCCGAGTCCGCCTGCAGGATGCCGATGCGGAAGGGCTCAGACAATCTCAAAGTACCGCGCGAGCTGCCAGTCGTTCACGTGGCGCTCGTATTCGCGGACCTCCCAGAGTCGTGAGGCGACGAAGTGGTCGACAAATTCGTCCCCAAAGGCGCCCCGGGCCGCGGCCGACGCAGCGAGCCCCCGCGCTGAATCGCGCAGGTTGGCGGCGAGTTGCCGGGACGCAGGCAACCCATCCTGAATGTCATACGCATTACCGACAATCGGCGCATCCGGATCAATCTTTTCGGCCAGGCCCAGCCGCCCAGCGTGCAGGTTCGCGGCAGCAACGAGGTAAGGATTCGCGTCCGCTGATCCCAGCCGGAACTCGACTCGCTGGCTCGTCGCGGAACCCGCGATGACACGCAAGGCCGTCGTTCGGTTCTCGACACCCCAGGTTGCCGCCGTCGGTGCCCATGCACCCTTCACAAGTCGTGTGTAGCTGTTGATTGTGGGCGCGACGAGCGGCAAAAACTCCGGCAAGTACTGCTGCAGGCCCCCCACGTAACGCGTCATCAACGCACTCATCCCGTTCGCATCAGCGGCGTCGTAAAACGCCGACAGGCCATCCGTATGTAGAACGGACTGATGCAGATGCCCACTCTGTCCTGGATAGTCCATCGACCATTTGGCCATGAACGTCGCCATCATGTCCCGCTTCTGGAAGAAAGCCTTCGCATGAGTCTTGAAGAGCGATGCCTTGTCGGCGGCTGCCAGCGCGTCATCGACAGCGATCGCACCCTCCCATACGCCGGGACCCGTTTCGCAGTGCAGACCCTCAAGCGCGAAGTCGTGATCCTCGCAGTAGTCCATGAACTCGTTGAAAAGATCGGACAACGCCGCCGTGCGCAGCACCGAGTAGCCGAAGTTCCCCGGCGACAGGGGCGTGAGCCCAGAATAGTTTTTCTCGCGCACCGAATGAGGCGTTTCACGAAAAATGAAGAACTCATACTCGAACGCCAGACGAGCTTTGAGCCCCTCCGCCTCAAGCGCGGCGATGGCACGCTTCAACTGGGCCCGCGGACAGAGGGGATGGCCACTCACGCCGTCGGCAGCCACAAACTCACCGATGAAGTACGGCACACCGCCTTCATCGGTCAAGCGGCGCATCGAGCCCAGATCGAGCCGGTACAACGCGTCAGGAAACGCTGTGTGCCAGCCCGTGAACTGCACGTTGTCATACAGTTGGTCATCCATGTCCCAACCCAGTACACAGTCGCAAAAGCCGCTGGTACCGCCAGCGATGGACTCGAACTTGGCGAGGCTTAGGTACTTGCCCCGCAGCACACCATCGATGTCGGTGACGCCCAGCTTCACGCGACGCACGTCACGCGCACGGAAATCGGCGATCAGTTGATCAGCATCCACACCTGCTTCCACGTTCCCGTCCCCCTCTGTTGCCATAGTCGTGACTGCTCGCCGTCAGATTGCGCGGGGAATCCGAATGTTCTCCACCATCTCCTGAATCTCTGGCGGCGGCGGCGGCGTCACGTTCGCAACAACGCCGGACACGACAAAGTTGAGAATCATGCCCAACGTCCCGATGCCCTCGGGCGAGATTCCAAACAGCCAGTTTTCGGCGTTATTGCTGTCAGGACTCACGAACTTGAAATAGACAATGTACGCAAACGTGAAGGTGAGTCCGGTCAGCATCCCCGCAATTGCCGCTTCCTTGTTCATCCGCTTCCAGAAGATGCCGAGCAGGATGACCGGGAAGAAGCTGGCAGCAGCCAGTCCGAAGGCAAAGGCGACCACTTGCGCGACGAAGCCCAACGGATAGATCCCAAAGAGCCCGGCGATGCCGATCGCGACCGCTGCCGAAATTCGTGCGAAGAGCAATTCCTGTCGCTCTGAGATCGAAGGCATGAGGGTCTTTTTCAGCAAATCGTGTGAGATCGCCGTCGAGATGACCAGAAGCAAACCCGCCGCAGTCGACAGCGCAGCGGCGAGTCCGCCGGCGGCGACCAGCGCGATCACCCAATTGGGCAAGCCGGCAATCTCCGGATGTGCCAGTACAATAATATCCCTGTCGACGTAGAGCTCGTTGTCGTTGTCACTCAACTGATTGGAGACGCGACGTTCGCCGTGCTCGCCACGGCCATCGTAGGCAGGTGCTGCGGGTGACAACGCATTGCCGCCCCGGTACTGCACCTTGCCATCGCCGTTCTTGTCCGCCCAGGCGATCAGCCCCGTGTTCTCCCACTTGCGGAACCACTCGGGTGCATCCGCGTAGACCATGCTGTCGACATTATTGATGATGTTGATCCGCGCAAACGCGGCGACCGCTGGCGCAGTGGTGTAGAGCAAGGCAATGAAAACCAGCGCATAACCGGCCGAAATCCGCGCGTCCCTGACCCGCGGAACCGTGAAAAAGCGCACGATGACGTGCGGCAGGCCCGCGGTCCCTGCCATCAACGCCGCAGTAATAAAGAACATGTCGATTGTGGATTTGTTGCCTGACGTGAAGGCCGTCATCCCAAGCTCAGTGGTCAGCCCATCGAGGCGATCCAGCAGGTAAACGCCAGATCCGTCCGCCATGGTGCTGCCGAAACCAAACATCGGTAGCGGATTGTTCGTCAGTGTGAGCGAAACAAAGATCGCCGGTACGAGGTAGGCAAAAATGAGCACGCAGTATTGCGCCACCTGCGTGTAGGTGATCCCCTTCATGCCACCCAGAACCGCATAGAAAAACACGATCCCCATGCCGATAATCACACCCGAGTTGATATCAACCTCAAGAAAGCGCGAGAACACCACGCCCACACCTCGCATCTGGCCAGCGACGTAGGTGAACGAAATAAAAATGACACAAACGACGGCGACGAGGCGCGCGGTGTGGGAGTAATAACGGTCGCCAACGAAGTCCGGCACGGTAAACTTGGCAAATTTCCGCAGATAGGGCGCGAGCAACAGCGCCAGCAGTACATAACCGCCGGTCCAACCCATCAGATAGCGCGCGCCGTCGGCCCCTTCAAAGGCGATAATCCCGGCCATCGAGAGGAACGACGCTGCCGACATCCAGTCCGCAGCGGTAGCCGCACCATTGGCGAGCGGACTGACATGCCCGCCAGCCACATAGAATTCGCTGGTTGAGCCAGACCGGCTCCAGATGGCGATGCCGATGTAGAGCGTAAATGTCGCTCCGACGAAAAAATAGGTCAGCAACTGCGCACTCATACGTCGTCACCGGCATCCGGAGATTCCGAGATGTCGTCTTCTTCATCCACGCCGAACTGGCGGTCCAGTCGATTCATGCGCCAGACGTAGAAGAAGATCAGCGCGACAAAAGTGAGTATTGCGCCCTGCTGCGAAAACCAGAAGCCCAGTTTGAAGCCAAACAGGCGAAATTGGTTGAGCCAGTCGTTGATGAGGATTCCGCATACAAATGAGGCCATGAACCACACAGCAAGCAGCATGAGGGTCAGTTTAATATTGGCTCGCCAGTAGTCGTTGTTGTTCGAGTTCATTACACCTTCGTTTGTTAGAGCCTTCTTTCATCGGACATTATCGACCGGTGGTTTCACCGCGCCTTTTTCTACTGCAGCGCACCTGCAGCCGCACCTGCATTCGCCAGCCGGCGATTCGCGCCCCTCGCTTCACCGCCACGTTCGGCCGCGGCCCGCTTACTGCTACCCCTCTCGAACTGCTGCCCGCTACAACCAGGCGCTTGCCTGAGTCGGCGCTGTTGTCGGTTTTGGACTCCGAAAGCGAAAACGTCGCTATCGACATAGCGTGAGGTTAAATGACCCAGGGTGCGGTGATACAAAATCAAGTCAGGGCGGGACTCTACTAGCAGGCTGCTGAAAAAGCAGCCTGCTCTAGACAGATACATGGATTGCACGTTCACTTCGCGAGCCATGAATAGTATCGGCGGTAAATCGACGACGAAAGTCATTGATTTGTCGCGAGCGGGCTGAGGCCCGCGACTCTGAAAAAGTGCAGGAAAGCGCTTTTTCAGCACCCTGATAGCAGCGACTCAGAAAATCAGCAGGACGCAGGTCTGTCCGAACGCGCCGGCGACTCTATTCTTCTGCAAACCCGAGCAGACCCCCGCTCGACTCCTCCTCCTCATCCGGCGTGTCCCGCGCGTCCCGTTTGTCCGGAGCGTCCGCGACCCGTTTCCGGACAGGCATTTCAACCAGGTTACGCGGCAGCATCTTGCTTGATCTGGCACCAAGCTCGCGCATCTGCTCGGCGCGTGTGATGAGACTGCCTCGGCCCGACACGAGTTTGTTGTGGGCCTTGTCGTACGCTTTCTGCACGGCACCGACCCGGCTGCCGACCTCTTCGAGGTCTGCGACGAAGCTCACAAACTTGTCGTAAAGAGCGCCTGCGCGCTCGGCGATCTCCTGTGCGTTCTGGTTCTGATGTTCGTAACGCCAGACATTCTGGATCGTCCGCAATGTAGCGAGCAGCGTCGACGGGGCAACGACGACGATGTTTTGCTCGAATGCATCCGAGAATAGGCCACCGTCAAGCTGCACGGCCGTCGCAAAAGCTGCCTCAACCGGAATGAACATGAGGACAAAATCCAGGCTGCGTACCGCCGTGATGTTCTGGTAGTCCTTCTGCGAAAGCTGCTTGATATGACGGCGCACAGAGCGCACGTGCTCCTTTCCGGCGCGGGTGCGGTCGTCATCATCCTCCGCCGAGCAGAACCGCTCGTAGGCAACCAGTGAGACCTTGGCGTCGATGACGATGTCTTTGTCCTCTGGCAGGTGCACGATGACATCAGGCTGCCGTCGCCTGCCATCTTCGTTCGCCATCGTCACCTGGACCTCATATTCACTACCGCGACTGAGACCTGATCGTTCGAGGACACGCTCAAGAATCACTTCGCCCCATGCCCCCCGGGTCTGGCTCTGGCCCTTGAGTGCATTAGTCAGGTTGATAGCATCCCGACTAATGCGATTGTTGAGTTCCTGCAGGCTCTTGACCTCGCGAATGAGTGAGAAGCGCTCCTTGCTCTCGGCCTCGACGCGACCTTCAAAGTCGCGGATCTTGTCCTTGAGCGGCCCAAGAATGGCACCGAGTTGATCGGTACTTTCGCGTTTGAAAACCTGCTGCTTCTGCTCGAAGATGTCATTCGCGATGTTACGAAACTGGGTGGTGAGCGCCTCACGTGCATCGTTCAGCACGCCGAGCTTTTCGTCAGCGTGTTTGCGCTCTGCGGCAATCGCCGTCCGCAGACGACTGATCGTCTCCCTGAACGCAATGTTCTCGGCAAGCAAACCGTCGCGCTCAGTTCGAACCAACTGCGCCTCGCTGACGCGACTGCGCAGCGCCGCCCCTTCTTCTCGGGTTGACTGCAGTTCCCGCTCGGTGGTCGCCTGGCTGGCGAGCGTGTCGCGCAGCCGTGTCTCAAGGCTGCGGATATCGTTGTCGCGACTCGCGAGTTGATTGAGGATCACCGCTTCGTTGACTCGCGCGGCGTTGACCGCCCCGGCAAAGCGCTGCCGTTGCCAGAGGATCAGCGGCAGCGCGATCACCGCTAACGCAAAGAATGCACCAGCGCCCAACCAAACAAGTGAGAACGAAGCAGCCATTGCCAACCCGCGACTCGATTCAAGAACTGACCCTCAATGCTAGCAGAAAACTGTAAATGTATACAGGTAATCGCAGATCACCCGGGTCGCGTCAACAGGTGCGAGGACGCGCCCTGCAAGACGCGCGTTTGCAATCGGTCCCCCTGGAAAAAACACGCGCCTCGATCACCCGTCGCAGGCCCGGGACAGGTGACGATGACGGTGGGTGAACTCAAGACGGCATTGCCGGTCTCAGTCGACATGAACCCGCAGAGTGAGAAAACTCAGGGTGAGAAAACCAAGATTGAGAAAACGAAGAGCAAGAAACCGCAGAATGCGCCCTTTTTGCTGGCCGGCTAAGACCAGTCTCACAACGCATGTTCCTGGAACAGAACGGTCAATGCAGGAAGGTGAACATCTTCCGCCGATACTCGGTGGCGATCGGGTTACCTTTGCCCAGGAGGTCGAAAATCTTGATCATGGTCGTGCGCCCGATGTCTTCCTGGAATTCGCGGTCTACCTTCATGATCTCAAGCAGGTGAGACAGCGCCGCTTCGATCTGGTCATCGACGATCAAGCGCAATGCCAGGTCGAAACGGGTTTGAAGGTTGCCCTCGCTTAGCGCCCCCTCCAAATCAGCGATAGTCCCAAGACCCGCCGCCAACTCAATAAACTCGAGGCGAAATCGCGGCTTGTTGATACCTTCCGCGTCGTCTGGCAACCCCGCCAGAATCTGCCCCGCTTCGTCGGCACGATCCTCCATGATCAGAAGATCGCAGAGTTCCGTTTGAAGTCCGTAATTGCCCGGCTCTTCCTCAATCGCCTGTTGCAGCATGCCAATGGCGGCCTCGCGGTTGCCGTCAGCCAACATGAGATCAATCTGCTCGCGAGTGCGCTCAGTCGGGCTCATCGTCACCTGGTCCAGCAAGCTGCGCAGCTGCTGTTCCTCCTGAGGCCCTTCAAGGTCCTGCGCCAACTGCCCCTCGTAGAGCAGCTTCAGGGTCGGCAAAGTGCGCACACCGAGTTGTTGCACAATCTGCGGACTCTCCTGAATGTTCACCCGTCCGAGAATGAACTTGCCGCCATATTCGTTGGCCAGACGTTGGAGTACAGCAGCGAGTCGAGCCGACTCCTCTGCGCCCTCGGCATAAAATTCAAGTAATACCGGCAGGGATCGGGACTTCTCGACGATCTCCTGAAAGTTCTGGAGCGTCACTTCAACGATGTTGCCTGTAATCTCACTCATCTGGATGCACCAATCGAATCATTCACCTGCCGCGGCACATCGAAAGACGCGCAGCGAACAGCTTCTGGAAGAAAGCTGCGTAGCGTACATGATGAGTCCCAGACATTCATCCGCCGAGCGCGCCCGCGCGAGCCTTTTCAGGCAATTGTATCCAGGGGAAGCCGCCATCCTGACTCGCAACATGCAATTGCCCCGGCCACTTCCCCAGCACCTTTCTTGCCGCTAGAACCGCGAGATCCGCGCTGTTGTTTTTCTCGCTGACATGCGAGATCACGAGGTGCTGCAACCGCGCGAGGTCCAGACGCTCGACCAGACCCGCCGCCTGTTCGTTATTGAGATGGCCATGTATGCCGCCCACCCGCGCCTTCAGGCGATAGGGATAGGGGCCCCGCGCCAGCATCCCCACGTCATGGTTGAACTCAAGTAACAGCGCGTCAACGAGCTCAAACGACTCCACGACAAAAGGGGTTATGTGGCCGATGTCCGTGAGAACACCCACGCGCGACCCACCGGACGCGATTATGAACTGACAGGGCTCGCGAGCATCGTGCGGCACAGGGATAGGCTCGATCGAGAGCGTACCGATGCCAAACGGCCGGTGGATGTTGATGAAATGAAGCGAAGGGAGCGCGCCCAGGCGCTTCGGGTTGTAGCTACCACTCGTCAGATAAACGGCAACATCGTGCTTGCGCGCGAACGCTGCGACCCCGCGGATATGATCCCCGTGCTCATGTGTCACAAGAATCGCGTCGATATCCTGCGGTTGCTTGCCCAGTCGCGACAGCCGCCGACGGGTTTCTTTCAGATTGAAGCCAAGGTCGAGCAGAACGCAGGTCCTGCCATCGTCGATGAGCGTGCCGTTGCCACGACTGCCGCTGCCAAGCGACGCCACGCGAAGCGAACTGCCGCTGTCCCTGCGAGCGTCGCTGCCAGAGCCAAAGTCAGAGCCAGAGTCGGAAGGCAGATCGCGAGTCTCTGGCATCAAGTTTCGCCGCGGTGTTCTGCAACCTGAACCCAGGTTCCACGTGTGCCGGGCATTCGCGCGCTTGGGGTCAGGTCGAGAATTCCTTGATGATCTTCAGCAAACGTTCGGCAAAGAGCGGATCTGCGAGCGACTCCTCGTCCTTTCTGACCGTCACCTGTACCGGGTTCTCGTCCTCCGTTTCCTTCAACTGAATCGTGTAACGATGCTCAGCACCCCCCGCGCGCTTTGGCATGAGCAGGCGCAGCAGAAACCCGGGATCACGACCCACCCGCTCATCGTAATAGACATAGAAGCGGCCGTTGCTACGATCGAGATCCTCGACATCAATCTCCGCAGTCTTCAGTGCCGAGTTGACGGTGGCCCACGCGCGATCCCATGACAGGTTGTAGGTCAGTCTGGGCTCAGACGGGTCCGGAATCAGTTCTGACCGGGATGCCTGAATGCCAGTGGCAACGAGCGAAACGCTCAGTGATTCATTGATAGACTCGCCCAAATGGCGGGCGATTCGAGACAGTACTTCGCCTTCAAGTTCCCGGTTGTCCGAGCCCGTATCCCAGCGCGGCGTCTCATGGTCGCCGAGGAGCGCGATCTTGTGTGTCAGGTGAACCTCGGTGCTGCTTGTGCGCACACCCGGGATCACCCGCAGGCGAAACTTGTTCTCAAGCACGGCGGGTTGACTGCCAGCGACCATGCTCTCGAAGATCGACGGCGCGTCACCCAGTTGTGATGGTGTCCAGGCCGACTCCATGACGCCGCGAGCCGGATCGGAAACGCTGAGTTCGAGGTTCTGTGAGCTCCAGAACTCTTCGATTCGGGGCCAGACCGTCGCCGGCGACGCGTCCAGGAAAATCCAGCGGTCGTCGCCCAAGCGTTTGATTACGATCCGGTCAATGCCGTAGGTCGTGCTGAGGGGTTCCGGAATCTCGAGTTCGAACTTGCGCCCCGCAAGACCGCGGGAGTCAATGACCACTGGAATCGCCATAAGATCATCAAATTGAGGGCTGTGGAGACCTGACGGAATATCGGTTCGTGTGAGTGATCCTGCCTCGAGATACTCGCTACGTCCTTTCATCACGCCCGTTTTCAGGAGCAGCGAACAACCGCACACCGCCATGACGAGGCCGAAGATCAATGCACATCGCGCTATCGAGCGCGGCGTCTTCAAAGCAGGGCCGCCGCGCGTCGGTCTATACGCTCTAAACATTCTTCTAAACGTTCGTATTGAAGAGTGGGCGCTCAATTAATGGCGCCGGCTTCGCGAAGTGCTTCGCGCACTGGCTCGTGGTAAGCCGCTGAGAGTTCGGTGAGAGGCAGACGAATGCCGTCCTCAATCTTGCCCATTTGCACCAGGGCCCATTTGACCGGTATGGGGTTTGCTTCGAGGAACAGTCTCTGGTGCAGCAGCATCAGGCGCTGATTGAGTGTCCGTACTTCGTCGGCCTTGCCGGCGACGGCCGCCCGGCAGACCTCGCCCATCAACTTTGGGGCCACATTCGCTGTGACACTGATAGTCCCCTTTGCCCCGTCCAACATGAGATCAACCGCCGTTTCGTCATCACCTGAATAAACGACAACCCGATCGCCACATAGTTCCTGAATCTTGAGTGAGCGGCCAAGGTCGCCCGTCGCTTCCTTGATGCCGATGATGTTCGCCACATCCGCAAGTCGCGCCACGGTCTCCGGCAGCATGTCGCACGCGGTCCGACCGGGCACGTTGTAGAGCACGATCGGAACGTCAACTGCGCTGGCGATGTAGTCATAATGACGCACCAGGCCCTCTTGGGTCGGCTTGTTGTAATACGGCGTGACCAGCAAACAGGCGTCCACGCCCGCTTCTTTCGCTTCTCGCGTCAGAAACACGGCCTCCTCGGTCGCGTTGGCTCCCGTCCCCGCAATGACCGGGACACGACCGGCGACCCGGCCCACAACCCGCTTGACGATCTCGCAATGCTCTGCGGGCGTAACTGTTGCAGACTCACCGGTCGTGCCGACCGGTACGATGCCGTCCGTTCCCATGTCAACGTGCCAGTCCACCAGCGCGTCCAGCCGATCCCAGTCGATTGCGCCGTCAGACTGCATGGGTGTCACCATCGCAACAATGCTGCCCGTTATGCTGTCCACAACCACCCCCATGGAGAAAAGTCGCTCATATTAACGACGGCTACATGCCTTAACAAGCAACCACAGCGGTCGCACGCAATGACTTCGCTTTACGGCAGCCATCACCCCGACGTCTGCCGCCCCATCCCTTCCTCGACAATCGCCCTGCACCACTCGCGGGACGGGGCGCTCCAAGCGAGCGCGCGCCCCAGAACGGAGTCTCTGGGCCAGGAACTAACCCAATGCCAGGCCCTCCGGGACGCCACTCGTTTCAATCTGCTGAATGCGCGTCATGATGGCCCGGGAACGCGCTTTCGCGTCTTCCGTGTCGCCGCCAATGCCCCAGCCAACCATCGACGCGTATTCGCGCTGGTTCTGCAAAAACTCCGGATAGTCGTCTTTGCGGCAGGTCTCGGCCAACTTCAGCAGGTCATCAATGGTGATCGTGTCGCGCATCTCCTGCCAGCGGCCTTCAAGCGAGAGCGCATGCAGCTTCATGCCCAATTCCTCAAGTCCGTGCATCCGTAGCACGTGATGGTACGTCCGTGTGGAGCCATAGAAATGCAGAGGCTGCCGGAAGCGATCAACATTGCGCAGAATCTCGTCGTCATCGTCGCCGAGCGCCAGATAGCCGCTCGCACCAATGTCGATGTCATCCCAGGTCCGACCAGCGCGCTCAAGTCCGATCCGAATGTTCGGCAACATCACTTCGCGCATGTAGCGATTGGTCATGATCCCGCCGTGGGGCAAAACGCCATCGGCGACCTCGCCGGCGACACGGGCCATCGCTTCACCGACAACCGCCAGGTAGACCTTGGGCCGCGGAAACTCGATGGGTCCCGGATTGAAATTCGGTGTCATGAGCGTGTAGCGGTACTGCTTGCCAAGAAACTCAGGGGGCCTTCCTTCCTGCCACGAATCCCAGATCGCATGCAGCATCTGGATATATTCTTTCATGCGCGGCGCAGGCGGACTCCAGGTGCCACCAAACCGGCGCTCGTTGTGACCTTTCACCTGCGATCCAAGCCCCAGTACAAAGCGTCCCCTGGACATCTGTTGGATATCCCACGCTTCCATGGCAAGCACCATCGGACTGCGCGGAAACGCAATCGTGACGCCCGTTTGCAACTGCACCCGCTCGGTGCCGGTCGCCGCAACAGCCATGAGCACCATCGAGTCGTGTGATAGTTCACCACACGTGACGTAATCATACCCCGCCTCTTCAACCCGTTTTGCCGCGCCTGCCGCTTCCCCTGGCCAACCGCCGATACCTGTGCCTACCCTCATCGGTCTCTCCTTTTGTTGCTTTCTTCCGTCAAGTTCTGAATTTCTTCTGTCACCTCGCTGCAAACGCTTCTGGACGCTTTCAGGACAGCGCTTCGCGTCGCGGCCAGGCCGCCAGGACCGCGCGGATCAACGTCGCGAGCGGTATCGCAAAGAAGACACCGGACAAGCCCCACAGGCTGCCAAAGACGATCACGGAGACGATGATTGCGACCGGGTGCAGATTAACCACCTCAGAGAACAGGATGGGCACAAGCACCAATCCATCAAGCACCTGCACGACGGTGTAGAAGGCCATCATGTACAAAAAATCTGAACTCGGCCCAAACTGCAGATACGAAATCAGCACGATCGGCACCGACACGACCGCGATGCCAAGGTAGGGGATGATCACAGACAACCCGACCAGAAACGCGAGCAACGCCGCGTAGTTGAGGCCAAAGATCTGGAACACGATGTAGGTGGCGCCGCCGGTGATGATGATCTCGATCACCTTGCCCCGCACATAGTTGGCCATTTGCTCATTCATCTCGGCCCCGATGCGATCGAGCAAGGGTCGCTCGGACGGCAGGAAACCGACACACCAGGCCAGAATCTGGTCTCGGTCCTTCAGGAAGAAGAAGACCAGGATCGGCACGATCAGCAAATAGACCGTGAAGGACACGACGGCTGGGAGCTTTGACAACGAGAATGAAACGAGCCACTGGCCCATGTCCCCCGCGCCGGATTCAAACAGCCGCGTCAGCGACGCCACTTGCTCAGCACCAATCAAGCCGGGGAAGCTATCGTTGAACCTGGTCACAAGCTCCTGAACACGCACGATCAGCGTGGGGAGTTCAGCATAGAGCGAGACCATCTGGCGCCACACCCGCGGAATGATAAAGACAAAGAAGGCAAAGGAGGCGCCGAGAAACAGCAGGTACGTGATAGCAATTGCGACCCGATCAGGCACCGAATACCGGCCCAACAGCTTACTGACGCCCTGCATGACAAACGCCAGAATGACACTGATGATGATCGGGGCGACGATCCCGCCGATCGTTGCGAGGACGGCGCCGCAGATGAGCAGAATCGCAAGCAGCAGCAGCGCTTCTTCGTCAGCCAGGTAGCGGTGCGCCCAGCGATTAATAATCGTCAGCAAGCTGCGGCTCCACAGCGCCTGACGGCGCACAAAATCGAGTGGAACCTCATGCGACGTCGTCTCTCGTCAAGCGGACGTCTTCCTCAACCAATAGGCGAACTGGCCTTCATCTTCTCGGGACCTCACGAGTTCGTTGCCGCTCTGGCGCGCGAATACTTCGAAGTCACGCACTGACCCGGGGTCTGTGCAGATTACGTACAGCACGTGTCCTGGCTCCATCCTATTGAGCGCCTGCTTGGCCTTGAGAAGTGGCAACGGACACGTGAGCCCACACGCATCGAGGGATTCGTTGACGGTTAGGCTGTCTGCTTCGCTCATTGTTCTCTTCCTGACTGTCGGTTCCGGACAAACCCGGGGGTGTTTGGTCCAAATCGGCATCTCGGTGTATCGTCCGCTAACGCGCCCGCACCACCGATCAATACGTCGATTATATGCCCTCGCGGCCTTCGCTTCCCGGGAAACATCGGCGACGCGCGGCGAGCCCGACTGTCGCCGCGGGTCGGGGCACACAAGGACACGCGCCGGGATGCGGATCAACGGCAAATGCCCGAAAAAAGATCGCAGCAACCAACGTCCTCATACCCGGTCCAATTCGTACCGGCTAAAAAGGAAAGAGGCACCCGGTCCAAGTTGTAGCCGATAAAGAACCAAGCTCGGTCAAAGATCTACCGGGACCGGATAGAAATACCCGCCGGCGGAGTGCCCGGTAGCGAAAAGACAGAGTGCCGGGTAGCGAAGAGGCAGAGTGCCGGGTAGCAAAAAGAGGTCCCGGGCAAAGAATCTACAAGCGAGCGAACCGAGAAGGCCATGAGCAACCAAACGGCAAGTACGAGCTTCAGCGAGGCGAGGAAAGATCTGCCGCGGACCGGCCAATACTCAATCCACGCCCCAGACTCGATTCGGCCGCCCGGCTCCAACCGGCCGCGCGCGGTGGTCCACGCCCACAATCCGCGTTAGAGTAAACCGCCCCGTTCGCAGCTTGTGCCTGACAGCGTTTCCATCACCCCGGCAGGCGACATGCAACCAACCTCAACTCCCCGCAAGCACCAGCAAGCACGCGCATCCGCTCGGACCAGTCGCGGGTCGACCCTTGCGCTTGCGCTCTCGCTCATGCTCACGGTCGCACCGGTGCTGCAGGCTGCCCCCAAGTCGCACAACCTGCCCAAACTCGGCGATAGGTCTTCAGGCATCGTCTCACTCGAGAAAGAACGCGAAGTCGGCGAGGAATTCCTCCGCAGCCTGCGCGGGCAGATTAAGACAGTCGGCGACCCTGTCCTCAAAGACTATCTTGAATACCTGATCTACAACCTCGCCAGGCACAGCGAATTGACGGATAAGCGGCTCGAACTCGTGATCGTCGACTCACCGCAACTGAATGCGTTTGCCGCACCCGGCGGCATCGTCGGCGTGAACCTTGGACTGTTCCTCTATGGTCACACAGAAGATGAGATGTCAGCCATTCTCGCCCACGAACTCGCCCACCTTTCACAGCGCCACTTCGCCCGACAAGCCGAAGCGGCCCAGAAGTCCGCCATTACGATGATGGCCGGGCTGCTCGCGAGTGTCATTCTTATCGCAGCCGGCGGCAGCGAGGCGGGCATGGCGACCATGACGACCATCCAGGGCCTCGCCCAGAACGCAGCGCTCAAGTACAGCCGGGATCGCGAGGCAGAGGCAGACCGGGTCGGAATCCTGACCCTCGCCAACGCTGATATGGACCCGCGAGCGATGGCATACATGTTCGAGCGCCTGCATCGCGCCAACCGCTACAACAGCAGGCTCCCGGAGTTCTTGCTGACTCACCCGGTCACAAATTCACGAATCTCTGACTCGTACAATCAAACCCGCGGCTACCCGGCTGAGACCTTCGCCCTGTCCCTCGACTATCAACTCATGCGCGCGCGCGTGCAGGTGCGGACTGCAGAAAACGCGATTCGCGCGAAGTTGCAGATGCGCGACGGCCTCAACCACGGGGACCCGGTAAGGCGGGTCGCGGCGCAGTACGGCCTCGCCCTCGCGCTTTTGCGCACAACTGAGTTCGATGAGGCGTTGACTCACATTCAAGCACTGCGTGAACGCTTCCCGGACAAGATCGCTCTTCTGCACACCGAGGCGGAAATCCGAGCGCGCTCAGGCGATCTGGACGGTGCCGAGAAGCTGCTGCAGGCTGCGCTCGACATCAATCCCGGCAACCATCCGCTGACCATGGCGCTCGCTGAGACCAAGATCCAGAAGGGACTGCCGGAAGCGGCCGACCCGCTGCTACGATCCCAGGTAGAAAGCCGGCCGACGGACGCTGATGTCTGGTACCTGTATGCCGAGGTGCTCGGCCTGATTGACGACACGACTGGCGTGCACCAGGCGCGCGCCGAATATTTCGTGTTGACGGGAAATCTCGATCAGGCCATCAAGCAGTTGGAGTTTGCCATCCCGATGGTCCGCGGGAATTTTCACCTGAACGCCAAGATCAAAGCACGCCTGCAGGAGATCTACGGTATGAAGGACAAGCAGCGGCGGGGCTAAAAGGCCGTCCGTCTATCCTCGGGCGTGGCGCTACGGCGTCAAAGGGCACCGTAAATAGGCTTGTGTTTCGTGTAGCCGCCATCCGTGGTGAGTACCTCTCCCACACACCAGCACTCCTTCGCCCAGAAAAACAACGTTGCCGCCGCGATGTGCCTCGGTTCAGTCAGACCACCCAGCGGCATCGCATCCTCAACCGCCTGCAGGCGACCGGCGCTTACCGGATTCTGGGCGGCCATCGGGCCTCTGAGCGGCGACGGTGCAAGGCCGTTGAGCACAAGCCCATAGGTCTCCGCAAAGTGCCTCGACTGCAACGTCAAGAGGTTCATCAGGCCACCCTTGGATTCCTCATACGCCGCACTCGCCCTGCCCTCTGAACCAACCGTCGCCGATGTCGACAGAACGATGACGCCGCGCGCACCTTACAATGCGCCAGAGTTCACGCCCTGCTTCAGGATATTGTGCGCTCCCCACAGGTTCACTTCACAAGCCCCCAGGACATCCTCTCGAGTCAATTCTTCTGGCGGGGTCAGTGGTTTGGGCGAGATTCCTGCCGTGTGCATGAGGTAATTGACTCGCCCGTGTCGGGCGAAGAGATCGCTCACCTCCTCTTCGCTTGTGACATCGATCGTCTCTGCACTCACCTCGGTCGTGCCCGTCGTCTCGATCCCCGCCGCGAAGTCTCCAAGAGATTGCCGCCCGGTCCCCACTGTTATCTCGTCCGCATGATCGACCAGAATCAATTTGCCGAGACCGAACCATCCGGGTGCGTGCGTGGCAAGAAACTGACCCATCAGGCCAACACCGACAACCATCGCGGTTGCGTTCGTTTCATAGCTGAAAGACGGGACCACGCGTGCCTCTTCGAATCGTTTCTGATTTGCTGTGCGAGGATCCTAACAGCCTCTCACCGCGCCGGATTACCGCGCAGTCGCGCAGGGAACTTAACGCAGCATATTGCTTTAGTTCCATGAAGGTTACCGAAGAGGGCTTTAGCACGCTTGCGGGAATTTCTCCAGCAGCCTGCCAGAAAGACCTGCGGCCTATAGCAACCGCTGTACCGCCATCGAAGTGTGCGCAACCCTCGACGCCGCCGACTTCAACCCGGCCGCACGAATACCGGGGATATCCCGTATTGGTAAAGTTGTCTTGACAACTTTACCAATAATCGGGACCATGCGGCCATGCTCGACCCTGCATCACCAATGCCGCTCTACCACCAGCTCGCTGACGACATTGCAGCGCGTATCCGCGGCGGCGAATTCACGCCGGGAAATCGCATTCCGTCCGAGCACGAACTCGCCGCCCGGTTCGCGGTCGGGCGACCGACCGTGCGCCAGGCGACCGAGGTGCTGGTGCGCAAGCGAGTGCTGACGCGGCGGCGGGGCGCCGGTACGTTCGTTAACGAACGGTTGCCCGAAGTGGATCTCTTTTCACTGGGCGGCACACTTGCATCGTTCACACGGAGCGGCCTCGAGCTCAAGATGCGCTGGTTGCAACGGCCCGCCAAACGCATTGTCCCAGCAGACCCGGACAATCCGCTGGCTGGGGCGGCGGCCTACACGATGACTCGCCTCAGTTCACTGGCCCGGCGCCCCGTGCTGCTCGAACGCCTCTTCTTCGACCCGGACAGATTCAAAGGCATGACGCGCCCTGCACCCGGGTCGGCCACATCCCTGTCTGCGCACATCCGAGACCGTTTTAACGTCATACCGACCGGTGGACGCCAAACCTTCACCGTTCAAACCCCTGCACCCGAGGTCGCGGGCGCACTGAACCTTGCGCCGGACGACAAGATCCTGTTGGTCCGGCGTGTTCTCGACTTTCCCTCAGCAGCGAGCACGATGTTCGCCGAGCTACATTGTCATACTGGCGAGCTTGTATTCGCCCAGGAATTAGGAGCAATACCCTATGCGTAACCGGGGCTACTATTCGGAATTCGGCGGTGCGTACGTACCCGAAATTCTGACCGCGACATTCGACGAAATCGAAGCCGCGTTCGACGACGCCCGACGCGACCCGTCATTCTGGGACACCTACGCCGAATTGATGGCCAACTATTCCGGACGCGCAACCCCGCTCACCTTCGCGCCGAATCTCACGGCGCACTTCGGCGGCGCGCAGATTTATGTCAAGCGCGAAGACCTCAATCACACCGGCGCGCACAAGGCCAACAACGTCATGGGGCAGGGTCTGTTGGTACAACGCATGGGTAAGACCCGGGTCATCGCCGAGACCGGTGCAGGCCAACACGGCGTTGCTACGGCAACGATGGCAGCCCGCTTCGGCTTTGACTGCACCATTTACATGGGCGAGGTTGACGTCGCGCGTCAACGCCCCAACGTTTTCTGGATGGAACGACTGGGCGCAACCGTCATACCGGTGACCGAAGGATCACGCACGCTCAAGGACGCCATCAACGAATCGTTCCGGGATTGGGTGAGCAACATGGACAACACCCACTATGTGCTCGGCACGGCGTGTGGCCCGCACCCATTTCCAGAGATGGTGACCTACTTCCAGTCAATCATTGGCATAGAGGCCCGGGTGCAGATTCAAAAGCATGCCGGCAAACTGCCAGAACGGGTCTACGCCTGCGTCGGTGGCGGTTCCAACGCGATGGGCATCTTCAGCGGTTTTCTGGACGACGAGGTCGAACTGATCGGGGTTGAAGCCGGTGGACATGGCCTCGCGACCGGGCAGCATGCGGCACGACTCGCCAGCAATGACGCATCGATCGGCGTTGCCCAGGGTTACAAGACGTTCTTTTTGCAGGATGACGATGGCCAGATGCGGGAGACCCATAGTGTCGCGGCCGGGCTCGATTATGTGGGCGTCTCACCCATATTGTCGCATCTGCAGGCGACCGGACGCGCTCGTTTCGAAGCCGCTACCGATACAGAGGTGATCGACGCCCTCGCCCTGACGATCAGGAAAGAAGGGCTGATTCCGGCTCTCGAGTCATCCCACGCCTTCGCGCAGGCCTTCAAGGAGGCGCCGCAACTGGCGTCGACAGATGTCATCATCATCAATCAATCCGGCCGCGGGGACAAAGACATCTTCACGGTCGCGGACGCGTTCGACGACCCGGGATGGCGAGCATTTATTCAGGACAAGGCAGAGCAATACCGTGCTAAGTGACGACATCAGGCGCAAGCGTCAGACTAAAGATATCCTGCTGATGACCCACATCGTCATCGGCTATCCGGACCTCAAAGCGTCCATGCAGACGGTTGAGGCGATGGTCGCCGCCGGCGTCGACATGATGGAACTGCAGATTCCGTTCTCCGAACCGATCGCGGATGGTCCGGTCATCCTGCACGCAAACCAACGCGCGCTCGAGTCAGGCATTACCGTTTCTCGCTGCCTTGAATTCGCCGCGGAGTGCGCGGGACGTTTCGACATTCCGTTTCTGGTCATGACCTATTACAACATCCTGTACCGGCGCGGCGTCGGAGACTTCGTCAACAAACTCGCTGACGCCGGACTCCGGGGGGCGATCGTTCCCGACCTGCCGCCGGAGGAAGCGTCCGAGTACCTTTCTGCCATGACCTCCCGGCAAATGTCACCGATCTTCATCTACTCGCCCAATACCTCAACCGAGCGACTCGATTACCTCGCCGACTTCGCCGGTGGCTTCATTTACTGTGTCGCCCGCAAAGGTGTCACCGGCGCCGAGACCGACTTCACCGGGGAATTGGACGGGTACCTCGAACGCTGTCGCGCGGCAACGGACTTGCCGCTCGCAGTCGGCTTCGGGCTCAAGGACCGAGACGACGTGCAGTTTCTGATCGGCAAGGCCGACATAGCGGTCGTGGGATCCCAGACTATTCGGCTACTGGAGAACGAGGGCGTGCAGGCGATCGATGGCTTCATCCGCTCGCTAGCCCCATGACTCGCGCCTCACTACCCCATGACTCGCGCCATGGAGATGGCGCGTGCGCCCTAGCTTGTGTGCGGTGCGGGGATGCACCGCCATCTTCTGAAGGCCTCTTTTCTGCAGGAAGTGCGAGGTTTGCTTGCAAACCGACTCCCAAGAATTGTCAGGACGACAATTTTGGGACAGGAACGAGCCTGTTGTTGCGTCAGTAGCTCATCGACAGTGACACGCTGTACGCATACGACGTGGTGAACTGCAGCGCGTCGTTCAGGTCACGCCACACCGGTCGCGTCAGATTCGCGTGAGCCGACAGATTGTCTGTGGCGTTGTACTGCGCCCCGACAACCACGTCCAGCCATTTGCCGCCGGTGTTCGGAATGCGCGTCCCGCCACGCTCATCGCGCTCCTGCTGGCGATATGAGAGCTGGGCGACGATGCCCCCGCGGGGCGACAAGCGCTGACGCACGCCGCCGATGAAGGTTAGCGAACTGCCAAAACTATAGTCCCGGGCGTTCTCCCGATTCGTGCTGTAACCCGCCGAGGCGACCCATTAGGTCGCCGCAGACGCGTCGAGCGCATGTGCGATCTGCCACCAGAAGACAGTACCCCACGCACCCGTCCCCGCTGCTTGTCCTCCGACAACAGGATACCGTCCGCGCGTCGGTCCCCATCTTCACCGAGGGGAAGCCGAACGCCGATGCCAAATGCGGTACTCGTGTGGTTGTATACGCGCAAGGGCGCTGGCGTGAAGCGCGCCATTATGATGGCGTCGCCCAATCCGCGGCCTCGCGTTTGCGAAGCGCCAACCTGTCGGTCATGGTCAACCATCGAGAACACACTCGCAACGAACCAGCGGTCCGTGATGCCGTAGCCGGTCTGGACAATGAGCGACTGGGTTTCGCGGTCACGGCCCGTCTCGTCTGGCACCTCGTCGCCGCCTCGCACAAGGTCGCTGACATCGCGTACCTCGAGACTCGACCCGACGTACCAGTCACCCTTGTCCGGCGTATCTCCTGACAAGGTCCCGAGCAGCGGCACGCCGGCACAAGAACATGTCGCCGCTTCGCTCACGGGCGCAAGGGTTGACGCAAGAAGAACCGACACCAGAAGGGCCGCCGCAAGCCGCGTAGGGCCACACTCGGCTCGACGAACCGGTTCTGGCCAGCACTTGCACCACAAGACGGATAGCTCTCTCATCAAGAACTCCTGATCAACACGTCATTGGTGGACAGGCGCGCATATGTCACCCTGTTTGAAGGACCGCCGTCTGCGGTGCAACATTCCCTTTGATTGTCCCCTGTCTCGGTGCGACCGCACCCGGTGCCCTGGCGACACATGCGAAGGCGTCGGCAAACGGATCCGGAAACGGATCGGGGACGCGGATCATCCGGGAAACGGATCATGCAATCGAACAATACACGCACACAATGCAAGCAGATAATGTAAGCAAGGATGCTGGGTTTCGGTCTCATAGGTCGGTTGACTAAAATTTGGCGGGGGTTCCTTGCACTCGATCACGTTCCACACGCTCTTCGCCTTCCGATCACTGTTTACCTTCAGATCACGGGGCACCTTCTGCGCGCCCCGCATCCGCCAAGCCGGTTTTGCGGTATGCCTGATCACGCTCTGGATGGGCCCGCCGATAACAGTGTTCGCGATCAAGGCCGGAGACACGGCCCCACCGCTCACCCTGACGGACTTACAAACCGGCAAGAGCCAACGTCTTGAGCATGGAAGTAGGTGACACTCGTCGACTTCTAGGCGACCTGGTGCGCGCCCTGCAAGCTCTCACTGCCCGATTACGCAGCAAGTCTTCAGCATCTCGATCGGCAACGATTTCGCCTCGTTACCGTCAACATCGATGAGAGTCAGCAAAAAGCCCAACGCTTCCTGCAACGCTTCGCGCCCACGCTCGCGGCACACGCCGACGGGCTTGCCGACCCTGCGACGTATGCAGCCCGAGACCATGCGGTTCGTTCGATGCCGAGCGCGTATCTCATCGATACCGACGGCACCGCCTTATGGATTCACCACGGCTATCGGCCGGGCGACCTCAATGAAGTGCTGGCCCGCATTGAGGCCGCATTGGGGCCGAACGACACGACCGGAGCCACGTTGTCAGTGTGATTTGCGCAGCCGAAAATCACTGCCCGCCGAGAAGTTCACCATGCGTTCCAGCGGCACCAGAGCGCGGGCCGCGACTTCGGGGTCAACCTGAATCTCGTTTTTGTCTCCGTCCTCAAGCACCTGTAACAGGTTCTCAAGCACGTTCATGCCCATCCACGGACAATGGGCACAGCTCCGACACGCGGCACCTTCACCGGCTGTCGGCGCTTCGATGAATATCTTTTCGGGCGCTTCCTGCCGCATGCGGTAAAAGATGCCCTTGTCGGTGGCAACAATGAACTTCTCGTTCGGCAGTTGTTGCGCCGCACGAATAATCTGCGTCGTCGATCCGACAACGTCAGCAAGGTCGATGACGGCCCCCGGCGATTCGGGATGCACAAGCACCGCAGCATCCGGATGTACGTGCATCAAATCAGCGAGACCTTGCGCCTTGAATTCCTCATGTACGATGCAGGAACCGTCCCACATCACCATGTCGGCGCCCGTCTCGCGCTGGATGTAACCGCCAAGGTACTTGTCCGGTGCCCAGATCAGCGTTTCGCCAAGGTCGTTCAGGTGCTCGGCAACCTCGAGCGCAATACTGGAGGTGACCACCCAGTCAGCGCGGGCTTTCACCGCTGCCGACGTATTGGCATACACCACGACGGTTCTTTCGGGATGCTCATCGCAGAAACGGGAGAAATCTTCGATCGGGCAGCCGAGGTCAAGCGAACAGGTCGCTTCAAGGGTCGGCATCAGCACCCGCTTGTCCGGGCTCAAAATCTTGGCGGTCTCGCCCATGAAGCGAACGCCGGCAACCACCAGCGTTTCTGCGTCATGCGCCGCGCCAAAGCGCGCCATTTCGAGCGAGTCGGAAACGCAGCCCCCCGTTTCGTCAGCCAGCTCCTGAATGGCGTCATCGGTGTAATAGTGGGCGACCAACACCGCGCCACGCCGTGCGAGCGCTTCTTTTATGCGGGCTTTGTAGTCGGCGATCTCCACGTCGCTCATCAGATGACTCTGATGCACGGGGACATCGAATGCGATGTTTGCCATGTCTGCCTCCGGCTCGCGGAGTTCCGATTCTACTATAGGCGGCCGTCTTCAATACCACCGAATGTTGGACACGTCGGAAACAGGCTGTTTGCGAGTGCGCAACGCCACTCTTTTGACCGGTCTGTGTTATACCCTTCGCGTCTTCGCGGTCGGCCGCCATTGGCCGGCTATCCCACATGCACGACCCAACGACCTGACATGCAGATCCTCTTTCTCATCCCCCAGTCGGACCTGGTGATCGATGGCAACTATCGACGCCTGGCGAATCTCTGCCAACAGCGCGGCGACCGGGTTGTGCTCGCGTTTATGGAGAGTCTCGCGATGCGGGCGTCGGCCATCGTCGTCGATGGCATGGAGATGAGTGGCCCTCTTGACATTGATGCCCCATTCCCCGATCACCGCCCGTGTGGCATTTCGTCAATGGACACCATCTGGGTGATGTCACTTGGCATGCAGGGCAGCTTTCTGGACAAGATGCAGATGCTCCACTGCGCAGGCCCGGCGCGGATTCTCAATTCCCTCGAGTCGTTGATGCATCTCAAGAGCAAGTACTTTCTCGCTGCAGACAAGAGCGTCATCCGGCATCCGGAGACACATGCCGGCAACAACGCCGCGGCACTCTTTGACATCGTTGCCGGTGGCGGGCGCTGGATCGCCAAGCCCCCCGCCGGCAGTTTCGGCCGCGAGGTTTACCTCATAAGCCGGGATGACCCGAATGCCCGGGTGGTGCTCGACGCTCTGACCGGGCATGAGTCAGGCAATTACTGTCTGCTGCAGCGATACGTGCCTGAAATTGAAGCGGGGGAAAAACGCGTTCTGATTGCGGGCGGGGTACCCGTCGCCCAGTACCTCAGGCGGCAAGGCATGGATCATCGAACGAACGTCATGCAGGGCGCACACATTGACACCTGTGACCTGACCGCCGCCGAGCGGGACTACTGCACCCAAATCGGTCATATGCTGGGTGCGATGGGCGCCGATTTCGTCGGTATGGATCTCGCCTACCCGTGGGTCATCGAATTCAACGTCGTGAATCCAGGCGGCATCCTCACGATCGAGTCGCTAACGGGCATCGATGTCAGCCCGGCAGTTCTGGCCCACGCGATGGCGACTTGAGTTTTAGACTTCAATTCGTATGATAGCGCCTGCTTCGCACCCGGCCACCCGGGGCGAACATCGGGCCGTTAGCTCAGTTGGTAGAGCACCTGGCTTTTAACTAGTTGGTCCCGCGTTCGAGTCGCGGACGGCCCACCAACTCCCCTTCTCGCATTGCTTTCTTGCATCGACGCGATGCGCCGATGCACGCGCGTCGTTGAACCTGCGAGCAGAAGGTCGAGCAAGCGTACGCTGACGTTCGCAACGAAGCGCTCGCGCGCGAATATTGGAACGAATGGCCTGCGCAAGCAGATGCAGAAGCGCCAGACAGCGTGCGGCCGGCCGATCTCATGCCAGCGCTGAGATGCGCCAGACGAGCGAATCTCTGCCCTTCTGCGATCCCTTCTTTTCCTCAAACCCGAGGTCTTCCTCAAACCCAGGGTCTTCCTCAAACCCAGGATCTTCCTGCAACCCCGGGCCTTCAAGAACAAGGGACTTTCTCAACTGCTGGGCTGAGAGCGCACCCGCCCACAACTCGCGCCAGCACTGCAGCAGCAGCGAGCGATCGGCACTCGACAGGCCACGCACAATACGCAACCCGTGTTGGTGGACGTCAACCGCGGTACCACCGGCCTCAGCAATCTCCACCTCGTCCCCCATTCCCTCAAACATCCGAGCGAGATAGTCCGCCGCGTCTGACACATCGCCATCCACTGCACCTATCATCTCTGCCGTCTCCGCGAAGTACTGTTGTCCGATCAGGCGCGCTGCGAGGCGACCCAACTCGCTGGCCTCGAGAGGCCCGATGACCTCCTGCAAGGTCGTGAGACCGTTGCGAACATAATCCATCGCGTAGTTGCGATTCGCCTTCGCGAGACGGAGCGGGTCCCAATCGGCAGGTGGCTGCGGCTGCTCGGCGGCACAAAACACGGGCGGTACTTCGTCCGGAGCAAACGTCAGTCGCTCATGCGGTTCAAGCGCCCGATCAAACTCGCGGAAATAGCCGCAGAGACCAAACTGCCCGGTCATGTCTTCTGACACACACACGAACCCCAGCTTCGGATTCTTGAGGGTGACACCGTTGTGCGCGTACCAGCCATTCAGGAAGCCGCGGCTCACCTCAACCGGCAGGCCGCAAATGACCGGGCCCGCGAACATCCAGCGCGGATAGCGGAACCGCACCCACGCCTTGCGGTCATGTTCCGGCATGAACTCAACAGCGACGCCACCCATGTTGTTGGCGAGCACATGGTACCGGGCGCACGCAACCGCATCCGGTAGTCCATGCAGCCCCAGCTTCTCGAAACTGGACAGGAACTTCTCTTCATGCTGCTTCCGGAACAGCCGGAAGGTCCAATCACCCATCACGGTGGGGCCCTTTCGACTGGAAATCATGAGTTGAAGGCCCAGAAAATAAGCGTGATGCAGATGCGCTTGCGCAGCAATGCAATCGATATCATTCGTCATTGGGGATTCCTGCGTCTCGCCGCCAAGCTGAACCCATCAAGGTTTATCAATCAAGTCTCACCAATCAACGTCCATCAATCAGGGACGATCTTTAGCCAGAATTTAGGCGAGGGCCCCGCGTGCTCCCAGGCAGAGCTCTTCCCTTGCAAACCGACGACCCGCAAGTCACCCTGACCCTCACCGCGACGCGGCCGAATACTTGTGCCGACACTTGCGACCCGCTTCCCGACACCCCTCCGGACTCTGCAGCATCCCTGGATAGGGCCACATCGAACCAGGCAACGAATCTTCGCCAAAGCGTGCGCTCTTGATACAACGCAAAATTACTTCAGCATCAACGCCCAACGTCGCCGCGCATGACGCGTAAAACGCTCTTCGGCGACCCGGATTTCGTCTCCGTGTGGAGCGTCGGCGCGCTCGGCAGTACCGCGCGCTGGCTGGAAATGCTGGTCGTAGGCGTATTCGTCTTCGACCAGACCGGATCGCCGTTTCTGGTTGCACTCATGCTTGTCTTGCGCATGCTGCCGATGGGCATCTTCGGCCTTGCCGGCGGCATGCTCGCCGAGCACTTCGATCGAAGACGTGTGCTGCTCGTGGCGATGGGAGCGATGTTTGTCGTTTCCGTCGCCCAGGGGGTGCTCGCAGCCAACGGCTTGATCGAGGTCTGGCACATCGCGTTGGGCGCGTTCATGGGCGGCCTCATGTGGATCACCGACTTCCCGGTCAGGAGAACCTTGCTCGCGGACATTGCCGGTCCCGAGCGCGTCGGTCGCGCCATGAGCCTGGATATCACCTCAACGTCAGGAACACGCATGCTCGGACCGCTCGCGGGCGGTGCCCTACTGGCGAGTACGGGCCTCGCCGGGGCCTACCTTGTCGCGGCTATCGCGTATGCGTTGGCGTTTGTCCTGCTGGTCCGGCTTGCCGATGTTTCGAAATACAGCCCATCGCCCGATGCGCACGAGCAAAGCGAAACCGTCACGTCGCGGCCTGAGGGCAAGCCCGCCAAAGCACAATCGCTGAATCTCCGGGAACTCCTGGCGGATGTTGGACAGATCCGGTCCCGCCTCGCACGTAACCCCCCATTAGCCGGAATATTCGCGGTCACAATCGTCTTCAACGTCTGGTGCTTCCCCTTCGTTTCAATGATCCCGGTGTTCGGCCGGGATTTCCTTGAACTCAGCCCTGCGGGTATCGGCATGCTGGCCGGCGCTGAGGGTGCTGGCGCACTCCTCGGCGCGGGACTCCTCGCGGTCTTCGCGGTGCCATCGAAAAGCAGGTTCTACTACTCCAGCGGTGTGATCGCCTACACACTCCTGGTGCTCACGTTTACCGCCTTGCTCTCCCCGTTTCTGTCATTCTTGCTGATGATCGCGATCGGTTTCGCAGGCGCACTCTTTGCTGCAATGCAAAGCGCACTCGTGATCATGAATGGCGGCATTCACCGCCAGCAAATGATGGGCGTATTATCGGTTTGCATCGGTACGGGCCCAATCGGCTTCCTGCACCTTGGCGTCATGGCGAACCTGCTCGGGCCCCGTATTGCCTGCGCGGTGGTCGCAGCAGAGGGCCTGGTCGCCGTCTTGTGGGTGCTCTGGCGCTGGCCTGCGCTCCTTAGCACACAGGGAAGCCCTCGCCGATAACCGCACGCTCACGCTCACACATCCGGATTTTTGCGCATGCGCGAATGATCAGTGCGCAGCCCGCCAGCGTCGACGAGCCACGCACGCGCCAGGAATAGATCCCTGAATGCCTGGCACTCGCCCGATGCAGACAAGCTGTGGAACTGAATCATCCGCGCAATCCCGAAGTGATAGTCATCGCTCGACCACCGCGACCCGAATAGCCCGGTCCTTCCTGCTCGCGGTAAACCGCTCGACCAGCATACTGGCGTCATCCCGCTCGATGCGCAGATGTTCTACCTCGCGCAGGCTGATCAACACGTTATTGGACGGATCGTAGAGGGGGTGGATGGCGGCCCGATAGGCAGCTTGTATGACATCATCAAGCTCGAGCACCCCGTGGCAATTCGCTACAAGCAGGCGCTTCTCATACTCAAACTCAACCACCCGCAACCGGCGCGCCACTTTGTGGTTGTGTCAGACCAGCGTCGGCAAAGAGATCATCCATCTTCGTGGCTGGCGTTACGATACTGATTGGGATCGACCCCGTGACGTTCAAGCATTCGGTATATCGACTGTCTAGAAAGTTTCGACAATCTCGCTGCGGCCGATACATCCCCCTTGCAGGTCCGCACGAGCGAGTCGATATAGGTTTGCTCGAATTCCAAATTCATCCGAGCCTTCTTGCCCGTGAAGCTGTCCTCATCGTCTACGAAAGTGGAATGCGCCTGCTGCAGTTTCGCCGGAACATCCGCAGCCGTCAGTCGCGTACCCGTGGTCATTACCAGCATCCGCCTGACGATATTGATCAACTCACGAATATTACCGGGCCACTCGTGGGCGACCAACAAGGCCACCGCGTCCTCATCCAACGTTCGTCCCGCCCGCCCCATCTCGTTACCGTAGACCTGAAGGTAATTGTTCGAGCAGGCGCGGGATATCGGCTCGACGCTGCTTCAGGGGCGGGAGAAGGATCTCGCCCACGCAGATTCGAAAAAAGAGATCCTCACGGAATCGACCGGCCTTTACCTCTTCTTTCAAGTCCCGGTTAGTGGCTGCAAGCAGGCGAATGTCAACGGACACTTCCTCGCGGCTACCGACCCGCCTGAATTTCCGTTCCTGCAGCACACGCAGAAGTTTCGCCTGTTGCGGCAGAGACAGCTCGCCAACTTCATCCAGAATGAGCGTGCCCTTATCTGCGTACTCCATCCAACCGATCGTCCGCTCGGTTGCCCCGGTGAAGGCCCCTCGCTCGTGGCCAAAGAACTCGCTTTCAAAAAGATCCGGCGAAATACCGCTGCAATCGACCGGAACGAACTGTTCGTCTGCTCGCGCGCCCTGCGAATGGACGTTGCGAGCAACCATTTCTTTGCCCGTGCCCGTGCCCGTGTCGCCACTGATCAGCACGTCGACGTTCGTGTCCCCGAGGGCCAAAATCTGCTGCTTGACGTTCTCGATCGGCTCGCTCTTGCCGATGATGTCGCCCATGCTGCCCGTGCGATTCAACTGGCGCTTGAGCAGTCGGTTCTCGCGGGTCAAACGCGCCTGCTCGAGGACTCGCCTGACCGTCATCAGCAGATCCTCGAGGATCAGCGGTTTCAGCACATAGTCGGCGGCGCCAAGCTGAACACACTCAATGCAGCTTTCCATTGACGGATAGCCCGTCATGATGATGACGGGTGTTTCGGGGTTGGCATTTTTGGACCGTTTCAGGATGTCCATGCCACTCGCTTCCGGCATATTGATATCTGACAGGATGAAGTCAAAGTTGCCTTCATCCAGCAAGCCGAGTGCACGCTGCGCAAGATGCTCGGCCTTGACTGAGACGTCCTCAATCTGGTGTAGCGCCTTTTTGCAGAAGTCGCAGATTGCGCGCTGATCATCCACAACGAGAACGCGGGACTCTGACATCGCTGCGTACCTCCGTAGCAGGGACTGGCCGGGGCTGGATATGTTACGGGGGTGCCGATACCGGGTCATCGAACGAGTGTCAGGGCCGATAGCAGGTCGGATCGGAGATCCCGGCAACCTCGAAGCCCTGCCGCCGGATTCGACAACTGTCACACTCCCCGCACGCCTCGCCACGATCGTTTAGCGAGTAGCACGAAACCGTTGTCGCATAGTCCACACCGAGATCAAGGCCAAGACGGATGATCTCTGACTTGCTGAGATCGATGAGCGGCGTCTCTATCGAGATAGGCCGCCCTCAACACCTTCTCGCGTTGCGAGGTTCGCCATCGCTTCAAAGGCCGCAATGAATTCAGGTCGACAGTCCGGATACCCGGAATAATCAACCGCATTCACGCCGATGAACAGATGGCGCGCACCCAACACCTCGGCCCAACCGAGGCCATAGGCGAGAAAGAGGGTGTTGCGGGCTGGCACATATGTGATCGGAATGCCGACATCCTCGGATGTCGGCACCGCGAGCGAGTGATCGGTGAGCGCGGAGCCACCCATGCCGCCGAGGTCAAGCTGGACCACCCTGTGCTCGACCACGCATGCTGCCTGCGCAATCGCCCGCGCATAGCGGAGTTCAGTCAGGTGTCGCTGACCGTAGTCGAAGCTGAGTGCGTAACAGTCGTAAGACTCGGCCCGCGCAATTGCGAGTGTGGTCGCCGAGTCCAGTCCGCCCGAGAGCAGTATCACGGCAATTTCAGACACCAGGCTTGTCTCCCCAGAGATACTTGTGAAGCTGGACCTGCAAGCGTACCTGCAACTTGTCGTCGAGTATCCAGGCAGCGAGCTCGGTGGAAGCGAGTTGCTCGTGGCTCGCTGAAAACAGAATCTCACCGACCCGCCCGGAAAGTGCGTGCTCGGCCAGCTTGAAGCGAGACCATTCGTAGTCCTCGCGATCACAAATCACGAACTTGACCTGATCAGCCGGACCCAAAATGCCGAGGTTGGAATAGAGATTCCGACCCACCTCGCCGGACCCGGGCGTCTTAACGTCGACAACACGGGACACGCGGCTGTCGACCCCGCTGACATCCAACGCTCCGCTTGTCTCGAGGCTCACCTCAAGATCCTCATCGCACAGGCGAGTCAACAGCGGCAAGCACGCGGGCTGCGCGAGGGGCTCACCACCGGTAACCGTCACGCGCACACCGCCAAGGGCGTGCACAGCTTCCGTGATCTCGTCAATCGTCTTCAGTTCGCCACCCGAGAATGCATAGGCCGTGTCGCAATACTGGCAGCGAAGCGGACATCCGGTCAGGCGGACAAAGACCGTCGGCAAACCGACGGTTCGTGCCTCCCCTTGTAGCGAGTGGAATATCTCAGTGATGCGAATCATCGGGCTCGTCGTTGGTTGGTTCAACACAATGGTAGCCGAACGGCAGTTGCGGCGATTCAAAAGCGGACAGAAGCGATCGAGGGACATGCAACGCTTGCATCGCAAGCAACCAATCAGACACACCGGAGATAAGCAAGCAGCCGAACCGGACACCTCGATCCAGGTGTCGGATTAGCAGGCCGCTTTTTCAGCAGCCTCTGATGGAACTAAAGCGATACGCTGCGTTAAGTTCCGTGTGCGACAGTGCGGCAATCCGGCACTGTGAGACGCGGCTATTGGTCTGGGTGCTATTGGTGTGGGCGAAAGAAAGCGACGGGCTTTAGGGCCGAATGGCGTCTACCTCAGGGATTACAACTGACCTTGGTCGACAGATAGTCTGAGGCAAGTTTGGCGACCGAGCGACCCTCATTGCCCGAGATCACCTGCTGAAGTAACTCGGTCGCCCGAACACAATCACCCATGAGATGGTAAACCTTGCCGAGCTTAAACATGGCGTCCGGAACCTTGCCGCTATCCGAGAAGTACTGGACGACCTGCTCCAGTGCCTGCCGCGCCTGCTCGTAGTCCGGCTCCGGTTTTGCCGCATGCACCTCACCGAGCCAGTAGTATGCATTTGCCGTGTAACCACCATCGGGAAACTGGGTGATCAACGCCTGCAGTTGTGTGATAGCAAGATCGTATTGGCGATTGTGCATGAGTTCGAGTGCGGTGTCGTATAACGACTTCTCGGTCTGCGAGGTCCCTTTGTCGGGCCGGGACGCAGCGACATCGGGCCCAGTCCGCCCGGAAGGGACGTTCCCCTCCTGGACCATGCGCCGCAGATCCTGAAGCCTGCGATCGACCTCAAGGTAGCGCTCGCCCTGGGTATTACCGAGGACCTTGATCTGATGCTGCAGTTCCTCGACCAGACCCCGCAGCATCTTCATCTCCTCCTGCAGGACCTGAAGCCGATAGAC